>Ga0209483_1002479_pt1 | contig 12904 bp, 11 predicted proteins | sample NGEPerA_FD_184508 | JGI IMG/M metagenome (GOLD analysis project Ga0209483, IMG submission 184508) | Arctic peat soil microbial communities from the Barrow Environmental Observatory site, Barrow, Alaska, USA - NGEE PermafrostL2-A... | ecosystem: Environmental > Terrestrial > Soil > Wetlands >... | reverse complement strand
CGGCCCGGGTGGTGACAATAATGTCTTTAACCATGGTAAAGCCAACTGCCCCCGCCGCCAAACCGGCAAGGATCGAAATAATTAGGCAAATTCTGAGCAACATTTTAATTCCAGTCTTAAGTTTCGATTTAATTTAATCAGGCATTTGCCCCATGTCAATGCCGTCCTTTTGCTTATTGATAATTAGGCGGGCGGGGTCAAAGGTGGGGGATGAGAAAAATGGCGGGGCTTATGGCGGCGGTTTTGACATTCATGGGAACGCAACTTTTCGCGCAGGATGGCGATGCCCCGCCCGCGCCGGATTCTCCATTGCGCAGCAGTGACGAATTGAATCAACTCATCGGCCCGATCGCCCTTTATCCCGACCCGCTGATTGCTGAAATATTGCCCGCCGCAACTTTCCCCACGCAAATTGTCGAGGCCGATCGCTATGTGAGCGACGGCGGCGATCCCAATCAAATCGAACAACAGCCATGGGACCCAAGCGTCCAGGCGCTGGCGCACTACCCGACCGTCCTCAAATGGATGGATGACAACCTGGCGTGGACGACGGAGCTTGGCCAGGCCTTCATGAGTCAACAAACGGATGTCATGAATACCATTCAAGCCTTGCGCGGCCAGGCCCAGAGCCTCGGCAATCTGCAAAGCAGTCCGCAAGAAAATGTCGTCAGCGATAACGGCGCCATTGACATCGAACCCACGGACCCCGATGAACTTTATGTGCCAAGTTATCAACCCGACTTGATTTATTCCCAGCCGGGGAACTACTGGACTTTCGGAGGGGGCGGATTCCCCATCGGCTTATGGCTGACCCACGATTGGGATTGGCGCGGCCATCATCTCGTTTCGTGGGGCGAGGGACATCGCCGGCCGCAGGGTTGGTGGCATCTCTCGCCGCAGGATCGGCATACGCAAATCGTCTCCGGGCATCCCAGCGTCTGGCGTCCCGGCGGGCGTTCGTCGGTGATTGTTCGCGCTGGAGATCGCGGTTTTGAACGTCCCGTCGAGGGCCGCGCACTGCCTGCGCCTCGCGCCTTTGGGCGATCGTCCGGGCCGCCGGAACGAAGCCTGCCAACTCGCAGCGGGCCGCGGGAACGCAGCGTCCCGACGCACGGGGGACCGCCAGAACGCAGCCTGCCGCAACGAAGCGTCCCGGAACGCAGTGTGCCCGAGCGTGGCGCCCCGGAACGAAGTGTGCCCCAACGGGCAGCGCCGGAACGAAGTGTCCCCGAGCGTAGCGCCCCGGAACGCAGTGTGCCTCAGCGCACTGCCCCGGAACGAAGCGTGCCCCAACGGGCGGCGCCGGAACCGGCTCGCGCGGCTCCTGTCGAGCGCGCTGTCCGAGCCGAACCGTCCGAAGGCGCGTTCGGCGGCTCGCAAAGTTCAAGGCAAGTCCACGAATCCAGTTCGCGCGGCCAATCCAGCCGGACTTCCGGCGGCTCCTCCAACCGACACTAGGCCCATTATGAAATACCACACATTTCCATCTATCCGGCGGGCTTCACTTCTGGGAGCTCTGACTCTGTGCCTTGCGATGCCTCTCCATGTCCGGGCCGCCCGCGAACAACGTTTCGGCAGTCCGGACGAAGCCGTCAACGCCTTGAAGGCGGCTGCCGAAACCCAGGATAAAAAGGCTCTGGACAAAATATTCGGACCGGAACTCCATGACCTCGTGTCCGCCGACCCGGTGCAAGCCAGCAATTCCTTCGCCCGCTTTGCGCAGAGAATTTCGGAAAAAACAGAATTGGTCCATCCGTCTGATTCCGTGACTGTTTTACAAATCGGCCTGGACGCATGGCCCTTTCCCATTCCGCTGGTGCAGAAGAAGGATAAATGGTATTTCGATACCGACGCCGGTAAAGAAGAAATTCTAAATCGCCGGGTAGGGGCGAACGAACTGGCGACCATTGACGTTTGCTACGCCTACGTCCAGGCCCAGCGGGAATACGCCAGCACCGATCACAAAAACGATCAAGTGCTCGAATACGCCCAACACCTGCGCAGCAGCCCCGGCCAGCATGACGGCCTCTACTGGCACGCCGAACCCGGCGACGAGCAAAGTCCTCTCGGCCCCCTAATCGCCGAAGCCCGCGGCGAAGGCTACACCCACGCCACCAAAATCATGACCGACAGCCAAAAGCCCTACCACGGCTATTACTTCAAAGTCCTGACCCGCGAAGGCCCGCACGCACCCGGCGGGAAATACGATTACGTCATCAACGGCCACATGATCGGCGGCTTTGCCCTCGTCGCCTGGCCCGAAAAGTGGGGCAACTCCGGCGTCATGACCTTCATCATCAACCAGCAAGGCAAAGTGTACGAAAAAAATCTCGGCCGCCGCACCGCCTCGCTCGCCAGTTCCATGACCACCTACGATCCCGATGAATCATGGCGCCTCGCCCAAGCGCCGTAAGCGCAGGAAGAGGGCCTTCATCCCGGGTACCCCCGGGAATTCCACTCAACGCCTGCGATCAAGCGGACTACTTTTCATGGTGCAAAAAAAAATCGCCGCAATATTGCGAAGCCTGCCTCGGGTCAACGGAATTTAAAACGCGCTGGCGCTCCGACCCCGAAAAAATGATTGTCAGCTAAACATCTGCCTTCGCAAAGGCTCCCGGCAGCCGGGGGAATCAAGTCTCGTAATGTGGCGCGAAAATCAAGGTTGATGCGTGGCGAAAAGACGTTAAAATGACTTCTATGAAGACATTGCCCAAAATGGACATCAATGATGAGCTTGCCATGCAAATCAACGAAAGCATTAAGATATCCGATTTGTGTAAAGCCGATGTCATCAGGCAAGCTCTCCGCATCGGCCTGCCACAATTCGTGGCCCGATTTCAACCGCCTCCACTCTGGCTGGAGGAACGGATTCGTGAAGCTCTTGCTGAACGGGCGGGCGCGGTGACGACCGCGCAATTTAAAAAAAATATGAAGGCCATTACTGATGGCCGCTAATCTACGTGTTCACCCGGCCTTTTACCGGCGTGTGCGGCACTATCGCGACCGCATCGGGGTTCACGATGGGCGACCGCAAGTTGCCATCAAGTTCGCCAAGGCAGCGCAGGAATTGGTTCTGCGACTATTGCAAAATCCGCAACGCGGTCATTCCGCACGTTTTGAATCTTCCGATCTGGCTGATATTCTCCGCGTCGCCGTGCCCGGCTTTCCCGTGTTTGCGCTCTTTTATCGTTGGGACGGGCAGACGCTCACAGTGATCACTTTGGAGCACACCGCTCAGGATTTGCCCTCACGATTGGCTGGCTTTCTTTCCGCCTCGTGATCGAGGACACAGGAGCACCCGCCAAGAGGGTGAAGTGAGAACCAATACTTGAATGCGCGGCAGCCGTTGTTTGGGTGGTAAAGCCAATTAATGACGAGATTTAATTGCATTTGACACACAGTATTTTGTAAGCGCTTTATTATCAATCGAACGGGTGAATGAAATCAAATCCGCTTGAGCCTAATAAACCTGATGGATTTTTTTTCTGATGACGTGCGGCGAAATTCTGGGGTTCTTCCAACTTCTCGTGGCCGGGGGTCAGGAGACGACGACGAACCTGGTCAAGGCGAAGTGACGCAACAAAACTAGGGGCTGCTAACGCGGTAGAATCGCTTCCGCCTTTTCTTTTGCCTCGGCCGCGTTGATTTCTGCCAACGACGGCGCTCGCCAGAGATACAGGGTCCCGTTGGCATTCAACGAGCCAAGGACGTTGCCGTCTGCGGAAAACGCCGTTCGCCAGAAAAGCGACCCTTCGCCCTGCAAAGTGATCACCTCCTGCCAACTGGCAGTGTTCCACAGCTTCAAGGCCTCCTTGCCGTTGCTGCCAATGGCCAGTCGCTTGCCATCGGGTGAAAAGGCGACCGAATGGGCGCCCAGGAGAAAACCGCCCAGCGTGACCTCCGGCTTCCATGTTGCAGTATCCCACACACGACCAAGACCCAGTTCGCTGGCGGCGACCATGAGTCTTCCGTCAGGAGAAAAAGCAACGCCGACGCCTTCCAGAACATGGAGATCCAATGTCTTACTGCTTTCATCAGCAAGGTTTCTGACAGTGAAATCCCCCCGATAACCAATGGCCACGCACAATCGCTCGTCAGGTGAAAATGCGGCATCGGCAAACGATTCCGGGGAGTGCCACGAAGCGATTTCCGAACCCGTTGTAAGACTGAATTCGTGCATCATCTTGTCCGAATCCGACTCGGTGACCAGTTTGTGGCCATCCGAGAGAAAGCCCAGCTCGACTGAATCATTCTTGTTGGTCCATTGGCGCCATAGCATCCGCCGCGAAACATCCCATACCTGGGAAACACCGTTTTGCCGGCCCGCCACGGCTAAGAGACGGCCGTCTTGCGAGAACTGATGCCTTCGGTGACCCGGCGGCAGGATAGTTCCAATATTGAGCAATGTTTCCGGCTGCTGGAAATCTTCACCAGTCCATCGCGAAACCTCACCCAGACTGCTCAACGTCAAGACTGCCCGGCTGTCTGGCGTAAATTGCCAGGCACGGACTGTCTGTGGAATCGTGATACGGGGGTGTTTCGAATGCGCGACGGAAGCATCCCAAAGGCAAACCGTGCCGTCCTTACACCCGCTGACCAGCGTTTTGTGATCGGGCAACAGTAACAGCCGCCAGACCTCCTGACGGTGGCCGCGCAGCACATCCAGGCACTTGCGGCTGGCCAGATCCCAGATACGAATCGTCTGATCGGCGCTGCACGAGGCCAGTTTCTTGCCGTCCGGCCAGAAGACCATCCCACGGACCGAGGAACTGTGTCCTTCCAGCCGCCCAACTTCCTTGCCCGTGGCCACGTCCCACAGATGGATGTCCGATTCGGTGAAGCCGGCGCTGGACGCCAGGGTTTTGCCATCGGGTGAAAAGGCCAGGGTGAGCACCCGTTCTTTCGCACCCACAGCCGCCCACAATTCCTTGCCGGTTCGCAAGTCAACGAGGCGGATTTGATTTATCCGCATCGTGTAAGCGGCGAGGCTCAAGTCCGGCGTTGCGGCAAAGTCTGTCCCTACATTCCCATCTTGTTCTGATGGATAACTGGCCAGCTTGGCCCCTGTGGGCATCTGCCAGAGGGTGATATGTCCGCGGTAAGTGGAAGTCACCAGCCTCTGGCCATCTTGAGAGAACTGCACCTCGTCGCATTCATCATCCAACGGGAGCTCGGCGGCCATTTGGCGCGTCGCCACGTTCCAAAGGTGTAAAGTGTATTTGTCTTGGTTCTCGCCGGAAGCGAGGAGACCGGCGCTTGTGAACGCCACCAAGGAGTCAGCCGGCGAAAAGGCGGCGCGCACCTTGCCCTCGCCGGGCGCGAGTTGGGCAACCTGCCGCCGGGTTTGAAGGTCATACACGAACAATCCGTCTTTGTGGTACACGCCAACCGCAAGCCACCGGCCGTCGGGGGAAGCTGCGAGCGATTCGATCTCGTCAGATTTCTCGCAAAGGGTGAACAGCGCGTCACTGCGGGTTTGCCGCCAGAGATAACGCCATTCCCAGCCGCGTAAATCTTGCTGCCCGGTCAGCGGAACCTGACGAGTGAGCAAGTCCAGCGCGCGACCGAGATTGTTTCCGTCGAGCGCCTGTTTGGCGACGTTCATGTCCGAGGCGTAGGCGCGCTGGCGCGCGGCGAGTTCTGCGGCTTGCGCTTGCTGACGAAGTTTGGTTTCGCCGGCTTGCGCGGCTTCGGCTTTTTGACGTTGTTGGGATTCGCTGGCTTGCGCCGCCAAAGCCTCCTGCTTGGCGCGTGTCGCTCGCACCGATTGCAAGGTGGTGGCAATGATGCCGAGACACAACGCCACAAACACCGCGGCGGCGGCGGCGAACACCAGCTTGTTGCGGCGAAATGCTTTCTGAAATTTGTAGGCCGTGCTGGGTGGACGGGCGAGAACCGGCTCACTATCCAAGTGTCGCTTGAGATCGAACGCCAAACCGTTGGCGGTTTCGTAACGGCGCGTGCGGTTCTTTTCCAGGCACTTCATCACGATCCAGTCCAGATCGCCCTTGAGTTGGTGCATCAGTTTGGAACTGTCGGTGGAACGCCGTTTGGCGGTGGTCGTCAGATCCTCGCCCTTGAGCGTCGCAAAGCGCGTGCTTGGCCGGACCGGTTCCTTTTCGCGAATGGTTTTCCGCATCTGGTCAATTCCTTGCGACATCAATTCGTTCGCGTCAAATGGCGTGCTGCCCGTGAGCAATTCATAGAGCAACACGCCAAGGCTGTAGATGTCACTGCGCGTATCAATGTCCAACCCGCTCATCTCCGCTTGTTCCGGGCTCATATACGCCGGTGTTCCGATGAATTGGTGCAACTGCGTATAGACCGTCGCGTCGGTCAGCCGCCCTTCCGTCGCCTTGGCAATGCCGAAATCAATCACCTTGGGCACAGGAATGCCGTCATGCAGCGTCACCAGAATGTTCGAGGGTTTGATGTCGCGATGGATGATGCCCTTTTGGTGAGCGTGCTGGATGGCCTGACAAACCTTGATGAACAGGTCCAACCGCTCCTTCGTGGACAGATTGTTCTGATCGCAGTAGTCGGTGATCCTGATGCCCCGCACCAGCTCCATGACGAAATAGGGGCGGCCTTGTTCGGTGGTCCCGGCGTCGAGCACCTTGGCAATATTGGGATGGTCCATCATCGCCAGCGCCTGCCGCTCGGCCTCGAACCGGGCGACGACGGCCTTGGTGTCCATGCCCAGCTTTATCACCTTGAGCGCCACACGACGCCGCACGGGTTCAGTTTGCTCGGCGACATAAACCACTCCGCAACCACCTTCGCCAACCTTCTCCAGAATCTTGTAGCGGCCAATCCTCTCGCCGATGGCTTCATCCGGGGCCTCTGGAAGATCGAGTTTGATGGTCGCCACAGACGCAGGCTCGGGCAGCAATGGGTCCGGCGCCTCGTGAGCCGCAAGCAGCGCTGCCAGGCGCTGGCGCAACGCAGGGTCCGCAGCGCACACAATGTCCAAAAATGCGGCGCGCTTGTCCGCCGGTTGTTCCAGCGCCAGCGCAAATAAAGCTTCCTCGCGATTTTGAGGCGATGGCATGGCTGATTGGGATTTGTTCATTCAATCCTATATGCGCATTCGCCAGACTTAAAGTATGAATAAATCTTTGGAGCGGTCAGCGCGGCGCGGATCGGCGCATCTCGACCGTGAGCCAGGCGCGGGTGTAGGCCCACCATTGCTTCGCGGTGGGCACGGCGATGTTCAGCGCGGCGGCGGTTTCCTCGAAATTCAAGCCCACGAAATAGCGCAGCTTCACCAGTTCCGCCTTGCGTGGATCGAGCGTCGCGAGTTTCTCCAAGGCATCGTTTACCGCCAGCAACTGATCGTCATCCGCGATCGGGGAAGAAATCTCCAATCCATCGAGGTCAACCACCTCGGCGCCCGCGCCGCGTTTCGCCGCCAGCCGCCGCCGGGCGTGCTCGATCAGGATGCGGCGCATCGCCTCCGCCGCCGCGCCGAAGAAATGCGCGCGATTTTGAAAGGTCGGGGCGTCATTGCCGCCCAGCCGCATCCAGGCTTCGTGGACCAGGGCGGTGGGTTGGAGCGTATGTCCGGCAGCTTCATGAGCCATCTTCCGCGCGGCCAGACGGCGAAGCTCATCATAGACCATGGGGAGCAATTCCCCGGCGGCTTTTGCATCGCCATGCTCCACCCGTTCCAAAATGTGCGTGAACTCGCTCAAGCCTAAAGGACTCTCCTTTTTGTTTTGTCTTGGCCAAAGCCGGCCCCCCAGCCGTAGCCGTCATCAATGTCACTTTTTGGCAATATGTCCAGCTTCTTTGGCATTTTGTCCATTCTAATTTCGGTTGAATCGTGGCTCGCTGCCTCATCGCCCTCAATGGAGTGGGCATCTATCAACGATGTTGTTCTCCTCGACTTTGCTCGGGCGCGGCGTGGAAAATTTGAAATGCCGCGGCCCATCAAATTCAATCCGCGCCGGATCGCTTGCGGCGGGGATAAAGTCCGGCCCATTCAGAAATTCGAGCGCCTCCTCCAATTTCCATTTTGGCTTGGGCGCGTGTTTCAACCCAACAACGGCGTATGCCATCTGAAGAGCTGACCAATCAATGAATTTTGCCAATGGCGCGATCATGCGGTTAGGGGTCAACCCCGGTTAGGGGTCAAACCGTACATTTGCACTATTGATCATGGTGCCTTTCGTTTGTTGAAGCTTTGCTTGAATCCAGTTCTGGGCCAGTTCTCGGCCGACTGAAGACACTATAGGTTGACGCCGGGACACTCAATGCGAATTTGACGACGCATTAAACCATCCGAATACAATAACCCGTGGCCGCAAGCATAGAATAAAGCAAATGTGATTCTGCTGAAGAACCCACTGTTTTCAAAACCGAGCGATCTTGAGGACCACCAAAATACTCCAACCGTCTCGGAAAAGTCGCTCCTAAACGATCCTGAAGAGTTCTCTACTTGACAGCTTTTTGAAGCCTTTTCGCACATTTCCAAAAACAGGGGGTTTTTCAGCAGAATCAAATGTACGGTTTGACCTCTTTGACCGCCTCTCTTAACCGGATGGCAGTGACACTAGATGTGATTGCGAAGTTTAATCATTAGAGATTAGTCTTACTGCCAATCACCATTTGACTAATGCCCCGATCGGATTTGCTTTGATCGCTTTGACAGCCACATCGATGCTAGTGACAACTATGATGCCTGTGTTCTCCTTTACGTATGATTTCGGATCGCCGACAACCTCGCCAGGAGTCCACTTATAGCCGCTCACGACGCCGCCTATGTGCCAAACCCCATTTCCCACATTTTTGAAAACAATTGGACCGCCTGAAAATCCAGGGTTGTTATGACCGTCCAAAAAAGCCAGTTGAATACCGTTGGAATCGGTCAAAAAACCCGAAATTATGCCTTTCTTAACGAATGCGATGTTGAAATTCGTCATCGGGATATATAAACCATACGGAAACCCCAAGAAAAAGGCGTCCTGAGCTAATACTGATCCGACCAATGTAGGATTGACTTCATAGGCAGTAGTAAGCTGTGCAGGAGCGGCTAATACTGTAATATCTGCATTTGTGTCGGAATCAATCACGGTGACTGGGCACAAAACCCACTCGCTGGACACCTTTAATTCCACTTTATCATGAGCCTTAATTCCCGAGACGACGTGTCGCGCTGTGATCAGATACTGGCGCTTATCAACCTCAATTGTGAATGCGGTTCCACTGTCGTTCGAATACGGGAGGTGAATTTGCATTACACGATTAAGCACGTTCGCAGTCGGAACATTTACCTCCCCAGCGACCATAGATATTTGAAGCGAAATGAACGCCGCAATAGTGCAAGAAACAACTGGATGACTCATTGGATTATGATAGATGGCCTCTGGAGATTGACAAGCTTCAATCCTTCGGCACCACATCCCACAATCCCCGCTCACACAACCAACCGGGTTAGGGGTCAAACCGTACATTTGCACTATTGATCATGGTGCCTTTCGTTTGTTGAAGCTTTGCTTGAATCCAGTTCTGGGCCAGCTCTCGGCCCGACTGAAGACACTGTAGGTTGACGCCGGGACACTCAATGCGAATTTGACGACGCATTAAACCATCCGAATGCAATAACCCGTGACCGCATGCATAGAATAAAGCAAATGTACGGTTTGACCCCTTTGACGCAACTTGATTCAGGTTGTTGCCGATGCGCGCCAGATGGCGCGTCAAATCGCGCCGGGGTACCGGCTGGTCCATCGCCCGGGCGCGCAACGATGTGCCGACCGCCCGTTTTGGAAACACGTTTTGGAGATGCGCCCATTCCACATCGGAAAGGCGGATTTTCAAAACGTGCTGGCGGCGGGTTTTCACGGGCGGCGGATTTTTGAGGGTAGGTCAAGGAAGGGGCAACCCTTCCTTGCGAGCGTCGTGGGCCACTTTGTGGCCACACGACTATGCTCGCCATACATAGACCACGAAGATGATTATGACAATAATGACGATGATGCCGGCAAACCAGGATGCGAGCTGGCTCAGAAATTCCGCGCGGTCGTGTTCCTGTTTCAGCTTGGTCTCGGCTGCGATCAACGTGGCAAAGGTTGCGTTGCGTTGGCATTCATCAAGACGGATGCGTTCGTCCAACTCGGCAATTCTCTGGTTCGCTTTCGCCAAAGGCTGTGCAATCGCCGCCCGGTCGGCTGCCAGCTTGGCGTTGGCATTGGCAAGCCACTGCTTCTGGAAGTAATTATCCACGCATTGAGCGGGATCGAAGGGCGAGTTGTCGGTCAAATCTGCGTCTGTCCCTTGGATGTATTGACCACAGGTAAACACCTGGATTCGTCGCCATGCAATTGCCCGCTCTAGCATGATGGCATCGTCGCGGAGGTCCAGTTTGATAATCACGACTTGAACCTGCAAAGTCGTTCGGTCTTGGTAGTTGAAGATGACGGCGGGTGCGCCTTCATATTTTGTCGCGCGTAACCGGTCAATCTGTTCAAAACGAAACTGCCGGTGTTCCGTTGATAGCTCGACGAATTCCTGCTGCGAGGAATTCTGGGCGGGCGCCCGCGCCTTGACCCAGTTGTCCACTTCAGTTAAAGCTTGAAGGTTCCACGGCATCGGGCCTGGCATGGGGGCGGCGATTTCTGGTTTCGTGGTTTTGATCTCCGGCTTCGGCGTGGGGGTGCCGGGTGGAGTCGGGTTTTGCTTCGGGCCTTCCGGCGGAAGCCCGTTCGGATTTGGGATTTCGAGTTTCATAAATTTTCAAGGTGGTTGGTGAATCCGTGCTGCCGCAGCGCGGCATCGCAGGCGGGAACGTCGAAGCGCAATACACGGCGGATTTTGATCGAGACGAGCAAGCCCGCGCTCCTCCAGTTGGTGATGGTACGTTCGCTGACGGCGTAGCGCTGGGCCAGCGTTTTCTTGTCGGCGAAACGCCGCTCCGTCTGGTTGTTTTCAGTTGTTTCCATAAGAGTCCTTCTGATTCTTGAATTGGAGCAAGCGGCGGTCGCAATCGCCGACATCGAAGATGATGCGTTTGCCATGACGGGTACCGAGGATGATTCCATCACGATTCCATACTTCGATCGTACGAATGCCCACCAGGTAGCGCGCCGCCAAACCGCGTTTGTCGGTCGTTATCGGCAAAACATTCGCGGCGTCGCCATTGGTTGTTAGTGTCGTGCTCATAATTCTTGGGCGGACAATGATTCGTCCACCCAACTCATTCTAGGTAGTTGCAAATCAATTGTTGGGGGAAATTTTCCTGTTGGTGCGGGGTTGAATGAAAGTTTTCAGAGGGAGAACCATTCCTCGGCGGTGGCTCGCGAGATGGCGGCACGCGACTGGTAATTCTTTTTGATCATCCTTGGGCTGGTGCCGGTTTCCTCGGCCACTTTGGCAATGTCCTCGGTCAAAATTAGCCGATAGGTGATATAGCTGTTCCGAAACGCATTGCGCTTGTAGGGCACGCCCGCTTTTTCGATGACCCGCCGCCAGGCGCGCGTGAGGGAATTGGCGCTGGGCCAGTCCACCGACACCCGCCCCTGTTTGGCATCGGCGGCATAAGCCGCCAGGCGCGCTTGCAGGTTGGGCAACAGCGGCACACGGCGGGCGCAGATTTTTCCAACGGCGTCAGGAACTTTCAGGCAGCCTTCCGGTTCGGCCACCATGACCCACCAAAGACGGACAATTTCCTCGGTGCGGACGCCGGAGAAGGCTTTGATTTCCAGCGTCGGGCGGAGGATCGGCTCGTCCTCCGCTGCCAGAATCTTGCGCATTTCCCCCGGTGAATAAATGTCGTAGGGCTGGAGCAAAGCAATGGCTTCCTGCTCGGAATTGATCTGGCTGCGGGGATCGCGAAAGTCTGTCGTGGTAGTGGCGGCGTGGAGAATGCCATGCGGTAAAAATCCTTTTTCCCGCGCAAAATTGTAAAACGCAATGAGGCCCTTGCGGTGGTTGTTTTTGTTGCGGGCGCTGCCGCCGAGACTGGCCAAGTACGCGTCCATCTGCGGCGTTTGAATGGCGCTGATCAAGCCGGGAAAAGCTGTGACGAAATTGCCCACATAGCGTTTGACGTCGCGCAAGTGGTAATGCCCCACCCCGCGTTTGGTGAGGTGTTCCAAGTATTCCACATAGACACTTTCAATGGTCGCGCCGTGGCGCATACGCTGCCCATGCGCGAGATAAAAACTAACCGCCTCATCCAACGTGCCGGTTTTCAACCGCTGCTGAAGCTCGGTGTATTTCCGGCAAACCTCGTCCACTTCCAAGCCGAGCGACTGGCTTTTCACCTGGGCCAGGGTGTAAATGCGACGGTCTTTTTCGGTGAAGTACTGGGCGCGGGAGCCGTCGCGATGCAAACGCCCGGCAATTTCTCTGGCTAACGCCTTCGCCTTTTCCGGCGTATTACGGCGCTGCAAAATCCGCCGCTTGCCTTCGTAGTGGGCAACCTGAAAAGACTGGTAGGTTTTGAATTCCGGGACGCTGGCCGCGCTGTTTGGATCGGCTGCCGCTGGCTTTGATCCTGTCCTGAGGGTGACAGGCGCGGCGATAATGGAAATCGTCACCGAGCCGACTGTAACGGTCGCAAACGGTTTCTTCTCGCTGGATGGAACACCAATCTCCATAGCTAATTTTAAGGGTCTTGGGTGTCGGTGCAGCCAACAAAGGTGATTTTTCCTTGGAAAAACTGTCCAAGTCCGCGTGTGCGGGAAAGAAAAAGCAGGTCTGGGAAAAGCCAACTGGCTTGGACCATTTCAGGCGGTGGGAAGCAGGCTGATGCAAAACTGATGCAAAAACCGCCGAATGTGAGAAAACCCCTGTAAACATTGGAGCGGGTGAAGGGAATCGAAGCCTTCCCACAGACTTCAGAAACCATTCAAAGCCAATCACTTCCGCAAGTCACACCAGAGGACTATACACAAATACG
>Ga0209483_1002474_pt1 | contig 12917 bp, 9 predicted proteins | sample NGEPerA_FD_184508 | JGI IMG/M metagenome (GOLD analysis project Ga0209483, IMG submission 184508) | Arctic peat soil microbial communities from the Barrow Environmental Observatory site, Barrow, Alaska, USA - NGEE PermafrostL2-A... | ecosystem: Environmental > Terrestrial > Soil > Wetlands > Peat... | reverse complement strand
GTAGGAAAACACCCCGCACAGCGCGACCACGCCGCCGACGGTCCATAACAAGAGGATCGAAAAGCCCGAGGGGATATCCTTGACCTGAAAGCCGAGGCTGGTGAAGACCCCGACGCCGACCATGTCGGCGACGACGATGGCGGTTGCCACCAGGGCCGAAACGGTCGAGCCGACGCCGAGGAGAGAGCCAAGCCATGTGCCGCTGTCCGCTCCTGACACCGCAGTGTCGGACCGCACCGTCGACGTCACCCCACCCGAACGCATGTTGTACACCGACCCCAAACGCAGCGAATGCGTCGAATACTGATTGCGTCTATGCTGCCTTTCGGCTTACCGTTTAGGTTGTCCACTGTCCAGCCTACGTTATTTCTGCTGCAAGAGTTATTTCTGCTGCAAGAAGAGTAGCCGCTATCGATTTCAAGGTGCGCGCATGGTGTCGATATCCAGGAAGTATTTCGGCGCAATCTGTTTTCTGCTGTGCGCTTCAACTGCTGCTCCCCAGATACTGCGTTCCGAAGAAACCCAGCTCTCGACAACATCTCCAAAGGCATGCTGGCCTAGCAGAGAACTTGCTGCCAAGGTCGGCGAAGGCGACGTAAAAAAGACAACAGCTGAGCCGTTGTTGCCTGAATCGGCCGAGGCAAATTCCGACCCGGCGGACATTTCGCCGAGGTCGCCGAGCGCCACCGGCACTGTCAGGAGCGTACGCCTGCCGCCGGGAAAAAAGCTGATCGCGCTGACGTTCGACCTTTGCGAGGGTCCGCATGAGATCGCCGGCTATCAAGGCGAGATCGTGGACATTCTTCGGGCCAACGAGGTCAGGGCCACTTTCTTTGTGAGTGGAAAGTGGATGTTGACCCACCGACTTCGCGCCCAGCAATTGATTTCGGATGCAAGATTCGAAATTGGAAACCATACATGGGCACACCGCAATCTCCGCCTGCTGACCGGCTCGGCCGCGAAGGACGAGATTGAGAGCACCGAGCGCGCCTACGAGCAGATCCGTCAAGACGTTGAGGATCGGAAATGCATTGCTCCCGGACACGATAAAATCGCGGATGAAACCGCTCCAAAATCAATGAGCGTGTTTCGTTTTCCATTTGGTGCTTGCGATCCCAAATCGCTATCCGAGGTCAGCACCGCAGGTCTGGTGCCGATCCAATGGGACGTTTCGTCTGACGACCCCGATTTCAAACAGACCCCGGAACTCATCAAAAGGAAAGTCCTGGAAAATGTTCGCCCGGGGTCAATCGTTCTGTTTCACGCGAACGGGCGTGGCTGGTACACTGACGATGCGCTTGCCGATATTATTTCAGCATTGACAGCGCGGGGGTTCGAGTTCGTCACCGTATCCGAGCTATTAAAGGCCGGAGAGCCCATCATTAGTTCCTCCTGCTACGACCGCAGCGTAGGAGATACAGATCGATATGATGACCTGGCGCGCCGCCTGGAAGAAGAGTGAACCCACGCAGGTCAATCCGGAGCGTCACATGCGGTGGTTTCTCAGTTACAACTCGCAAGATCTGCAACTTGTGCAGGCCTTGGAAGGCGCACTGAAACAGAAGGATGCCGAGGCCGAAATCTTTTTTGCTCCAAAGACACTCCGCGCAGGGGGATACTGGCTACCCGCGTTGGCGGAGGGGATAGAAAGATCTACCGTCTTCATCCTGCTGGTCGGCGAACACAAGCTTGGACCCTGGCAAGTGATCGAGTATTACGCGGCGCTCGACAAGCGAGTGAAGGCCGCAGACTTTCCGGTTATTCTTGTTTTACTCAGCGATCAGGCCGCGCCAGGCCTGCCGTTCTTGAGACAATTGCATTGGATAATCACCGCCGACGTCACATCCGAGCAAACCCTGGCGCAACTGATGGATGCCTCCGCCGGCGACGGCGGACTCCCTGGAGAGCTGTGGCGCTATACCGCGCCATATCGCGGGCTGGTCGCAATGACCGAAGCCGACAGCGACTTTTTCTTCGGTCGGTCGAGAAAGACTGTCGAAGTTATCAGGGCCTTCGAACAGACGCCGGATCAGCTTGTCATTCTTTTGGGTAACTCCGGTGTCGGAAAATCGTCATTGGCGCAAGCTGGGATTTTGGCTTCTCTGACACGGCAAGCGTGGCCGGAAGATGCCGCCGAACCTCATCCGTGGCCGGCTATTTTCAGCGACGCTCGCCGATGGTGTACACTGAAATTGCGGCCCGGAACCGAGCCGCTGAAGGCGTTGGTTCAAGCATTTCTTGAGACCTGGCAATTCGAGGCTACCGACCCCGATCGAATCAAGCGCCAGGCCGAATGGGTTGCACTGCTGCGCGACGGCCGGGCAGCAATTCAAGATTTGCTGGAAGCAACCGAGAGACGCTACGCGGAACAACAACAGCCGAAACCGTCCGGTTTTCTTCTCTACATTGATCAAGGAGAGGAACTATATGTGCGCGCGGAGGAACAGGAGCGGCTGCGATTTTCACATATTATCGCGCGCGGCCTAGAAGACCCTCGCCTGCGCGCGTTCATGAGCATGCGGTCAGATTTCCTCGGCGCCTTACAAAATGACGAGGCATTATTCGGCGTGCATCGGAAAATCGACGTGCCTCCGCTGCGCGAGGCTGAACTGCATACCGTCATAAGCCAGCCCGCTCAAATTCTCTCCGCGAGATTCGAAAATGATCGCCTGGCGGTGGATATCGCCCGCTGTGCCGCGGCAGATGCAACCAAAGACGCGGGGGCCCTGCCCCTGCTGTCTTATTTGCTGGATGATATGTGGCAACAGATGATCGGGCGCGGCGATGGCGTGTTGAGATTGCCCGGTCGGGCAATCGACATTGGCCGAGTGCTTGTCGAGCGTGCAGATGCCTTCCTCGCGCGTGACACCAAGTCGGAGGATCGCCTGAGGAGAATCTTTACCCTCAAGCTCGCGACCGTTCGCGAGGATGGCGAGCCCACGCGGCGCCGCGCCATGCGTGGTGAATTTACCGACGAAGAATGGCGCCTTGTCTCCGAGCTGGCTGATCACCCGTATCGGCTTCTGGTAACCGCGATACCCGAGGGAAGCCAAGCAGCACCCACTGCTCCCGGCTCACAAATCTGCATGATGTCCGGCCCGGACCAGGCCTATGTGGAGGTGGCGCACGAAGCAATTTTCCGAGGTTGGTCGAAGCTGCGCGGCTGGATTGCCGCAGAACGCGAATTTCTGGCTTGGCGCAGCGGGTTGGAGGCCGCTCGCCGAACCTGGCAAAATGCCGAAGAATCTTCCCGCGCCGATGCATTGCTGATGGGATTGAGCCTCGCTCAAGCGCGAAGCTGGTTTGAGCAACGGACCGACGACATTCCGAAACCGGATAGGGAATTTATCCGCTTGAGTGTCGAGCGCGAACGATCGGCAAAGGCTCGTTTGAACCGGGATCGAAGTCTTGTTGCGACTCTGTTTTTGGGGATCATTGCTCTTGCAGGCATTCTGACTTACGGCGGTTTTCTGAATCCATCATATCTTGGCATGCGCGCGCACACCTTTTCCGACCTGCTTTCGCCCGCGATACTTTCGACGGAGCGGGAACGAGCGCTTGGGCCTCAAGAGAAGTTTCAGGAATGTTCCATCTGCCTTCGCATGGTCGTAGTGCCCGCCGGAGAAGGTTCAATAGGATCGTCTCACGAGGATGAACAGCCTTTGCATGGCGTACGGATTGCACATCCTTTTGCCGTATCGGAGCACGAAGTGACATTTGATGAATGGGAAGCTTGCGTCGCCCTTGGAAGTTGTCCCGAGGTTTCCGATTCTGGTCGCGGGCGTGGCACTCGGCCAGTCATTAACGTAAGTTGGATCGACGCTAAAGGCTACGTCGGCTGGCTAGCGAAGCATACCGGAAAGCGCTATCGCCTGCTGTCCGAGGCGGAGTGGGAATATGCCGCCCGCGCCGGAAGCGAGAAGGCGTTTCCGTGGGGCGAGAGTCTCGGCTCGGGCAACGCCAATTGTGACGGCTGTGGAAGCAAATGGGATAACGACACGACCGCTCCGGTTGAATCCTTTCCAGCAAACAAGTTTGGTCTCTACGATATGATCGGAAACGTTTGGGAATGGGTAGAGGATTGCTATCACGATAGTTATGAGGAAGCTCCCGTCGACGGCAGCCCGGTGTCGAATGGCGATTGCAGTCGACGTATTGCCCGGGGCGGTTCGTGGGGCGCGTCCCCCGACTACGTCCGATCGGCCGCCCGCAATCCGCACACCGGAGAATATCGAAGCAGCAGCTTGGGCTTACGTGTGGCGCGAACACTTGGTCCGTGAAGTGCCGAGCATTACCCTGACAAGCACGTGTGACGGATCGCGATTACGCCAGCCGCGGCGCGGGGTTAATGTGCAGCGCAAGCGCGGGTACGGATTTGATTGTAGGTGTCGCCCGGCGGTACCGAACAAACGCTTCGAGCCGGAGCCATCGCCATCCGGCACGGCATCACAGGGATCGGGCCACCCGGATGCCATTGATGATGGTACGGTTGTCGGGGTCATCGCCGTGGCGGTAAGCGGACCTGATGTCCGCAATGGGGGTTGCCCACGAACCGCCGCGCAGAACACGGGTCCGGCAGCCGTCCTCCGGCTCTTTCGCTTTGGAGCCGTCAGTCGGCGCGCTCTTGTAATCATCAGTGTAGCAGTCTGCAATCCACTGCCAGACGTTCCCTAACATGTCGTAGAGACCGAACGCATTCGCTGGGAAAGAGCCCGACGGAGCCGTATAAATGTGGCCGTCGTCGCAAGGATAAAGTGGGCCTTTTTTGGCCTTGTCCAAGTCGAATGTCTTTGCCGCGCCGAGATCGAGCACATTGGCAAAGCGGCATGCAAGCTTTTCTGAGCCTGGCCAGTAGCGCGGCGTTGTCGTGCCGGCTCGGGCGGCATATTCCCATTCGGCTTCAGTTGGCAGCCGATAGGACTTACTGGTCTTTCTTTTCAACCACTCCACGTATCGTTTTGCGTCGTTAAACGACACGCATACCACTGGATCTCGGTCGGTTTGCTCGAACCCCGGGTTGCGCCAGCTAAGACCCTGCGGAAGTACAACACTCGGCACGTCCTCACCGGGCGTCGGCATGAAGCATCCTTGCGGATCGTGATGTGTCTCCTGCACAAAGGCTGCGAATTCACCGCGTGTTACGGGGTACTGACCTAGCGCAAACGGCTTTTCGAACGTGACGCTGTGCTGCGGTTGCTCGTCGGTGCTTTCCTCGGCATCGATCGAATCGGAGCTAGCACTATCGCCCTTCTGGGCTGCGGTGTTGGCTTTCTTTGCCGCAGTTCCCATGAGGAACTTACCGCGCGGCACCTCGAGCATGGTCGGACAAACTGAACAATCTCGGAAGGTTTCCGCGGCGTTTGCGAAACAGCTCAGGACCGTCAGTATGGCCCCCAAAACGAGACGCGCGATCATGCTTCCCCCAAAGGGCGAAACCCCCGCCACATAGTCCGCCTATGGTTAGTCTGCATATGGCGCCATGCCTGTCAACCGCCGGTGGTAACCATCGTCGTAACTACCAGTTGCGGCTTTTACGCGTGAATGAGCCGGCAACGCCCGGCAGCGTGGTATTCGTCGAAACGCCTGAAGGCGCGCGCATCGCGACTATGTCATGCATGCCTGGACCGAAAACCCGGTCAAGGAAGTACTGATCAAGACGGCGGCGACGCCGGCACTGACAATAGCGACGTCAGCCGCGTCGCCCGGGCGTCGATAAAGTTCCCTGCCGCTCCCAATGGCTCCGATTTCCCCACCGTCCTTTCGAACTTAAATGTGATGTTGATGGCGGCGCCATTTCGTCAGCCGCGGGATTGTTCGGCGCGCGCCCGGCCCATAGGGTGTGATTTGAAAAATCTACCATTTGCGGGGACATACATTGCGCGAAGGCCTTTACAAGGTTGAATTTCATACCGTCCATGGCAGCGGCAACGGCGTGATCTACGCCACTTCAGGTAAATTCCGCGGCGGCAATTCCGGCTTTGCATTTATCGGGAACTACAGCGGCAAGGACGATGATCTCCTGGTCAAGATCTCGACCCAGCGTCACAATGACGACCCGGCCATCAAGCCGCTGTTTGGAACCGACATGATCACCCTGATGCTGAAGGGAAGCGCCGACGGCGACGTCGTCGACTTCGAAGGCACCGCGCTTCAACTGCCCGGCGTTGTCTTCAAGGCGGTGCTGACGCGGATCGCGGATTAGAGACGGCCGAGTTCAACTTCTCGCGCCGAAAACCTGCCGCTGCAGATCACCGCGCCCAGCGCCAGCGCGATGAAGGCGGCCGCGGCGTATCCGGCGCCATCGAACAGCTCACGCGCATACAGCATGGCGCCCACAGCCGAGCCAACCGCCTGGCCGATATAGAGCACCGAGGTGTTGAGCGACACCGATGCCGCGGCAAGCGCCGGTGCGGCGGCGATCAGCCGGACCTGCTGCATCGAATTGGTCGAGGCAAAGCCAAGGCCCCAGACCGCGACCGAGCCGGCCATCAGCGGATAGCTGCCGGCCGTAACCGCCCATCCGGCAACGCCTGTCAGCATCAGCGCGGTGAACAGCAGCGAGGTTTTGTAAGCGCCCCAGGAATCGACGATGCGGGTTGCGATCACGATTCCGATGAAGCCGAACACGCCGTAGAACGCGAATACCAATCCCACCGCGTCGGCGCTGGCGCCGGTCAGCTTGGTCAGCAGCGGCCCCATGAAGGTGAACACCACGAACTGCCCGGACATCTGCACGGTCGTGATCAGCAGCAAGATGCCGATCATCGGATTGCGGGCGAGATCGGTCCAGGTCTTCAGGTCGACCGGCGCGCCGATCAATCCGCCGGGCAAGCGCCACGCCAGCAACAGGCAACTGACGCAGCCGGCGACGCCGACGCCGCCATAGGCCGCGCGCCAGCCATGGCGGCTGGCGATAAAGGTGATCAGCGGCAAGCCGACCGCCGCGGCCAGCGACCAGCCGAGAAAGACATAGGCGATGGTGCTGCCGCGTTTCTCCGCCGGCACGATCAGCGCTGCGGTGCCCGCGGCCTGCGGGGTATACAACGCGCCGATCGCCAGCATGATCAGGCGGATGATCAAGAGGGTCGCATAATCGGGCGCGAACGCCGAGGCGAGATTGGTGAGCGCGAGCACGGTCAGCGTCACCGTCAGCAGCGCGCGGCGTTCGATCCGGCCGGTCAGCCACGCCGTCAGCGGCGAGCCGATGCACAGCATGATCGCCCCGAAGGTGATCAGCAATCCGGCGTCGCGGATGCTGACATCGAGCCCGGAAGACAATTCGCCCAGCATGCCCGCCGGCGCCAGAATCGCGGTCCCGGTGACGATATTGCCGAACATCAGGGCGGTGGGAGCGAAGCGTTTCACGCGGTGGTGTTACCAGACCGGCATTTTAATGCAACTGCATCGAAATCCGGATCGGAATATCCCCGCATGTGCGCGCTCACTGCGCCGTGGTGGAAGAAGTGGTGGTGGTGGTGGTGGTGGTCGTCGTAGTCGATGATGCGGGAGGCCATGCGACGAGCGGCCTCGCGTTTTTTGGGGCGGCGGGACACGACGCCGAAAGCTTTGTCCACGCCGGCTCCAGGCCGTTGGTGTCGATCTCGAACGTCTCCTGATTGAGTTTGCCGTCCGGCAGCAAGACCCCCTCGGCCATCTGCAGACGATCCGCGGCCAGCACGTTCTTCATGGCGCCGGATGCGATGGTGCCGCTCCAGGCCTCGAAGCTTCCCGTCCGAGCCGCAAACGTGCCGAAGTCCACCGGCTTTTCGGAGCCCGCCATCATGACCACCGAACTCTTGCCGGCAGCGTCCTTGTCGAATTCCCGCACGAACATCAGCCGCGCGCGATCCTTGTTCTCGCAGAACAGCCGCCACTCCATGATTCGAAACGATGCGCCATCGTCCTTCCTGGCCAATGCGACCTTGCGGATATAGGGACGAACCGCGGTCTCCATGGTCCACGCGGTCTCGACGATGGGCCGCGTGTCGATGCCAAAACGATAGAGCTCCGGCCGCGTGAGCAGATGCATGCTCTCGAATTTCACCGTCCTGATGAGATCGTTGAGTTCATGGCCGATACCCATTGCCGCAATGTACGACGCCCGGTCACGATCGGCCTTGGCGATGCCGCGGTCGGTAAAGGCCGCCACCTGCTGCGCCGAGGGATGGCCGAGAAAGGTCAGTCTCAACTTGGAGTTATGGACCGCCATCGCGGCGTCGGGAGCGACCTCGCGCGTGGTCGCGCCGAGAAACAGATAACCGCAGGCCGAATTGCACATCGAATAGCGGGTGGCGATCTCCGCCTCGACTTCGCCGCCTCCGGTCTTGATCTTGAGGCAGGCGTCGTCGACCTGGGTTCCCGCGTCGCAGGCGGCAACGATTGTGCGCCCGACCCGGGCAACCGCCTTCCGGGCGCGCACCAGGCGTCCGATCATGTAGGCCTGATCGACCTCGCCGCCCGGCGAATGCAGATAGATCGGGCGCCGCGTGTCTTTGACATCCCGCAGGAAATGGCTGATCCGCGCGGCGGCGTTGTGATCGACATCGCCCTCGATCGCAATCCAGCGATCGCAACCCGGTCCGCATGAATTTGCCGGGCCCTTTGCCAGATAGATGATCAGCTTCGGCTCAAACTCCGCGGGTCCGGCCGGCGGCTTCGCGCCCAACGCGCCGGGAACCAGCAATAGAACCGCGAGAAGGAGGCCGCGAAATGTCATGACAAGGGCAGGATCAGGAGAGAGGCGAAAGGAAAGCAACAGGCCAAGGCTAGACAATGAACGGCAGCGCGGCAACCTGCGATAGCGGATATGCCATTCCGGCCGAATACCGCGCCGACACCTTCACGCCGCGCGCTTTTTGCCGGTTGCAGGCGCCGAATCCCCTGCTATACCGCTGCATTCCCGCTTACCTGCGCTCGTTCGCAGGAGTGAGCCACAGGAGACAACCATGTCAGACAAGAACACGCCGGCTTCCGGATTCCAGTACGGCGTCGCCAATCTGAAGCCGCTCGAATCCACCAAAATCGCCCTCACCTTTCCCGACGGCGCCAGGCGCGAATTCCCCAGAGCCATCACCGGCCTCGATATCGCCAAGGGCATTTCGCCGTCGCTGGCCAAGCGCACGGTGGCGATGGCGCTCGACGGCACCATCGTCGACCTCGCCGACCCGATCGAGCATGACGCTAGAATCGAATTCATCGCCCGCGACGACCCCCGCGCGCTGGAACTGATCCGGCACGACGCCGCCCATGTGCTGGCCGAAGCGGTGCAGTCGCTGTGGCCGGGCACGCAGGTGACGATCGGCCCCACCATCGAGAACGGCTTCTATTACGACTTCTTCCGCAACGAGCCGTTCACGCCGGAGGATTTTGGCGCGATCGAAAAGAAGATGCGCGAGATCATCGCGCGCGACAAACCCTTCACGAAAGAAATCTGGACGCGCGACCAGACCAAGCAGGTGTTCCGCGACAACGGCGAGATGTTCAAGGTCGAGTTGGTCGACGCGATCCCGGCCGACCAGACCATCAAGATCTACAGGCAGGGCGACTGGTTCGATCTGTGCCGCGGGCCGCACATGACGTCCACCGGCAAGATCGGCAACGCGTTCAAGCTGATGAAGGTCGCGGGCGCCTATTGGCGCGGCGATTCCGACAATCCGATGCTGACGCGGATCTACGGCACGGCGTTTGCCAAGCAGGAAGAGCTCGACGCTTACCTCAAGCAAATCGAGGAAGCCGAGAAGCGCGACCACCGCAAATTGGGGCGCGAACTCGATCTGTTTCACTTCCAGGAAGAAGGCCCCGGCGTGGTGTTCTGGCACGCCAAGGGCTGGACCATTTTCCAGACGCTGATCGCCTATATGCGGCGGCGGCTGTCCGGCGATTACGACGAGGTCAACGCGCCGCAGATTCTCGACAAGGTGCTGTGGGAAACCTCGGGCCATTGGGAGTGGTACCGCGAGAACATGTTCGCCGCGCAATCGGCCGGCGACGAGGCCGAAGACAAGCGCTGGTTCGCGCTGAAGCCGATGAACTGTCCGGGCCATGTGCAGATCTTCAAGCACGGACTGAAGAGCTATCGCGACCTGCCGCTGCGGCTCGCCGAATTCGGCGTGGTGCATCGCTACGAGCCGTCGGGCGCGATGCACGGCTTGATGCGGGTGCGCGGCTTCACCCAGGACGACGCCCATGTGTTCTGCACCGAAGCCCAACTCGCCGACGAATGCCTCAAGATCAACGATCTGATCCTGTCGACCTACGCCGATTTCGGCTTCGAGGGCGAGCTCACGGTGAAGCTGTCGACCCGTCCCGAAAAACGCGTCGGCACCGATGAAGCGTGGGACCATGCCGAGCGGGTGATGGCGACGGTGCTGGCGGAGATCGAGGCCAAAGGCCACAACCGCATCAAGACCGCGATCAATCCCGGCGAAGGCGCATTCTACGGCCCGAAATTCGAATATGTGCTGCGCGACGCCATCGGCCGCGACTGGCAATGCGGCACCACCCAGGTCGACTTCAACCTGCCGGAACGTTTTGGGGCGTTCTACATCGACGCCGACGGCTCGAAGAAAATCCCCGTCATGGTGCACCGCGCGATCTGCGGTTCGATGGAGCGTTTCATCGGCATCCTGATCGAGCACTATGCCGGCAATTTTCCGCTGTGGCTGGCGCCGATCCAGGCCGTGGTCACCACCATCACCTCGGAAGGCGACGAATACGCCAAGGTGGTCGCGGCCGCAGCCAGGCGCGCTGGACTGCGCGTCGAGATCGACCTGCGTAACGAGAAGATCAACTACAAGGTCCGCGAACATTCGCTGGCGAAGATTCCGGCACTGCTGGTGGTTGGCAAAAAGGAAGCCGAGTCCCATTCGGTCTCGATCCGGCGGCTCGGCAGCGAAGGCCAGACCGTGATGGCAACCGACGAAGCCATCGCCGCCCTGGTCGATGAAGCCACCCCGCCCGACGTCAAGCGGGCGAGGCTGGAGACCTGATGGCGAAGGGACCGACTACCAGCGAACAGGAGCTGCCGGCGTTTCCGATCCGGGCCTACCAATTGATCCCGGATCCCAATCAGCCCAACGTGGTCGCGCTCGCCATCGAAACCGATCAGGGACACAGCCTGTTCCTGGCGACGCGGGAGATCCTGGAAGACCTCGGCAAGGACCTGCTGGAGCGGGCGGCGAAGATGCCGGTCAGATCGCAAGTAAAATAGCCGGCGGGGCAAGCAGGCTTGCGCCGCGCGATCCTGATCGGCGACCCGGCGCGAACGAATTACCCCGCGCGCTCATCCGACCTGGCGGGACACCGCCGCAGGACCGCATTGGCAACCGATCAATGCGAGCTATAGTATTGGATTGCAGGCAATCGGGGGAGCGCTCGCACCATGGGCAGGGATTCGCGGTGGAGGGTCAAGATTCTGGCTCCGCAAAGCAAAAACCTGTCGGAGCGCCAGAACGCTTTTGTCGCGGCGGTCACCGCCAAACTTAAACGGGCCGACCTGCAAGTGCTCGACGATTCCCCGTCGAGCGCGAGCGTCGAAGACCGCTACAAAGTCATCTGCGACTGCGATGGCATCGTCATTCTGGCCTTCAGCCAGTGGGAAGGATGCCGTCTTGGCGAAGACGACGACAGCGCGATCCTGCCGAGCGAGTTTACCCATATCGGAATCGTTCAGGCGGCGCTGTCGAAGCGGCCCTATCTGGTCCTGCGGGAAAAATCCGTTGCCGAGCGCGGCGCGCTGCGGAGGAATTTCGCGCTCCCGCCAATCGATCTGCCAAAGTCCCTCGACACCGATTGGCTGGAGGCGGACAAGTTCAAGTCCGAGTTCCAGGGTTGGCTCAAAAAGGTCAAGGCGCGCTCCCACGTGTTTCTCGGATATTCATCGCAAGCCGCGGCAGTAGCAAACTCGATTTCGGATTACCTGACCAGCGAGCATCGGCTGAGGGTTCAGCACTGGCATGAATTCCCGCCGACTGAATCGATTTTGGATTCGATCGAGCGCGCGGAGAAATCGACAAATTGCGGGATCTTCCTGTTCATGGCGGACGACGCCCTGAAGGCCGGACAGGGCCAGCAATTCGCGCCGAGAGACAATGTCGTGTTCGAAGCCGGTTATTTCGCCGGCGCCAAGCGGCGGTCGCGATCCCTCATCATTCGCGAACGTGGAGCAAAGATCCCGACCGACCTTGGCGGCATTCTCGATCTGGAGATCGATAGCCGGAAAAATATCGACAACATCAAACCCAAATTAAGCGGGTACATCGCCAGGATGCTCAGCGGCGACGATTAGATTGCCGGATTTCCATCGCGCATCCGATGTGAAGGGGGCACGGAATCCAGCGGCAACAGAACGCGCTACCGGCCCGGAAACGGGCTCTGCGGATTGATGTTGATGCAGAAACTGAGTGCCAGCGACGGCATCATGTTGATGTGCGGCTGGCCGCCGCCGCTGTTGCCTAGCGAGGCTCCGGCCAGTCTCGCGCCGGCCGCGGCGGTGCTGTAGAGATCGGCGGTGAACGGCGTGTTGCCCGGCACCACCTTGCCAAGCGACATGCCCGGCACCGTCTCCGGTGAAGGGGTGTTGCCGACGCTGGTTGAGGTCGCATCGGCCATCAGCGCGTGGCTATGCGCCGGCATTTTGGCGGCCGTAAGCGCGTGGGCTTCCTGGCCGCCCATTTGGCCGAGACTGGAGTTTGGGCCAGGTTCAAGATTGAGCGGCACCCGGCCGCGCAAATCCGGCAATGCGAAATTTCTTTCACCGTCGCCGCCGTAGGCCGTGAAGATCAGTGAGAACAGCGGTGAATTGCTGATGATCGGCAGCATCTGTCCCTCGCAGAGCGCCCAGCCGGGCGGCGGACTGCCGAACGCGCAGATCGATATTTCGCCGAGGAACGGCTGCCGCACCGCGGCCGGCGCACCAT
>Ga0209483_1002472_pt1 | contig 12923 bp, 10 predicted proteins | sample NGEPerA_FD_184508 | JGI IMG/M metagenome (GOLD analysis project Ga0209483, IMG submission 184508) | Arctic peat soil microbial communities from the Barrow Environmental Observatory site, Barrow, Alaska, USA - NGEE PermafrostL2-A... | ecosystem: Environmental > Terrestrial > Soil > Wetlands >... | reverse complement strand
CGGCAGCCTGCCGCCGGGATTGGGACGAATGATCGTCCGCTCGCCCCGGCCGAAAGGATTTACCGGTTTCTCCTTATCGCTCATTGGCGGTCTTCCAGAATCGCCCACAGATAAAGTTCGAGTTCCGGCCAGTCTCCCGAGAAGTGCATTCCAATCGACGCGGCATTGCTGAAATCAGGCCAAAGCGGCGACTTGCGATCCAGATAGAAGTACACGTGGTCGGTCATGGCGCGGATATGCGGCGGTGGCGTCGGCAAATGTACCAAGGGAAGCCCCGGCAAATTGGCATGAACGATCTCGTTCATTTTGGTATTGGGCCCGATCTTGAAGAGGTGCGGAAAATCGTTCTGAATTTCGATCAACGGCCGGCGTGCCGCCACTTCCAGCACCAGGGTCGCATTGCGGAACAGTGAGCGGTCGCGGATCGGTGAAACAAAGGCGTTTTGCGCACGCTCGATAATTTCCAGACGTATCGCCCGGCGTCCCAGCCGAGCGCTGAGGAAATCCTGGATATCGCGGACCAGCGGCGTGAAAACGTTTTCCAGGTCGTCGTGATCGTAAGCCGGATAATTTCGCGCGCGGCGCTCGGTGGTGGCAAATGTAGCAAGCTCCCCGGCCAGCCTCAGCAGTTCTTCATACAGCCGTTCGGGGTGGAGGTATCCCGACTTCTGAAAATGAATCAGCACCGGGATGTGGCGGTTAAGAAGTTGCAACACGAGATAATCGACGCTTTGAAGCCCGCCTCCGGAAGATGGATCGACCGCATAACGCGACAATTCCTCCAGCTTGGTTTCGATCCAGCCGATAATCCTGTTCAGCCATCCATCGATGACCGGATGGGCCGCGCACGCCAGCATCGGAGGAACGAACTTGTCGTCGAACAGGATATTCTTGTCGCGCACTTCAAGGATCCGCGCGATGCCCAAACCCATATAGCCGGGCTTGCCCGTCTTGCGCAGCTCGAAGGATAGCCGTGGATAGGCAATATCGATTTCTTCCTCGATCCGCAGCGCCGATGTCGAATCGATGAATGTTTCCGCGCCGCGCGTATAGCGGCTCGCACTATCCGCGTCGGCTTCATCGATCTCGCGTGTATTCGGAGCCGCCACCGGCATCATCAGCCAGACGATCTGGCCGGCCGCCGCATCCGGGATGTCGATCGCCTCCGGCAGCGGACTATCGGCGGGCACATCGAAGGGCGTGCCGTCCGACATGACGCCGGCCGCGCGGCGGACTGCGAACTTGCTCTGCTGGGCGAGATCATGGTCGATCTCGAGTTGGGCAAACCCCCACGGATAGGGCGTCGCGTAGCGGACGCGCTTTTCGAGCAGATGCTCCAAATATCGATCGTTCTGCTGCAGATGATGCGGGCGCAGAAACAAACCTTCGGACCAATAAACCTTGCTGTACCAGGACATCCCGTATCCGCTGCGATATCAATTCGACGACCGCCGATCGGGGCGGCCTGTAAAAAGTCATTTCTTGTCTAGCTTCCCATCGTGGTCGTAAAAGCTGGCGAAATACAGCATAAAAGCATCTATCGGGGCATTTTTGTCCGGGCCGAATTGCGCTTTCCAGCGCAGCATGAATGCGTCCCAAAGTTTGCTTTTGCCGAACCCCAGCCGGAAGCTTGACGGACGGTCACCTTCGATCTCGCGTGCCAAGATCGTTGGATCGATGCTGGCAAGCAGGCGGGTCACCGCATGTTGCATTGCCATATAGGTCTTTAATTGATGCGACTTCAGATCGCCGAAGCCCTGAACGAAGGCACCGCGCGCGTCGAGATAACTTCGCGTCGGAGGCCCGAACAGAATCTGCATCGCATCGTCCGCCGTCGGTGAAAATTTGAGCGGATTATTTTCGACTGCCTGAACCATCGTTTGACTGGTGCTGCGGACCATCTGTTTGGCCTGGTGCCGCGCCTGCAGGAGATCCATCAGATTCTCGACCGCGATACGAAGAATGGCACCGAATTGCTCTCCGAGTTCGGCGGCATCCTTGTCGGCGAAGAAGTTCTCCGGCAGTCCGGCTGCCTTGGCCAGATGCCGCGCAAATTCGCTGGACTCGCTACCTGGAGCGTTGGCGGCTGAAGCAGGAGTGGCATGATGTTGCGGGGACGCGAAGGATGGTGCCGGCGCCTCGACGCGCGGCGCTTGTGATTCCATCGAACCCGATGCCGGAGCTTCCTGTCCCGGCGTATCTTCATCGCTCCAGAGCGGTCGACGTGGCGAGGGAACGGCCGGCGCTTGCCCGGGTGGCTTCGGGATCTCACGCGTGCCGGCAGCCCAGCTCATGTCGCCATGATCGAACGTGTCCGTCGGCGTCTGAACCGGCGGACGCCGAGACCGATCGACATCCGGCTCCGGCACTGCCGCCGCCCAGTCGAGAAAGCCCGGATTGACCGGCCGGGCCGTCTGCCTGGCCACTTTCAATTGCTGTGGATCGATCGGAGGCGGCACGTCGCGGTCGCTGTTCCAGATTTCCCGGTAGTCCGCATGCCGCTGAGAGACCAGACCCCCGCTCTGGGCCGATCTGTCTCCGGCAGCGATGTTTTCATCGGAGTCAAGCGCGACATCGATGACATAATGGCCGATGACGATGCGGTCGCCGGTGCGAAGCCGGTGCGGTTCCCCCATTCGCTGCTGCGAGCCGTTCAGGAAGGTGCCGTTGGTCGAAACATCGTGCAGCCAATACCCGCCGTCACGGTAATGAACCTCGCAATGCTTGCCCGAAATCAGCCGCGTCGGATCCGGCAGCGTCCAGTCAAGGTGACGGTCGCGGCCGATATCGACGGAGCGCTTGCCAGAGACCGTAAAGGACACCGGCCCGCCGTCGGGAAGCGTCTGTTCGTTCACCAGAGAAAAGCGAAGCGCCATCAGGTGTTCTCGCTAGCGCAAAATATGCGGCTCTCCGCGTGCAAGATGAATACCATCCTCGAGGCACGTCGTCATTATTCGGTCCTTGGCATCGCGGGTCAGCCGCGAAAGGCCCACGAACAGAGCGACACGAACCGCCCTCGCCGTCTTCTCGGGTTTGGCCTCGGCCGGCTCGAATTCGGGCGGATACACGCTGCCGCCCGACCATCCGGCAGCGAGCGCGAGCCAGGTAGCCGCCGAATTGTGATCGTTGATGTTGCCGATCGCCAGCGCCTTGCCGCGCGCGGCTTCGCCGGGCTCCTCTACCCACGCTTCCGCATAGTCGATCGCCCGTTCCTCTTCGGCGTCGAATTGCTCGACCATCCGGCGCACCCAGCGGCATCCCCAGGCCACGGCCACTCTCTTCGGCAGCAAATAGGCACAGAATGAGATGGCGTGTGGCCAATCGCGCCTCTCGATCAGGCTGCGCAGGAAATCCAGCGACCGCATGCCGACCTCCGCCTTGCCGACATCCTTTACCGCCGTGGGAAAGGCGTCGAACAGGTCCTGCACCGTGCTGAATCGAACTTGGCTCATGGCTGCAAAGTGATGACGGGCGTGCCGGAAATGATGGTCGGCCCTTCCGACAAGAGGGTGAAGCTGGGGGTCTCGATGATGATGCTCGCCGGAGTGATCGCAATTGAACTGGCGCCAACCGTAAGCGTAATCGCCACGCCGGAAGTAATCGATATGTCGGCGCCGGCCACGATCGATATCTGGGCCCCTGCCTGCACGGACTGACTGGTGGCAATCGATATTTGCTGGCCACCGATCTCGATGTCGAGCTTGTCGTCTCCCTGCTTTAGTGTGGTCTGGCGCGCGACGCCGGTGGTCAGGTTTTCTCCGATGGTGCGGGTCTCGGCGTCGAGAACGGTGACGCTGAGGTCCTTTTGGGCGTGAATTCCGATCTCTTCGGAACCACTCTTGTCTTCGAAACGCCATTCATTGTAGTTGCCAGCGCCATTCGTCGTGGACTCGGATTTCAGTCCCGAGACCGTTTTGTTGGCGGGCAAATCATAAGGAAAATTATGTTCGTCGTTGTAGACGGTGCCGATCACCAGCGGACGGTCAGGGTCTCCCTCCAGGAATTCGACGACGGCCTCCTGGCCCACGCGCGGGATGATTTGACCGCCCCAACCCCTGCCCGACCAGACCTGAGCGACCCGCAGCTTGCACGAAGGTTTGTTGCCCCGCTCCCAAAAGAAGTGAACATAGATCTCGCCGATCTGCTCGACATCGATCTCCTCGCTGGAATTGAGTGTGTTGGTGACAACCTTCGCGGTTTGGATGCCGCATATCACCGGCTTGCGCGTGACCAACGGCGCACGGAAAGGCTGGTCGGAAGGCTGGAATTCGTAACTGCCGTCGTAAACATCACCGAGTCCGCCCGGCGGTCCCGAACGGTAAGCTTCCACCTCGAATGAATGGCGGGCGCGAACCACTACATATTCGATGTTCTGCGAATTGTTCGGGTGGCGCTCGAGTTTGATCGTTCCTCCCGGATAAATATTGACGGCGTTGCCGCCGGCGCGGCGCCTGTGATCGAACGACTGTTCCGCTTCGAGGCGAACCTTGGCGTAGCGATCTCCGATGGATCGATCCGTGTAACCGCCGGGATAATCGTAAAACTCCATGTCGGAATTGGTATAGTGCTCGGAGCCCTTGGCGTCACCGAGCATCTGGGCGTTCGACTGCAGGTAATTATAGTCGTTGAGCTCGATCTTGCCGGTGCGAAAGGCGCGCTCCGATACCCAACTCTTGAGGAATTGCTGTTCGCTGCGCTCCGACACGAATTGGTGGATGAACGGGATCGAGTCGAGATCCTTGACCGCCTGAAGTGAAGACCGGGAATCGGCCAGCACCAGGGTATGCTTGCCGTCCTCGTGCTTGAAGAAATAAAATATGCCGTGCTGCTCCATGAGCCGACAGACGAAGTTGAAGTCGGTCTCGCGGTACTGGACGCAATATTCCAGCTGCGGATACCAGGATTCGGTCAGCTCGAATTTGTAATCGTTAAACGCATGCTCCTTGAAAACCTCCTCGATGATGTCGGGAGCTTTCTTGTCCTGAAATATCCGGCAGTCGGAGGTGCAGGACAGCAACCAGAGCCAGGGCCTGAGCACGATACGATAGCTGAAGTAATCGCCCTTGGTGCCCAGCCATTGCGCTTCCACCAGAATGCCGTGGAACTCGCGCTCCTTGCCGAACATTTTTATTTTCAGCGAGCATTGTTGCCCGAGCGCTTGATTGAAATCGATGTCATCGGTCTCACTCAGGCATTCGATGCGGTATTCGAAGAGTTCGCTTAACCCCTCCGAGCCATCCAGCCGGACCAAAACGAGAACGTCCTTGCCGAGGGGCGTCGTCAGTTCGCAGATGCGAGTGTCCTGGGTAAGCTTCTGGCCCATGCGAGCGCCAAGCTCCGTTAAAAATCGCAACGTCTGTAAATTAAGAAGGCTAGAACTTCCACTTCAACAAAAAGCGGCAAATCGCCGGGTATTTCTCAAGACTATCGCGACTATCGCGCGTTTTTCAAAAAGCCACCAGCACGTAATCCGATCTTGGTAACCGTTCAAACCGGTACGTGCGCGGCGCCAAATGCACCAACCGCACCCCCGGCCGCATTAAGGAAGTCCGCGTTAGGGACTTGCCGGTTCACAGGGAAATGTCATGATTGATGGATTATCGAGCGCCGGAGCCGCTAAAATTTGAGCTTTGCAACCGTTCGGAACGCCGCGGTGCGAAATACGGCGAGCAATTCCGAAACTGGAACATTGGATAATGCTCGATTTCGAGACCTTGACCAAGCCGGTATCCGCCGACGATCCGTGCGGACCTGATCTGGATTCCGAGGGTAACGCTCAATACCTGAATTTCTTCGCCGGCGCGGAAACGATGCTGCCGGTATCCTATTTCGATGTCGTCAAGCCGACCGGCGAGCGTGGCCGGTTTGATCCGCAGGCATTCGATTTCGAAGCACAATTTGCAGCCGCAGCACCGGTGTTGGCGCGCACGCGCGATCTGCGGCTGACCGTGCTGCTGGCAAAACTTTCCATTCTCAACCGGGATTTGCAGAGCTTCACCGTCTGTCTCAGAGCGATTGCGTTTCTGCTTGCAGAGCAATGGGACAACGTTCACCCGCAGGGCGAAAATGGTGATTTTTCGTACCGTTCGGTTACCCTTGAATCGATCGACGTACTTCCTACCGTCGTCAATCCATTGCAATTTTTACCGCTGGTCGAAAACCGCCGGCATGGCGTCGTTACATTTAGAGCCTATCAGATCGCCAAGAAGGAACTTGCGTCCGGCGGCGGCGATGCCGATCTGGACCTTGCAACGATCGAGCGGATCGTGAGCGAGACCGACCTCGACACGCTGAAAGCAATAAGCGGCAATTTCTCGGAATTGGTCGCGGCGATCGCAGCCGTCACAAGTGCCTGGCACGATAAATCCGGTTCGGTCCAGCCGCTGACCTTTGAAAAGCTGTCCGGGACGGTTCAGGGGATCGCAACCTGGCTGAGAGAAGTCGTCAGGAGTCGCGATCCGGGCGCCGTTGCGGCCAGCCCGGCAGACGCAACTTCCGAGCACGGCGAACCGCCGTCCGATTCGCCACAACCGGCCGCGGATTTTCCAAAAATAACATCGCCGGGGGTCGCCGCGGCGGCGCTAACCGCGGTCGCCGGCTATTTTGCCCGATCGGAGCCTTCCAGCCCGGCAGTACTTCTCGTCGGGCAAGCGCTGGCGATGGTAGGCAAATCCTTTGTCGAAGCGGTCCGCATGCTGGTGCCCGCGCACGCCGAGGCGGCCGCGGTCAATATCGGGCGCGATTGGCTTTTCGATCTGCCGATCGAACGGATGGCGTTGCTGGACAATGGCGGCCAACCACCCTCGCCGACCGGCTGGAAGCAAGATCAAAGCGTTGTTTTTACTGTGGAAAACCGCGTACAGGCGCTTTCCTTGCTGGGGCAAGTGGCAAACTATTTCAGAGTTTCAGAACCTTCGAGTCCAATACCGTTCCTGGCCGACCGGGCGCGCGAACTGGCGCAGCGGGATTTTCTCAGCCTGCTGCAAGACGTCCTGCCGCAAGGTGCGCTGCGGCCCCCGACGTAGGCTGCGTTAAGCAAAAGCCGGGGGGTTCGTTGACTAAGCAAGATAGAAGGCAGTAGTTTCGAGGGCAACAAATTTAGATTACGAGTGTTTTTGGTTTCCTGCCGCAGCAATTGCGACGACGATTTGGTCGTTGACGGGAGCTCATCATGGCGACAGACAGCGGTCAGAAATTTATCCGGCGCAACCGCGCGCCCCGCGTTCACATCAGCTACGAAGACCCCTATGACGCCGAACGGCTCATCGAGTTGCCGTTCGTGATGGGCGTTCTGTCGGACCTGTCGGGAAACAACTCCGGTGTCGAAAAGGCCAAAATCGAGGATCGAAAGTTCCTCGACTTCGACATGGACAATTTCGACGCCCGGATGGCTGCGATCGAGCCCGGCATAACCATGCGGGTCGCCAACAAGATCGGTGACAACCCCGACGAAAAGATGTCGGTCAATCTTCGTTTCAACAAGATGGCGGACTTCACCCCCGTGGCCATCGCCCGCCAGGTGCCCGCGACGGCAAAACTGCTCGAGGCGCGCGAGCAACTCGCCAACCTGCTGCGTTACATGGACGGCAAGGTCGGCGCGGAAGATCAACTCAAGAAGTTGTTGGCCGACCCGCAACTGATGGCGGCGCTGCAGCAACGCGCGGCGGCGAAACCGAGCGATCCCGATACGGAAAAATGAAAATTTAAAGCGAGGGACTAGGGCATATGGCCAAACAAGCCGGGGACGCAGGTTCCACGCAGGTCCAGACCGTCGAGGCCGACGAGTTTGCCGCGCTTCTCAAGCAAAGCTTCAAGCCGCGAACCGAGCGCGCCGCGACCGAGGTCGACAACGCGGTCTCCACCCTGGTCAGCGAGGCGCTGAAAGATGCTTCCGTCATCAAGTCGGACGTCCTCGACACCATCGAGGAGATGATCGCGCGGCTCGACCAGAAGCTGTCCGCGCAGATGAATGAGTTCCTCCACGCCCCCGAGTTTCAGCAGATCGAGAGCGCCTGGCGCGGCCTGCACTATCTCGTCACCAATTCCGAAACCGACGCCAATCTCAAGATCCGGGTCATGAATGCGTCGAAGCTGGAGCTCTATCGCAACTTGCGGCTCTATCCGGATGCAAGGTGGGATCAAAGCCCGCTGTTCAAGCAGATCTACGAACAGGAATTCGGGCAGTTGGGCGGCGAACCGTTTGGCTGCCTGGTCGGAGATTACTATTTCAGCCACCTCCCCGCCGACGTTCAGTTGCTGCGGGATATGAGCAAGATCGCAGGCGCTGCGCACGCCCCGTTCTTCACCGGCGCCGAGCCGACGCTGATGGGAATGGACTCCTGGACCGAGCTGTCCAATCCGCGGGATCTGAGCAAGGTCTTCGACACACCGGAATACGCTGCGTGGAAGGGACTGAGGGACCAGGACGATTCAAGATATCTCGGCCTCTGCATGCCCCGCGTTCTCGGGCGGCTACCCTATGGCGCCAAGTCCGAACCCGTTGACGAATTCGCCTTCGAAGAAGAAACCGACGGGCACACCGGCGAAAAATACGGCTGGATGAATGCAGCCTACGCCATGGCCGTCAACGTCAATCGCGCCTTCAAGGAATTCGGATGGTGCACGCGAATTCGCGGCGTGCAGTCCGGCGGCGAGGTCATCAATCTGCCGACGCACACCTTCCCCACCGACGATGGCGGTGTCGACCTGAAGTGTCCGACGGAAATCGCCATCAGCGACCGGCGCGAACATGAACTCGCCAAGTCGGGATTGATACCGCTGATCCACCGCAAGAACACCGACAAGGCGGCCTTTATCGGCGCGCAATCGATCTACAAGCCGAAGAAATATTTCGGCGACAAGGGCGTGGAAGCGACCGCTTCCGACAATCTGTCCTCTCGGCTGCCGTACATGTTCGCGGTATCGCGTTTCGCGCACTACCTGAAGTGCATGGTGCGCGACAAGATCGGGTCCATGAAGGAAAAGCAGGAATTGACGGACTGGCTGCAGACCTGGATCAACGAATACGTCGACGCCAACCCTGCGATGTCGACAGAAGCGCAGAAGGCGCGCAAGCCGCTGGCTGCTGCCAAGGTCGAAGTGATCGCGAATGAGGAAAACCCGGGCTACTACAATGCCCGCTTTTTTCTTCGTCCGCATTATCAACTGGAGGCGATGGATGTGGGCTTGAGCCTGGTATCCCGCTTGCCCGGCCCGAGTTCCTGAGCTGCCCCGCTTTAAGCCAACCGTTTGATTTGCGAAAGGAAATATTATGTCTGTCGCGAAGAACGTAGACATTTTCATGAAGCTGGATTCGATCAAGGGCGAGTCCAAGGATGAGAAGCACAAAGGTGAAATCGATGTTTTCGCCTATCATTTGAAGGTCGACCAAGAGGGTACCCGTCATGTCGGCGGTGGCGGCGGCGCCGGAAAGGCGACGTTCGACGACTTAACCATCACTTGCCAAGTGGACACTTCGACAACGGATCTGTTCCAGTGCTGTGCGGCCGGCAAACACATCACCCAAGGGGTGCTGACGCTCCGGAAAGCCGGGGACAAGCCGCTCGAATTTTTTGTAGCGACGCTTATCGACATCATCGTATCCAGCGTCGAGTTCCACGCCCCCAATTCAGACGAGCCAAGGCATCTGGTGGACGTGAAATTGAACTACGCCAAGATCAAGCTCAAATACTACCCGCAAGCCGATTCGGGCGCTGCTGGCGTCCCCACCGAAGGGGGATGGGACATAGCGGCCAACAAGGCAGAGCGGTAGGCGATGTCGGTCGCGCCAAAGAACGACCGCCTAAGCCCTCCGCTGATGCTGGCGTTTCGCACCGCGCATGCCAAGCGCGATGCCAGGGACAAGATCGATCTGCGCGATAAATCCGGCGATCGGATCATCGCCGGCCGCCGCTCTTCAGGGCGCTTCCCGATTTCCGAAGCGCTGCTTCGCCGCGAGGTGGCGCACGATCTCGATTCGCTGATGAATACGGTCGCCATGGAATCGTCCGAGGATTTGACCGGTCATGCGTATGTCCGAGCGTCGATCCTGAACTACGGTTTTCCCGACATCGCACATCGCTCGATCGACGAGATTTCGGTCGATGATCTCAAGGACGAGATCAGGGCGGTGCTGATGACTTTTGAGCCGCGGTTGGAGCGCGGCTCAATCCGGGCGCGCCGCGACACTTCCGTTACCGCCGAACAATTGAAGCTTCGCTTTGTCGTCCAGGCCGACCTTCATTGCGAACCTCTCAACGTTCCGGTCGAATTCATCGCCGACGTCGATCTCGACAGCGGCGGCATTCATATCAACCGGCTTTAGGTGAATGAACCGCGAATTCCTCGATTTCTACAATCGGGAGCTATCCCTGCTTTATGAGCAGGCGGGTGAATTCGCTGAACAATATCCGGGAATCGCCGAGCGTCTTGGCGGATTGGTCCGTGAGCGCTCCGACCCCATGATATCGGGCCTGCTCGAAGGCACCGCCTTCCTTGCCGCCCGGGTCCAGTTGAAACTCAAGCACGAGTTCCCGGAATTCACCGCGAATTTGCTGGAACAGCTGGTGCCGAACTATCTGGCGCCGACGCCCTCCGCGATGCTGGTCAAGGCCTTGCCGCCCTACTCCGATCCCGCCCTGCGCGACGGCAAGAAAATTGCCCGCGGCGCCTATTTCGATGCCACCTACCGGGAGCGCGAACGCAGCCTCGCTTGCCGGTTCCGGCTTTGCCGTGACATCGTGCTCTGGCCATTCGACGTAACCGGCGCCGAGTATTTTTCCAGCGCGGGCGCGTTGCCGGCCTTAGGCGTCCCGGTCGGCGGCGACGTCGTCGCCGGGCTTCGGATCTCCCTCACCCATCGCGGCGCGGCGCGACTCGACGATGAGATCGCGGATACCGAGGCCCGGGCCAAACCGGAGCTGTGGTTTGCCGGTTGCAAGACCAGCGAGCTGCCGGTCTATCTGGCCGGAGCGGAATCCGACGCCATCGCGCTTTACGAGCAGATCTTCGCGAACTGCGCGGGAGTGTATTTTCGCCATCTCGACGATTTCGGCGATCCCGTGGTGATACGGGCGCCAAATGACTGCATCCAGCAGGTTGGATTCAACGAGGAAGAATCGCTGTTTCCGGGCGATGACCGCGTGTTTCGCGGCTCGGAGTTGCTTCGGGAATATTTCGTTTTTCCGCGCAAGTTTCTGGGTTTCAATCTGGTTTCCCTGCGCAGCATCATGAGCCGATTGCGAAGCAAATCAGTCGATATCCTGTTCGCATTCGACCAGCACAATGCACGGCTTGCGGCCGCGGTGCGGGCCGACTTATTCAGCCTGTATACGGCGCCGGCCGTTAACCTGTTCGAGAAGACCAGCGACAGGATCCCGATCAAATCCAGCACACATGAATACCACGTCGTTCCCGACCGCAGCCATTACCTGGAATACGAGCCGCATCGGGTGCTCGACGTCTACGCGCATTTTCCCGCCGAGAAGGAAAAACGCCCGGTACGTCCGCTTTACTCGGCCTCCGTCGACCGGACGCGGGGGATCTCCGACGGGCTTTATTTCACGATTCGCCGATTGCCGCGTCGGCGAACCGTCGAGGAAAAGGCCCACGGTATCGCATCGGACTACACCGGAACCGACATGTTCATTTCGTTACTGGAACCCGGCGAGATGGCGGGACAAAAGTCGGCTGTCGAACTCAGCGTTCGGGCCTTGTGTTCCAATCGGCACCTGACTGAACATTTGCCGGTGGGCCAGGGCGGCGCGGATTTCCGGTTGCTCGACGACACCTCCCTCAATTTGATCTGTGTTGCCGGTCCAACGCGTCCTCGCGAATCCGTCGTCTCGCAAATGCGCAGCCGTAGCGAAGTGGCCAGCGTGGGCGTCGTCACCTGGCGGCTGATCAACACGCTCAGCCTGAATTATCTCGGGCTTGTCGAACGGGGCGCCGGGCACGGCGCCGGCGCTCTCCGGGAGATGCTGTCCCTGTTCGCCGACCTGCTCGACGACGCGACGGAACGCAAGATACATGGCGTTCGCAGCGTCGACAGCCGACCGATCGTCAGACGCGTCCGCGAGCGCCTCGGCAGCGGCGCGGCACGCGGTCGCGAGATTACGGTGGTCCTCGATGAAAAAGCCTTCGAAGGCAGCGGCGTTTTTCTTTTGGGCGCCGTTTTGGAACGCTTTCTTTCGGACTATTCCGGATTGAATCACTTCACCGAAACCGTCATTTCGACGCTGGAACGCGGCGAGATCATGCGGTGGCCGGCCCGCATGGGCACGCGGAGGCCGCTGTGAATCTGATCGAGCAGATGAAGGCCGAGCCGTGGCGCTTCGATTTTTACCACGTCCTTCGCCAGATCGAGCGCGCGCATTTCGACCGTCCGCGGATCGGCGATAGCGCGGCTCGACGGGATGAATTCGTCGACCTTGGACAAGACCCGTATCTGGAATTTCCTGCTTCAAATCTGAGCGCGGTGGAAGACAATGACGGCCGCTTGAGAATTCTCGTCAAATTCCTCGGGCTGCTTGGGCCGCAAGGCGCTTTGCCACTCGCAACAACCGATGAAAGCGTCGGCTGGCTCTTGATGCGGGACGATGCGTTTCCGCGTTTTCTCGACCTCTTCAACGGCCGATTCCTGCAATTGTTCTTCCGCGCCTGGTCCGATGCCCGCCCGATCGCCCAGCACGATCGACCCTCCGAGGACCGCTTTATCGCCTATGTCGGCTCCTTCATGGGGTTGGGGACGCCGGTCCATGCCGACCTCGATACCGTTCCGGACATGGCCAAACTTGCCTTTGCCGGCTTGGTTGCGCCCAAGGCGAAATCAGCGTCGCGGCTGGCAGGCCTGCTGCAGGGGCTGTTTGGCGTGAGGGTCGAGATCGATGAATTCGTCGGATCCTGGCTGGTATTCGATGAGGGGG
>Ga0209483_1002471_pt1 | contig 12928 bp, 11 predicted proteins | sample NGEPerA_FD_184508 | JGI IMG/M metagenome (GOLD analysis project Ga0209483, IMG submission 184508) | Arctic peat soil microbial communities from the Barrow Environmental Observatory site, Barrow, Alaska, USA - NGEE PermafrostL2-A... | ecosystem: Environmental > Terrestrial > Soil > Wetlands >... | reverse complement strand
CAACGATCTGATGGCCTCTTCGAAGGCCTCAGGACTGGATGCGGCCAATACTCCGGACGCACAAGCTGCTGCGTGGAAAACGTACGACACCGCGGTCGCTCAGAAGGAGGCACTCGACCTCGCTGTCTTCACCGGAAACACCGTCCAACTGCAAGCTGCGGCGGCGGCGTTGACACCCGGCATGAAGCAGCTCACCGACCTGAAGAAGCAGATCAGCGACCTGGGCAACGGCTTCAAGGAGGCCGCGACCGTTATCGCGGACATCGACCAGGCTGTCTCGGCCCTGAGCGGACTGGTGTAAGGTCCAGACTGCGGTGGCTGGTTTGGCGGTAGGGGTCGATTTTCAGTTTCCAGTTTCCAGTTTCCCGGCGACGGGCGCGGAACTTTGGGGGTTGAGCGCAGAAGCAGGCCGCTCGGTAAGTCCGTCGCGTAAATACAATTCGGAGCGCAACATCGCATCGTCAATCGTCGTCTCATCGGTTATGCGATTTGTGCGAATTCTCACTCTGGGCCTGTTCGCGCTTGGTTTTCACGCCCAGGCGCAGCAGGCCGCTTCTCAGCAAGGCGCCCAGACTACGCCTCGCGCCAAGCCGGATATTTCCGTCGAAGCCAAACTGGTCATCGTTCCGGCGGTCGTCCGGGACAAGCACAATGCGCTGGTCGCGACGCTCAAGCAGGCTGATTTTGCCTTGCAGGTCGACGGCAAGCCGCAGACCATCCGCTACTTCGACCACGACACGGACGTGCCGCTGACGGTCGGCCTGCTGATCGACACCAGCATGAGCCAGCGCAAGGTGCTCGACGGCGAGCGCACTGCCAGCTCGGCGTTCCTCGACAAGATGCTTGCGCCCAACCGGGACAAGGCATTCATCGTCCAGTTCGCGCATCAGGTTGAGTTGTTGCAGGACGTCACCGATTCCCGCCCCAAGCTCCAGCAGGCGCTCAAGGAAGTCGACTCGGGGAAGCCTTCGTTCGCCCAGAACGGCGGCAATAACGGTGGCGACAGCAGCGACGACCGCCACGGACGCGGGGGTGGCGGCATGGCGCAGGGCATGGGCACAACGCTTTACGACGCCGTTTTTCTCGCATCCGACGAGATCGCCGGCAAGCAGAAGGGACGCACCGCCCTCATCCTTCTAACGGACGGCGACGACCGCGGCAGCAAGGAGTCGCTCACCAGCGCCATCGAGTCCGCGCAACACGCCAACACCATCGTCTATGCGATCTACTACAAGGGTGAAGGCTTTGGCGGAGGCCGTCCCGGCGGCGGTTATCCAGGCGGCGGGATGGGACGCCATCGCGGCGGTTTTCCTTTCGCCGTTGATGGCGAAGGCGGACAGATGGGCGGCGGCCGCGGCGGCTACCAGATCGACGGCAAGAAGGTGCTCGAACGCATGTGCGGAGAGACCGGAGGGCGGGTCTTCGAGGTCAAAGGCAAAGAGACGGTCGACGCCATCTACACCCAGATCGCGGAAGAGTTGAGAGCGCAATACAGGCTCGGATTTACGCCCAGTACCGAAGCCGCCTCCGAGGGTTATCACCAGATCACATTGACCCTTGCCGGGCCCGAGGCGAAGCACAAAGATACCGTACAAACGCGCGACGGCTACTATACCGGAGCGACAAAATAGGCGGCATCGGTTGTGAATGCCGGCTGCGCGGGGCGGTCGATCCGGGCGTGGCTGGCTGGCTTGCCGTTCGGAAGCAAGTGTCCCGCTTCGTGGTGGAGGAATAAATATCCCACCCCCAGCACAACGAAGAGCGCGATCACCGCAAGGACCACAACCAGGCCGAAGTTCGGTTTGTTGGGCGGGTATTGCTCGGGAATTTCCATATATGGTTTGATGCCGTGCGTCTGCTTGGCGTCCACGCAGCTCTTTCCCATCCAACCACTATTCCATCCATCCGTGCAGTTGCATCCAGTGTTGGAGCAGCGTCGGCCATATCGCCAGTTCCGGCAGCCTGGGCAGGTTTTGCGCCATGCCCGTGCCATGCCCTCCGGCTTCGAACACATGCAGCTCTGCGGGAACGTGCGCCATTTGCAGCGCGTTGTAGAACAACGTGGCGTTCAGCGAACTGACCGTCATGTCTCCCGAGTTGCCATAAAGGAAACTCGGCGACGTGTCTCTTGTGACGTGCAGTATCGGCGAAACAGTATCGAGCATTGCCTGGGTCGGGTTGTCGCCGATGAGCGTCTTCATGCCAAACGTGCCGGGAATCGCGGGGTCCAGACTCAGCCGCGTATAGCCGAAGATGGCGAAGTCCGGATGCGCACTCACAAGATCGATGGCGTCCGCAGGCGCCTCGCGCTTATCTATCGGCAGCCGTGGATCGCCGTGCGGGTCGGCCGTTGCGAGATATCCGGCAAGGTGTCCGCCGGCCGAAAATCCCCACACACCGATGGCATCCGGCCGCAGACCCCAATCCTTCGCGTGGCTGCGGACAAACCGCATCGCGCGCAAGCCGTCGAGCATTGGCGTTGGATAGTGATACGCCGGGCTCAGCCTGTATTGCAGCACATAGGCGCTGACGCCATGCTCGTTGAGCCACCGCGCTTCGACGCCGCCTTCCTTCTCCATGACGACATGAGTGTAGCCTCCACCGGGCAGAACGAGGACCGCCGTGTGAGGGCCGGGTCCCGGCGCGGGATAGCAGTAGAGCTTCGGCACGTCGCCATTGGCTGTGCCGAGGGCCCCCGGCGCGCCGCCCGGCCAGAGGACCTCGACCGAAGCGAACCCTTTCTGCGGAGCGTCCTGCGCGTGCGCATACGAGACGCTGAACATGAGACAAGACGAGGCGAATAGAAGAGTGGAAAGCCGCAGGAGTTTCATCCGCAACAGAATACGCCGTTTCTATCCTCCATCTCCTATCGTCTATCCCCTGTTCCCCCTGCATTTTCCGGTAGCTTCGTCCAATCGGGCAGGGTAGTCTGGTCTCGGCCCCTCAAAAATTTCGCGTCTCGGAGAACCAATCCGCATGTCTTCAACCACCAACCCGGCGCTGCTCACGGCCACTCGCACCCGCTCGGCGACCGTGCCGGTCCCGTGGTACATCTGGACCGGCGTGGTCGCCGTCACGTCGGCCTCTATCGGCGGCGCGTGGGACGTTTCCTGGCACCGCTCCATCGGCCGCGACACGTTCTGGACGCCGGCTCACCTCGCCATTCAGGCTTGCGCCGTGCTGGCGGCGATCGTCTGCATCTGGCTGGTCGCGCAGGCCACGCTCAACCGCGACCCCGAGCTGCGTGCTTCCTCGGTCAACATCCTCGGCCTGCGCGCGCCGCTGGGAGTGTTTTTGGCGGGCTGGGGCGGCGTGGCCATGATTACCTCCGCGCCTTTCGACAACTGGTGGCACAACGCCTATGGGCTGGATGTCAAAATCGTCAGCCCGCCTCATGCCCTGCTGATCCTCGGTATTCGCGCGGTCTCCTTCGGCATGTTGTTCCTGATTCTGGCCGCCATGAACCGCGCGGCCGCGGACGGCACGTCGAATTTTTCGCTGCTGCAAAAACTTTTTCTTTATATGGGCGGCCTCACCATCGGCGGCCAGATGTTTTTCGTGCAGGAGCACACCTGGGACGTCTTTCTGCACCAAGCCGCTGCGTACATCTGGGTCGCAATCGCCGTGCCGGTGCTGTTCGCCGCGTACTCCGAGGCCTCTCGGTTCCGCTGGGCGGCCACTACGACGGCAGCCGTCTATACTTTTTTCCTGATCGCCGAGATACTCATTCTTCCGCTCTTTCCGGCCCAGCCCAAACTTGGCCCGGTGTTCAATCCGGTCACGCATCTCGTGCCCGGAAAGTTCCCCATCCTCATCATCGTTCCGGCGCTGGCCCTCGATCTCTTCTGGCAGCGCGCCAGGCGATGGAAGGGGCAGCCGTGGAAGATCGCCATCATTTCCGGCATCATTTTCGTGGCCGTGCTTTTTGCGGTGGAGTGGCCTTTCGCCAAATTCCTGATGTCGAAAGCCAGCGCCAACCGCTTCTTCGGCACGATGTACTTCGACTACAACTCTCGCCCCCACGGCTACGACCGCGCCCGCCAATTCGTCCAACCGGAGTGGGGCATCGGCCTATGGCTCGGTCTGATGCGCGCTTCACTCTACGCCATGCTCTCCATCTGGCTCGGCCTCGCCTTTGGCCGCTGGATGCGTGAGGTGAAGCGATGAAATTCACCCGCCTTCGCTTGCTTTTGCTTGCGCTTCTGGTAGCGCTGCCTGCCTACGCGCACGTTGGCAGCAAGGACGTATTCGAGACGGTCGACGCCGGTCCCTACAAACTCTTCGTCACGGTCCGCATGCCCTCCGTCATCCCCGGTATCGCGACCATCGAAGTGCGCGCGTCCGGCGCGCAGGCCGACAATATCCTGATTACGCCGATGCCGCTGACCGGCGAAGCGTCGAAGCATCCGCCGACGCCCGATGCCATGAAGCGGTCTACAGAGGACCCGAACTTTTATACCGGTTCATTATGGCTGATGGCCGGAGGCTCCTGGCAGGTGCGCTTCCAGGTCGCCGGCAGCGCGGGCGACGCGACGGCCAGCGTCCCGGTCGCCGCCATGCCGCTCGCTGTGATGCGGATGAACCGTCCGCTGGGAATTCTGCTTGCTGTCCTGGGCCTTGTACTCGCGCTGGGGTTCGCCGGCATCGTCGGCGCCGCGGTGCGCGAGTCGCGCCTCGATCCCGGCACTGCGCCAGCGCCTGAGCGCCGCACCCGCGCTCTCTATGCCACCGCCGGAGCATTTGTTTTTATCGTCGCGGCGATCCTGCTCGGCAACCACTGGTGGAATGTTGAAGCCGCCGACTACGCCGCAGACGTCTACCACCCGTTCGACCTCCATCCCACGCTCACCGGCAACACGCTCGACCTCACGGTCATGGACGATGAGCGCGGCAAGGACAGCAAGCCGAGGAAGATCGACCTCGACGGCCTTCTGCTCGACCATGGCAAGATCATGCACCTCTACGCCATCCGCCAGCCGGAAATGGATGCGGCCTTCCATCTGCATCCCGCGCTTTCCGGACCCCACGACCTCCGCACCACGCTGCCGGCGATGCCGCCGGGCACGTACAAGCTCTACGGCGACATCGTCTTTCGCAACGGCTTCCCCGAGACCCTTACCTCCACGATCACTATCCCCCCCAACACCTCCACGGCCCCGCTCTCGAGCGAGGACGCCTCCGCGTTCCCGCCGCCGCTTTCCCGTGGAGACCTCGGCGACACCTACAAGCTCCCCGACGGCTACACCATGACGTGGGACCGTCCCGCCACGCTCAAGGCGAACGCCGCGACAATTTTTCGCTTCCGACTCAACGACCCCACCGGCAAGCCCGCCGCCGACGTGGTCCCTTACCTCGGCATGGCCGGACACGCCGCGTTCGTCAAGACCGACGGGACAGTCTTCGCCCACACCCACCCCGAGGGCTCGGCCGCCATGCCCGCCATGATGATGGCCAATGGCGAAGCCCCCGGCTCCATGGCCGATATGCCCGGCATGGCGACGGACAAAATCCCTCCGGTCGTCGAGTTTCCCTACGGTTTCCCATCCGCCGGACGCTACCGCGTCTTCATCCAGATGAAGCACGGCAGCACCGTCGAAACGGGTGTCTTCGACGCGGAAGTGAACTGAGCCAGGACTCCAAGTCGCTAGCCGGGGCCACCAGTACCGTTACCTCTGGAAATAAATGCCAGCGTGACGGATTCTTCTCTATACTTCGCAGATGCCTCCTATAAATGGAATGGTCCCCTTCGAGGACTGGAAGTCCCGCACCGCTCTCACGTTCAGCCGGCGCAGTGCCGGAACTCTGGCTGTCGATGCCGCCTATCAGGAATATTTAGCGCTGCGCAGCGAAAAGAACGCCGAAAAACTCTACTTCATCATGGAAAAGTACCTGCGCGAGCACGGCGGCCTCTGGAGCAAGTCCGATCGCAACATCGCCAGCGGCGGCCTGATGGAAGCCGTCTGGAAGATCGCCCGCGAGCACGCTCACCCGGGCTTGGGCCAGGTCAAACTCACCGACACCGATCGGGAGGCCATCACGTTCTGGAAGGAGCAGCGCGCCCTCATCGCCACACGCTTTTTCAAGGACTGCCGCCTGGACGTCAAGAACAGTTACGGAACACTGAAGGTGCCCAAGGTCGGCGAAACCGGCATCTCGAAGCTGGAAGCCGGCAACACAGTGAAAAATGTGATCGCGGTCGGCGAAGGCATTTCAATGATCCACAAACTGGTGACCGACACCGTAAAGAGTTCCGTCGATCCCGGTGTGCAGACCGAGGTCCTTCAGTTCATCGTGACCAGCGGAATGATTCCGGAGATGGCCGCGCAGATCGGCACTTCGCTTATTCCGTTCAAGGGCGTCATTACCGCCGGCGGCAAGGCCCTCGTCAACGGGATCAAGGCAGCGGTCGACGTCTATCGTGTCTACGACATGGGCACCCACCAGCACGTCCTCGCCGATGGAACGCCGCAGCTTGCATTCCAATCCATGATGCAGATTCTCGATCGCGAGAAAACCAAGCACCTCACCACCGCCGCACAGTCCCTGCTACAGGCCGGAGCGGCAGCGGTAGCGCAGGTGTTCGACCCCACCCACGTCTCCCAAACCGTCATCAGTGCCGCCTTTGCGTTTGCGACGCTCACCCAGCGCATCTACCAGATCGGCCGCGATTTCTTCGAGCGCTCCGTTGCCAACATGCTTATGGCCACTCCTGCCGACATCGGTCCGCACATCGTTGCATCGCACCCGATCCTGGGCTGTTATCTCCTGATCGCCGCCGACAAGAGCACGCTCATCTCGTTCTTCGGCAGCTTCGGCAATCGCGGCTGGATGGACGAAGTGGAGCTCGCCATTACACAGCACCTTACGCCGCTGCAGGAACTCGCCGGCACGTACATCGACGATTGCCGGTTCGAGCTTAAGCGCAACGAAGCCGCGGTCTATCCTCTTCCCGGCATGTGGAAGACGATGAAGAAATGGAAGGCCGGTCGATGGGAAACGGGTGGAACGGACTTCGGCCACCTTCAAAGCGCGTAACGACGGGCTCCCTCAATCTCTTCTGAATCCGCGGCCCCTGTTTCCTGATTCCAATTTTGACGGATGATAGAGACCAGTACCGCGAAGGAGATTCAGATGGCAGCTCACCAGAAGTTGTCATCGACTGTATTCGAGGGTATAGCCGCAAACCCTCAGGCCGACGTGCAACGCGACATTGACGTCCGTTAACGAACCTTCCAGCCATCCGGCATATAAATTGAGCGCGGCCGACTACCTGCCGCAGATAGCGACTGATCCATGGGCGGGAACGGATATCTGCTTTACCTCTTGCTGCTGCAATTGGCGGTTATTGTTGTCGGTGTGGTCGCGCTTCTCGTTTGTCTGGTGCGCCTTGTCTATCGACGGGATGGTCTTCGAGACCTTCGCCAGCAAAAGATATTGACTCCTCTGACACTCCTTGCCGCTGCTGTTCTGGCGAACTTCGCCGAACCGATATCGACGCTCCCTGCGTTGAGCTGGTGGTACGAAGCCTTCAATCGCCTACAGGCCAATGAAGTCGCAAGGGAGAGCATGAAGATGGCGGATAAAGTTTCTACTTTTTATTTATGGATAGAATATCGCAACTATGACGAGGTAACCCACACGGTCTGCGCATTGCTTAGTCTGGTCTTCGTTGTGTCGATGGCCGTTTCGCTGACGAGGACAACGGGTTATCTCAAGCGAAGTCTTGTGATCACCTGTGGCATCCTCTTGACGATCCAGGTTTTCGGTTACGGCGCACTGCTGTAGGGAAACTTATAATGCTCAATAGCCACATCCCGAGGGTAGAAAGTTCCGGCCGTCTCGGTGGCGGATAATAGAAGCGACCTAGCATAAAGGAGATCCAGATGTCCGGTTCGATTAAACTCAGAACAATCGCAGCCACCGCAACACGCGCGCTGCTGGTGGGATGCACGCTGCTCGGGGGCGTCGCCGTAACGCCGCGCACAATTGCGCAGACACCCATCCCGCATAAGCATCTGTACCCCGACGTCAGCGCCGCGCAGCATGACATCGACGCCGCGCTGGTCGAAGCCAAACGCACCCACAAGCGCATCCTGCTCGACTTTGGCGGCGACTGGTGCGGAGATTGCCAGGTCCTCGACATCTACTTCAACCAGGCCCCCAACGCCGAGTTGCTGGCGAAAAACTTCATCAAGGTGAACATCAACATCGGTCGCATGGATGCCAACCTCGACATCGCGCACAAGTACGGCGTCCCCGTCCACGGTGTGCCGGCGCTTGCCGTCATCGACGCGAATGGCAAGGTCATCGTCTCGCAGGACCTGCAGTTTGCCGACATGCGCAACATGCAGCCGTCCTCGGTCACCGACTTCCTGAACAAGTGGAAGCGATAGGCGAACCTGCGGATGCGGCGCGCTCGTAAGCCATCCAAAGGCCGCATCGTCCGCTTGCTGCGGCTGGGCAGGCCGGCGGTCGAGCACCTGAAGTTGTTCCGCGCGACGATCTACGCCGCGCTGGAACACGACTCGCTGACCGTCGCGCAGGCCACGGCGTACTCCGCCATGGTTGCGCTTTTTCCGGCGCTGATCGTGTCGGCGGCGATCGTCGCGCTGCTGCCGGATACGCTGCCGTTCCGCTTCCAGATGGCGATGTTCTTCGACCGCATCCTGCCCTCGAACGTCAGCCCGCTGCTCGAAAGCTACTTTGAAGCAACGCACAAAAGCCCGCAAACATCCCGCGCCCTGATCGGCTCGATCGTCGTCAGCATTACCGGCGCGGCCAGCGTGATGGCGACCCTAATGGAAGGCTTCCGCCGGGCCCATAATCTTCCGCTGGAAGCCGCCGCCTTCTGGCGCCGCCGCATGCGCGCGCTGGCGCTGGTCCCGCTCTCGCTGCTGCCGATGTGCGCGGCCAGCGCGCTGGTCGTCTTCGGCCACATCATGACGCAATGGATGGCGAACCATTTCGCGATCGAGGCCCGCACGCCGTTCTACATCCTTGCCTTTGTTGTGCGCTGGAGCATCGCCCTGGCCGGCAGCGTCGGCATCATCGCCGTCATCTACCACCTCGGCACCGACGTCAGCAAGCACATGCGCGAGCACATGGAGCCGTTCCTCGCCTTCCATATGGACTGGACGTGGCGCAGCAGCCTCCCTGGCGCCGCGCTCGCCACGGCCATGTGGTTCGTCACCACGCTGGGATTTGGCTACTACGTTACGCGCTTTGCGAATTACTCGCGGGTATACGGCTCGCTGGGCGCGGCCATCGCGCTGATGTTCTGGCTCTACCTGATCGCGTTGAGCGTGCTGTGCGGCGCGGAATTCAACGCCCAACTGGGCGCAAACCGTCGCCGCAGGGGCAAAATTCCCGACCCGCCAGCCATCCCCAAAGTCCCCTGAAACGCATCGTGCTGCGAGACAGGTAGAATTGCTCCCGGGCAGTAACTAAAGAAGATAAACGATTGACCGCGCCGTGGGTAAGGCGGTCATCGCGAGGATTGACCGATGGACACGAACGAACGCGGCGCCAGTGGGCGTAGCAAGGCGCCGGCACGGCGAGCCAAGATTGTCGCAACTCTGGGCCCTACTTCCAGCAGCGAAGATGTATTTCGCCAGCTTGTGCGCGCCGGCCTCGATGTCGCGCGTCTGAATTTTTCCCACGGCTCGCACCAGCAGAAGCTGGAACTCATCGCCATGGTGCGCAAGATCGCGAAGGAGGAGAGCAAGCCGGTCTGCATCCTCGCCGACCTGCAGGGGCCAAAGATCCGCACCGGGTCGCTGGTCAACCACGAGCCCGTGATGCTCGAAGCGGGCAAGTTGCTGACCATCACGCCGGAGCAGATCGAAGGCACCGCCAGCCGCGTCAGCACGGTGTTCACCACGCTCGCCGAGAACCTCAAGACCGGCGACCAGATCCTGCTCTCGGACGGCCTCATCGAGCTTCGCGTTGTCGAACTCCAGGGCGCGGACGTGGTTTGCGAAATCATCAACGGCGGCAAGCTGGGCGAGAAGAAGGGCATCAACCTCCCCGGCGTCTCCATCAAGGTGCCATCGCTTACGCCCAAGGACGAAGAAGACCTCGAGTTTGCGTTGAAGGCCGGCGTCGATATGGTCGCCGTCTCGTTCGTGCAGACCGCCGACGACGTGCGTTACGTCAAAGGCCGCATCGCCGCGCTGGGCTTCGATGCGTGGGTGATTGCGAAGCTCGAAAAGCCGCAGGCCGTCGACCAGCTCGACCCCATCCTCGAAGCCGCCGACGCCATCATGGTGGCGCGCGGCGACCTTGGCGTGGAAGTGCCGCCGGAGCAGGTGCCGGCGATCCAGAAGCACATCATTCGCCGCGCCGCCGAGCGTCGCAAACCGGTCATCACGGCGACTCAAATGCTGGAATCGATGATCGACAACCCGCGTCCGACGCGCGCCGAAGCCAGCGATGTGGCGAACGCCGTCTACGACGGAACGGACGCTGTTATGCTGTCGGCGGAAAGCGCGGCCGGCAAGTATCCGGTCGAAGCCGTCGCCATGATGAACAAGATCATCCTCGCAACCGAAGCCCACATGCGCCTTGAAGGCAAAAAAGAACCGGTCATCGGAAAGCTGCGCTCGCTCACCGTCCCCGAGACCATTTGCGAGTGCATGGCGCACTCCGCGCAGGACCTGAATCTCGCCGCTATCGCCATCTTCAGCGAAAGCGGCAACACCGTCCGCCTGCTCTCAAAGTACCGCCCCGACGCGCCGATCTACGCCTTGTCGCCCGACCCACAGGTGGTCTACCGGACTAATTTGCTGTGGGGGACGTATCCCATCCACTGCACGCGCTTCAAGGACACTGACCAGCTTGTCGCGCTCGCCGAGACCATTTTGCAGGAAGGCAACTACGTTAGTGCGCAGGATATTGTCGGCATCGTCGCCGGCACCGCAACTCGAACCGGCGCGACGAACTTCATGCGGCTGCATGTGATTGGGGACCTGTAGGAAGATGTGAGTCATTGACGAAGCCAATGAGGGTTGATAACCTTGAAACAGGTCGAGAGTGCTGCCTATAAGCGGTGCGCAGAACGAATGGTTCTCTCGGCTCACCTATTTGAAAGGGCTGCGGATGCAGCCCTTTCACTTTTGGAGACTTATGTATCTGCTTTACGCGGACGAGTCGGGTTCAATCGGTGATCCCACGGAACGATATTTTGTCCTGGCAGGTATCTCAGTTTCCGAGCGCGAGCCGCATTGGCTGGATCAAGAATTGGAGCAGATTGCCAGGCGTTTTGACCCAAACGATCCTCAGTCCGTCGAGCTTCATGGAAGTCCCATGCGAGCGGGTAAAGGCAAATGGAGACACTTTCCGAAGCTGGACCGCGAACAAGCAATTATCGATGCCCTGACAATCGGAGTATGTAAGCGCCACCCTGATAAAGTTCGTTTGTTTGCAGCCGTTCTCGAAAAGAAAAACTTCGCTGGTCAAGACATCGCTCAGGTTGCATTTGAACAACTGAGCAGCCGCTTCGATCAATTTCTCGGCAGACTCCATCAGAAGGGCAACACGCAACGCGGTCTTATCCTGTTCGATAAGAGTTCTACAGAAAAGCGGATCCAGACGCTCGCAAAGGAATTCAAGACGGCGGGTCACTCTTTTGGGAGGACCAGAAACTACGCTGAAGTGCCGGTTTTCATCGACTCTCAGGCCTCCCGACTTATTCAACTCGCCGATCTGGTGACGTACGCGATTTTTCGCAGGTTCGAGCACGAAGACGCATGTTTTTATGACGTGATGTCCAAATGCTTCGATGCTGATGGCGGCGTTGTGCATGGCTTTTACAACCGATAGGTTCCAAGGGTTTGTAACCCGTGAGTTCGAAGCTGATCGGAGCAGCCTATATGGGAAAAATCCGCGTTCTTTCCGACCAGGTCGCCAACCAGATCGCCGCCGGCGAAGTGGTCGAGCGCCCCGCATCAGTGGTCAAGGAGCTGCTCGAAAACGCCCTCGACGCCGGCGCCACACGCATCCGCGTTGAGATCGAAGCCGGTGGCCGCAAGCTGATCCGCATCGTCGACAACGGACACGGCATGGGCCGCGACGACGCGCTGCTCGCCTTCGAGCGCCACGCCACCTCCAAGCTCCGCAGCTCCGATGATCTGCTCTCCATCGCCACCCTCGGCTTCCGCGGAGAAGCTCTGCCGTCGATCGCTTCGGTAGCCCGCGTGAGCCTCGAAACCCGCGCCGAAGAAGACGCCGTCGGCACCGCAATCGAAATCGCCGGAGGAAACATCCTCCGCGTCGAAGACGCCGGCCTGCCCACCGGCACCACCATCGCCGTCAAAGACCTCTTCTTCAACACCCCCGCCCGCCGCAAATTCCTGCGCTCCGAGCAGACCGAGCTCGGCCATGTCGCCGCCCTCGTCACGCACTACGCGCTCGCGCATCCGGGCAAGCACTTCGAGTTGCACTCGGCAACGCAGGCCCTCCTGGTCGCGCCCGCGGTTGCCAATGCCGGAGAGCGCCTCTACCAGATCTTCGGCCGCGAAGTCTTCGACAGCATGATCCCCGTCGCGGCCGAGATGGACTTCTCCCGCGCCGGCCTCCCCGAGCCTCCACCGTGGAAGCGCGAGCAGGATTACGAGGCGCCGGAGCCGGGTTTCGTGCGGCTGTCAGGGTTCGTATCCAAGCCCGAGTTGCAGAAGCTCAACCGCAACTCCACGTATATCTTCGCCAACGGCCGCCTCATCCGCGACCGCCTCATTCTGCACGCGCTTTCGGAGGCCTACCGGAACATCATTCCGCCGACATCGTTCCCCGTGGTGCTGCTGTTCCTCGAACTCCCCCCGCAGGAAGTCGATGTCAACGTACACCCCGCGAAGACCGAGGTTCGCTTCCGCCAGCAGAGTTTCGTCCACGATTTCGTCCGCGACTCGGTCCGCACGGCGCTGATGAAGGC
>Ga0209483_1002469_pt1 | contig 12943 bp, 12 predicted proteins | sample NGEPerA_FD_184508 | JGI IMG/M metagenome (GOLD analysis project Ga0209483, IMG submission 184508) | Arctic peat soil microbial communities from the Barrow Environmental Observatory site, Barrow, Alaska, USA - NGEE PermafrostL2-A... | ecosystem: Environmental > Terrestrial > Soil > Wetlands >... | reverse complement strand
GCGCACCCTATTACCGGCGCACGGCAATGGACGCAAATATGGCGATAAGTCCTTCTTGTACAAGGGTGTGGACTGTAAACCTTTGTCGCGGTGGTCGCGGAAACACAAGATTTTGAGGTTTGCCGGGGTTGAAAACGGCCCGGAGGAAGAGTGGACGGCCGGACTGATGGCTTTACGTGGGGGGCACCAAAGCCTGTCCGGCCGTCCGGTTGGCCGTATCCCTTGGTGGAGCGCCGAACGGACACAAAGCCGAACAAAAGTTAGACCCGGGGCCTCGGCAGGGGGAAGGCCGGGAGGGGTTAAAATTGTAATGGAATGTCGCCAACCGGTCCCCCGCAGAGGCGCGGCGAAACAAAAGCGCAAGGGTGCAGTTTGCACCGCGCCGCGTGCGAAAAAGTACACGCAATCAATGTGTTTTATGAGGGGTCTTTCATGGCGAGGAGCGATTTGCGCAGCAAACGAAATGGTCCTGTAGACCATTTCGAGCGACAAACGCGCCGAGCACAAGCGAGGCGCCGGGACACCCGCACAATCCTATTCAATTGATTTCATGAGGTCCGTATGAACTTCGCTTATCTCGCTCCGATACTGCTTTTGTGCTGCTCCAACATTTTCATGACGTTCGCCTGGGTGAGGAGCGGTTCGCGCAGCGAACGGAATGGTCCAGTGGACCATTCCGAGCGACGAACGCGCCGAGCTTGGGCGAGGCGCCGGAGGGATCCAAATATGGTCTGTCTCATCTCGCTCGTGAGGTCTGTATGAACTTCGCTTATCTCGCTCCGATCCTGCTTTTGTGCTGCTCCAATATTTTCATGACGTTTGCGTGGTACGGCCAACTCCGCTTTCCCACCGCACCTTTGCTGTGGGTGATTCCCATCAGCTGGGGCATCGCATTTTTTGAATATTGCTTCGCCGTGCCGGCCAATCGCATCGGCCATCAGGTCTATTCAGCGGCGCAGCTCAAGACCATGCAGGAAGTGATCACCTTGATCGTGTTCGCGATCTTTTCGGTGACGTATCTGGGCGAACCGCTGAAATGGAATTACGGTGTGGCCTTCGCGCTGATCGTGGCGGCGGCCTATTTCGCCTTTCACAAATTTTGAGTACGAGCTCAAGCTCGCGAGAGGGTCCGAGGTTTCGCCCAAGCTCGCGGCGTTGGCCTAGCTTTTCTTTGCGAGCGATAGCGAGCTTAGAAAAGCTGGCCCCTCTTCGAGCGAAGCGAGGGAGGCGCTTACCCAGCCGGCCACGGATTGTCGTGGAAATTGTCCACGGGCCGAAGCGGCACAGCCAATGCGGGGTTGGCGCCGATATAGATCTCCAGGGTTATCTGGTTCGAATTCTTGTCCCACACCATCTGGGGGGCGACGCCGCCGGGCTTCCTGAAGGTGTTGCCGTCGAAATCGAACGGTCGCGCCTGAACGACATCCCAGGCGGTGACGAGATCGGCGCCGAGCCGGGCGCGCATTTCCTGCAATTGTTCGGGCCGTGCCCCGTCCGCGTTGATGACGTCGGGCGCGCTCACTTTGACCATGCCGTCGGGTCCGATTTCCACCCGCGCCGCCACCAGCACGCCATTGCCGTCATAGCCGCCTTCCCAGCGACCCTGCGGCGGCGTGGGCTTGGTGCACCCCGCGAGCAGCAGGAGAGCCAAAAGGACAATGGATTTGCGCATCTGTCGCGACTCAAACAGGACGCCGAAGAATAGGCCAGCCAACGGAAAATGTGGACATAACCGCCATGAAGCGGGCGGGTCTTGCTCCACCGGAGTGGGGTTGATAGGGGAAACGGGTGCTCCACGAAGGCCCGCTCCCATGCCGCTTCCCAAGGATTTCCTCAGCCAGTCGCTGAACCGCATCCAGCCATCGCCCACCATCGCGGTGACGCAGAAGGCGCGCGACCTGAAGGCGGCGGGCCGTGACGTGATCGGATTGGGGGCGGGTGAACCGGATTTCGACACGCCTGACAACATCAAAGAGGCCGCCATCGCCGCGATCAGGCGGGGCGAGACCAAATATACCGCGGTGGAAGGCATTCCCGAGCTGCGCACCGCGATCGCCAAAAAGTTCAAGCGCGAGAACAATCTCGATTACAAGCCGTCTCAGACTTTCGTCTCGCCGGGCGGCAAGGCCATCATCTACAACGCGCTTCTCGCCACCTTGAATCCCGGCGACGAAGTGATCGTGCCGGCGCCTTACTGGGTCTCTTATCCCGACATCGTCCTGCTGGGCGGCGGAAAACCCGTGGTGATCGAGACGCGGCTGGAAGACGGGTTCCGTCTTACGCCCGAGGCATTGGAAAAAGCCATCACGCCCAAGACCAAATGGCTGATCTTCAATCAGCCTTCCAATCCCACCGGCGCCTGCTACAGCGAAGCGCAGCTGAAGACGCTTACCGCCGTGCTGCTCAAGCATCCGCAAGTATGGATCCTCACCGACGATATGTACGAACATCTCGTCTATGAGGGCTTCAAATTTCGCACCGTGGCCGAGATCGAACCCGGACTCTACGACCGCACTCTCACCATGAACGGCGTCTCCAAAGCCTATGCCATGACGGGATGGCGCATCGGCTATTGCGCCGGACCGGAGGACCTGATCAAGGCGATGGCCAAGCTCCAGTCGCAATCGGCCACCAACGCCGCCTCGATCTCGCAATGGGCCTCGGTGGAAGCGTTGAACGGGACGCAGGACTTCATTCCCGGCTTCCAGAAATTGTTCGAAGGCCGGCGAGACTTGGTCGTGTCGATGCTCAACCAGGCCAGGGGCCTGGAATGCCCCAAGCCGGAAGGCGCCTTCTATGTCTACCCCTCGATCCGCAAGCTGATCGGCAAGAAGACCCCGAGCGGCAAGACGATCCAGACCGACGCGGATTTCGCCGCTGAATTGCTGGAGGCCGAGGGCGTGGCGGTGGTGCATGGCGCGGCTTTCGGCCTGTCGCCTTTCTTCCGCATCTCGTACGCGACCTCGAACGCGGTGCTGGAAGAGGCCTGCCGGCGGATTCAGAAATTCTGCGGAAGCATGGGCTCATCTTAAGGTATTGATTTTCCGTATGAATATTCTCTCACGGTAAAGCCGTTTTTAACCTTCTTTTGTCTAATAAAGCGGCATGGGGAAGGGAATCCGCATCGCCCTTTTGGCGGCGCTGTGCGTAATGCAGCGCGTGCCGGCGTTCGCCCAGAGCGATGCGCTCACCATCAGCGGCTATGGCGATTTTCGCGCCATCGCCGCGCCGTCCGAGACGGCGTGGCTGAATGGCGGCCTGTCCAAATTCCGGTACGGCGGCAGGGACGGCAATTTCCGTTTCGCCGAAGCCGTGGCGCAGGGCGATCTGAGGCTGAGCGACGACCTTTCGGTGGTCGCGCTGGCGCGCGCCGAGCCCGAGCAGCGCACCGGTGTCGATCTTCTGGAAGGCTATCTCAGCTGGCATCCCGCCGCCGCGGGGCCGTGGAGCTGGTCGCTCAAGACCGGCGCGTTCTTTCCCACCATCAGCCTTGAGAATGACGATCTGGGCTGGACCTCGCCCTATACGCTCACGCCGTCCGCGATCAACAGCTGGATTGGCGAAGAACTGCGCACCATCGGCAGCGAAGGGATCATGCGCTACGACACGGGTGGCTTCGGCACGCTTTCTTTCACAGGCTCGGTCACTTGCTGCAACGATCCCGCCGGCGCGCTGATCGCCGATCGCGGCTGGGCGATGGATGACCGGCCGTCGGGCCTGTTCAGCGATGAGCGTCTGCCCGAGGCCACGGTGAAGCTGTTTCACATGGCCGAAGACCGCACGCCGATGTTCGACGAGATCGACGGCACGCCAGGCTGGTACGCCGGATTCGGCTGGCAGATGGCAGGGATCGGCAAGCTCACGGTGCTGCGCTACGACAATGAGGGCAATCCGTTCCGCCGTTCCGGCAACTACACCGCATGGGACACGCGCTTCTGGAGTTACGGCGCGCGGACAAGTTGGAATGACCTGGTGCTGATCGGGCAAGGGCTGCAGGGCCAGACCGTGATCGGCTCGGCTTTCGGCCTCTCTTACACCTTCTTCCAGTCGGCGTTTCTTCTCGCCAGCTACGATCTCGAGGGCATTGGTCTGGACGATTGGCGCGCCAGCATGCGCGGCGACGTGTTCCAGACCCGCCATTCCGGTACGTCATTGATGAACGAAGACGGCCATGCCGGCACCTTCGCGCTGTCCTGGCAGGGCGTGAATTGGTTGCGCGTGACCGGCGAATTGATCGTCATGCAATCGCGCAAGGGTGAGTACCTCCTGGCGGGATATCCGTCGGCCGCCGCTGCGCAGAATGAGTTTCAACTCTCCGCGAAACTCTTTTTCTGACTTCTTTCTGACCCCTCCGCCCTTGGCTTAGCTTTTCTTGGTGAGCGCAAGCGAACCTAGAAAAGCTTGCCCCTCTTCGAGCGAAGCGAGGGAGGCGCACGCTCCCGAGCGTGCTCGACCAAGACGCGCTGCCCAAACAACCGGTTAGCTAGGGCTGGAAATTGTATGAAGATTATCATACAATCCCTCCATGCTGGATGGGCTGACGCTTCAGAATAATGGCGTTCCGATCTATGTGCAGCTGCGCGATCAGATCGCCGCCGCGATCGGGCGCGGCGATCTTGCCCCAGGCGCGCAGCTCCCCACCATGCGTGAAGTCTCGGTGCAGCTTGCGATCGACCTCAACACCGTGCAGCGCGCCTATGCCGAGCTCGAAGCCGAGGGGCTTTTGGTCAAGGTGCAAGGCCGCGGCAGTTTCGTGGTCGAAAAGCCAAAGCCCAGGAGCCGCGCCGCCGAGATTGAAATTCTCGCCGCCAAGGTCGCGGCCCAGGTGCAAGTCGCGGGCGTGAGCCTTGAGGAATTGGCGGTCGCGTTGCACGAGCTTGCGAAGCGCACGCCATGAATCATCTTGGCCCCATCCTTCTTGGCATCGTCGCTCTTCTTGTCTGGGGACGATTGATGTCTGTCTTGCGCCGTGGCGGAGGCACCAATAGCCGGTCACGCGGCGTGTCACGTTCCTCCGTCACTGCACAGCCTTCCATTTCCCCTAACGTTTCCATCCGCTCGAATTCACCACAGGAGATCCATATGAATCCCGTCAGTGCATTGATCTTCGTCATCTTCGTCGGCGGCGCGGTGCTGTCCTATCTCGCGCATTTGCCGCTTGCCGTCACCATCGTCCTGGCCCTGATCGGCATTTTCCTGGGCTACTCGGTCAAGATGGCCCAGCAATGGGAAAAAGCCGTGATCCTTCGGCTGGGCAAGCTTCAGTCCGTCAAGGGCCCGGGCCTTTTCATCCTGGTGCCCATCTTCGACCAGGTGGCGATGTGGGTCGACCAGCGCATCCGGACCTCGGAATTCAGCGCCGAACAGGCGCTCACCAAAGACACGGTGCCGGTGAATGTGGATGCCATCGTCTTTTGGATGGTGCATGACGCACAGCGCGCGGCGCTGGAGATCGTGGATTACAACAGCGCGATCCAGCGGGTGGCGCAGACCAGTCTGCGCGAGACCATCGGCTCGTCGGTTCTGTCGGAGCTTCTCTCCGAGCGCAGGGAAGCCGATGCCAAGCTCAAGGATACGATCGGCGCCAAGACCGCGGAATGGGGCGTGACCGTCAATTCGGTGGAAATCCGCGACGTCGCCATCCCCGCCAACCTGCAGGACGCGATGAGCCGCCAAGCCCAGGCCGAACGCGAGAAACAGGCGCGCGTCATCTTGGGCTCGGCGGAAGAGGAAGTGGCGCAGAAATTCGTCAATGCCGCGAAACTTTATGCCCAGAGCCCGGAAGCGCTGCAGTTGCGCGCCATGAACATCATCTACGAGACCACCAAGGAGCGTGGCGCCACCATCCTGATGCCGTCGCATATGGTGGATGCGATGAATCCGGGCGTGGCCTTCGCGCTTGCGGGCCAGACGCCATCGGCACCGGCGGCGGGCGGCCCCTCCGTGCCGGTCGCTGGCAGGACACCTAGCTGAGGCGTGATCTCCGATGGTATAGAACGCCATCGGAGGAGCAGAGATGTCGAGAATATTTCCCACTGCTTTAGCGCTCACCTTGGCGTTATGGGCGCCGCCGCTGTGGGCGCAGTCGGAAACGCTGTCGGTGGACGGACATGTCGCCCATCCCCTGAAGCTCACTTTGGAGCAGGTGAAAGCCTTGCCGCCGGTGACGCTCAGTCTGACGTTTCAAAGCGATCATGGTCCGCAGGCCGGGACTTATACCGGCGCGCTTCTGCTCGACATCGTGAAAGAGGCCGCGCCCGTCGATCAGGGCAGCGACAAGGGCGCGCCCTGGCGGCACACCATCATCGCCACCGGCCATGACGGATATGGCGTGGCGGTTTCGATTGGCGAGATCGATCCGCGCTTTGCCGGCAAGCAGGTGATCATCGCCTATGAACGCGACGGCAAGGCGATGAAGGATCAGACCTTCCGCATGGTCGTTCCCGGCGACACGCATGGCGGACGTTCGGTGAATGACCTCGCGTCGCTGGTGATCGATTAGGCCAACTGCGGCAGCCTTCCCGCGAGACGCAAGCATATTGTGAATAATAAAGCGCTTGACCGGCCCAGTGCGGCAGCGCGAGCATCGAGGCCGGTAGGGCGCGAAGTGGCCTTACGGCCCACGCCCCAATTGCCAGGCTCGCCGTCTGGCCCATGGAGGCGCTTATGCCCAATTCCAAAAGCAAAGCCGGTTCCCGCGCCATCGCCCTGGTCGGGCCTTATGGGAGCGGCAAGACCCTGCTTTTGGAAAGCATAGCGGCGATCACGGGCGCGGTGACGCGAAAAGGCTCGGTGAGCGGGGGCACCAGCCTGGGCGATTTCTCGGCCGAGGCCCGCCACCGGCAAATGAGCGTGGAACTGAATGTCCTCTCCACCCAATATCTGGGCGAGGATTTCACCTTCCTGGATTGCCCGGGTTCGATCGAATTTCTCGCCGACACCCTGCATGTGCTGCCGGCGGTGGACGCGGCGGTGGTGGTATGCGAGCCGGAGCCCGCCAAGCTCCAGATGTTGCAGCCCTATCTGAAGGCGCTGTCGGATGCGAAAATTCCCCATTATCTCTTCGTCAACAAGATCGAGCACGCGTCGGGCTCGCTGCGCGAATTGCTGGCGCAATTGCAGGAATCGAGCGAGACGCCGCTGCTGCTCCGCCAGATTCCGATCTGGGAAAATGGCGTCGCCACTGGCTTCGTCGATCTCGCGCTGGAGCGGGCCTTTGTCTATCGCCCACACGCGGCGTCCGAGGTGGTGGACATCGCCGATTTTGCCCGCGAGAAGGAAGCGCGCTTCCAGATGCTGGAGCGGCTGGCCGACTATGACGAGCATCTGATGGAGGAATTGCTGGGCGATGTCGAACCGCCGCGCGACGAAGTGATGGACGATCTTCGCCGCGAAGTGTCGGAAGGCCTGGTGGTGCCGGTCTTGATCGGTTCGGCCGAAGGCGATCACGGCATTAGGCGCTTGTTGAAGGCGCTGCGCCATGAGGCGCCGGACGTGGCGAAGGCGGCGGAGCGCGGCGGCATAAAAGCGGACATCACCGCGATCCAGATCATCAAGACCTTCCATGGCGGGCATGGCAGGCTGAGTCTGGGGCGGGTTCTGTCGGGCAGCCTTAAGGACGGCCAAGTTCTGCACGGACCCCATGGCGACACGCGGGTGGGCGGCATTCTCTCGCTGACGGGCGAAAAGCAGATCAAAAGAAGCGAAGCGCGGGCGGGCGATACGGTGGCCTTGGCCCGGCTGGACAATGTGCTGACCGGCGACCGCCTGTCGTCGGACAAGGCGGGCGCCAAGCGCGTGACCGCAAAACTCAGCGCGCCGGTCTATCGCCTGGCGATCGCGGCGGCCGACCGCAAAGACGAGGTGAAAGTCACCGCGGCCCTGGCGAAATTGATCGAGGAAGATCCCTCACTGGCCTTCGAGCAAAACGCCACCACCCAGGAAATGCTCTTGGCGGGGCAGGGCGAGATCCATTTGAAGGTCGCCACCGAAAAGCTCCTGAGCAAATACGGGCTCAAGCTTTCGACCAAGCCGCCGCGGGTGCCCTATCGCGAGACCATCCGCAAATCCACCATGGTGCGCGGCCGGCACAAGCGCCAATCGGGCGGCCATGGCCAATTTGGCGATGTGGTGCTGGAAATCGCGCCGCTGCCGCGCGGCACCGGCTTTGTGTTCCATGACCGCATCAAGGGCGGCGTGGTACCCAAGCAATGGATCGGCTCGGTCGAGAAGGGCGTCCAGGAATACATGAAGACGGGGCCATTGGGCTTCCCGGTTGTGGACGTCGCGGTCTCGCTCACCGACGGCTCCTATCATTCGGTGGATTCCTCCGACGCCGCCTTCCAGACCGCCGGCCGGGTGGCGATGAGCGAAGGCTTGCCGGGTTGTTCGCCGGTGTTGCTGGAGCCGATCATGAAAGTCGCCATCCATGTGCCCAACGACGCCACCGCCAAGGTGAACGGCGTGATCGGCACGCGGCGGGGCGCGCCGCTGGGCTTTGACGGGCGCGACGGATGGCGCGGCTGGGACACGGTGAGGGCCGAGATGCCGCTGTCCGAAGTCACCGACCTGATCGTGGATCTGCGCTCGCTCACCCAAGGCGTGGGCACATTCGAGATGGAATTCGACCGCTTCGCCGAACTGAACGGCAAGCTGGCCGAGCAGGTGGTGGCGACCCAGCGCGCGGCGTGAACGGGACGTCATGAGCAGAAAAGAATAAGCAGCCGAGGCGTTTGGACGCCTCGGCTGCCAAATTCGCGCTCAGGGGGGAAAGAGCGCGGGCGTCGCGCCCGGGGGGAGAAAGCGCGACATCAAAGGAAATGGGTAACTCGGCCTGGGGTTTCAAGGCCCGTGAAAAAAGCTGGAAAACTCAGTATTGCCAGTCCTTGGAACCCTTGACCAAAAAGTCCCGGAACGCGGCCACGCGCTTGGATTGGCGAAGCGCATCGGCATAGACCAGATGCACGTCGAAATCCGGCGCCGGCACTTCGGGCAGCACCGGAACCAGATTCGTGTGACTGGCCGCCACGAAATCCGGCACCACGCCGATGCCCAATCCCGCTTCCACCGCCTGCAGAATGCCGGTGATGTTGTTGATGCGGATCACGCTGCCGGTGCAGCCGGCGCGGAAATTCTTCTGGAACAGGTCCAATAGCCAGTTGATGTCGCGGATTTCGGGCGCGGCGGTCTCGCCATAAACGATGATGGTGTGATTGCAGACCTCTTCCAGCCGCGTCGGCACGGGATGCTGGGCGAGATACTCCTTGGACGCGTACATGTGGTAATGCACGGTGAACAGCTTGCGCTGGATCAAATCGGCCTGCACCGGGGCGCGCATGCGGATGGCGAGATCGGCGGCGCGCTGGGAGAGGTCGAGCTCGCGGTCATCCATCACCAGGTGAACCTGGACTTCGGGATATTCGCGCATGAATTCCTTCAGCCGGGGCAAGAGCCAATAGGCGCCGATGCCGTGGCTGGCGGTGATCTTGAGCGAGCCGCGGGGCGAATCGTGGATGTTCTTGAGCGCTTCTTCGGCCTGCGCCAGCCGCGCCAGCACTTCCGTCACGGCGGTGTAGAGCAACTCACCTTCGTCGGTGAGGGTGAGGCCGCGGGCATGGCGCTGGAACAAAGGCGTGGAGATTTCCTCTTCCAGCGCGCTGATCTGGCGGCTCACCGCCGACTGGCTCAAGGTAAGCATCTGGCCGGCATGAGTGAAGCTTCCCGCCGATGCCACGGCGTGGAAGATACGAAGCTTGTCCCAATCCATAACATCCCCTCGAAGCCACAACGCCAGAACTGGCGAGGCGGCGGATAAATCACTCACGCGGACAGCGGCAAATCTCCCCCATGAGACGCCGCGAGGAACCGCTCCGCTTCCAGCGCAGCCATGCAACCCATTCCCGCCGCCGTCACCGCCTGGCGGAACACTTTATCCTTGACGTCGCCTGCCGCGAAGACGCCGGCCATGCTGGTATGGGTGGAATCGGCAGCGGTCTTGATATAGCCGCTCGCATCCATGTCCAACACGCCTTTGAAAAGGTCGGTGGCGGGCGAGTGGCCGATCGCCACGAACAGCCCATCTGCCTCAAGCTCGCGCCTGGAGCCGGTCACGATGTTCCTGAGGCGCACCCCGGTGACGCCTTTGGGTTCGGCAGTGCCCAGAACTTCCGTCACTTCGGTATCGTAAAGCAGCTCGATCTTCTTGTTGGCGGCCAGCCGCATCTGGTTGGTCTTGTCGGCGCGCAGCGTGTCGCGGCGATGAATCAGGGTGACCTTTTGGGCGAAATTGGTAAGGAACAAGGCTTCCTCGGCGGCGGTGTTGCCGCCTCCCACCACCGCTACCTTCTTGCCGCGGAAGAAAAATCCGTCGCAGGTGGCGCAAGCGGAAACGCCGAAGCCCTGGAATTTGCTTTCACTCTCCAGACCCAGCCAATTGGCGCTGGCGCCGGTGGCGATGATCAAGGTGTCGGCGGTGTAGGTCTCGCCGGAATCGCCTTTGAGCCTGAACGGCCGGTGCGACAGCTCCACCGACTGGATCGTGTCGGAAATGAATTTGGTTCCCAGATGCTCGGCTTGCTTCTGCATCTGGTCCATCAGCCAGGGCCCCTGGATGGCGTCGGCGAAGCCCGGATAATTCTCCACTTCGGTGGTGATGGTGAGCTGGCCGCCCGGCTGGATGCCGGAGATCAGGGTGGGCTCGAGCATGGCGCGCGCGGCATAGATGGCCGCGGTGCAGCCGGCAGGTCCACTGCCCAGAATGATCACTTTGGAATGATGGCTCATGATGCCCGACAGCGCTTCGAAAGGGCCCCTGATATCAGGGGCAAGGGCTGAAAGATCAAGCGCCGCTATGGCCGGAAGCGGTGGATCGCCGCCAAAAGCAGGTGCCTGGAATGGCGCGGATCGGCTGGTTGAAATATTATTGCGTCTCCTTTCATGACCGCGTAAAACAAGTTTCGGAGGTGCCGTTGGAAAACCGAAAGCTCGACACTATCGACTTGCGAATCCTCAAAGAGCTGCAAGCCGATGGCCGTATCACCAATGTGGAATTGTCACGCCGGGCCAAGATCACGGCGCCGCCCTGTCTTCGGCGCATGCGGGCCTTGGAGAAAGCGGGCTTCGTCCATGGCTATCACGCCGTCCTGAACGGCAAAGCACTGGGCTATTCGGTCACCGGCTTCATCTTTGTCGGACTGGCCAGCCAGAAGGACGCCGATCTCAAGCATTTCGAGGAGCGGGTGAGAAGCTGGCCCGAAGTGCGCGAGTGCCACATGCTGTCAGGCGAAGTGGATTTTCTGCTTAAATGCGTGGCGCGCGATCTTTCCCATTTCCAGGATTTCGTCACCGAGACGGTCACCGCCGAGCGCAATGTCGCTAGTGTGAAAAGCTCGCTGGCGATTCATCCCACCAAGATCGAACCCGGTGTGCCGATAGACGCCCCCGCCTGACCGTCAGACCGCCGCCAGCTTCGCGCCCCAATCCCGTGCCATCGCATCCAGGCTGGTCTCTTCGCGCGCGATGAAGCCGCGCGCCATTTTGCGCACGAACTCCTTGTCGGAAGCCGCGGTGAGATATTCCACCGGCGATTTGCCGTCCACCCTTGCCAGCAGGAACACACCCAGAATGGCGGCAATGCGCGCTTCCAGTCCGCGCCGGTCTTCCCAGCTTGCGCCTTGCAGATAGGCGCTCTTCCAGGCCCGGAAACTTTCCAGATAGGCGGGCATGAATTCCGGATGCCAAACGCATTTAAGCAGAAGGTGATTGAGGCAGAAGGCGGCATCGAAGGCCGGATCGCCGTAACAGGCGGTCTCGGCGTCCAGGAACACCGGACCGCGTGGCCCGACCAGGATATTCTTGGGACTGATGTCACCCTGCATCAAGGCAATGCGCGCTTTCCCAATGGCGTCAGCGATGGACTGGATGCGCGGCGCGAGATCGGCATGGCGTCCCGCCGTGAAAAGAAGATAGGGCTCGATCCGCAACGCATGAAATTGCGCGCCATTGTCGAAAGTCCGGGCGATGTCGGTGCATGCCGCGGTGGCGGCGTGTATTTTCGCCAGATCGCCGCCCACCCGTCCCGCAAATGCAACGTCAATGTGGCCGGCCGCCAACTCGGTTTTCCATAAAGGGTGGCTGGCGGGTTCCAGATATTCCATGGCGAAGCTGTCATGGGCGAGATCGTCCGCCACCACATGCGGCACCTGTCCTGGCAGGATGGTTTCCACCAATCGGAACCAATCGACTTCCGCCTTGGCGCGGGCAGGGGGCGCGCGCCAATCCGCCGCCACCCGGAGCTTCGCCAACGCATGCTTGACCACCAAAGGCGGCGCGCCGGGACGCTCCACTTTCCACACATCGCACGAAACCCCGCCCGACAAGCGGGTGAGGGTGAAGCCGCTCTCGCCCAGCCCCATCCGACGCAAGGATCCTGCCAATTCTTCCCCTTCGAACTCTGTCGGCGATGTCATCCGGTGGCGCTTTTGCTTTGCTTTTGCTCTCTCGGGCTCCAGCCTGTACTCTCCAGCACCTAGAATTCAACAGGTCTTCTGTCCCGCATGCGCTTCTTTTCCGGCCTCCTCCTGGCTCTGGCTTACCTGTCATTTGGCGCAGCCTCGGCGCAGGAAATTCCCCGCATCAAGGCGCGCATCCTGTCTTTCGACGGCAAGATGCTGACAGTGACGTCGGGCACGGCGGGGCAAAATCTTTCCATCGGCCTGATGCCCAACGCTCGTCTGATGTACGAGACCAAGGCCGATGCCATCACCATCAAGCCGGGCGATTATCTGGGCGCCACGCTCAGCAGAAGCGGCAGCCGGTGGCAGGCGGACGAGGCGCATCTTCTGCCCGGTATCCTGAAAGGTACCGGCGAAGGTTTTTATCCCCTGCCATCCGGTCCCGATCAGAGGATTCTCACCGGCCAAGTGACGAAAAACGATCTGGCTAC
>Ga0209483_1002467_pt1 | contig 12944 bp, 9 predicted proteins | sample NGEPerA_FD_184508 | JGI IMG/M metagenome (GOLD analysis project Ga0209483, IMG submission 184508) | Arctic peat soil microbial communities from the Barrow Environmental Observatory site, Barrow, Alaska, USA - NGEE PermafrostL2-A... | ecosystem: Environmental > Terrestrial > Soil > Wetlands > Peat... | reverse complement strand
CAGCAGGATGCCGTTTACGACGGCTGTCCGGAATCCCGTCGCGGTAATCGTGGCCTTGTACCGGCCTCCCGGCAGCGCCGGCACCTCATACTCGCCATGCTGGTTTGTCGTGGCATGGTATGTGGTGAGGTTGGAAAGATCTGTGATCTCTACCTGGGCATTTGGAAGCAATGCACCGCCGGAATCCGTCACTGTTCCGCGGATCGTGCCCAGATCGGTGCCCTGCGCGAACAGACTCGACGAACTGGCAGCGATGCTCAGAATGGCGACCGCCAACAGTGAAATGAGGGTTTTTAGTTTCATGGATTTCTTTTTGCCTCCAAGATGGATAACAAGGGAATACCATAGTGAACGAATATAAAGCAAACAAAAAAGACAGACAAACGAATAATACGGAAGTTCTTTGCAAAATTCTTGAGAAAAGACGGGTCTTGGAAGCATCTTTTGCCCCCGCGACCTCTTTTCGTCCCAAATCGGGAACGTGGCTCGGTGATCGTGCGGAAAAGCCACCAAACCACGCATTCGCCTTCATTGCCGCACCATCCCTATCTTCCCGGAAGATGAGAGGCGAACTTGACGCCCATCCGGGAAAGGACTAGAAACAGTGGCGACAGAAAGACAAATATGCCAAAACAACATTCAAGAAAACAAATCGTAATGTCTCTGGCGCTGACCACGGTACTCGGACTTTCCGCCTCCGTCGGCCATGCCGACGGCTTCACCGTCGTCGGACCGGGCGGCGGGGGCGCGATGTATCACGCAACCGTCAACCCACGCGACCCCAGTGAAGTCCTGGTCGCGTGCGACATGACCGGCTCGTACCTGAGCCACGATGGCGGCCATTCGTGGCGGATGTTCAACCTGCGCGGCACTGTCCGCTTTTTTGCCTTCGATCCATTGCAGCCGCGCACTATCTACGCCGGCACGCAGGCGCTGTGGCGCAGTACCGACGACGGCAAATCGTGGAAGATGATTTGGCCTGTGCCGTCGACTGTTCGTGCTATTCGCATGTCTTCCGATCACGCGGATGAGGTGATCGTTTCCGACGCCGATCCGATGGGCGAGATCGTCGCACTGGCCATCGATCCAGCCGATTCACACAGGCTCGTTGTGGCTGGCGTTAAGGACAAGAGGGCGGCGCTCTTCCAGTCTGCGGACGCGGGCGGGACGTGGCAACGCGTCCATGACTTGCCGGATGCGCCGGAAAGAATCTGGATCGACCCACACTCCAGCCAGGCCGATCGCGATCTGTATATCGGCGGCAAGTGGGGTGTTACGGTCCGGGACCACGGCAAATGGCAAGACCGGTCCGCGCCGAAAGATGTCGTCTTCACCGACATCAGCGCGGGGTTCTCCCAGGCGCAGGGAACGATGTTGTACGCGACGTCTGAGGCGGGGATATTTTTGTCGAGAGACGGCGGCGCGTCGTGGCTTTCGTCTCCCCTGCCCGGCAACGGAGCGAAGGTCCGAGCGATTGCGACCAGCCTGCATCATCCCGAATCCGCATATGTTTCCTACAGTCATCTTCAACTCGACGGCGATACATGGATGGGCGTAGCGCGGACGCGGGACAGCGGACACACCTGGTCGCTCGTCTGGAAGGAAGGCAAGACTGCCGCGACCAACATTCACGATGCCTGGATTTCGAAAGAGATCAGCGTGGAGTGGGCTGAAAATCCGCTGGGAATCGGCGTGGCAGACCAGGACCCGAACCTATGCTTCGGCACCGACTTCGGCCGCACCATGATTACCACCGATGGCGGAGCGACATGGACCGGCGCCTATTCCAGGAAAATAACGGGCGGCAATTGGGTGAGCACCGGCCTCGACGTGACGACAAACTACGGATACCTCGTCGACCCCTTCGACGCGAACCGCCACTTCATCCCGACAACGGACATCGGTCTCTTTCGCAGCGAAGACAACGGTCGCTCGTGGACGCGATCCGTTACCGGCGTTCCCGAAGCGTGGAGCAATACAACCTACTGGGTCGTGTTCGACCCTGCCGTGAAAGGCAAGATGTGGGGTGTGATGAGTGGGACGCATGACCTTCCCCGTCCCAAGATGTGGCGCACCAGGTCTACGACGAAGTATCGCGGCGGAGTCTGCGTGAGTGTCGATGGAGGGCGCACATGGAAGCCGTCGAACGCCGGAATGCCGGAGACGGCGCCGACCCACATTCTGTTGGACCCGGCGAGCCCCGCAGGACACAGGACTCTGTGGCTTGCCGCGATGGGCAGGGGCGTCTATAAGAGTACGGATGACGGAGCGACGTGGGTGCTGAAGAACCAGGGCATCGTGCAGAACGAGCCTCTGGCGTGGCGGCTGGCTCGAGCCACAGACGGAACCTTGTACGTCACAATTGCGCGGCGCAGCGAGGACGGAAGCATCGGTGCAAGCGGCGATGGAGCGCTGTATAAATCCACCGACGGCGCCGAATCGTGGACGCCGGTAAAGTTGCCTGCGGATGTAAACGGTCCTAACGGGTTGACGATCGATCCAAAGAATCCGAACCGCCTTTATCTTGCGGCGTGGACCAGGGCTGCGGGAGTGCATGGGACAGGCGGGGGCATCTTCCTGTCGGAGGATGGCGGCAAAAGCTGGAAGAACGTGCTGGACCGCGACCAGCACGTCTACGATGTGACAATCGATCCTCGCGATGCGAACATTTTGTATGCCGCCGGCTTTGAATCCTCAGCGTGGCGTTCGGGCGACCGCGGCGAGCACTGGACGCGCATTCCCGGATTCAACTTCAAATGGGGACAGCGGGTGATGGCCGATCCCGCAGACCCAAAGATGATTTATATATCGACCTTTGGCGGCGGCGTGTGGCACGGCGCTTCGAGCGGCGGCCAGCGGCGGCCGGACATCGTCACGCCGGAAATGCTGCCGGGTCGCGATCCCGTGGTTATTCCATAACCAACGGTGGGAGCTGTCCAGAGAAACGCGCCTGGACAGCTTCCGCCAGTTGCATCGAATAGGCCGCATCGATAAGCGAGCGTGTCGACGGTGCGCGTTCGGCGAGTAGCTGGAAGAACTCTTCGTACTGCCCGATAAACCCGCCATCGATCAACGGATCGTTGAGCAGCGAATGCTGTTCCGCGATCGTCTCTCCGGCCCACTGCCGGTCACCCTGAAAACACAGGTCCGAGCTATAGGCTGAAGCCAGCGCCGCCTCTGCTGTGGCTCCTTCTGAGATGAGGCAGTACGATTCCCGCCGCAAGCCGGTGTCGGTCATCAGCGACACCTCGGCGATCGCGGAATCCGCGAATTTCAGGCGGACCAGATAGTCATAGGCCGCCGAATTTTCGTGCGGGAGGGCTTCTGTTTCGATGGACTCCGGGTTTCCCATCAGGAATCGAATTGCGTCGAGAACGTGAATTCCCGTGCCGGTCGCAAACTCCGGCTCGAGGCGGTTTGTGCGCCACATTTCAGCCCGCGCAAAACGCACCGTATGATGCGCGGCCCACTCTTTGAGTCGCACGATGGATGGAATGGAGCGGCGATTGAAGGCCACAAATGTAAAAGCACGGGCCGCGGCGGCGGCCGCGGCAAGAGATGTCGCCTCCATCAGCGAGATGCCGGGCGGCTTCTCAATGAACAAAGGAATCCCCAACGGAAGCAGCGATTTAACCAGTTCCGCAGTGGCCGAAGGCTGCACCGTGCATACGATTGCGTCCGGTCGAACCTCGCCGAGCATCGCGTGAACATCGTCCGATGCGAGCCGATAGCGGAAGAGATCGCGGAACTGGCGAGCGCGCTCTATTTGAAGGTCGCAGATGAGTTCCAGCGATACGAGCGATCGCTGGGCAAGGCGTTGCAACGCAGGGCCGTGGGCGTAGCGGCTCCATTCTCCTGCGCCGATATGTGCAATCCGAAGAGGCATCCTATTTACCGGGCAAATCTGCTTGCTTCTTTCTTTCTATTTCGCTAGCCTTCTTTTTATTGCCTTCCGATACTTTACCTCTAACCGACCGCGCGAGGAAGATTTTCGATGAACCGCAGAGACCTGTTGAAGAGCGGTGCATTGCTTCCAATGCTGCCCGGGTTGCGCGCACTTGCCGACGATCCGGCCGGACCGAGGCACCTCTGGCAAGGATCTGACTTCGGTTCCTTCTTCCCGGCGAAAGAGCGGCTAAATCAGGGCCCATTCGATATCGATCAGGACCAGGGCTGGCAGACGGTGCTGTTCACGACGCCGTCGGAAAAACCGTTGCGCAATCCGGGCCTCGGCCTCGTCGGCTATACGTGGGAAGAGAATGGGCCGTCGGTCGCCGTCCGCGAAGGCCGCCAGACGCTGGAAGACCATGTCGAAAAAATGGCGAGTCTTCCCTTTGTCGATGTGCTCTATATTCGCTGCGATTGGCGCAACGTGCAGAAGCAGGCCGGCAGATTGGACCTCGATCCTGTATGGGACTTGACGCTGGCGGCGGCGAAGCGTCACGGGCTGCGCGTGGCTTTCCGCATTCAATCCTCGAACACCGCATTTCAACCGCAGCAGCTTGCATTGCCCGAGTTTTTGCGCTCGCGCGTGCCTCTTGTGAACATCGGCCCCATGGGCGAACACGGCCACGGCGGAGCTGCCGGCCATTGGGTCGAGCCGCGTTACGACCACCCTGAATATCAGAAAGCCTTCGCGGAACTCACCCATCTGCTCGCAGATCGTTTTGATGGAGACCCGCTGATGGAGTGGGTGGACATGATGCACATTGGGTTCTGGGGCGAGGGACATTTCGGAGGATATCCAAGTCCCTTCCCCGACTTCGCCACGGCGCAGCGCACGCTGAATTGGATGGTCCGCACGCAGCTTGCTGCGTGGAAGAAGACGCCGCTCGCGATGAATACGCAGCCGGACATCAGCAACACTGGAAACCGCGAAGCGATCGAGATTGCCGTGCGCGGAGGCGCGTGGGTGCGCTCGGACAGCATCATCGTCGAGGAGCCGATCCAGATTGAAGAACTGGCCAACAGACCACCGTGGCTGGCGGCGATTTTGGAAGATGGCTACCTTCGCTCCTACGATGTGTCGAAGCTCAACGTCGACGCCGCGGGTGTGAATGAGTTGGAAAACTACATGCTGCATGTGCTGGATCTGAAGGCCAACTACTGGTCGCTGTGGACCGAGTCTGAACATCTGGCCCGCTACAATGACCGCTTCCCGCGCGGGTTTGAACGCTTGCGAACGAGTATGGGCTATCGGCTGCGGCCTTCCTGGGTGTGGCAGAGAAAGCGCTTTGGGACTTCGGAGCTGATCGTCGCGGTTTCGAATCGCGGCGTCGCAGGGGTTCCGGGAGTGCTGTGGCTGCACCTCGCGAGTCCCGACGGAGCATTCAGGCTGCGAGGCTCGCTCGACCCTGGATATCCGCACGGCGGCGGGCTTCGACTCGGCTCTTTTCTGCTGCCGGCCGGATACGTGGGCAAGGTGCATTTGTCGGCGGAGATTGAAATCAGGCCAGGCGTGCTGAAGCCCATCGCCTGGGCCTGTGAGCAGGCTGTACATCCGGATGGCTCGATTTCCATCGACGTAAAACCGATGAACGATCCAAAGTGGCGCAAAGGCGTGTAGGGCCAAGTTCCGGATGGGGCGATTCTCTTTAGATTGTTGGACTTCCGTCTATGGAAGCGAGTTGGGCTTCGCACTTTCGGGCGGATCGGCGAGCAATGCCGGCCATTTTTTCTTTGAGGTTTTTGGCGCAGAGTGGCTTTTTTGCGCCAATTGATGTCTTTATGTGCCACTTCGTGGCTTTTTGCCGGAAATAGCGGACTCAGTGGCTTTTTGCGACGGATTTGTGTCAAAAGTGCGATTTGTGAGCGATCTGTACTGTGAGGGCGCTGCCGCTCTATCCGGCTTCGAGCTACCAGTTTTCAGTCGCCAGTTGCCGGTTTGAATTGCGTTGCGGTCGCGCCTTCCAGCTCGCGCTCTATAGGGGAGATTCAGAGGGGGCGCACGAGACCTTCTTGCGTAGCGCGGGAGTTACGCACCAGCAGAAGCACAAGCAGCATTCCAATCATGGGAATGATTCCGCTCGCAATGACGACGGGATCGAATGCATGGCCGCCCTTCAGAACCCGCGAGTCGGAAAGATACCCCACAGCCTTCATCGCGACGATCGTTCCAATGCCGGACCCGGTGCCGCTCAGACCGCTGACCGTGGCGACGGCGTTGCTCTTGTACAGGTCCGACGGAAGGACATTCGCGATCGTACTGAAGCATGCGTAAGAAAAAGTTGCCATCGCAAACAGGAGCGTGATGAGCCACAGGTTTTGCGTGAAGACAGTGGGGACCAGCAGCATCGTGCCGCACCCGCCCACTACGACCACGGCTTTGCGGGCCCGACCGAGCGGCCAGCCTCTGCGGATAAGGTATCCGGAGGCAGCGCCGCCGGCGAAGTTTCCGAGGTCCGCGGCCAGGAAGGGAACCCAGATTGCGATGAGGCCGCTGCGAAGGTCGATGCCCTTTGCCACGAGGTAGACGGGGAACCAGTCCGTGACGAAGTACCAGACCGGATCGGTGAAGGCGCGGGCCGCGATCACTCCCCAGGTCTGCGGCAATCGGAGAAGATCGCGCCAGCGTACCTTTGCGGCTTCCCCGGTGGGCTCGCCGGAGCGTTTCTCCCGACGGAGCATCTCGAGTTCGCCCGCGGAAATTTGCGGATGCTGCTCCGGCGAGTAGTAAAACTTCCGCCACACCAGAAGCCAGATAAACCCAAGCACGCCGGGCACTACGAACGCCGGTCGCCAACCCCAGCGGAAGTAAATCCACAGCACCAGGAAGGGGGAAAGCGCGCCCCCGATCGACGAGCCGCTATCGAAGAACGCCGTTGCGAGGGCTCGCTCCTTTGCCGGAAACCATTCCGAGACCACCTTGGTCGCGGCCGGCCAGTTGGCGGATTCGCCGAATCCGAGCATGAGGCGAAAGCCCATGAAGCCGAGGAAGCCGTTCGCCAGCGGCGTCAACACCGAGACGACGGAATAGAAAAGGACGGTGATGCTGATGCCCCGGCGCGTTCCGATGCGATCCATCCAACGGCCGCACACCGTCTGGCCGATCGCGTAAGCGACGCGGAAGGCGATGACCAGATTCGCATAGTCGCTGTTGGTCCAGTGATACGAAACCTTCAGGTAGGGCGCGAGCAGCGAGAGCGTCTGCCGGTCCATGTAATTGATGACCGTCGAGGCGAACAGCATCGCACAGATCCACCAGCGCAACGAGTGCGTCTTTGCCGGGTTTCGAGTGGTCTGGGACGGCACGATTATTCTCCGCCGATCTGTAAACGCTGTATCACCGCATCCACCCGTCGAGGTGAATCCGCACAAAAAAATCATCGGAAAGGTGCGGATACGCCGCGTATACGCGGTCGATCTCCGCGCTCTGGCCGGGCGAAAGAGATTCGTCTTCGCGGAGGCACCAAACGCCTTCCAGAAGACCCTGGCGGCGCAGCACTTCGTGGATGCCCGCGATGCAGCCCGCGAAGCCGTGCGCTGCATCGAAGAAGGCCGCATTGGCGTCTGTGATTTGGTGCGCGAGCGTCAGCAGGTCGATCGGGATTTCCGCACCGCTGCGATGCGCGAGAGCAAGGTGCTCGGCAGCTTTGCTTGTCCACACGGCCCAGTGCCCAAGCAGGCCGCCAACGATGCGCAACGTCTCTCCGCCAAAGTTCCACCGCGTCAGTAGATCGATGAGGATGCTGTCATCGTTGCCGGTATAGAGAGATATATCCGTTGCACGGCCGGAGTCGATCACACCGCGCAACACATCGGTCGTCTGGTACCGGTTGAAGGGCGCCATTTTGATTGCGACTACATTCTCGATCTTCGAGAACTCTCGCCAAAACTCGTACGGCAACAACCTTCCTCCTACCGATGGTTGAAGATAGAAACCGACGACAGGCATGACATCGGCTATCGCTCTTGCATGTTCCACCAACTTGTCCGTGCCCAGATCGTTCAGGCCGCCCATGCTCAACAAGACGGCGTCGTAGCCCAGCGAGTGCGCCAGTTCCGCCTCTTTGACGGCTTGCTGCCGCGGGCCGCAGACGCCTGCGATTTTCACGACGTCCGCTTTCGTCGCTTCTTCCATCGCGAGTGCAAGCACTGGCCCGTACAGCCCAATTTTGGGGTCGCGGATGGCGAACTGAGTTGTGTGTACGCCCACAGCAATCCCGCCTGCGCCTGCGGCGAGGTAGTAACGAGTTAGCGCTCTCTGACGGCGCTCGTCGAGCTTGCGCGCGGACGTCAGCGCGAGCGGATGCGCGGGAATGACGAGGCCTGTTGCGAGGCGTTCACGGACATTCATCAGAATTTCCCATCCTGCGTTTGAAAGTGAGTGGGCTTGTTGCTGAGCGCGCCGCCGGCCGCAATCCACTCGGCCACCCAGTCGATCATCTCAGCCGGCGTCACAGTTGGGTACCCGAAAAGCTGATGGCATTTCGCCGCGTTGTTGAGCAGCGCGACGCTCGACTCTTCGCCGGTAAACCATGCCTCGTGCCCAAACCGCTGCGCGAATTGTTCCGCGATCCAGCGAGTGCTGAGAGTCTCCGGCCCGGTGAGATTGAGAATAAAGGGCGGCGAGGCGCAGTGGGCGATCGACCTCATGCACACGGAGTTCGCGTCGCCCTGCCAGATGATGTTGACCAGCGGCATCCGCAGATCGACGGGGCGACTTTCAAAGACGGTGCGTGCTATGTCGACAAGTACACCGTAACGAAGATCGATCGCATAGTTGAGCCGCAGCACAGCCACTTTCGTTGCCCAGCGATGCGACGCGTGTTCAAAGATTCGCTCGCGACCAAGAACCGACTGCGCATACTCGCCCTGTGGGCCGACGGGCGTCTGCTCGCTGGCGCCACCGCGGGTGGCAGGGAGAAGCGGATAAACGTTGCCGCTCGAAAAGCACACAATGCGCGAGTGACGATAGCGGTCCGCCACGAGCGCGGGCAACTGCGTATTGATGGCCCAGCTCAGATGCTCGGCGCCGGTGGTCCCGAACTTTCGGGCGGCCATGAAGATCACATTCTCCGCGTTGGGAAGTTTTGCCAGTTCGTGCTGCTCCAGAAGATCGCACGCGATCGGCTCGACGCCATGCGCTCGCAGAGCATCGGGCATCGACTTGTCGCTGAACCTTGCCACGCCCATCACGCGCGTTTTCTTCCCGGCGGCGTCCGCGGAGCGCCGGATGAGTTGCGCGAGCGTCGGCCCCATCTTTCCGCCGACACCGAGGATGAGGACATCGCCTTCCATCTCGCGCATGGCTTCGACATCGGCCTCCGACGGCCGCGACATCCGCTCTTCCAACTGTTCCAGGGTCGTAATATTCATGTCAGCCCAACTCGAATCCTGCAATGGCATACACCATCGCATTGTTGTCCTCTATTGTTTCGCCGCGACTCATGCGCCACAGCGTTCGGCGGCGGGTAAAACCAAGCTGCTCCGCGCAACGTACAGCTCCCGTGTTCGCAGGCAGCAGGTCCCAATACCAATCGCTCGACTTGGCGATGGAATCGTTTTCGAGGTGAGTCGCGATCAACAGGCCGGCCTCGGTTTCCGAAGCGGCAACGCATGGGCCGAGATAGCGCGCTGTCGCTCCGGGTCGTGAGAGCACATAGCCGTGTGGAGTAGAGTTGCATCGGCCCGACTCCAGCAGCATCTCCAACAGGTCCCTGCGCGACACGCCGAACGCTGCTTCGTCCATAGCGAAAAGTTCCTCAGGCATCCGCGCATTGTCAACGTCGTCTTGTGCAGCGACGACATTCGCGGAGCGCCCCCATCGTTCCACTGTCTCCTCCACAACGAAGCCAAGACTCTCGTAGAGGGGCCGCCCCTCATGGGTGGCATCGAGCTTCAACGTACGAATTTTGTTTCCTTCCGCGCGCGCAATCAGGTCTTCCATCAACTCTCTTGCGTAGCCCTGCCGCCGATATTCCGGCCGGGTCAGGACCATGCCAATCCACGCCAGGCGCGTGCCATACGGCAAGAGACTGGCGGTAGCCACAATTTTTCCAGCGGCTTCCACACAGCGAATGTCTCTTCGCGCAAGTTGCAGCACGCGAAGCCAATCCTCCGGCGTCTGGTTCCAGTTCGCCGCTTTCGATAGCTCCATCGCGGAAGGAACGTCTGCCGGCGTAAGAGTTCGCACCACGGTTGGCATCAGGATACCTCCCGGCTTTTCCACCACTCGATGAAGTGCGGCAGGGCGGTTTCAGGGCCAGCGAGTTCGGGATGCCAAAGCTTCTCCCACTCGAAAGATGCGAACCCGTCAAAACCTATTTCCGCGAGCGACGCGAACATTGTCCGGAACGGAAAATCTCCTTCTCCTGTGGCTACATAGTGGAAAGAATCGTCAGCGTCTCTCTTCATGTCCTTCAGGTGCACATGACGGATGCGCGATGCCATCTGCGGCGAAATGCGCGGGGCTCCGCCACTCTGCTCGAATGCATTCGCGGGGTCCCAGATGATGCCAATGTTCGTGTCGTCCAGTAGTGCGAGGACTTCGTTCACCTCCGCGACAGTTGCGAAATCTCCGTGGGTTTCCAGCCACACCTCGATTCCGCTCGGCTGCATTGTTTCCGCGAGCCGGTTGAGGGAGTCTGCGACCCACCCGGCCGTTTGCGTGCGGTTGTTGCCGGGCTGCATGCGATCGCCGAACACTCGGACGGAGGGCGCACCGAGCCCGGCGGCAACTTCGGCCATGCGCAGTGCGGAGTCGAAGTTGCGTTCCCGCTCCAGCGGATCGCTGGAATGAAAGCACGCGCTGCTGCCGATCGACGCAACGACGAGACCACGATCCTGAATGGCGTTCCGCGTTCCGGCGAGGGCGGATGGTTTGAAGTCCGGTAAATTCCACAGGTCGAGCTCACGAGATATGACGCGCAGTTCCACACCGTCGTAGCCATAGGTCGCGGCGGCCTGAAGGATTTGCGTCAGGTTCCAATCCGGACATGCGAGCGTGGAGAAGCTGGTTTTCATCATGTCATGCGACTCAACATCTCTATAGTGACGCGATGCTGCACCGGTTCTCCACTAAAGAAGCGCTCGAGCTCATCCATGGCTGCGCCGGCCATTTCGCCGCGGGTGTGAGGGCCGCCGCCACCGACGTGCGGCGTTACGATTGCGCCGGGCAGCGTTCGGAGCGGATGGTCGACGGGCAGCGGTTCGTCGGGATCGGTGACGTCCAGCGCGCAGCGCAGGCGACCGCTCTTGACCTCGCGTGTCAGAGCGGAGAGATCGATCAGGCTGCCTCGGGCAATGTTGATGACGGCCGCCCCGTCCGGCAGCATCGCCAATCGCTCGCGATTCAGAAGATGCCGCGTCTTGTCGGTCGCCGCGGCCGTCAATACGAGCAGCGAGCTTCGCTTCAACACACTGTTGAGCGAATCGAACTGGACGGGCAGACCGGCGGCGAGTTCTTTGGACGCAAACGGATCGTGGACTCTCCAGCGAATATCGAAGCCTCGCAGCATGTCGATCAGCGCGCGACCGATCCGCCCAAAGCCAATCATCCCCACCTGGCGTCCGAGTAGAGATTCGTCTGCGCCGCCGTTGGTGTGGATATCGCTATAGATGCGGTTGGATTTCTTGCGCAGGGCAGCGCGGTAGTGGTCGACATTCCGGGCAGCGTACAACAGGAAGGCCGCACCCAACTCCGCTGTCGGTTTCGCCATTGGTTCCGGCGTATTCACAATCACCAGTTTGTTGAACAGACACTTCTCGAACCGTTTCTTAACCTCGCCGCCGCAATGGGCGATGGTCCGCACGGATTGCAGCCGATCCATAATTTCTTCGGAGAGGTAAGGACTGTCCCATGTTGTGATGAGTGCTTCCGCATCTCGGAGACCGGCGGGAACCGTGCCGTCGAAATTTTGAATTGGGAATAAAGCCCATCGCGAAAATCCGCCCAGACGCCTTTTCCGGCGTTCGTCGAAGAACGACGTAAACAGTTCTTCTCCACTCAATACGGCGATGATTGGCTTTGTCATAAACCGTGCTGAGTCTAGCACGAAATCCCGATTGCATGTTTCGTTTTATTTCGGAAAGTTTTGCTTGACATTCTATTGGCTGCTAAACGAAGGTATAGGTCATGCTCGTAGCAAACTCAACCGACTACGCCGTCATTGTCTGCTACATCCTTCTGATGGTCGGCGTTGGATTCTACGTCATGCGCTTCAACAGCACGGCGTCGGAGTATTTTCGTGGCGGCAGCCGCATCCCATGGCTGGTTGCGGGCCTCAGTTCCTTCATGTCGGGCTTCAGTGCGTGGACGTTTACCGGCGGCGCGGGCGTCGCCTACAGCTCCGGAATCGTGGTCATTGGCCTCTACATCGGCAACGCGCTCAGCTTTCTGCTGGGCTACTACGTGTTCGCCTCGCGATGGAGACGCACCCGCATCAGCACGGTGATGGAATACCTCTCCGATCGCTTTGGGCCGGCGACGCACCAGACATTTTCCTGGGCGACGATCATCTTTCAGCTTTTTACCAGCGCCACCATGCTTTATGGGTTGAGCCTGTTCGTTTCAACCGCGTGCCAATTTTCCGTCACGGCAACCATACTCGTGACGGGGGCTGTGATCCTCTCTTACAGCGTCGTGGGCGGCCTGTGGGCGGTCGTCGTCGCGGACTTTCTGCAAGCATCCATCCTGCTGCCTTTCTGCGTGGTTCTGGCCGCGGCTTCGCTGGTGCATGTCGGCGGCTTCTCCGGGCTCGTCCATTCGCTGCCGCCGCAGATGAAGACCATTCCTCTTCACGGCGAGTTTGGATGGATCTATCTCGTCTGCTGGACCGTGATGGTCTCCTTCGGCTATAACACCGCGGCGATGGCGCAGCGCTACTTCAGCGTTGAGAACGAGCGCGCCGCCAAAAAGGCTGCGTTGCTGTGTTGCGGACTCTTTTTTATTGGCGCTTTTCTCTGGTTCATTCCACCGATGGCGATGCGCATCGTGTACCCCA
>Ga0209483_1002466_pt1 | contig 12949 bp, 13 predicted proteins | sample NGEPerA_FD_184508 | JGI IMG/M metagenome (GOLD analysis project Ga0209483, IMG submission 184508) | Arctic peat soil microbial communities from the Barrow Environmental Observatory site, Barrow, Alaska, USA - NGEE PermafrostL2-A... | ecosystem: Environmental > Terrestrial > Soil > Wetlands >... | reverse complement strand
TGATCAGGTTCATCCGCGAAGTGTAGGAGGGCGCGTTCGATTGTCACGCGAAAACGCTACCGCCGGTTGCCCGCGCCGGCCACTGATGATGGGATCGTGGCGGGTTAAATCCACTGACGCGGGAGCGGGCTGGCGCCAAAGGCGGCACGGGTGTGCCACCGCACTTGATGAAAGGTCCTAAGATGAACCTGTACGACCGGATCGGCATCGATGTCGGCGCCAGGCTGGTGCTAGAGGATGCGGTCGAATGGGCCGCCGAGCACCGGGTGCGCTTTATCGACATCCAGCTCGACACCGGCGACAACGCGCTCGGCACGATCAGCGGCATCCGCGGGTCGCGCGTCAGGGCGCTGTGCGAGCGGCACGGCGTCGCCTTGGGGCTGCACACCGCCTCGGCGGTCAATGTCGCCGAGTGCGCGCCCTATGTCGGCGACGCGGTCGAGGCGTACCTCAAGGCCTATGTCGACGCCGCGGTGCGGCTCGGCGCCAAATGGATCGTCATGCATGCCGGGTTTCACTTCACCGCCGACAAGGCGCAGCGCATGAAGGCCGGACGCGAGCGGCTGCGGCGGGTCGTCGCGCATGCCGAGAACAAGGGCGCGCTGGTTTTGTTGGAGAACCTCAACAAGGAGCCGGACGACGCCGAAATCCACTACCTGGCGCATACGGTCGAGGAGTGGCGGTATTATTTCGGCGCGATCGGCTCGCCGTCGTTCAAGCTGTCGTTCACCGCCAACCACGCGCATCTCGTGCCGGAGGGGATCGCTGGCTTTATCGCGGCGATCGACCTGGCGCGGATCGCGGAGGTGCGCCTCGCCGACTGCTTCCGCAACGGTAATGAGACGCATCTGAAGCCGGGCGCGGGCGACCTCGATTTTGGCGACATGTTCCGGCGCCTCGAAAACGGCGGCTTCAAGGGTCACTACACCAATGCGTTCGGCTCGCTCGACGACATGCTCGCCGCCCGCGTTTATCTGGTTGCGCTGGCAAAAGCGGCCGGGGTGAAGGTCGATTGATCTCTAATTCTGCCATTCCGGGGCACCGCGCAGTGGTGAACTCGGAACCCATCAACACGGGCATATGAAACAAAGCCGGTCGTTGTGGGCGTATTTCACCGCGTAAATTCGGTAGGTATCGGACGCCATCGTCGTCTCCCGAGTAAAAATCAGTCCCGCGCCATCATCCGTTCGGCGGCGGGAAGGGTGAGGAAATGCGGGGTGTGCGTCGCGCCGAAGGCGAGGAGGCGGTTCATCAGCCCGGCGACCGTCACCCGCTCGCCGCGCGCCATCCCGGCATAGCCGAGGCGGGCGACCTCGGCGGCGGTCATCATCCGGCGCGCCTGCAGCGCCGACGGCGCGCCGCCGGCGACCGCGAAGAAATTGGTCGCGGTCGTGCCGGGGCAGAGCACGTTGACGGCGATCCCGCTGCCGCGCAGCTCCTGCGCCAGCGCCTCGCCAAAGCTGCGAACATAGGCCTTGCTGGCGGCGTAGACCGCCATGTTGGGGCAGGGCAGGAACGACGCGGTCGAGGCGACCAGCACGATCCTGCCGCGTCGTCGAGCGAGCATCGCCGGCAGCAGCGCCTGGGTCAGCTCGGTCAGCGCGACGATGTTGACCTGCATGATCTCGGCGTGGCGCACTGGGTCGGTACGGTCGAAGCGGCCGTTGGCGCCGAGCCCGGCATTGTTGACCAGCACCTCGATGGCGAGGCCCGCCGCGTCGATTTCCGCGACCAGCGCGGCCGCCCCGCCCGCCGCGGCGAGGTCGGCGGGGATGACCGTCGCCGCCGCGCCGAGGCCGCGCAATTCGCCGGCCAGCGCCTCCATCGGCGCCCGGCCGCGGGCGCTCAAGACGAGGTCGTGGCCGTGCCGCGCCAGCTCGCGCGCCAGCGCCGCGCCGATGCCGCTCGACGCGCCGGTGACCAGCGCGACCGGACGATTGCTGCTGCTGTTCATGGGCGACCTATGATCTTATCGGTTCCGGCAACAATAAACCGCGAACGGCGCCCGGAGAGGAAAAAGCAATGCCAGATGACGCCCCGCCGCGACGGCGGCAAATCCAGCTGACCGAGACGGAACAGGCCGCGTTTCTGGCCGCGAACCGCAAGGCGGCGCTGGCGACGCTCGACAGAGACGGATTTCCGCACCTCGTCGCGATGAGTTTCGGGGTCAAGGACGGCGCGTTCTACATGACCTCCTACGCCAAGGCGCAGAAAGTGCTCAACATCGAGCGCAATCCCCATGTCGGTCTGATGGTCGAGGCCGGCGGCGCCTATTCCGAGCTCAAGGGCGTCATGGTGCGGGGGATGTGCGAGATCGTCGAGGGCGAGGACGCGGTGCGCGACGCCTGGGCGATCATCGCCGGCGCGAGCGCGACGCCGCGCCGCAAGGAAACCAGCGACAGCGCCGCGAAACGCGTCGTGCTCAAGGTCACCCCGCGCAAAATCGCCAGCTGGGACCATTCGAAGCTCGGCGGGCGGTATTAGCCTCGATCGGGGGCTATGCGTCCTTCGAGACGACCGCGTCGCGGTCTCCTCAGGATGGCGATTATCAATTTTATCAACAACCTACGTAATCCTGAGGAGCGCCCCAGGGCGCGTCTCGAAGGACGCATCGATTTGTCGGCAGCCCTACGACGCCGCGAACGCGTCGTCGATCAGCCGGGACAGCACATCGCGTGCGTCGAAATGGGCGAGCGCCAGGTCCCGCGCGGCGGCCCTTTCGGCGTCGTAGTTCGCTTCGACCGCCTCGATCGCGGCGGCGGCCTGGTCGGCGGTGTCGAAGGCGTGGAGGCCGTATCCGGTCGGCAGGATGTTCGAGAAGCCGGTGTCCTGCACCACGACCGGGCGCGCGGCGGCCAGGTAGCAGGCGCTGCGCGTGCTGAACCAGCCGGTCTGCAGCGCGACATAGACCTGCTTGGCGACCGAGATTTCGCCGCGCGAGGCGGCGATATAGTCCTGATAGTCGTCAGGGTTGAGCGTCGCGCTAGGGCCGTCCTCGGCGGCCCAGCCCTGCGCCGCCAACGCCGCGAGCGGCGCCTCGGTGCCGCCGACCGCGACCCGGAACGGCCGGCCAAAGCGGCGCGGCAGCTCGGCGATCTTGGCGAATTCCTCGGCCTTGCCGCGATATTCGACCCCGCGATACTTGAGCTTTCCCTTGAACACGTTCCACGTCATCACCGTGCTCCACGGCGCTTCCGCTTTGACCCCCTCGGGCCGCGCCGACCACAATTCGGGCACGACCGGCATACGCGTCTTGCGCCAGGCGATCCCCGCCGCCGGCATCGTGCAATCGGCATGCCCGAAATTCTCGGCATAGGTGAAATGGCGGTCGTGCGCGCGGACGGCGGCGCACCAGCGGTCGACATTCTCCGACCAGGACGGGCGCTCGGAAAGGATGATCTGGTTGTAGCCGGGGTCGGTATCGACAAACAGCTTCAGGCACGATGGCGCCAGCGCGTCGGGGAAGAAGCTGCCGCCGCTGACATTGATGAAGAGGTCGGCCGCCTTCGCGAATTGGTCGAAGGCGGCGCGGCTCATGCCGCGGCTGGTCTCGTGCAAATGCTGATAATGCCAGCGCTCGGCGAGCTCCGGCGCGTAACGGGCGAAGAAATCGCGCAGATAGGCCGCCGAGTAGTCGGGGCTGTCGGTCATCGTCCGCAGCGGCGGATGATACGGCCAGCACCAGGTGTCTTCGTGATAGACGACATCGTGGCCGAGCCGGGCGAGGCCGATCGCGTATTGCAGGTAATCCCAGGCGACGCCGCCGACCGGGTACTGCGCGGCCATGCCGGCCACGATAATCCTCAGTCGGGACATTGCCTGGAGTTACTCTGCACCGTTGCCGGCGCGACAACGCCGGCGGGGCTGAGCTATTCCCCGCCGGCGCAGTTGGAGTGTGCGATCAGACGGTTTCTGCCGAGATATCCTGGCCGGTGTAGTCCTTCATAAACGCCGTCGCGACGACGCTGACGACGGCCATGATGGCGATATAGCCGGCGATGGCGACGCTGGAGTGATAGGCGGCGAACAACGCCGTCGCGATGAGCGGCGCCGGGCCGCCGGCGGTCAGCGAGGCGAGCTGGTAGCCGATCGAGGTTCCGCTGTAGCGCAGGCGCGGCGTGAACTGTTCGGAGATCAACGCGGCCTGCGGTCCGTACATGATGTCGTGCGGGATAAACGACACAATGATGGCGATGACGATCAGCGCCGGCGCCAGCGAGTTCAACAGCCCGAAATAGACGAATCCGTATATCCCGGTCAGGATCGAGCCGATGATGTAGACGCGCTTGCGGCCGAAGCGGTCGGACAGCGCGTCGGAAAGCGGAATGCTGATGAATGATACCAGGCCCGCGACGATCAGCGACCACAGCACAAAATCGCGCGACATGTGCATGACCTGATTGTTATACGCGAAGATGAAGGCCAGGTAGATGTAGGCCGGGCCCTGCTCCGCGCTGCGCGCGAACATGGCCAGGAAGACCTGTTTCGGCTGACGCTTCATCACCTCGATCGCCGGCACCCGCTCGACGCGCTCCTCGGCGACGATCTTGCGGAAGACCGGGGTTTCGAGGATGCCGAGCCGGATGTAAAGCCCGATCGCGACCATGATGATGCTGAGCCAGAACGGGATGCGCCAGCCCCAGGCGAAGAACTTGTCGCCGGCGATCGAGCTGCCGATCAGCACCGCCATGTTGGCGAGGAACAGTCCGGCGGGTCCGCCGAGCTGCGGCCATGAGGTGATAAAGCCGCGGTGTTTGTTGGTGCGCGCCCATTCCATCGAGAACAGCACCGAGCCGCCCCATTCGCCGCCGACGCCGATGCCCTGGATCATGCGGATGACGGTCAGCAGCACCGCGCCCCATATGCCGATCGAGTCATAGCCCGGGACGAAACCGACCGCGAAGGTCGACAACCCGGTAATCAGCAGCGTCGTGATGAGCGCCGCCTTCCGGCCAATGCGATCGCCGTAATGGCCAAAGATGAAGCCGCCGATCGGCCGCCCGATAAAGCCGACGAAATAGATCGAGAATGCCTCCAGCACGCCGATCAGCGGGTCCGAGTGCGGGAAGAACAGCTTGCCGAAGACCAGTGGGGTGACAATGCTGTACAGCAGGAAATCGTACCACTCGATCGTCGTGCCGACCGTGCTGGCGACCACCGCCTTGCGCAGCTGTGCGCGGTGCTCAGACTCGGACAGCGCACCGATAACGACATCCGTCGCGGCCATGATATCTCCTCCCTGTACTTTTGTTTTGTACAGGGAGGTTATCCGCCGACGGTCAGCCGCGCCTTATCATAGGAACATCTCTTGGTTGAATCCCGCCGACGGCGGGGTTGACCCGGCCCCGCCGTCGGCGGTCGTCCGTTACAAGGCGGGTTCGTATTGCGCCTCGGTCGAGATTTCCTTGTTGGTGTAGTCCGGCAGCATTAACGCCGCGCCAATGCTGATGATCGCGCAGATCACGACGTAAATCCCGATCGGAAACGTCGAATTGTACGTCTTGAATAGCCAGGTCGAGATAAACGGCGCCGGTCCGCCGGCGATGATCGAGGCGAGTTGGTAGCCGAGCGATGCCCCGCTATAGCGCAGCCGCGGGGTGAAGGCTTCGGCGATCAGCGCCGCCTCCGGCCCGTACATCGTCATCACCGGGATGAACGACAGCGCCACCGCGATGAAGATCATCAGCGGCACCCTGGTGTCGAGCATCGCGAAGTAGGCGAAGGTGAACGCGGCAACGAAAATGCAGCCGATAATGTACATCTGGCGCCGGCCGATGTGGTCGGAGATCGCGCCCGCGACCGTGACCCACATGAAGCCGAGCGCGGTGCTGACCATAAGCCCGACCAGCAGCAGGTTGCGCGAGGCGCCCAGTACCGTGGTGCCGTAGCTGAAGATGAAGGCGTTGAAGATATAGCCGGGCGATTGCTCGGCCATGCGGACCAATGCGGTCAGGATGATCGTTCCCGGCTGGCGCTTGATCACCTCGAGGATCGGCGCGCGCTCGACGCGATTCTCGGCGACGACCCGCTGAAACACCGGGGTCTCCATGATGCCGAGCCGGATCCACAACCCGATCGCCACCATGACGATGCTGAACAGGAACGGGATGCGCCAGCCCCAGACGAAGAACTGATCACCCGATAGCCAGCTGAACAGGAGCACCATGATATTGGCCAGACACAACCCGGCCGGCGCGCCGAATTGCGGCCATGAGGCGATAAAGCCGCGGTTCTTGTTGGTGCGCGCCCATTCCATCGCCAGCAGCACCGAGCCGCCCCATTCGCCGCCGACGCCGATACCCTGGATCAGGCGCAGCAAGGTCAGGATGATGCCGCCCCAAATGCCGATCGAGTTGTAGCCGGGGACGAGGCCGACCGCGGCGGTGGCGATGCCGGTCATCAAGAGGGTGACGATCAAGGTCGCCTTGCGGCCGATGCGGTCGCCGAAATGGCCGAAGATCGCCGCGCCGATCGGCCGGGCGACAAAGCCGATGAAGAAGACGCCGAACGCCTCCAGCGTGCTGACGAGCGGGTCGGCGCCCGGGAAGTAGAGCTTCCCAAAAACCAGGCCCGTCACGATGCTGTATAGCAAAAAGTCGTACCATTCGATCGTGGTGCCGACGGTGCTGGCGACCACGGCCCGACGCAGATGGGCGCGATGCTCGGCTTCGGAAAACGTGCCGCCTACGGCTGCTGCCATTGCCTCCCCCTATCCCAGATTAAAGTTCTTTTATCTTTGGATAGGAGCGTATCAGAGCCGCATAGATCGCGGAATAGGTTTGTCCCGCCGGCAAACGTCGTTTTTTTGGTATCGCTCAGCGCCCCTTGAGCTGCGGCTTGCGGCGCTCGCGCCAGGCTTGGTGGCTCTCGGACTTGTCCTCGGTCAGCTCCAGCGCCATGAAGCGGTAGAGGTCGGCGTTGGCCGCCTCGCGCAGCGGCACGTCGAGACCGAAATTGACCGCCTCCTTGGCGAGCCGGGTCGCCAGCGGCGGCAGCGCGGCGATGTGCTCGGCGACCTCCATCGCCTGCGCCATCAGCTCGCCGTGCGGCACCAGCCATTGCGCGAGCCCGGTGCGGTAGGCTTCCTCGGCCGTCAGCGCAAACCCCATCGCCACCTTCATCGCCTGGCCGCGGCCGATCCAGCGTGCGAGGCGCACCGTGCCGCCTTGCGCCGGCAGGATGCCGAGGCCCACCTGCGGCAGCCGCCACTCGGCCTTCTCCGAGGCGACGATCAGGTCGCAGCAATAAGTGACGATGCAGCCGATGCCGACCGCGTAGCCGTTGACCGCGGCGATCACCGGCTTGGAGAAATCGGTGATCAGGTTCATCGCCTGAAAGCGCCGGCGGCGCGGCAAATCCTCGATGAAATCGGAGATCGAGGCGGTGGTGTGGGTTTTCGGGTTCTTGATGTTGGCGCCGGCGCTGAATGCCGCGCCGCGGTCGTCGCCGGTGAGGATCACGGCGCGCACCTCGCGGTCATCTTCGAGCTGCGGCAGCAATTCCTTGAGGCCGGTATTGTAGTCGTCGCCCCAGGCATTGCGCGCCTCGGGCCGCGACAGGGTGATGATGGCGACGTGGCCGCGCTGTTCGTGGAGTAGGGGCATGCTGCTCTCCCTGTTCAGATCACGCCGTTGGCTTTCAGCGCAGCGATCTCGCTCGCCGACAGCCCGAGCCAGCCGCCGTAGATTTCGTCGTTGTGCTGGCCGAGTTTCGGGCTCGGAATCGTTGCGCGCCGGTCGGCGCCGTGGAAGCGCAGCGGCGAGGTCGGCACCGTGATCGGGCCGATCTCGTCGTGCTCGATATCGTCGAGAAAGCCGCGCTCGTGCATGTGGCGGTCGTGCATCACCTCGCCGACGTCGCGCACCGGCGCCAGCGGGATGCGGCGCTCTTTGGCGACGGCGAAAATCTCCATCTTGCCGAGCGTCTTGGTCCAGCCCTCGATCAGCGCGTCGGTCTCGACGCGGTTGGCGACGCGGGCATCGGGGCTGGAGTAGCGCGGGTCGTCGCGCAGATCCTCGCGGCCCATCGCGGCCAGCAAATTGTGCCAGTGCTCCTCGACCGCGAGGTTCATCGCGACATAGCCGTCCTTTGCCGCGTAGACGTTGATCGGCACGCGGTTGTGGCTGGCGTTGCCGGTGCGCGGCGGCACCCTGCCGGTGCGCCAATAGGCTTCGAGCTGCGAGGTCAGCGTCGGGTAGGCGGCTTCCTGCATCGCCACTTCCACCCGGCGCCCGACCCCGGTTACCGAGCGCTCGTAGAGCGCCGTGACGGTCGCCGCGTAGAGATGGATGCCGCTGAGGAAATCGACCACCGCGGGCCCCGATTTGAGCGGCGGCCGGTCGGCTTCGCCGGTGACGCTGATGAGGCCCGACACCGCCTGGATTGTCAGATCCATCGCCAGATTGTCGCGGTCCGGGCCGCTCAACCCGTACCCCGTGCCCGAGGCGTAGACGAGGCGCGGGTTAATCTTGTGCAAGGCGTCGAAGCCGACGCCGAGTCGGTCCATCACCCCGGGCGCGAAATTCTCCAGCAGCACGTCGCCCTTCTCGGCCATGCGGAACAACAGTTCTTTGCCGCGACCGTCCTTGAGGTTGAGGGTGATGGCGCGCTTGTTCGAGTTGAGCATGGCGATCGGAAAGGTCGTGCTCTTGCCCGGCGGCGCGCGGCGGCGCAGCGGCTCGCCGTTGGGCGGTTCGATCTTGATGACGTCGGCCCCCGCGGTCGCCATCAAGAGCGTCGCGTAAGGCCCCTGATAGACCTGGCCCAAATCGAGCACGGTGATTCCGGCCAGCGGCATGTTGGCCCGCTCGCTCACAGACATAACCGACGCCTCTCGCAGAGCCCCTCTCCCGCATTGCGGGAGAGGGAGGGACCCATCGCGTAGCGATGGGAGGGTGAGGGTAACGCGGCGGCAACCCTCACCCGGCTCGCTTCGCTCGCCACCCTCTCCCGCCTGCGGGAGAGGGGCATGCATCGTGACATCCGGTCTACCGCCCCTTGAACCCGCGCGGCGGGCGTTTCTCGGTGAAGGCGCGGGCGGCTTCCTGGAAATCCTCGGTCAGGTAAAGCCGGAGCGGCTGGGCGATGAAAGTCGCCTCCTTGACCAGCCGCTCCATGTACCAGCGCCTTGTGCGCACCGTGGAGCGGACGCTCAAGGGCGGGTTCTTCGCGACCTGCAGCGCCAATTCGCGGGCGATTTCGAGATGCTGCCCGGCCGGCGCGACGCGGTTGAAGATGCCGGCGGCCAAGCCTTCCTCGGCGGTGAAAAAGCGCCCGGTCAGCGCGATCTCGTCGCCGAACGCGGCGGCGTTGCGGTAATGGAAGAGCGCCCAGTAACGCGAGGCGCCGAGCCCGCGCGAGGTCTCGGTCAATTGGAACCGGGTGCCGGCCTCGGCGACGATCAGGTCGCATTCGAGCGTGAGGCCGAGCGCCAGCCCCAGCACATAGCCGTGCACCGCGGCGATCACCGGCTTCCAGTTGACCGAGCGGGTAAAGAGATCGGCGGAATTGGTGCCCCAGCCTTGCGGGCCGCCCAATTTCTCGAACTCGTCGCGGCTGCGCAATTGTCGCTGGTGCACGTCGGCGCCGGACGAGAAGGCGCGGCCCTTGCCGGTGAGGATCGCGATTTCGGCCTCCGGATCGAGGTCGAAGCGGCGCAACGCCTCGGCCAGCTGCGCGACGACCTCGTCGCTGACCGCGTTGAGCTTTTCCGGCCGGTTCAGCGAGATCGTCGCGACCCGGTCGGCACATTCATAGAGGACGAGATTTTCGTCAGAGGCCATCGCCGCTTCCTCCCGCAAGTCCGCCAAAGCACGAAAACTTTGCGGGGGAAGGGCAGGGCTGTCAACGGCGGCCCCGGCATGGGCCGCCCCGCGTCACCCGACGAGCAGGACGATAACCAGGACCACCACCAACAGACCCAGCCCGCTGGACGGGTAGTAGCCCCAACCGACGCTGTAGGGCCAGGTCGGCAGCGCGCCGACCACCAGGATGATCAGCAGGATCAGAAGCAGAAGACGCATGGCCGCCCCCCTTGTTTCTTATGGGTTGAAGGAGCGGCGCGATCAACGCCGGCCGGTGAGCTCGCGCACGGCGTCCTTTGCCTTGCCGATGGCCGAGCGCACCCGCCCTTGCGCTTTGTCGGCGCGGCCGTCGGCTTCGAGATTGCGGTCGCCGGTCGCCTTGCCGACAGCCTTCTTGACCGCACCGGTGGCCTTCTTGACGCCGCCGGCGATGCGTTCCTTGTCCATAACGCGGGCTCCTCGACTAGATCGTGGCCCTGGCTGAACAGCCTCTCGCGCATTTAGTTCCGAAACCTGGCGAGGGATGCGCGCAAACGACAAAGATCTCCCTGGCCGGATCAGGCTTGACCTCGGCGGCCGGGGCGCCGCGCCGCGGCGAGCCAACCCTCGTCGCGCGCCGACGGCCGGCGGGCGAGACGCGCGGTGAGGCGAGCCGCCGCCTTGTCGCGCTCTCCGGCGCGCAGGCAGGCGACGATGTAGGTGTCCTCGAACACCTCGCGCTGGGCGTGACTGCCGCCGATGCGCGCCAGTTCGGGCAGCGCCGCGCCGAGGCGTTCGACAGCGCTTGGATAATCGCCGCGGGCAAAGGCCGCCGCGCCGGCGCACAACTCGGGCACCACGAGGCCCTGCGCCAGGCGGCCCGCCGCGTGCCGCGCCCGGCTCTGGCCGATGCGCCGCTCGGCGCCGTCGTGGTCGCCGGACGCGCCTTCGGCGAAGGCGGCGTGGACATCGGCGAAATGGATACCGGCCTGCGGGAAATGCTGTTTTGCGTGGGAGGCGATTTCGGCCCAGCCGCCGAGTTCGCCGCCCGCCTCCTCGCCGTCCGCCTCGTAGAGCTGCCAGCGCCACAACAACGACGCCGCGTCCGCCAGGTTAAACAGCGGCGGCGCGTGCGACACCGCCGGCCGGATCGCGTCGGCGTAAAGCTCGCGGACGCGGCCCGGATTGCCGCGCGCCAGCTCGAACAGCGCGAGGTGCCAGGAGATGTGGCAGTGGAGCTGGCCGGCCCGCTCGTAGCCGGGCAGCCAAGCCTCGACAAAAGCCGCGCCGCCGTCTGGATCGCCGGCCTCGAAATAGCCGTGCGCCCTGGCATGCGCGGCGAAGGCGTTGCGCGGGTTGCCGGCGAGCGCGCGCTCGACCTCGGCGGCGCCGTGGGCGACGTCGCCCAGTTCGATCCGCCCCCAGCCGAGATAGGTGAGAAGCCACCAATCCTCGCCCCAATGCCGCGCCAGGCTTTCGAGCAGCGCCAACTGCGCCTCGTGGTGGTCGATCCGCCCGCTGAACCCCAGCAGACCGAAGACGCCGAGCGCCAGCGACAGCACGACCGCGTCGCGCGGGTAGTCGGCGATGTGCTCTTCGAGCAGCGCCATCGCCCGCGGGCCGTTGCCGTCGATCGCGAGCGCGACGGTCTCGATGTGGCGCGCCTCGCGCGACGCGACGCGGTCGGCGAGGGCGCGCGCCGCGGCGGCCGCCGCCTTCGCCTCGGGGATGCGCGCCTGCACCTGGCAGAGCCGCGCCTTGGCGATATGCGCTAGCGCGAACTCGGGGTCGGCGGCGAGCGCGCGGTCGAACAGCGCCTCCGCCCCGGCATTGGCCGACAGCATCAGATCGACCGCGGCGACGTAATCGGCGGCCGCCGTGGTGTCCCTCGTGCTCAGCACCAGGCCGAAACGGTCTTCGAGCGGCATTGCGGGTTCCGTTGTAAGCACTGGGCCGTTTGTTGCTGTGTGCTATCCTAGGACATGATCGCCGTCATCAGCGATCCGATCCTCAGGCGCCTTCGCGCGGCCCTGGACGCGATCTATGGAAAACGTATCGAACGCGTCGTCTTGTTCGGGTCCAAGGCGCGCGGCGACGGCAACGAAGACTCCGATTACGACGTCGCGGTGTTCCTTAATAACCTGACGGACCGATGGGCTGAACTCGATCGTCTTGCCGACCTGCGGGCCGCTCTTCTCGATCAGGCCGGCATCTTTATCGATGCGAAACCCTATCCGGCGGGAGCCTATCGGGAACGCACCTCGTTGATGGGCGAAATCCGGCGAGACGGCATCGATTTGTGACGCCGGAAGCCAAGGAGCACGTTGTCAAAGCCCGCGAATGCCCCGCTCGCGCTCGGATTATTCCTGCGGCGGGTGTCGGCGAAGACGCCGGTCGCGATGCCTATCTCGCCGGCTTTCACGCGGCCCAGGCGCTTATCCTTTCGCGGCAAGGGAAGGTGGTTAAAACGCACCGGGGCGTCCAAAAAATTCTTTTCGAACTAGCGAAGAGTGACCGGCAGCTTGACGAGTTCGCGCGATTCTTGTCGCAAGCATACAATTTGAAGTCAGTCGCCGATTATGAGCTTGGTCCTGGCGCGGAGGTTCCGCTGGATCAGGCGAGCGCCGCCATCGACTTCGCTGGGGAGTTTGTTGATTTCATTGCTGAGCTACTGATTTAGCCCCGGCCCTACCATATCCTCGGCCTTCCCCCATTCGTCGAATTCCGCCGCGCTGACATGGCCGAGCTTGAGCGCGGCGTCGCGCAGGCTGAGCCCGTCGCGGTGGGCGAGGAGCGCGATCTCGGCACTCTTCTCATAGCCGATATGCGGCGAAAGCGCGGTCACCAGCATCAGCGACTGCTCCAGATGCTCGCGGATGCGGTCCGCGTCGGCGCCGATGCCGCGCACGCAGTTGGCGGCGAACGAGCGGCAGGCGTCGGCCAAGAGCTCCGCCGATTCCAGCAGGTTGAACAGCATGATCGGCTTGTAGGCGTTGAGCTGGAAATTGCCCTGGCTGCCGGCGAAGGCGACCGCGTGGTCGTTGCCGAACACCTGCACCGCGACCATGGTCAGCGCCTCGCATTGGGTCGGGTTGATCTTGCCCGGCATGATCGAGGAGCCGGGCTCGTTCTCGGGCAGCGTCAACTCGCCGAGCCCGGCTCCTCGA
>Ga0209483_1002463_pt1 | contig 12954 bp, 8 predicted proteins | sample NGEPerA_FD_184508 | JGI IMG/M metagenome (GOLD analysis project Ga0209483, IMG submission 184508) | Arctic peat soil microbial communities from the Barrow Environmental Observatory site, Barrow, Alaska, USA - NGEE PermafrostL2-A... | ecosystem: Environmental > Terrestrial > Soil > Wetlands > Peat... | reverse complement strand
GCAGCAGATGGTGGCCTACGGCGGGCCGGTCGAGTCGCCCCACCCGCTGGACGTCGCCGACAACGCCATCTATGGCCTGCTTCGTCCCGATTCGGCCGACGGGATTGTCCTCGTATCGAGCCTCCTTTCGGCCTACGGCGGGGCCAGCGGGGTGGGCCGACTCGTCGGGCGATTCGGTGGCGCCAAGCTGTGCAGCGTCGGCCTCGAGATCCCCGGCGTCCCCAGCGTAGTTCTCGATAACCGGCCCGGAATGGAGGTGCTCGTCGAGCACCTCGTGCTCGATCACGGGCGGCGGCGCATCGCCTTTCTGGCGGGGACTCCCCACAACCCGGAAGCCACGGCCCGCTTCGACGCCTATCGGACGATCCTGGCCCGCCACCGCATCGCCTTCGATCCGGCCCTCGTCGCCTCGGGCCAGTTCCGCACCAACTCGGCCAAGGTGGCCATGGAACAGATCCTCGCGACCGGGGCGGCCTTCGACAGCGTCGTGGCGGCCAGCGACGAGATGGCGACCGGAGCGGTAGACGTTCTCCGCAAGCGGGGCCTGCGCGTACCCCAGGACATTCCGGTCACCGGCTTCGACGATCTGATGCTGGCGCGGCTCGGAAGCCCGCCGCTCACCACCGTCGCACAACCGTTTGACCAGGTCGCGGACTGGGCGGTGCGCACAATCGAGGAGCAGGTGGCCGGCCGGCCGGTGCCCGCGTGCACGCAGGTGGCGGCGCGGTTCGTGCGGCGGCAGTCCTGCGGGTGCAGCTACGAAGCCTACCGACGGGACTTCCAGACCTCGCCGGCCAACGGGTCGACGGACCCGCGCACGGTCGTCGATCATCTGCGCTTCCTGTTGCCCGTGTTGGCGGGCCTCCTCGGCACCGATTTGCCGAGCGGAGCGGCGTCGGCGACCCAGCTCATCGAGGGCCTCCGGGCCGAGATCGGAGGCCAGCGCGAAGCGTTCCACGACGCGATCGTCGGCCTACTCCACACCGCGGGGAGCGACAGCGAACGGCAACGGATGCTCCTCGGCGCGATCTGTTGTCTGCACACCGAGCTGCGGGGCTGGTCGAACCTCGATGTCGAGCGCGTCCTCTTCGACGGGCTGAACCTGGTCGCGCTCTCGAGCACGACCAGCCAGATGGAGCACCGCCTGCTGCTCGACGAAAACTATCTGCGCCTGCTCGGCGTGGGCGAGCAGGCGTCGATCGCCTTCGATCTGGTCTCGCTGCGGGACGCATTGGTGAAGGGCCTGCCGAGCGCCGGCGTCCGGACGGCCTACCTGGCGTGCGTGACGTCCCCGACGCGGGACACGTTGCGCACCGTCCTGTGCTTGCGAGACGGCGCGCTGCAGGCGGGCCACGACGTGGATTACCCCGCCAGCCAGTTGCTCCCGCCCGGCGCGCTGACGGACGCCACCCGGGAAAGCTTCCTCGTGCTCCCCCTGGCGTTCGAGAGCCAGCTGCTGGGTATCATTGCGTTCAACTACAGCGACGGCATCAACGCCTACGCGGCCTTTCGCAACGAAATCGCCGCGGCGCTCAAGAGCATCCGCCTGCGCGAGGAGCTGGTGCAGACCAGCCTGCTTCACGAGCGCAGCGTGCAGGAGCGGCTGGCCGCCACGAAGCGGATGGAGGCCTTGAGCGTGTTGGCGGGCGGCGTCGCCCACGATCTCAACAACGCCCTCGGACCGCTGGTCGCGCTGCCCGACGTCATCCTGGCCCAGCTCGGCGACGCGCCCGTCGGTCGGGACCCGACCCGCGACCTGCGCGCCGACATCCAGCTCATCAAGGTGGCCTCGCTCCGAGCGGCCCAGACCATCAAGGACCTCCTGACGCTCGGTCGCCAGGGGCGGCTCGCCCAGGAAAACCTCGACCTCAACCGCGTGATCAAGTCGGGCTGGGCCAACAACACCCTTCGCTTTGTCGAGGAGGGGACGTTGCGCGTTCAGATGACGACCGACCTCAGCCGGGCGCCGTTGGTCATTCGCGGATCGGAATCACAGCTCGGGAGGGCCGTCGACAATCTGATTCGCAATGCGGTCGAGTCCATTGCCGGAAGCGGCCAGGTCGTCGTCAAGAGTGCCAGGGTCGACCTGCCCGAGTCCCGGTCCGGGTACGAGATCGTGCCCGCCGGTAGCTACGCGATGCTCTCCGTCTCCGACGACGGCTGCGGCATCGAGCCCCACGATTTGGGCCAGATCTTCGAGCCCTTCTTCACCAAGAAGCGCGTGAAGGAGACCTCCGGGTCCGGTCTGGGATTGGCCATCGTCCACGGCGTCGTCAAGGAGCATCGAGGCTTCATCGACCTTGCCAGTGGTCCCGGCGCCGGGACCAGCATCTCGCTCTACTTCCCCCTCGTCGACGGCCCCGAACGCCGCGTGCAACCGCCGGCCGCCTTCGCCGGAAGCGCGCGCATCCTCATTGTCGACGACGAGCCCATGCAGCTGCGGACCGGACGACGCATCCTGGTTCGCCTCGGATATCAGGTCGAGACCATCGAGAGTGGCCTGGGCGCCTACGAACTCTTCGCCCGCGCGGCCGCGCGGGGGCAGAGCCCTTTCGACCTCGTCATCATGGACATGCTGCTCGGCGAGGGAGCCGACGGCCTGCAGATCATCGAAAAGATCCAGCGCCTCTTCCCGGCCCAGAAGGTCATCGTCGCCAGCGGCCACGCCCCCACCGACCGCGCCGAGAGCGCCATGCAGAAGGGCCTCACCTGGCTCGGCAAGCCCTACGGGATGGACGCCCTCGCCGCGGCGGTGCAGGGGGCTTTGCAAGTCACCGGCGAGCCGGAGTAGGGGCTCTCGGGAGGAGGGGCTCTCGGGAGGAGGGACTCTCGACCAATGGCGCACTTCGAGCGCAGCCGAGTTTGGGCTTCGCCCGCGGGCGCCGAGGGGAAACCCCTACGGGAAGCCAGGGCCTTCCCCAGGTGAACGCCCAGCGTCGGCCGCGCTATGACGATCCGGGTAGGGCGAAAATGGGCGTGAAATCAGAAGACCGTTTCAACTTGAAGCGCTGCGTGCCGCTGACCCGCGACGAAGAACATCGTTATGCCAGCGAATACGCCAAGACGCGAGACCCGTTCCTGGCCGAGCGCCTGGTGGTTGCCAACATGCGGTTGGTGGTGCTGATCGCGCGCGGCTATCGTCATACCAACCACGAGATCGGAGACCTGGTCCAGGAAGGCAATCGCGGCCTGATGCGTGCCGTCGAGCTGTATGATCCGGACCGTGGCATCCGCCTCGGCTCGTATGCGGCCTGGTGGATCCGCGCGTACATCATGAAGTTCACCCTGAGCAACTGGCGGCTGGTCAAGGCGGGCACCACGCAAGGTCAGCGCAGGTTGTTTTTTGGACTCCGCAAAGCGCGAAGCAAGCTCGCCTGTCTGGGAATGGAGGACGACGGGCCCCAATTGGCGGCGTCGTTGAAGGTCAAGGAGAAGGATCTGGCCGCCATGTTGGAGCGATTCGCCAGCAGCGAAACCTCGTTGGACATGCCGGTGCAATCGGGCGGTGGAGCGAAGAGCATCGGCGAGTCGCTGAGCGCGGCGTCCACCTCGCGGCCCGACGTCTGGCTCGAAGCGTCCGAGTTCGACCAAGTCGTGCGCCGCAAGCTCGAGGTTTTCGGAGACGGCCTCCAGGGTCGGGAGGCCGACATCTTTCGTCGGCGGCTGCTGAGCGATGAGCCGGTCACGCTCGCGAGCCTGGCTGCGATTTTTGGCGTGTCGCGCGAGCGCACCCGGCAGGTCGAACGTCACCTCAAGACCCGGATCCGCAACTACCTCACCGAAGAGCTGGGCGATTCCCTCGAGATGCGGCGGGTAGCCGCCTGAGCGCACGACCGAAAAGGACAAAGCGCCTTGCCAGCCCGATTCGACAAAGTATCTGGTTTTTACGGCGAATCCTCCGACGCCCGGCCGCAAAGAGAGCATAGTTTCGGTCTGGGTGGATCCATGAGGCTCGATGATGACGACGTCCGGTGAAATAGCCGCCCCTGGCTGGTCGGACGGCCAAGCCGACTGTCGCAGCCTGTTCGAGCAGAACGATCTTCCTATGTGGGTCTTCGAGGGGCGGAAGGTGGTCGAGGTCAACCGGGCCGCGATGCTGAGCTATGGCTATTCGCGAGACGAATTCCTCGCCATGACCATCCGGGACATCGAGGAGCCCGACGGTCCCCGCGACGGGCCGTCGTCGATCGGCCCACCCGTGGGTGAGGTCGACCAACCCCGACGTTCGGTGTGGAAACATCGAAAGAAGGATGGGTCATTGGTCGATGTGGAGGTCAGCGCGGTCGCCATCACCTTCGGCGGAAAACCGGCCCTGCTCGCGTCGGTCTTCGACGTCAGCTATCGCCAGAGAACCGAGGCCCAAGCGCGTTATCTGGATGTTCTGTTGGCGACGGTGACCGACGCGGTCGTCGCCAGCGACGACAAATTCATCCTGACGGGCTGGAACGCCGCCGCCGAATCGACCTACGGGCGGCGGGCGGAGGAGGTCCTCGGACAGCCGGACGCGCTGGTATTTCGCACCGATTTCGTCGGCGTCGAACGGGCCGAGGCCATCCAGAGGTTGGTCGAGACCGGAAAGTTCCACGGCGAGCTGACCCACCGCCGGGGCGACGGCAAGCGGGTTCACATCGAATCGCGCGCGGTGGCCTTCTTCGACACCACCGGCAAGCGGCTCGGCTACGTCAGCGTCAACCGCGACATCACCGATCGCCGGTACGCCGAACAGACCATCCGCGCGCTGCTCAGCGACGTGCTCTCGGCGCAGGAGGAGGAGCGGCGGCGAATTGCCCGCGAGCTGCACGACGAGACGGCCCAGACCCTCACCTCGCTGCTGGTGGGCCTGCGCGCCGTCGAGGAGTCGCGGCACCTCGACCAGGCGCTCGAGGCGGCGGGCAAGTTGCGGGGATTGGTGGCGTCCGCCCTGGCGGGCGTTCAGCGGATGGCCCGCGGCCTGCGCCCGAGCGCGCTGGACGATCTGGGGCTCGAGGAGGCGCTGGAGCGACTATCCGCCGAGACCTCCCGGAACGCCGGGTTCGTGATCGACCTGCAAGTCACGGGCGCCCGACTGCCACGCCTGGCCGAGGTGGTCGAGATCGCTCTCTATCGGGTGGCACAGGAGGCGCTGACCAACGCCGGAAAACACGCTGCGCCCAAGCACGTGAGCGTTCTGATTCACCAGACGCCGACCGTGGTTCGCCTGGTCGTCGAGGACGATGGGAAGGGCTTCGATGTGGCCCAGGCCCAGTCCGAGATCCAGTTGGGCCTGTTGGGCATGCGCGAGCGCATGCATCTCATCGGCGGCTCGATGACGGTGGAGTCCTCGCCGGGCCACGGCACGACCGTCAGTGTCAGCGTTCCGTTGCCCGCACAGAAACCGGCCTCGGCATGAAGACCCGCATCTTCATCGCGGATGATCACGGGATCCTGCGGGCGGGGCTGCGCGCGCTCATCAACACCCAGGCCGACATGGAGGTGGTCGGCGAGGCGGCCAACGGACCGGATGCCGAAGTGGGCATCAAGCAGACCGAGCCGGACATCGCGCTGATGGACATCAGCATGCCGGGGGGCGGGGGCTTGGCCGCGATCGCCGCCGTGAGGGCGGTCCGTCCCAGGACCCGTATCTTGGTGTTGACGGTCCACGACGAGCTCGGCTATCTGCGGGCCGCGACCGATGCGGGGGCGATCGGCTACGTGGTGAAGGGCGCGGTGGATACGGAGCTCTTCGCCGCGATTCGCGCGGTCGCCCAGGGCCGCAGCTTCATGGACACCTCGGTCGGCCTCGGGCTGGCCCAGCCTTCGATGCAGCCGACGCCGGCGGAGGTGGTCGACGGGCACCGGAAGAGTCAGCTCACCCCTCGGGAACGAGAGGTCATGGGGCGCGTCGCGGAGGGCTACACCAACGCCCAGATCGCCGAAGAGCTGCGCCTGGGGGTCAAGTCGATCGAGACCTACCGCGCCCGGCTCATGGAGAAGCTCGGCATCACCAGCCGATCCGCACTGGTGAGGTTCGCCCTCGAGTGCGGAATCCTGGCCCCCGGCAAGCCCGCGCCCTGACGGCGCGTGGCCCGCAGGCCGTCAGACCGGCGTAGGTCGCGGCCGCCGGCCCTACGCCGCGGCGGGGTCGTAGGTCTTCGGGGAACCGCGCGGCGGTTCGATGCGCATGCCCCCCTTGCCCACGGCGATGGGGTGGGTTCGCCGATCGTGCTCGCTTCCGCGCGTCTTGACGATCGTGAGCATTGGCGACAGCCGCTCGTCCGAATTCTGATAGCGAAGCATGAGGAGGTTGTCGGCGATGGGCGAAAGGCCCTGCTCGGTCACGCGCTCGGTCGAGTAGACGAGCGGCGCCTCGAGCGTGAGGACGCTGGTGATCCCGAGGATCTTGAAGCGAACCAGCAGCTTGTAGAGCACGTGCCGCAGCTCATCGATCGCCATGTGCTCCGTGAGCATCTGCGTGGCCGCGTCGAGCACGACCCGGGAGGCCTGCAGCGCTTCCAGGCGATCCCCCAGGACGCTCAGGAACTGTCCCGCGCGGAGGTGCTCCCGAGAGACATACAGAATCTGGACCAACCCCGCGTCGACCGCGGCCCGCAGGGGCAAGCTCAGCGCGTCCGCGCCGGCCATGATCTGTTCGGGCCCTTCCTCGAGGGTGACGTACAGGCCAGGCTGCTTCTGCGCCGCGCCCTCCAAGAGGAATTGCAGGCCGAGCATGCTCTTGCCGACGCCCGCGCTGCCCGAGACCAGGGTGACGCTGCGTCTCAAGAAGCCCCCGCCCAGGAGCTGGTCGAGGCCGGGCACGCCGGAGCCAAGACGGACGGCGCTCTCCAGCGCGGGGGGCGGCGCGTCCTGCCGGAAGTCCTGGCCGTAGCGCGGGAAGACCGAGACGCCGCCCGCTCCGATCACCAGGTTGTGGCGCCCCTTGAGGTGGGCGGTGTTTCGGAGCTTGTACACCTCGATGTACCGCTCGCGCTCGAGACCCTCCTCGGTGGAGCTGAGGATGATGACGCCGTCGACCACCGTCTCTTCGACCCCGAAGCGGCTGACTTGATGCGAGCCGTAGGGAATGTCGGTGGTGAAGAAGCCGACCGCCTGGGCATTCTGGACGATGCTGCACAGCTGAAAGACCTTCTCCCGGGCGACCTGCGGGTCCTTCAACCTATGCAAGAAGACCGAGACCGAATCGATGACCACCCGCTTGGCCTTCAGGGCTTCGATACGCGCTTGGATCATCCAGAGGTGGGCTTCGAGGAGGATGTCGGGTTGGGGAATGAAGACGATCTCGATCATCCCGCGCTCGATCTCGCGGCCCAGATCCCATCCCAGGCCCTGCGCGGCGGCGCGCAATCGTTCGTCGGTCTCCTCGAACGAGAAAAGGATCCCTTTTTCGCCGGCCTGGGCACCGCGGTAGATGAACTCCAGCGAGAGAACGGTCTTGCCGGTTCCGGCGACGCCACCGACGAGCAAGCTCGATCCCCAGGGGATCCCGGGTCCCAGAATCTCGTCGAGCTTGGTGATCAAGGTCTTGCAACGCAACGGCGGGGCGTTCGGCGTTGGCACCCGCTTGATCGCCAGCCGCGGGGCGAAGATCTCCAGGCCGCGGTTCGTGATCAGGAACGGATGCTCTTCGCGGCTGTGGTCCGTTCCGCGCATCTTGATGAGCTTGAACAGACGCTGCTGTTCGCCGTGAGACTCGCGCTGAAACAGGAGCATCACGCCGTCGACGATCGAGAACAGCGGGTTCTTCTCATAGTCGGCGGCCCCATATTCGCCGAGCAGCAGCGAGGTCGTCTGCCAGGCCATCAAGTTGATTGCCAGCTCGTAGTCGAACTTGCGGCGCTCCTCGCCGGAGCTCGCCAGATCGTCGAAGACCTTGAAGCTGTCGATGACGACCATGCTGGGCTTCACCTTCTTGAGGTGCTGCATGACCAGACCCATCGCGGCCTCGAGCCCCTTGGTTCGCAGCATGACGCCGAGGTCCACGAACTGCACGCTGTCGCCGAGCTTCTTCGGGTCGAAGAACGAGAACTGCTGGAGATGCCGCAACGATTTGGCCGTCGGCTCCGAGAGCGTGCCGAAGGCGAGGACCCGCCGCTGCGCCGACGCGTTGTGGAACGAGATCTGCTGGGTCAGGATGGTCTTCCCCGATCCGGGCGGCCCGCTCACGACCGTCACCGATCCCTCGGGTAACCCGCCACCAAAGATCGCGTCCAGATTGGGGACACCGGTCACGATCCGCGGAATGTCGGCTATTTGCGCCATGACTTCTTCTCCCCGCTGGCGACGCCGGCGGAATCGCTCGATTGGCGCGGCAGATCCTGGCCGACCCGAATCGGTCCGGGCAGCGAGACGTTATAGAGCTCCGCGTGCAGCTCGGGGGTGAGGATCTCGGCGGTCAGGCTGCCGAGAACGGTCAGCAACTCCACCAGCACGAACCGAACCGCCCCTAGGAGCTCGGTGGGCGGCACCGACCCGATGCGCTCGCGAAGCTCGCGGCACTGAATGCCGGCCGCCGGCTCGACCTTGAGCGACCAAAGGAGAGAGAATTTTTCGGAGGCGTTGTGCAGGACGCGCTCGGCGATCGCGGTGAGCGTGACCTCGCCCAGCGTGGTCTTGGTTCGGAGCCAGATCGCGCCCAGCGCCGCCTCGAACAGGCGCAGCAACGTTTCGGGCGACGAGGCCGCCGCCGATCGCGTGAGCCAGGCCTCGACGCAGGCCGCGTGATGGCCCTCGTCGATCACCCGGCCACCGGCGCTGGCGTGAGGTCCAGGGCGGGCAGCACGCCGATCGAGGAAAATGGCCGGCCCACCAACCGGTCATATCCCCCCGCGACGGTCATGGTGGCCTCAGAACTGAGCTTGCAACATCAGGCGTGCTTCGACCACGTTTTGGCGGGCGACGGTATTGCCGGTCGGCACGCCGGCGGTGGCCAGGACCGTCGCCTGATCGGGGAGATCGCTGGCCGCGTAGCTGCCCACGCCGGCCTCGGTGAAGACCGGGTCGTGAATGATGATGGGCAGGTCGGCCAGCAGCTTGAGCCGCTGCCCCCGGATGAACCAGGTCGCGCTGGTGGTGATCTCCTGGATCGGCTCCGAGCCGGTCAGAGGGACCGTCATGTACGAGAAGTTGGCGTCCGGCACCAGGTAAGCGTAGCGAACCGCCACCTCGAACGAGCGAAAGCCGATACCCCCCTGCGCCCGGAGGCCCCACATCTGGACCGAGCCGTAGCCGTTCGAGTACTTGCCGAAGTCGAAGGCGGCCTCGCCGGACAGATCGAATTGGCGCAGCGACAGCCGCCCCGCGGCGTCGCCGCCGGCCTGCCACCAGGTGCCCTGGCTGAACGGCGCCTCGGCGATGTAAGGGTTCCAGTCCGCGTCGAGGAGCAGCGATTTGTCGGCCAGCTTCACGTTGAGGACCGTCGAGTGGCCGATCAAAGTGTCCTTGGTGTAGAGCGCGTTGACGAAGACCGCGCCTTTCGGACTTCGATCGATGGGCGCATCCAGGTGGTGGATGTCCTGCTCGAGGTAGAACGGATCGCCGTCGAGGTTGCCGACGCCGGCGCGGGCCACGAAGAGCGGGATCCCCAGCTTCTCGGGCAGGTAGTGGTTCCCCGGCACGTCGCGCCCGCCGCCGGTGAAGAGGCCGCCGATCAGGGTGAACATCCCGGGGTGCGAGACCACCGCGGCGCCGACGTCGCGGCCGACGACGAAGCCCAGGTTGTTGATCGATCGGTCGGCGAACTGAAAGTTCCCCTCGTAGGTGAGCTGTTCGCGGCCGTACGGGACCTTGAACTGGCCGACCTTGAGATAGGTCGTCCGATTTCCCGACAGCGAGAGCGGAATCTCGAAGGCGAAGTCCAGCAAGCTCAGCGACACGGCGGTCTGCGCGACGATCGCCGCCTCGCCGCCCAGGGCCATCTCGAGATGGAAGGTGACCTCGTCATAGCGTCCCGAGACGCGCAGGCGTGCCCGGTTCATGAACAGATAGGCGCGGTCGTCGTTCTTGTCGGGATCGTCCAGGTGCTGGGCGAACCCGAGCAGCTGCACCATCCCGCCGAAGTCGAGCTCGGCGTCGGGGGTCTTGACCGCCGCGATCTCGGCCCGTGCCCCGGGGGCCAACATTGCGCTCAGCCCCAGGCTGACTCCCAGAACCATCGCCGCCGATCGGACCGTCATGATTGGCTCGCTCTTTGTAAGGTTGCATTGAACTTCACCGTGATCAGGTTCTTGGTCTTGATCGCTCCAAACATCATGGTGGGCGGTTTGATCTGGTAGTCGGTCATCAGCAGGTCCTTGCTGCCGGTGACCTGGAGGCCGTCCTTGACCCGGGTGCCGATCGCGCCGACGTCGATCTTTCGCTCGACCCCCGCCAGGCTCAGCCGACCGTGGAGCGTCACCGCGATCGGGCCGCCCGAGGGCGGGGCCACGTCATACGAGTCCATCTGAAACCGGATCTCTTTGAAGCGATTGCCCTTGAGGGCTTTGCGCATGTTCTTATCGAGGCCGTCCTCGCCCGAGCGGAGCTGAGCCACCGGGACGATCAGCTGGAACGTTCGGATGAAGTGTCCCCGGATCAGCGCCTCCAGATCGGGAGGCTGCGCGGCCGACGCCAGGCGTCCGGCGTCGAGGCCCGCGCTGGCCCACATGCCGTGGGCTTTCGCGCTGTAGTGGTGCAGGGTCGAATCGCCGTCGAGCTCGAGGGAGGCGCCCGGCGCCAGGGTCAGGGTGCCTCCGGCGGGACTGGTCAATCCGTCCTTCGCGGGCAGCGTCATCGCGGCAAGGAGCGTCCCCGCGACCAGCGCGATCCGGACGGCGCCCGCTCTTCCTTTGGTCAGAAATGGCTTCTTGCGCGCGTCCTCGCAGGCTTTCATCCGCAACCTATAGTGCGGAAACGTGCCTGACTTTGCCCGGTAAACCCCTAGCGGGCTGTGGCGGTTTCCCCCAGTCTCTATCCGAGTGGGGAATTCCTTACGCGCTATCCGGGGTATTAAATGGCCCGGCGACCTCGCCGAGCTCTTTGCGAAGCTCTCGCGGCGGAGCCGCCGTCACGCGGGCTAGTCCAGAAACGCCTTGAGATCCTTGCTGCGTGAAGGATGTTGGAGCTTGCGGAGGGCCTTGGCTTCGATCTGCCGGATGCGCTCGCGGGTGACCGAGAAGTCCCGGCCGACCTCCTCCAGCGTGTGGTCGGACTTCTGGCCGATCCCGAAGCGCATCCGCAGCACCTTCTCCTCGCGGGGCGTCAGCGTTGCCAACACCTTCCGCGTCTGCTCGACCAGATTGACGGAGATGACCGCATCGGCCGCCGAGATGACGCTCTTGTCCTCTATGAAGTCGCTGAGGTGCGAGTCCTCTTCCTCGCCGAGCGGCGTCTCCAACGAGATCGGCTCCTTTGCCAGCTTCAAGACCTTCCGGACCTTGTCGAGAGGAAGCTCCATCTTCTCGGCTATTTCATCGGGGGTGGGTTCGCGTCCGAGCTCGTGGACCAGGGCGCTGGCGGTGCGTCGGACCTGGTTCATCGTCTCGATCATGTGAACCGGAATGCGGATCGTGCGGGCCAGGTCCGCGATCGCGCGGGTAATGGCCTGGCGGATCCACCAGGTTGCGTAGGTCGAGAATTTGTAGCCGCGCTTGTAATCGAATTTGTTGACGGCCCGCATGAGGCCGATGTTGCCTTCCTGGATCAGATCCAGGAACTGCAAGCCGCGGTTGGTGTACTTCTTCCCAATCGATACCACCAGACGCAGGTTGGCCTCGATCAGCTTGGTCTTGGCGTTCTCGGCCATGCGTTCACCGGCCTGGACCTCGCGCACGACGTCGCGGAGAGCGCTTTCCGACAGCTTGGCCTCTTCCTCGACGGTCCTTATCTCGGTCTGCGCGGTGGCGATGGACCGCGACAGCGCCTCGAGCTCGCCGGGCCTCAGGCCCAAACGCGTGGCGACGGTCTTCTGTTTCAGCGGCGACGAACGAACGTCGCGCAGCGTCTTGCCGAGCTCCTTGCGCGACAGGCCCGATCGGCGCTCGCAGTCGATGATTTCTCGATGTGCTCGCTCGATGCGCTCGACGAACTCCTTGAGCTTGAGGACGATCTGATCGATCTGCTTCTTGTTGAGTCGCATCTCCTGCAGAGCGTCCAGGATGGTTTGCTTGAGCCCGCTTATCTGCCCTCGATACTTCTTCTTGGTGACCTCCGAAACCTTGGCGGTCAGCTTCTCGCCGACTTTCTCTTGCTCTCTCCAGAGGCGGCGCACCTTGTCGATGGCCTTACAGACCCGATCGACGTGTCGCTGTTCGTCGATCTCTTCCTCTTCGTCGCCGACGTCGCTCACGACATCCTTGACGCGAATCGTCTGCTGGCGAAGCTTGTCGCCCAGGTTCAGGATCTCTTCGACCGCCACCGAGGAGTTCAGCACCACCTGCAGGATGCGTCTCTGGCCATCCTCCATACGCTTGGCGATCTCGACCTCACCCTCGCGGGTGAGCAACGAAACCAACCCCATCTTGCTCAAGTACAGCCGCACCGGATCGGCGGTCGTGGAGAGGGCGTCGGCGTCGACCTCGACCTCGTCTTTCTTGGGCTCGTCGTCCTCGTCTTCCGCCTCTTCGGCCTTCTCCTCGAGCGCCCCTTTCTTGCTTAGCTTGGCGATCGGGGAGAGCTTGGTGTTCGGCGGCGAATCGACGATCTCGATGCCGGCGCTCGCGAACGCGACCAGCCAGCCGTCCATTTGGTCGGACGAGACGACGCTCTGCGGCATGTGCTCGTTGACCTCGTCGTAGCTCAGGAAGCCCTTGGCCTTGCCTATCGAGATGAGCTCGCGTTTCTTGCGCTCGTTCTCCTTCTGAGAGGTCGCGCTCTTTTTAGTCGGAGCGCCATTCCTGGGGACCCCCTTGAGCACGATCGGCGGGCTCTCCTCGCTCTCGTCGTCGTCCGGCTCGGTGTCGGCGGTATCATCCATTTCTAGGG
>Ga0209483_1002461_pt1 | contig 12970 bp, 9 predicted proteins | sample NGEPerA_FD_184508 | JGI IMG/M metagenome (GOLD analysis project Ga0209483, IMG submission 184508) | Arctic peat soil microbial communities from the Barrow Environmental Observatory site, Barrow, Alaska, USA - NGEE PermafrostL2-A... | ecosystem: Environmental > Terrestrial > Soil > Wetlands > Peat... | reverse complement strand
GGTTTACGATTAAGACGGCGTCGCGAGCTTTGGATGTCACCTGATTGGCTCCAATTGTTCCCAAAAGAATCATTCTACGCGGTCAACCTAACACCATAACGTCTTTTGAGAGGGAAAGGTACGAGCTGTTTGAGGCCGTAGCTGCATTGTATACTGAAGGGCTGAGTCTACCGATTTGCTGAGGGTGCATGGCCAAGGGCGCGAACGTAAGCAAACAAATTGAAAAGCTGCGTGAGGAATTGCGGCGGCACGAGTATTTGTATTTCGTGCAGGACGAGCCGGAAATTTCGGACATCAAGTTCGACCGTATGATGGCCGAACTCAAGCATCTCGAGGCGCAGCATCCCGAGCTGATCACCTCCGATTCGCCGACGCAGCGCGTGGGGGGCGCTCCGCGAAAAGGCTTTGAAACGTGGCGGCACTCTCCGCCGATGATGAGCCTGGACAATACGTATTCAACCGAGGAACTGGAAGATTTTGACCGGCGCGTGCGGGAAATTTCGGGGCGCGAAACGATCAGCTATGTCACCGAGCACAAATTCGACGGCCTGAGTATTTCGCTGGTCTATGAAAATGGCGTGCTGGCGCGCGGCGTCACGCGCGGCGATGGCACCACGGGCGAAGAAGTTACGGCGAATGTGCGCACGATTCGCTCGATCCCGCTGCGAGTCGATCCCACGGAACTCAGAAATTGCACATGCCGCTGGATTTTGAAGTGCGCGGCGAAATCGTCATGCCGCTTCGCGCATTTGAACTTCTAAATGAAAAGCAGGAAGAAGAGGGCGGTAAGCGCTTTTCCAATCCGCGTAGCGCGGCGGCCGGGGCCGTGCGCGTGCTCGATCCGGAAATTACGCGAACCAGACGCCTGGATTTTTACGGATATCTTTTGCTGGCGAACGGGCGCGTTCCCACGCGGCTGCACTCCGAATCGCTGGAAGCGATGCAGAAGCTGCACTTCAAGGTTTCGCCGGACTGGCGCGTGTGCCCGTCGCTTGAAGCGGTCAAGAAATTTATCGACAGCTGGGAAGCGCGCCGCGACAAATTGCCCTACGAAATCGACGGGATCGTAATCAAAGTGAACGACACCGGGCAGCAGCAGGAACTCGGTTTCACGGCCAAGGCGCCGCGTTGGGCCGTGGCCTACAAGTATCCCGCGCGTCAGGAAACCACTGTCGTGAACGAAGTTTTGTTTAACGTGGGGCGCACCGGAACCTTGACGCCGGTGGCGATGCTTGAGCCTGTGCAGGTGGGCGGCGTCATCGTTTCGCGCTCGACGCTGCACAATATGGACGAAATTGCGCGCCTTGGTCTATATGCGGGCGACACGGTCATTGTGGAGCGCGCAGGCGAAGTGATTCCGCACATCATTAAGGTTGTGAAGGAAGGAAATCCGCGCCGCGAAATTGTGGTGCCGGAGTTTTGCCCGGAATGCCACAGCCGCATCCACAAAGATCCGGAAGAGGTCGCCTACCGCTGCGTGAATGTCGGCTGCCCGGCGAAACGGAAGCAATCCGTTCTGCACTTCGCGGGGCGCCATGCGATGAACATCGACGGGCTCGGCGAAAAAATTGTCGACCAGCTTGTGGACAAAGGCATGGTCAAGGATTTCGCGGACCTCTATGAGTTGGAACTCGAACCCGTCGCGAAGCTCGATCGCATGGCTGAAAAATCCGCGCAAAATCTTCTCGACGAAATTGCGGCCAGCAAGAAGAACAGCCTTGCGCGCCTCATCTACGCGTTAGGAATGCGTTTCGTGGGCGAACGCACGGGGCAGTTGCTGGCGGAACATTTTTCTTCCCTGCAAAAATTAGCTGACGCGACCGCGGAACAGCTTGAGGAAGTTGGTGAAGTTGGTCCAAAGGTTGCCGTGAGCATTGCCGATTTTTTCTCCGAACCCGCCAACCGGAAATTAATTCAGCGCCTGAAAGATGAGGGGCTGAACATGACGGAAAAACGCGCGGCCCTCGAAGACACGCGTTTTGCCGGAATGACATTTGTTTTTACCGGAGCCTTGGCGCGCCGTTCGCGCGAGGAAGGCGGCGCGGAGGTAATCCGTCACGGGGGGAAAGTCACAAACTCGGTCGGCAAACTGACAAGTTATGTGGTCGTAGGCGCGGATCCGGGCTCGAAGTTTGACAAGGCGCGGTCGCTTGGCGTCCCCGTTTTGGACGAGGAAGGATTCGAAGATTTGCTCCAGGGGAAGCTAAAAGCGGAAGAGCCAAAGGGTTCGGACCACGATGGGGCGGTCGAGAGTAAGCCAAAAGGGCGCAAGAAAAAGGGTGCCAAGTGATAGGCAGGTAAGGGGAAAGGTATCCCTGAATGGCGCGAATCGTGTAAAGATTACCTGGCCAAAGGCGGAGGGCACTTGCTCTGCCAATGGCTTTGATCTCCGTATTTTCTTGTATGAATGAGACTTAAGAGTACAGTGAAATTTATTCCCAATTTGGTTGACTACGTGCGATAGTTAGGTTGAGTCTTGGAAAAACGGAGAATTCCGGCTACGGCTCCAGGAGCCAAAACTGAGATTCGTAAGGGGAGAATGCAAAATGAGTAAGTTAACTTTGTCGGCAACAATCACACTTGCAATCGGTACCATGTTCATCGCGGGTTGCGCGACCAAGAATTATGTTAAGAAGAGCATCACTCCAATCGATCAAAAAGTCGATCAGGTGGATCAGGCTTCACAGAAACGTGACTCATCGCAGGTCTCAGACATCAGCAAGACGAATCAGACGGTTGATGAAGATGAAAAGAAGCTGTCCGCCACGGACGAAATCGCGAAGTCGGCAGACGGCACGGCTAAGGGCGCAATGGCCAAGTCGAACCAGAACACCAAAGACATTAATGACCTCCGCGGCGTAATCGCGAACATCGACGATTACAAACCGGCGGGCGATGCTACCGTCGTGCATTTCGGAGTTAACAAGTCCGCCTTGACGAAGGATGAAAAGGCGAAGTTGGATACCATGGCGACACAGCTCGGTTCCCAACAGCGCTATTTCATCACGGTTGAAGGATTCACGGATCAGACAGGAACTGCCGCTATCAACGATCAGTTGAGCCGGTCGCGCGCTGACGCCGTGATTTCATATCTGGTAGGCAGCCACGATGTTCCCGTTTACCGAATCCACATGGTGGGACTCGGATCTCAGAAATTGGTCGACGAGGGCAAGGGCCGCAAGGGACGTGAAGCCAGCCGCCGCGTCGAAGTCACCCTGTTCACCGCTAAGCCGCTGACGATGTCGGCAGCCGGGGGAAACTAGCTCCTTTCGCGCTTGAATGTTTGAGGCTGTGAGTGTCGGCAAACGACCGGCACTCACAGTTACCACTCGACTTGCGCCCGCAGTAAATCCTCTTCGAACCTTTCTGAGTTTCAAAGCTGCGCCCGCGATTTTTTCAACCTGAAATATTGGTGCAGCTTCGCTTGAAAAGCGGCGGTTCCGGTGGCGCCGGCGTCCCGCTGGCGATTTTTACGCGTCTGCAGTTTGATTGTTTTTTTAAGCCAGCCAAAGATGGATCCGGTATCTCATTTAATTCATAGTTTTTATGTCGCAGTTCGTCTTCCGCCGACGCTCGCTCAGTGCTCTCGCAATAGTGATATACTCACGTCGGCGGGCAAGCCGGGTGATCGCTGGGCCTTACTTCGCAAGAAGCTGGGCCGGGAGGAAAGTCCGGACACCGTGGTCTTCGTGCGGGCGGTGGGAGCGAAAGTTTCCGCTTACTGCGCCGGGACTAAAGGGCGACGCGCCTGGTAACGCCAGGGGGCTGCTTTTTCGCGCGGTTCGCGCAAGCGAGTCAATGCGGGAAATCGGCTACGGACAGTGCCACAGAAAATAAACCGCCGCTGCACTGCTTCTCGGTGGCGATCCGAAGGAAAACCTTTGGACAGCCTGAAAGCAACTCGCGCAAGCGAGCTGCAGAAAGCGATTGTGGCTGGTAAGGGTGAAACGGTGGGGTAAGAGCCCACCGCCCCGATGGTAACATCGGGGGCACGGCAAACCCCGCGTGGTGCAAGGCCAAATAGGAGGGGAGAGCCAGCCCGGCTCGTCAGGACCCTCGGGTAGGCTGCTGGAGCTCAGGTGCGAACCTGAGCCTAGAGGAATGATCGCCGCAGCGCGCAAGCGTCAATGCCCATGCGCTGAACAAAATCCGGCTTACAGGCTTGCCCGCCATTTTCTTGATTCGCAGATCGTATCTGTAGTCTTTGACTTCTTTCTCTACCTTCTTTCTTTGCCTTCGATGCACTGGATCAATGCGGATCAATTCGCTCTTGAGATTCGAGCAAAGCAAAAAATCACTCTAACCCGCATTTCTCACGGGATTGTATGTTTCCTGAGAACGCCAATCTCCCGATTGGCGTTTTGCCATGCGCCAATCAGGAGATTGCGTTCCCAGGCTTGCCCCAACGCAATTCATGCGAATCGTGCCTTGTGATTGGAAAGCGATTCCGGCTGGGTCACATAGCCAGGAAGTGTCGTTGGACCACGGTTACGGCCCGCCCCGTTCGCGTGGTGAGAAAGTCAGGCTAAGGCCAGTTGCGCGGACAGTCTGCTGCGGCCAGTGAATTTCTAGAAATCACATGCGATGCAGTTGCGCCGCATAGCGGTTTTCTAGCGGCTTGCTCTGTGACGATCAGCTTTCTTTTGATTCGATATGAAGTACGTGGATTGAATAAGAAGGGTGGTCAAGCGGTAGGGCTAGTTTGCAAACTTTCCGCGCCTGGCCGTTCGGTTACGTGCTCCCACGTTCGCGAAACGACGTACACGGTCAAGATCGTGAGGAGCGGGTCGATAGGATGCCGGTAGCGCATTTCGGCGAGTGAGATGTAATACGGCGCTGGAAACAAAATCAGGCAGATCGCCAGAGGAAGTGGATCGGTTCCATTTGCGCGCAAGGCCAAGATGAGTCCCGCGAAAGAGAGCAAGGAAAAGATGGAGCAAAGGAAGATGTCCTCGCCCATGAGGTGAAGAGACGAAATCCAACGGTCGTAGAAGGAATTATCCACGGCCGTCCAGGTGTCCAGGATCCGGCTCGAAGTCTTCCTGACAAATTCCTTCGGGTGGGATCTGATGAATTCCACTGCTAAATGTTGCTCGTCCTTGTTGAATTGAGGCTCGCCTTCCGAGATCAGCCGGGCCCGCTCTGCGGAATCGATCATCGGTTGCGGATCGACGACGAAAGAGGCCGGGTGATTCCCCACGTATAATGCGTCTCCGAAATTCGATTTGACGAAGACCCATCCATGCAAGGTGTAGTAATTGCGAATCGACCAGGGCAAGACCGCGAGGAAAAACAGGAGCACCGCCTGCGCGTAGAGTGCCGGCGATTTCACTCCCGCCTTCCATCGCGCCCAGATCAGCCAGCCCATCAGGAACGGCAACAGGGCGCATGTCGCCGGATTCACTAAGGCCGCTGCCGCCCACAAGAGTCCGTAGCCCGACCATTGCAGCGGCGACATCGAATTCCGCACACGAAAAGTGAAGTCTACGATCAGCGCGAGCAAGAACGCGGTGACGCACTGATCCCAGGTCCATTCCAGGGACATCAGAATCGAAAAGGGAAGAAAGACCCACAACCAACAAGAGGCCAACCCCACCTTTTCGCCGAAAAGTTTCTTTCCGATCGAAAAAATCGGCCAGCATGTCGCGGCGGAAAAGGCGCAATTGAGCGTTTGGGCGAGGATGACCGTTGTCCCGGAATAGATGTGCGTCAATCGAATGGCGAGTGCCCACATGGCGGGATATCCAGGAGCGAGCCAAGCGGTTGGGGCAGCGTATCCTGGAAACGGCCCGAAAAAGCCCTTGCCCGTCGCGAGAGACAACGCAACCATGCCCTCTTCGAGGCCCGTCACAGGCAGCATCGAATGCTCGCCCTCTTTGTAATGCGAGAGCCACATTAAAAGCATGCGTAGCGCATAGGCCCCCACGACCGCGAGGGCCGGAGAACAGAGGATTGACGAAACCTTATTCTTTTTCAGCATTGGATGAAAGGGCTGCGAAACTGGCCTCCGCGGAAAGTGGATCAAGGATTCAGCCTAGCTGTCCCCCCGACCGCATTTCAACCGTGCGGGCGACTGGTGGTTCGCTCTTCATCAACATTAGCAAATGGACACATTTGTCGAGGCTCCAGAGCCAGTGCTTCGTATGCGTAGCCAATTTTCCTAATGTTCAGGGCGTACCGGTACGCTTTATCGAGTCGATGCGCATTTAAGGGTGTCGAGACTTCGCGTAAAATGAAACGGAACTCGGTCCAGTCCTCTGGATGCCACTCATCTACGCCTCGATACAACTCATGATTTCGCAGTAGGATGCTTTACCTTGTCATATGCACAAAGCTTACCTATGGAAGGGAATGCCAGTGAGTTCGAAATATGGTATAAATTCATCGAGCAATACGAATTTCAGAAGGTAACGAAGATGTTAAAGCGCTGGACGCCGGTCCGACAATGCCCCCGCTGTGGAAGTTTTAATATCCACCGTCACAGGGGAGGGAGCCAAATTAAGCGTCTAGCTGTCAGGTTATTTCTGATGCGCAAGTACTCCTGCATGTATTGCAACAGCCTGTACTATGGCTGCGTGTTCAGCAAAAGGCTGCCAGAGCAAGAACGGGCAAGCAGGGAAGCGAAGCTGATCATGCCCATGTCCAAATCCTGAGACATAGAATCCCTTCTTGTTGCTGCAGCGAACCGGACAGCCCAATTTTCGAGTTTGAATAGAAATTCGGCCTGCCAATTCCCTCATGATCGATTCGTCGATTTTATCTTGCTTAATTCCTTTTTAAAGAAAAATCCAAATTTTTCGAGTCGTGTTCTATCGTAAAAAAATCTTCTGGCTGCTTCGATATTATTTTTCTTTTTCGGGCAAGGCAAATACAAACAGTGTGGAAGCGGGTTGCGCGATGTGTGGCGCGGATTCGGGATACAACTTGGCAAGGCGGCCTTCCGTTTCCGAGCCGCCACCGGAGCCGACAGCGATGAACTGCCGTCCGTTGACCGAATAGCTGACAGCGGCCGACGCGATTCGCCCGCCTGTATTAAATGACCAGAGCTTCTTTCCTGTGCGGGCGTCGAGGGCGAAAACATTGCCCTCCAGATCCCCGGCAATAATCAGATCGCCAGCGGTCGCCAGCAGGGAAGACATGTTGTAGTACTTGGTGTTGAAGGTCCACGCTTTCTTGCCGTTCGTGGGATCGAACGCGCTGATGTTGGGGGCAACATTTGGATTGACCAGATCGCCTTTGTCGCCGCCATCGACGAAATGCGTGCACAGTTCGAAATCGGACGTGTACCACAATCCGGTGTGAGGACTGTAAGCGGAGTGCTGAATGCCGCGGCCGCCTGTGTGAATGCTGGGGCAAACCAGCCCTTCCTTTTGTTCTTTCGGCACGATCGGGTCGATGGGCTTGCCTTGGTCGTCTATCCCCTTATTCCAATTGGGTGCGCTGTAGGCGAAGGCGCGCAGAAATTTTCCGGTTTCGCGATCGTATTCGTACGTATATCCATTTTTGGTGGGATGCACGATCACTTGCCGTTTGTGGCCGTCCACGTCCATGTCGATCAGGACGGGTTCCGCCGCCGAGTCATAGTCATATAAATCGTGCGGCGTCTCCTGAAAAAACCATTTCAGTTTTCCAGTATCGGCATCGAGCGCGAGCAGGGATGCCGTGTAGAGATTTGGGCCAGGGCGCAGAGTTCCGTTGATCGGAGTTGGATCCCCCGTTCCCCAAAAAATCGAATTCGTATCGGGATCATACGTGCCGGTAAACCACGCGCCGCCGCCTCCTGTCTTCCAATAATTATTTTCGGCTCCGGCCCAGGTTTCCGCGCCCGGTTCGCCCGGTGCGGGAATCACTTCAAAATGCCAGACGAGTGAACCAGTTTTGGCGTCATACGCGTTGATGTGTCCGCGCAATGCCTGATAACCGGAGCCGGCGTTGCCGATGAGTACTTTTCCCTTTACGTAGAGTGGCGGCGCGGTGATTCTGCATTCGCATTCGGAATTTTCTTCCACCAGAATGTTCCAAACTTCCGCGCCGGTTTTTGCGTCGAGCGCTACCATGTGATTATTTTGTGTGCCCATGTAGATGCGGCCATCTCCGTATGCCAGGCCGCGAGCGCCGCGAATACTGAACGTCTTCACTTCCGGCCATTTATACTCGTAGGTCCAGATTTGCCTGCCCGTGGCTGCTTCGACCGCGTAGACATTATTCTGCATTCCCTCGAGGTAGAGCACGCCATCAACGACGAGCGGCGCGGCTTCAAGGCCTGGCCGCAATCCCGCGGCGCCGGAAGGGAATCCAGCAGGGAATGCCCAGACGGGTACAATATTTTTTACATTTTCGCGCGTGATCTGATTCAGCGGACTGTAGCTCCAGCCGCGATAATTGCCGTAAAAGGTGAGCCAGTTTTGCGGCTCCTTGTCGGCATGCTCGATGCGCGTGGTCGTTGCATCCTGCGCGACGGCGGTGTTTCCTGCGGTGAAGTATGCGCAGGCGAAAAATAAAACCGCAAACTTGCGTTGCTGTTTGAAAGCCTTGAAAAGTGCAGTTGCAAGATTCATTACTCGTCTCCGCTTTTTAGAAACTTGAATTGCAATGCGAACCTAGGAACACAATCGGCACAGACATTGCGTCGCCGTCGAAAGCTTATTGCGCGGCCGCGGCCTTTTTCGTCATTTCTCTTTCGATATGCAAAACTCGCAACCACGCGCCGTTTTGCTTTACCCACACATCTGAAAAATTGCTCTCCCTGGGCGTAACTTTGCCGCTCCGTTCAAGCTCGCCGAGGGCATGGTACGTAACGACTGCAACGTTTCCATTGTCATAGACGCGAATGCGGTGCCCGTCCTGTTTCATGGAATGCATTTTGAAGAAACCGGGTGCCAAGCCGGCTTCGATTTCGGGCTTCGTCGGAGTGCTCCCATCGATGTTGGTTTGAGCGATGTCTTCAGCGTCATACTGCTTGATCCAGTCGACAGGTTCCGAACCGCCTCGTAGGAGTCCCGCCACTTTTTCGTCCTCGATTTTCATAATTTCTTTTTTTACGGTTTCGGCCTTTTCTCCGGTAACTGCTTGAGCGGCCAGAATTCCCGGCAGCGAAGCCGCAAGCACCGCGACCAATAAATATTTTTTCATGACAGAGCCTCTCCGTTGCAAAGTTCTTTCAGGGTCAATTTGGCGACTGCGAGGCGTTCCGACACGCCACACGCACCTGCTGTTTTGTTTCAATGGGCTGAAAGAAACATATAACTAACCTGCGTAGAAGGCAATGCGAATGCAGCCGAATACGTCGCTGTCAGTTTTCATTCAGTTTGTGCTGGATTTGAAAAAGTTCGGGGCGCACGCCCTTTCGTGAGAACATGAATAGCTATCTCAGGAGGGAATTTCGGAGCAATGCTAAAAATCAACCGTTTCATTCTGTTTTTTGCTTTCGCCCTGGCAATGCATGGCTACGCGGCGGAACCCAAGCCAGTACCTTTTACAGAGGGCAATTTCTTTGTAGGGGCCGAGCCATTCCCGATGTACGTCGAATATTTCCTTCCTGCGAAGGCGACGCACCAAACGCCGGTCGTGCTCATTCACGGCTGCTGCACGACGGGAGCAGGGTTCGTGAGTACGCCAGACGGGCGCGAGGGCTGGGCAATTTATTTAGTCCGCAACGGCTGGAAGGTTTATGTCGTGGACCAGCCCGGGCATGGCCGATCTCCTATGCCTCCGGAATATCCCACCATGTCCCTGCAGCACGCAGTGGATGACAGCGTCGCCCTCACCAGGAAAATTGGCCGCTCCATATTTATTGTCCACAGTATTGGCGGCATGATTGGTTGGAAAATATGTGACACCATTCCGGATCAGGTGGCCGCCATCGTCGGAGTTGCTCCAGTTCCTCCCGCCAACCTGCCCGCTGGAAGTTTTCCGGCAGCCGGGGCGATTGGACAAAGTTTCACCGAGAGCGGACCGGGACGGTACCTGCCTGAAGACAAACCAGCGTGGTACAAGCTCGATGTCGCGAAAAAAGCATTTGCCAGCGCGACCAATTTTCCGACAGAAGCGATGGATCAGTATTACGCGAGTCTCGTTCCCGAAAGCCCGCGCTCGATTAATGAGCTGATGAATAAAGACGGAATGGGCCTTACGGCGGACCCGAAGAAATTTGCCAATGTTCCGAAGTTGATTCTTACGGGCGATCAAGATCCGCGCCACCCTCGCGCAGTGGACGCGCAGACCGCAAAGTTTTTGGGCGCAGACCATATTTATCTCGCTGACATCGGCTTGACCGGACACGGCCATCCCATGTATCTGGACAAAGGAAACGAGAAAATCGCGCAGGTGATTATCGATTGGCTGGTGAAAAACGGACTCTGATCCGGTCCATATTTGCGATGGAGCTATCTAAGCAAATATTTGCAGGACTGGATTCGGAGGGTTAAGGAATATTTGCGGCGGCTTGCATCTGCTCTTTTGCCCTGAATTGCAGTCGAATAATTTTGCTGGTCATGAAGGACGCTTCCCAAACCTCAACGGAAGCCTTGCGATTGTCCACCGTGATGAATCGCGTGTTCGTTCCATGGGAGGGGAGGTTGTATACCGTCCACTGTTGCGTCTGCGGATCCAATTTAGCTACCCGGTCATCATTCGGAAATGCCACCCACAGCATCCCGTTTTTGTCCGCGGCCATTGCGTAGGGGGAAACATTTGGGAGCGGCGCACTAAAATATTTCACTTCACGAGTCCGGATATTTATTCGGGCAATGTTTTGCCCGAACCAATCTGACCACCAGACGTACTCACCTTGGGCCGTCATTCGTCGGGGTCCCTGAGCCGGAAGGATTGCAGTCGTAAAGCTCGATTCCGCCTGGGGATAAAATTTGCGGTCTTCTTCGGTGGAAATGGCGTCAACGCCAGGTCTTGGAGGCAAACGAATCTCGCTAACTTTCTTCGTTTCAAAATCTGCAAAGCCGACGATATCCAAGCCAGGCTGGCAAAACCAGCCGTTTCCAGCAATATCGCCAGCGACGCCATAACCTCCTGTCCCCGGGGTCAACGGAGGGAAGTATGTGAATTTGTGGGCAGCCGGATCGAACACAACCGCTCCATCGGACGTTGCCCAAACTTTCCCCGTTCCATCCACCTGAACCGAAATGCCTACGCTCCCCATTTCGGGACCTGGTCTAAATTCATCGTACTTTTCGGTTTTCGGATCCAGCCGGAGCAGGCTTCCCCTGCCAAAAGTGCCGCCATTCTCAAATAAATTAATCCAGATAATTCCGTTCCGATCCTGGGCAATTCCGTGGGTTCCGCGAGCAAATCCGTTTGGGCCGGGTAATCGGAAGTTGGTGGCTTTGCCGGTCTGTACATCTAATTTAAGAAAACTGCGATTGCGATTTTCAGTTCCATTCGTTACCCATGCGTTTCCGTTCTGGTCGATCGTCAAATCATGAAGGCCAGCGGAACCGTTTCCGCCGGACGGAATTCCCTCGGCCCAGTCGCTGCCGTCCTGATCTATTAATTCATGGGGATTCGCCGCCGATGGGACGTTGAATTCGGTTACTACTACGCGGGCGGCATCCCCTGTGGGGCGGGGATACGGCTTGATTTTTAGCGGAGAGGGTCCAGGACCTCGCACCTTAGCCAAGTACGTCGATAACTCCGCTTTGTAATGTTGAATGACAGGACTTGGTGGACCGCCAGCTTTGCCATAAACATTGATTTGTTCCATGAGCGCAAGGATCGCCTGCCAGCCAGCCTCATCGAATTTATTTTGAAGGGCGAAGGCCGCGGAATGGCAAGTGGTGCAACTATGAACAAAGATCATCTTCATTCGGCGATCGTCTGAATTCTCATCCGGCAAAGAGGAAAGCCATTCAGGAGAAGTGAGTTGTCTCTCGAAATTCTCAATGGCTTTGAGGGTGAAATCCTGGTGCGCGGGCCGCATGGGAACCAAATCTAATTGCGCGCGATCCGCTTGATACCCTACGGCCTGCGCCCACACACGGTATTTGCCGTCAGGCAGCGCGGGAAAGTAAAAGTGGCCTTGATCATCTGAATACACGGACGTAGTGATCGTTCCGCCCATCGCAGCGGCCGAAACTGTGACGCCTTCCATTGCGTGGCCGTCACTTGTTCGAATAGTGCCCGTTATCGCGGATGCCGGTGCGGGTTTGCCAGCTGACACGCAGAGCTGCGGCCACGTGAACGCAAAACTCAAGGTGATTACGAAAGCGCTCAAGAATTTCCTGGATGACATGTTTTCCTTTTTTCTCAATCTTTTTTCGTGAGTTGGAGCGTCTTTAAGTAACCGATGATTTGATCAATTTCGGTTGAAGTCAGAGTGTACTGGTAGCCGGGCATCCTACTGCTCCCGCGCATAATTTGCTCGTATACGAACGTATCGCCCAAAGAAATTATGAAGTCGCCAGACAGCACCGGGCCGTAGGTTGAGTAGGAGGGCAGCGCAGGAAGATGGCAAACCGAGCATCTCTGGACAAAGAGTTTTTTGCCTGACACCTGCGATGGAGTCAAGGATTTGACGGAAGGCAGGGGCACTAAATCTTTGGCAGACTGCGCGGAAGATCGGGCGTCATCTTTTTGGGTAGGCCCGGAGCTTTGGGCATAAGCCTGCGCGGTAAAAAATAAGAGCCATATTAAAAACAGATTGGACTTCATCCCCTACGTCCTTTCGGTATCTCCCAATATGCCTGTGATTCGCACATTACTGCCAACACCCGGCCAGCACAACTCACAAATTATTGAATCTGGAGAAATGCGCACAATGTTCTAGGCGAATTGTAAGGGGACCAAGCCATGAGGACGTAGGGTTTCTCGAAGCAAAATAAAAAGCGGGCGGATCATCAGACCCGGCCCGCTTCTTCCCTCGGATTTTCTCAACCGATCCTTTCGTGCTATTGATCCGCCAGATAGAAGTATCCGACTCGATCGTTTGAGGGGCTGCCGTACCACAGGCGTCCCTTAT
>Ga0209483_1002460_pt1 | contig 12981 bp, 13 predicted proteins | sample NGEPerA_FD_184508 | JGI IMG/M metagenome (GOLD analysis project Ga0209483, IMG submission 184508) | Arctic peat soil microbial communities from the Barrow Environmental Observatory site, Barrow, Alaska, USA - NGEE PermafrostL2-A... | ecosystem: Environmental > Terrestrial > Soil > Wetlands >... | reverse complement strand
GGTCGAGGTCCTGGATTATCGGATGTACGCGCTCCAGATCACTTATGGCGCCGTCGCACCGGGTTGCGAGATCTTGCCTGCCAATACTCGGCTGCGCGAAGGAAGCTTCGATGGGAATTGCGGTCAGCACCGTGGACTGGTAAGGCTTGGGAAAGACGGAGGCCAATCGGCACACGCCTCGAAGAAAGAGAAGGTACGGCGCCTCCGACAGTTGTTGCTCGGTTAGCGCATCGAGGTCCTTGTTGAGTTCGCCGAGACCGCCTTTGCGCATCTGTATCTGGGAGAGGGCGACTACTCCTCCTGGAGTCAGATTCGCGGGCCCGACGGTGCGCTCACCAAGAAACTGAAGCGCGACGTCATCTCCCTTAGCTTGTGACAGAATAGTGAGCAGCGTCGACACCGAGTCGGCATCCCGCTCGTCCCGCAGGAGCTTGATAGCTTCATCGACACGACCCTGCGCATGTGCAAGACGCGCTTTAGCGGGCAGATCAGAATCTTCACCTTCGAGTGCCGAAGCCGCGGCGAGAAGCGCTTGCGATTCACCGATCTGACGACGGATAGCTGCCATACGGCTGGCGCGCAACAGTACACGCCGACTCAGTCCGGCTGAGGCAGCCCTTCCGCCGCTTCGCATCACCTCTTGGGCAAGTGCGCTAAAGGGATCAATCGCTTGTGCTTCCGGGAAGAGCGAGCGCTGCATGGCTTGCCGAAATCGCGCGGCCAAGTCGCGATCCAGCGCAGCTTTGGCACCCTCTGCCAGGATCTCGGTGGAATCCAGTGCAGCAGCTTCTGCTTTGGTGGCGAATCTGTCGTCGCGGGCGAGTCGCTCTATAACGAGTTGCACCGTTGTTTCCGGGATTCCGCGCACCTCGTTAAGGACCGTGGAATTGCCGACGTATCCGTAGTACTTATCGACAAGGTTGGAATGCTTCGTGAGTCGCCTAAGGAACTCGTCCCAGCCCACAATGTGCACGCTGAAAAGTCCGAGCGCAGCATGGCGTTCGGTGATCAGCCGTGCGTGATCCTGAATTTGCGCATCATCCACGGCGATGGTCGTGAACGTGAATTCAACCAGGGGAGGACTAAATTTGAGCGCTTTGGCAACCTCTTCATCGATTTCCCGTGTCGTAAGTGATGGTGGGGGCCAGCGCCGGCGGCCCTTGCATTGGACGCCTGCGTAACCTCCTGACGGTTTGCCGTAAATGTCGACTCCATGTTGCCTCTGCCCTTGACGCCCGTATCGCGTCGCGTTGCGGTCACTCCATTCCGCGCCAAAAACGTCGGCGCACATTTCCTCGAACTCATCCCAGTCCTTGGGTTGTGGGAGATGTGAACGACTGATTGTCGGCATACTTATGGACTGTTCACTTTTCTGCGCTTGTTCGTGGGTTCGCCGGGTAATTGATAAACAACGATCCGGTCGATGGCTTTTCGCCGGCCCATCAATTGAAATGCCGATCAAATCGATGGCTACTGCGGGTGACGTGCCCCTAAGCAGGCTTACCGGCCGGGCCACCGGCAAACCGCGGTGGTGCCTTTCGCCACTCCTTGCGTTGGGCATGATTTTACCCCAGATATTGTGGGTATCTCTTCGATTAGAGGCATATCTTGTGGCTGGCAAGCGCCTCTGGTCTTGATACATATCCTCGGATGATTTAGGCTTTCGTCCGAGGATTAGTATCATGAACGGCGCCGAAACTCAGCTCGACCGAGCACTCGCTCTGCTGCTACGCGGCGGTCTTATCCGAATGTCCGAATTCCGGCGGGCGGGCATCACCGCTGCAACCATCGCACGTCTCGAAAAAGCCGGAAAGCTCTCGCGCCTAGCCAGGGGGCTCTATCAGCTGCCCGATGCCACAGTGGGATCAAACCACACACTGGCCGAGGCATCCAAGCTCGTTCCCAAGAGCATCATCTGCCTGACCTCGGCACTGGCGTTCCACGGCCTGACCGATCAAATGCCCGCGCGAGTGTGGCTCGCCATCGGCCAAAAGGCTTGGCGACCGCAGCTCAAGTATCCGCCAATGCGCTTCGCTCATTTTCCGTCCAAACAGCTGCGATCCGGCGTAGAGCATTACACGATTGAGGGCGTATCCGTCCCCATCTTTTCAATCAGTAAGACGGTCGCCGATGTCTTTCGCTATCGCCGCACTGTGGGTATCGCCATCGCTATTGAAGGTCTTCGCGAAGCGATTCAACTGCGCAAGACTATGCCCGGAGAGATTGCGCGCTACGCGTCCGAGGGCGGCGTGTGGAAAGTGATCGAGCCATACCTAAGTGCCCTGACCAGTGGCTAAGGCCCATCGTGACATTGGTGCATCGGTTCGCGCCAGATTGCTGAACCGCGCCCGTGAACGTGGTCAGGTGCTCGATCTGCTGCTTACGCGCTACGCACTCGAGCGGCTGCTGTACCGACTCAGCATCTCAAAGTACCGAAGCCGTTTTGTGCTGAAGGGAGCTCTGCTTCTCACCGTGTGGTTCGATGATCCGCACCGCCCGACCCGAGATTTGGACCTACTTGGCTTTGGCGATGCATCTTCCGATGCCATGATCACAATCTGGAGGGAGATCTTTGCCATTGCGCTTGACGACGGTATCAAGTTCGAGGGCGACTCACTGCGAGCGGACCCCATACGTGAGCAACTTGAATACGGCGGTCTGCGGCTTCGGACCACGGCTAGGATGGCCGGCGCAAAGATTCCCGTGACCATAGATGTTGGGTTCGGTGATTCCGTCGAACCCGGAGTCGAGGAAATCGATTTGCCCGTGCTCCTCGATCTTCCTGCACCGCGTCTGCGCGCCTACGCTCGGGAAACAGTTATCGCAGAGAAGTTTCAAGCAATGGTGGCATTGGGCCGAGCCAACAGCCGTATGAAGGATTTCTACGATGTGTGGCTACTCAGCCAGACTCATGAGTTCGACAACAATCGACTCGCACACGCAATCGCTGCCACGTTCGCCCGACGACAAACTGACCTCCCAGTGGCGCTCCCGGATGCATTCACCCCAGAGTTCTTTCGCGACGCAGATAAGCTGCAGCAGTGGTCGGCCTTCGTCCGCGATCTCTCGACGGACGTCCCCTCCCTTGACGCCGTGATTGCGGACATATCCAAGTTTATTGAACCCGCTACAACTGAAGCGCGCACTATGTTGCCCAAAAAATGATCCGCCCCCCAATAGCGACTAATCCTTCTCGCAAGGAGCCGAGATCTTGACCGGCAGGAACTCGGTAAAGGCCCCGAGCGGGCAAACCATAAAGCGCCTCTTCGCTTTGTCAGGAAATCGCTGCGCATTTCCCAACTGCCCCGTGCAACTCGTGACAGGTGGGACGGTTATCGGAGAGGTATGCCACATCCGGGCAGCGCAGCCAGGAGGGCCACGCTATGACTTCACGCAGTCGGATGAAGAACGCCACGAGTACGACAATCTCATCATACTGTGCGGCAGCCATCACACTGAGGTTGATGGTGATGAGGAAACTTTCTCAGTTAAGCGCCTCGTGGATATAAAAAGGACGCAACGAGTCATGCTCGGCTCGGATGCCGGATGACGAGGCGCAAAAGGCATCCGCTCTGCTCTTGTCGATCACTCGCAGCGCTGGAATCGTTGCGCACTCGGTGCACGCCAAAACGATTAACATTCACCAGACCGCGACGCCAGCTGGCGGTGAGGATCGAGCGGAAGCTGCGCGTGGATATTTTGCACCCGAACTCGCTCGCATTATTGCTCGACAAATCTATGTCTTAGGAAGAATTGCACCCAACTTCATCAGCACATCGGTTGGCAAGTCGCCACCAGGAGACAGTTGGCCCTCGCTTAAGCCCTCACATCCAATCTTGTACCCGAATACTGTCGAGTTTCAGAACTTGTCCGCCGCAGACGCAACCTCCTTGATTGAGTTTTATGATTCGCTCCAAGATGTCGCGGACACTGTCAATGGTTGGATTGACACGCATCAGACCACTACGGATTTCAATGCATGGAATTTTCTAATGCAGAAGGTACAGAACAACTTACGCGTGGGCCAAAGTGCTGTTCGCCGGTTCTGCCCGGATAAACCCTATAGCGCGATCATGCCGGCCGCTGGAACATTGCTTCAAGAGGCGGAACGGGCAATATCTGGGGCTCAATCAGCATTGAAGGCACACTTAACACGGCATGGCGCGACTTAGTCTCCATTGCACGTAACTCACGTGCAGCCAAACATCAGCAAGCGCGGCACGCGATCGGGTTACTCCCTCCAACTCATCGCACGCTTGTTACGTTCATCGTACGATTGAGCTTTGACGAGCGTGCGATTCGCGCACGTGGTCGGAAATTGCCGTTCGGAGCTGTTCTCCTCTTCTCCGTCTGCCGTCCGTTCCGTTACGTCCCTGCGGGCAGCACAACTGTTGGATCGTCCGCCCGTACGGAGTTGCGCAACGCATTGATGTCGATTTGGTGGCGCTGCGCCCAGGCGGTAAGGTTTACTGGTCGATACGTCAGGTCATTGCGCCAACGATCGAACACGCTGGCGTCGATGGTCTCGTTGATTGTCGTGGTGCTCTTATCGCCGCTCTGCACGGCTACTGCTCCAATTGTCCGATAGTACGGTTGACCTCCCTTGAAGAGGCGGTAGACGCCGCCTAGCATTTCCGCAAAGGAATCGTGGACAGTGCCTTGGCTCTCATCACCATCGATCTCGACTGTGTCCTTGAACGAGAGTCCATGTGATTGAGCCTTTTGCATCAACCATTTTAGCGGAATCTGTGCCAGCAATCCGTTGTCGTATCCGCCGCCAACGTCCGCGTGCGCGCCTACAAACCAGCGCTGCTCAACCTGATCAAGCGGCCGCAGCGCATAGGTATCGGCACCCACGGTTACGGTCTTGGTCCAGAGCGTCGGTGCAAACGTTTCACGGTGTTCGTCGATTGCCAGCGCATGAAAAGCGCGATCGTTATTTATCCTCAGGTCCGTTTCTAAAAACGCGTATTTTGATCGACTGATGGTCGGGAAGTTTCCAAAAGGGATGCCGAGCGCACCCACTGTGTCCCAGACGCCCTGAAACCAGATCGGAATGGGCATTGAATATTCCTTGAGCCATTTATCTTCGAACGAGAGTGACCCGTCGGGAATATTCTTGAGCTCCCTGATCGTGTGGGCGGTAGAGCCCTTGCGGTATCGAGCGTACAGCTGCTTGAGCGAAATAGGCGCACCTGGCTTGAGCAGTCCACATTTTGAAATGAAACCGGACAAACTTCTCGCCGTGAAGGCGCCGCGACTGAATCCGAAGATAAATATGTGATCGTCGGGATTGTAATTCTCCATGAGCCATTGGTATGCCTGGATCACCTCCGCATCGAGTCCATATCCGAACATGCCACCGGCCGCCCGCTGTCCATATTCCGTTCCCACACCGGCGTTGTAATAGCAGATCTGGTCAGCACCTCTCGCGCACAGCGATTTCATGCGCCACACATTGGTGTCGTCGTCGACCGTGTTCCACGTGCCGTCTAGGAAAAGGGCTACTCGCTTCCCGCTGTCCATTGACGTTCCCTCGTCTACCCGTGAATTAGCCGCTGCCCTCTAGTATGCCTTCGGCTACTCAATGGTCACTCAGTCAATGGCCGTTGGCCTTCGAAGCGTCTAAGTTATTGAAATGGTGGGCCGTAGTCGATTTGGGCTGTTCCTCCGATCTTTATTCGCATAAAACTTAAGTAATTTCAATCGCTTGCGTAGGCCAATGATGGCCGGCATCCTGACTCGCGACAGCGCGCTCCTGATCCCGACGTGGCTTGTTGCCTCTTCCCAAGCGCTTGTTTTGAGAATAGTTGCCCTCCTTATTAATCGATATTATTATGGCTTTGGGATAATTATGTCGATTAATAAAACAACCACTTCTCTGCTTGCCCTGCGCGAGGGCTTTCATGTCGTGCTGCTCAGAGCTCTGGCAGAGCGACTGCAAGGACGCGATTGGGTTCTGAAAGGTGGAACCAATCTACGCCTTTACTTCGGCAGTATCCGATTCAGCGAAGACATCGACCTGGATGTGGGCAAGGACGTCGCGGGCGCCATGCAACGCGCCATTCCGGCGACGCTGGCTGACGGAGATGTGCAACGGCGTCTGCAAGCCTTCGGCATACTCCAGGCCTCGCTGATCGGCGGACGATCGAGTAAGTCGACCGATACGACACTGCGCTACAAAATTGAGCTGGTCGGGCGCGGCGGCATCCGACCGCCGACCAAAATCGACGTGTCTTACCGGGATAGATGCGAGGGAGACGAGCACGCGGTCAGCCCGGCGAATGATTCCGCCGTCCGCGAGTATCTTCGCCCAGATGACCCGCCGCTTCTATTGCCGAGCTACACACGGCCTGCCGCCATCCGTCAGAAGATCAATGCCCTTGCCTCGCGCACGCACGTGCAGGCCCGTGATGTATTCGATCTGTTTGTTCTTGGAGATGGAATGCTCAGAGGCATCGACACTGGTTTCCTAAGACGCTGGCTAGACGATGCCACGCTACGCAACGCGCGCGGCCGAGCGCTCGAAATATCCCACGCCGAGTATTCAGACACGGTTCTGGCCTACTTGGATCCAGTGCAACGCGAGCAGTTGCAGGACGAGGACACCTGGATCGCGCGTCAATTGTTTGTCGGCGATCTCATCGACCAGATCCTCGCCGTACCACCGGAAACAATCACATGAACGCCGTAGATACCGCTGTCTTCGGCGAACTGACGCATCATCGACCCGTATTCACTACGGCCGACGTCATCAAAACCACTGGAGGTTCGCCCGTCTGGGCGACCCAGTCACTTTCGGCTTTGGCAAAGGAAGGGCTGATTGCCAAAGTTCGACGTGGACTTTGGGCATTGCCCGGCCATGCTGACTTCTCACCCTACGCAATCATTCCACAATTGCTGCGCGCCACAAAAGGAGAAAAGACCGACGTTCGCGGTTATGTATCGCTACTCTCCGCCCTTAATCTGCACGGCATGATCGACCAAGCGCCGCACGTGATTCAGATCGTGGCGGAACGTATACGTCCCCCCGTACGAACCCCTTTTGGGACATATCAGTTCCACCGACTCGACCCCACACTCATCGGCGGCTACGCTCCGTATCGAAACACCGGCAACTTCGACATCGCTACCCCTGCTAAAGCTCTATTCGACGCGCTGTATTTATCGACCCGGCGCGGCCGGCGGCTGCGACATTTCCCCGAGCTGAGTTGGCCAGCGAACTTCTCTCGTCGCGAATTACGCGAGTGGATCACGAAGATCGACGATCCCAAGCTACGGGTGGCAGTCACCGAACGGTGGGATGTCTTGCGGCACAAGTCGCAGCCATGAGCAGCAAAGAAATCTATGTGAGCACCGACGTTGAGGCCGACGGGCCGATCCCCGGCCCGAACTCGATGTTGAGTTTTGGCTCGGCGGCGTATACAGGCAGAAAGGAATTGATAGGCACATTCAGCGCGAACCTTGAAACGCTGCCGGGCGCAACGGCCGATGCCAAGACGGCAGAATGGTGGGCCCAACAGCCCGAGGCCTGGGCCGCGTGCCGGCAAGAACTGGAAATGCCTGAAACGGCCATGCGCCGCTACGTCCTCTGGCTCAAAGCTCTTCCCGGAAAGCCAGTATTCGTCGGCTACCCCGCCGGATTCGATTTCCTATTCGTTTACTGGTACCTGATTCGCTACGCCGGCGAAAGCCCCTTCAGCTTCTCCGCCCTCGATATCAAAACCTACGCAATGGCCTTGCTGAAAAAGGACTATCGCAAAAGCACTAAAGGCGGCATGCCCAAACATTGGTTCGACTCGCATGCCCATACCCACGTCGCCCTCGACGACGCCATCGAACAGGGTGCACTGTTCTGCAATATGCTTATTGAGAATCTCGGAAAGTCCTAGTGCGAACCGGCGTTGAACATTGACCAGGGATTTTGCAGGCCGCGCCCGTCGAAACAAGGAGATGCGGCGCCGATCGGTATCGCACCGCCTTGCCGATTCACAGCCAAGGCCTCACGGCGGAAAAATGAAAGGCTGCATTTGGGTTAAACCGAGCGCCGTAGTGCGCATCGATTTCGCCGACTGGACGGGAGGCAACAAGCTTCGTCACACCAAGTTCATTGCGATGCGTGACGATAAAGACCCTCGGGAGGTAGTTAGGGAGACCTGAACCCGAAGGGTTCCGGCCGCAAAGCCGGCGATCAAGGTCGGTCTCAGCAGCGGCTTACGAAAGGGGGTGCGCGCCGAAGCGGACTTGTCTACCTTGGATACAGAAGAATTGGCGAGGATTGCCAATCCACGCCACCCATGTGCCGCCGGCACCACGCAATGGGCGCTTTCAGGGAGGAAGCCGCAATGTTCCATCATCGCCGTCCGATTTTCATCCATCGTCCTCAACCGACGCGCCTTTCAGTCGCGCGAACCGGGAGTCGTCTCGGTCTGTTACTCGCCCTCGCCAGCATCATAGCCGGCTGCCTCTCGGGTCTTACGATTCGCGATGCGCGAGGAACACCTGAGAACATCATTTCCGGGACGACCCCCGCCCTCGCAAGCTACCTGAGCGGTGCTCAGGACCAAGCCATCGTGGTATTGGTCCATGGCGTCGGTCTGCATTGTCCGAAGTACGGTCTTGATCGGAAGAGTGGCTGGCTTAACGATGACACCGCCGCCGGATTGAAGCTAACTGCGCTCGGCGATGTCGGCGACCCCGAATTCATTTCCGATGCAGACAATCGAGTAGGTGGTGTGGTGGACCCGAAATCGGGTCTCTATCTTACACGCCGTGAATTCGCCTTTCAGCGTGCGAATAAGACTCAGGCGCGTGTGCTGGTCGCAGAAGTCACTTGGTCCGGCTTGACCGCTTGGATCAAAAATAATCAATTGGCCTACGACCTGTCCGACCCAGTACCTGAGGGCAAGCCCCCGACTGTTGCGTGCCCTGCGATCACCGAGGCGACGAATCCCTTTCCTCGGCAAACCTTGAACAAGGTCATCAAAGAAAATACCCTGGATTTATCCCTGTCCGATGCGGTGCTTTATGTTGGAACCTATGGGGCAAAGATCGAGCGCGGCATGGCCGAAGTGCTGTGCCGGCTGACTTCCAAGCAGACCTACGATGCGACGCAGATTTGTGATTGGAACTCGGCAGATCCTCGTCAGTTGAATTCGCGCTTCATCTTCATGACACACAGTATCGGCAGTCGCATCGTCTACGACACGCTGCTTGATCTGTCGGGAACCGCCTCGCGCGGTGGTGCTTCCGCTTTTTCCCACGCCTATCGGGCAACTGCGCATCCTGCGACCGATCGGATCGTGGAGAACACCAAGGCGATTTATATGTTCGCCAACCAGCTGCCGCTTTTAGGACTCGCCAACGTGCCGGTCACGCTGCGATCCGACGATGGACCCGTACCCGTACTTGAGGCCATGGTCCTAAGCGACGCTGAATCGACGAATGCCAAGGCCGCCGCATCGATTGACCCTTCACGGTGTGGCGCGAACCCGATTGCGTGCTTCGCCAATCTTCGAACCCATTCAGCGGGCGCCCAAGCGGCAACGATAGGCCCGCTAGACATCGTCGCTTTTAGTGATCCCAACGATTTGCTCACATACGGCATTCCGCCGTGGTATGTGCGCGATGTCGGCACATTAAATCTCCACATCACCAATGTGACCATGCAAAACGCCACGCATTGGCTGGGACTCTTCGAGATGCCGACCTCGGCGCATGGGAACTACATGTTGAAAGACTCCCCCGCCTGGCGGCTCGTGGCTTGCGGAGCGCGGGATGGTTCGATCGCGTGCGACAAGACATAGACGGAGAAACAGGAGACACCGTATGCGTAATGTGCTCATGTGGATAGCGCTAGGATTTGCACTCCAGCTCAGTGGCTGCGCGTGCATGCGCCCGACGAAACCCGCCGAAGGCGTGGCAATTGAAAAGATCATCAACCAGATCAAGCAGGATCTTACGAAGTCGAGCGTCGCCAACATTATCGTTGGAGACGGATCAATCAATGCGTGCGGCGACGAAAAGAAGCCGCTGACCCTGGTACGGGACGAAGCCACGGCCCCGGTAGTGACCCTTAAGCTGCAGACAGTCCGAACGGTGGATGTGACGACTGATGCCGGCGTCAGCAAACTGCCGGTGTTGGGGATTCTCTTCTCAGCCGATGCCAGCTATGAATACAAGCGTCAAAACACCGTGGAACAAGATCTTGCATTCACGGTGGTGCGAGAGAGTGTCGGCGGCCATTCACTCGTCGCGCCGGTGAAGCCCGCGGATTATTCGACGCTCGGCAAGGCGATCGACGAGGCGGAAACGGCGATTCTCAAGGCCGATCACGCCGCTCGCCCCTGTCTGCGTCCAAGTAAGCTCTCGGTCAATGTGGTGGTCGATGTGACCAAGACGGTTGCGGTGAATGGGGCGATCGGATTTGCATTACTGTATTCGGTGTCCGTCAAGGATGTGCATTCGAGCGAGCAGAAAAACACCATCGTGGTAGACCTGGCTTATTCGCCCAAGGCCGGGGCGGCACTGACCTACAACTAAGATGGCGCTTGCGGCGAAGAACTGTGTGAATCCAGCAACTGGTACGCCTGAGGGGCCGTACGCAAAGCCATTAGAAGTTATAAGGAACCAGTCGGCCGATGAATAGGCTTGAGCTCCTGCGGCACATCGTCGCCAACCTGCATGTGCAACCACTAACTGCGGGACTGATCACTGAACAGTCTTTGGATGCTTCGCCGTTCGCTCGTGCGCGACTGGGTCCCCAAGGCACAATCGGCGTGCTTCGCGCAGGCGGCGAGGCATTCTCGGACCTCACCGATGCGATCTTTCGCGAGGCACCCCTTTTGCTGCGCGGGTCCACGTTCAAAGATGTCTCGGATGAGGTCTTTCTCATCCTTATTCAGAATTTCCTAGGCCGCAAAGCATCTGGGATTGCGGCAGCCGACGTCTCCTTCGTCGAGCTTGCTATCGAAAAGTGGTTCGCCGCCAATAGCGGCTCTCATCATTTGTACATCCCTTGTATCTTGACGCCTCGCCCGGCACCTGCGTTCCGAGTCGGGCCGATTCTATTCACTTTCATTGACGATTTCGTGGAACGATTGCCGAAGGACAATCAGAGCGTCTTTGACCTCACCTACAGTGGGGTACTGAAGGAGATGGCAGCGCAAAGAGCGGGCTGGATGGCCGAGGTTGATGTGGATCGATGCATGCGCAAGCGCGGCGAAGAGCTCGCCGAACTTTCTGTTGACCTTGCAATTGCCGCTATCCAAATCGTGATTCACCCTGATCAGTCGCGTTATATGTCGCGAATGACTGCGCGCACGGTTCCGCGCTACCGATTTGGTTTGTCCGAAGGCGGAGGCATGGTCTCACCGACTGTGACCAATCAGGAGCCCGGACTCGCTCTGGGAGCAGGAACGTTTGAACACTACCTCAAAGAGGCCGATGAGATAATCAAGGCGGCCGGTGCGCAGATCAGTGCATTCCTGACGGGCAGCGGCGCCTTGCCGATTCTCTGCAGTGCTTGGGCCGATGCCGCGTATTGGTATCACGAGGGACTGGCGGAACCGCTCGATACGATCGCAGTTCCCAAGTTGGAGACCGCAATAGAGGTATTGCTGAGATCGGAAAGTTCTTCAGGCAGCCAGAAGCGTGTCGTAGAGGCGATCGGCACGTTTTACGGGCTCGAGCCGGACCAGCTAATCAACCCCACTTCGCAAGTAACCGTCAAAGAGTTTGCGAAAGACCTGGTTCGTGATCGATCCCGAATCTTGCACGGCACGTGGTCAACCTTGGCGCATTCCATGCGCGCGAGCCGAGGCAGTCTGGAAGGGCTCGTCGTTAAACTGTTGGCGCACTACATGTTTGAGGTGCAGATTTATGCGGGCACACCGGGAGCCACGGACGCGCGGGATGCCTTTCTGTCGTTCGTAAAAGCCCGCCGGGGCGTTCCTTAGCAATCCGCTGCTTATTTGTTCCGCATATGCCAGATAGTTAAATGCCATGGCTGCAGAACAACCGCCGTCAGAGGCGGACTATTCCCGTGCATTTCATTTGCTGGCCGAGGGCGGCGGACTCACTGAGTCGGAACGGCTGCTGACGAGATTGTGTCGGAGATCATTCCTGAGCCTCTGGGCGTTTCCTAATCTACATACCGATGAAGGATTCAAGCAAGGCCGTGGCGCGGCCAAAGAGCTTACGGATGTCTTGCTGCTATTTGGCGATGACGTGTTCTTCTCTCTGACAAGCACATGTCAGGCAGTTAGCCTTGCACGTGTGTAGGTGCGATTCGCGCCCCTACCACACCTGTCCCTGCAGTCATTGATTTATAAGGGATTTTTGCGCGTTTTGCGGTAGATGGTGGGCCGTGTAGGGATCGAACCTACGACAAAGAGATTAAGAGTCTCCTGCTCTACCAACTGAGCTAACGGCCCTTTCTTGCATTTTTCCGCTCACCCGAAGGTGGGGTGGACGATGGGGATCGAACCCACGACAACCGGGACCACAACCCGGGGCTCTACCAACTGAGCTACGTCCACCATCGACTCCGCGCGACTGGCGCGCCCGGCAGGACTCGAACCTGCGACCCTCGGCTTAGAAGGCCGATGCTCTATCCGCCTGAGCTACGGGCGCCCTTTGATAAACAAAGACTTATCCCCCGCCGCTCGTGCGGGCCCCGTGTTGAAAGCATACTGCAAATCGAAGCCGGGACCACGCCCCTTTAAGCGCCATAAGCAACGCCGGCAAATTCTTGCGTCTCGACCTGCGAACCCAGGTTAGCAAGCCCTATCAGGGTGGCCGCTACATCGCCGAGCCAGGTTCGATAATTGGTCGGGGCAGCAGGATTTGAACCTGCGACCCTCTGCTCCCAAAGCAGATGCGCTACCAGACTGCGCCATGCCCCGACCCGAACGCATCCTAGCACCTTGGAGACGGTACGCAACCCGATGCAACGATTTGCAACAAAAATGCCTATCTTAT
>Ga0209483_1002459_pt1 | contig 12982 bp, 12 predicted proteins | sample NGEPerA_FD_184508 | JGI IMG/M metagenome (GOLD analysis project Ga0209483, IMG submission 184508) | Arctic peat soil microbial communities from the Barrow Environmental Observatory site, Barrow, Alaska, USA - NGEE PermafrostL2-A... | ecosystem: Environmental > Terrestrial > Soil > Wetlands >... | reverse complement strand
AGCTTCACCCGGCCATCAAGAGTGTTGATCGGGGCCGCGCATTCGCTGCCAGCTGTCGCCAATCCCGGTATTCCTGATCCTGCCAACACGAATAGCGCGCTTGGCGCTTCGTGAACCACTTCGACCGCTGCCGAAAGAAGAGTGAATTGATCCTTTATAGGCTGCGCGCGCGCGACATGGCCGACAACAAGCGCCGTTTCCGCTATGCCGTGATGTTGTCGAAAGGCTCGCCGCGCTTCCGCGTTGGGACGGAATTGCTCTGTGTCGAAACCGTTCGGAATTACGACGCCTTTGTCGGCCGGATACCCGATCTTTTCGTGCTGGCTGCGCGCGAGATGTGAGTTGTAGATTATGCAATGGACCGGCTTGCTCAGCAACGCGGAGACATTTCTGATGACCCGCGTGGCAAATCGAACGGACCCGGCTTCCCCAAACGAACAACGGACCGACCAGCAAAGCCGCCACTTGGCTCGCAAAAGAATTTTCGCACCCCAGGCCGCCAGATTCCCGTGATACATCCACCCTTGGACCAAGTCCGGCTTTACAGCGCGGATCTCCTTTGCCAGACGAAACAGCAGAGCCGGCGATACCCGCCTCGAGGTTCCGCCCAAAGCAATAACAGGGACGCCCAAATTCTGAAGTGACCTTCCTACCGGGCCGTTGGTCTTGAGAGAGATCACAACGTGCTCAAAGGTGCCGTGCGTTTCGGAAATAAGCTTCTTCAGCATCATTTCCGCCCCGCCGGTATCTAGCCCGGTAATGACATGGGCGATACGCATCGCGATAATAAACTCCCAACTCCCGACGAGCCCAACTTAGCAAGATTATGTGTTGCCTCTCCACTCATTTTCCTAGTGGAACGGTGGCGTCTCCGGATGCAGCTGTGGGGACCGTTCCGGCAACTGAGTTGACTCTTGGTGCCTCCCCGGCAATAGGAGCGGCCAGCGGGTCTCCGCGGATAGTTAATAACACCAACCCCACACCGATCGTCCTGCTTTTAACGATAATTCGGGCAACAATCGCGAAGGTAGCCCGGGGGTGCTATAGCGGTCAGATCGAATTGGGCTAAAGGTAAAGACAATGCAATATTCGCATCTGCATGTCACGGTGCCACCCATGAATCTGATGACGTAACAGATGTCTGCCCCTCAAAAATCTTTGGTGACAGGACTGCGATCCGCCCTGGTACGGCGAATCGACCTTTCCTCGTCTGTTCAGCACCGGAACATTTTCTCGGGGCTGGCCTTTGTTTCCGCTTTCATTGTGGTCGCCAAGATATTCGGAGCCCTGAAGGAAGTCGCGGTCGCCGCGCGATATGGCACAAATCCCGCCGTCGATGCGTATGTTTATATCTTCAATCTTATCTCATGGCCTCTGGCGGTTTGGACGGGGACCCTTGGGGTCGTCCTAATTCCCTTGTTTGTGAGGGCGAACCGGGAACGCCTCGCGGAGTTGGTTCAATTCGAGCGGGAGTTCTTCTCCTTTTCCGTGATAACCGGAATTGGAATCGGCATTCTGGGCGCGCTCAGCATAAGCATCTTGATATTCTTCTCTCTCTCGGGGCTGTCCGCCGTCACCGCATCCTATGCACGTTGGATAACGGCGCCCTTGGCGCTGATTGTTCCGCTTGGCTTCGCATCCACGCTGTTTGCGACTCAATTGATGGTAAGCCGCCGCCACACCAATAGCCTGTACGAAGGCATACCTGCCTTATGCCTGCTTCTTGCTGTCATTCTATTCCCCGATAGAACCGGCAAGTCTTTAGTATTTGGCACTGTGGCGGGGTTTGCGGTCCAGTTGGCCGTGCTCATCCTGTCTGAGCCGAGACTTGCGAAAACGATTTCTTTTTCGCTCCGATTTGCGTCTCCCATATGGAAGGACGTGCGGCGCTATTCTCTGATCGTCGTGCTCAGCCAACTTCTCATCAGTGTCAGCGGCGTCGTTGACCAAATCACGGTCGCGCACCTAAGCGCCAACTCAAATGCCATCCTTGGTTACGCCACGCGATTGTTGGCGCTTTTTACGGGGCTGGGGGCGACGGCAATCGGCAGAGCGCTTCTGCCCGTATTGAGTGAACTCCACGCCGGCAATCAAGGCAAGGAACATGGTGTCGCCAAACATTGGTCTTGGATTTTGTTCGTTGCCGGCGCCGCAATTGCGGGAATAGGTTGGTTCGCTGCAGAGCCATTCGTCCGCATCGCGTTCCAGCGGGGGGCTTTTTCTTCGTTGGACACGGCCCAAGTCGCGGACGTCCTGCAATATTGTTTTTTGCAACTGCCATTCTATTTCTCGGGCATCGTGATTGGCCAACTTGTCGCAAGCAGAGCGCAATACGGCATCTTTTTGTATGCCAATGCCATTGCCTTGGCGGTGAAGATTCTACTGAATTTTCTGTTGGTGCCGATTATGGGGATAAAGGGTACAGCCTTGGCGACTGCGTGCATGTACGCGGTATCTTTCTCAGCCTTATGGATGCTTGTCATGGCACGGCCAAAGCTGTCCCAAGACCGCGAATAGTGGGGCCATGCGGATAGCTTTTGTCATCTATTCTCTTGGGGGTGGCGGCGCGGAGCGCGTCACGGCAGTCCTTTCCAGGCATTGGGCTATCACAGGACACAAGGTGAGAGTGATGACCCTTGCGGAAGCCACGGAGAATTTTTACGACCTAGGCGCAGACGTCGAATATGAATCACTGCATCAAGGCGATCTCAGCAAAAATTTGTGGCATGCCGTCGTTTCAAATCTGTCCCGGATTCTAGTCACCCGGCGCCGGCTGACGGCCTTCAACCCGGACGTCGTGATCGGAATGACGTCCACCAGCAGCGCCCTTGTGGCTTTAGCCTGTTTGGGATTGCCTTGCGCAACCATCGGCACGGAGCGTACCTATCCTCCAAACGCGCCCTTTTCCCCTTTCCGGCAATTTGTTTGCAATCTCAGTTATAGATTTCTCGATGCCGTCGTCGCGCAAACAAATAAAACGGCTGAATGGATCAAGGCCCATACCTTGGCCAAGGCCACACACGTGATAGCCAATCCCTTGGCGTGGCCGCTCGAAAGCAGTACGCCGTTTTTATGTCCGGATGACACGTGCGCGCCAGAACGATTTGTGATCCTGGCCGTCGGGCGACTTTCTCCCGAGAAGGATTTTATCAACCTTATGGAGGCATTTGCGCGCGTCCACATCGATTATCCTTCCTGGGATTTGGTCATATTGGGTTCGGGGCCGGATGAAAAGCTTCTCAAAATGAAGCGGGATCAATTGGGGATGCGTGACCGAATCTTCTTTCCCGGCCGGGCCGGCAATGTTGGGGACTGGTATAAGCGCGCTTCGATATTCGCGATGACATCCTTGCTGGAGGGTTTTCCCAACGCCCTGCTTGAAGCGATGGGCCATGGCTTGCCAGTGATCAGCACGGATTGCGAAACCGGTCCTCGCGATCTCATCGAACATGGCGCAAACGGGTTGCTGGTCCCGCCTGGCGACCGGGAAGCCTTGGCCGCAGGTTTGCGGCAGTTAATGGAGGATGGAGAGCTGCGACAGCGCCTGTCCAGCAGAGCCAGCCAAGTCATCGAGGGCTATGCTGTAAGCCGCATTTCGCAGCAATGGCTCGATGTCTTTAGCGCGGCGCGGGGCCGATAATGGAAAGAACCGCGCATTCTCATCGGACATTCGTTCAGGAGCGCTCCGCCAGGCGCCGGGTGACAGGCTACAGCCCATCATTGCTGGCGACAGGGATCGGCTACTTTCTGATATTTTACATCTACTCGGCACTGGGGCTGACCATCACGTCGTTTTATCCGGCGATCCGCGTGTCCTATTTCCTCTATTTTCTGCTCGCCACTTTGCCATTCCTGCTCGCCGTCAACAGGTCCACCATTGAGGTCTTCCGGGATCATTGGCCGGTCATCCTCATGTTTTCCCTGTATTTCGTCTACATCTCCATACAATTCGCTTTATTCGACATATCTGACGTTCAGATCGTGCGTGAAACTTATGTCGAGAAAGGTCAATTCATAACTGCGCTTCTGGTGTCCCTGGTCGCGTTCGAGCTGAGCTTCGGCTTCCGTAAAATACTCGGCGCGCTCTATATCGTTACGGTCCTGAGTTGTTTGATCAATGTCGTGGAATTCTTCCGTCCAGGGCTGCTTATAATTCACCTTTCCTCGGTACCGGGCCGCGCGGCGGGGCTCTTTCAAAATCCCAACGCCTCGGCACTGTTCATCGCCAGCGCCGTTCCGCTGTTGGGCGCGAGAATGCAGGGGGCGAGGCGGTTTCTGTTTTATGGCATGACCGGCATCGCCACATTCCTCACATTCAGCCGAGGAGGGTGGGCAATCTGGCTGGCCGCCGTGATCATTACGGAGATCGGCCGGACAGACTGGAAACATTTCCGACTCGACTCCAGAAGTATTGGCCTTATTGCCGCCGGTGGCATCGGCGCGATCGGGCTGTTGATCGCGATGGGCCCTAGTCTGTCCTTGTTGATCAGCGGACTAGGATCCAATCTGGATAGCAATACAACCGCCCGGCTCGAGCTTCTCGCCAACGACACGACCATAAGCCGCCTGCAAATTGCCCGCCAAGGCTTGATCGCATTTGCCAGCGCGCCGATTCTCGGCCATGGCATTGGCTATACGGTGCAATGGATCTATGGAATCTCGACCCACAATATGTTTGTGTTGATGCTGGCCGAGCAAGGGTTGGTGGGGTTCATCTGGTTGCTTATTCTTTTGGTGGTCTGGTGGCGCTATCCACGTCCTTACGGATGGTGGATGGCCGTTCTTTTTTGTGTCAGCGCAATGACCACGCATAACTATTTCGATGGTGCGGCCCCCGGGGTCCTGATAGCCCTTTACCTAGCTGCCGCGCATAAATCGCTCAAGGAACAGCCCCTTGGGATGAACGCCGGCTTACCGATTGCTCGTGTACATCACGGCTCCATCCCGCGCCGCGAAGGCGCCTTCCGATAACAGCGGTGGCGAAGCCATCGGGGACAAATCCGTGCCGGGATGACTGACTTATTTGATCGAAGGATAGAAACCTTGGCCAAGGCATTCCTCAGGCGGCATTGGGTGGCGCTTGGCTACTTCATGTCCGTCACGATCCTTTTTTTTCTGCTGCATAAACTCAGTCCTGGGAACGCCCCCTTAATCGAGCCGGATAGTGAGACCTATATAAATTTCTCGCCATGGAGAACAGCCGGATATCCAGCATTTTTATGGCTGATACGAAACATGGGGCTGAGCTTGAACGCGGTGGTCATTTCCCAGATCGCTCTGTTCGCCATCGCGCTGGAATATCTTTACCACACTCTGGATTCGCATCTTCGCCCACGCTGGCTGATTTTTGCGGCGCTGATCGCTGTATCGCTGAATCCCGCCATTATTCAGTTTCATTTTTCAATCATGACGGAGTCCCTGTTCATCACCGCGCTGCTCTGGTTCCTCTCCGGCATGATCGGCGTGCTGACACGCCCCTCATGGCGCCACTTCTTGATATTGTCCATCGCAACTGGCGGGGCAATCGTTGTCCGGCCAGTTGGCTATTCACTTGTTCCGGTTCTGGCCATAGCGGCGGCCGCTGCGATTTGGAACGACCGGGATCGCTCGATCGCGCTTGGACTTGCCGCCATCGTTCCCCTATCGCTCCTGATTTTGGCCAGTGCCGGCATCAGCAGCGCCGTTCATGGAAAAGCCCAGACTTCCCTGGCCCCTCAACAACTCTTCAGCAAGTCCATGCTTGTTTCTGCAGGACCTTCGCCTTACCTACTCAACGATCCGCGCGCGGCGATGTGGGCATTCGCGGAAGCCCGAGGAGCTCTGCCGCGAACATATCTGGACCAGGCGCCGGAGGTGGTTCGTCAGCAACTGCTGGGGCCATATGAAAATTTCTTCGCGAATCCGTTTTTCCACCAAGCCATTCTCCCGGCCGCGAAATTAGCGAGCGCGAACGGTGCGGCTACGCCACAAACCGTGGTTCTTGATGTTGCCCTCGATCGTTTGATGGCGGCTCCGATTGGTTACGCCGCGATCGCCTGGGAAGACTTTTATGGCCTTTGGACTCCGCTTGGTGGCTCCGCTGACGCCAAGGCGGTCAATGCATATCTGGCACGTCACCCAGCACCAGTGCTGGGGGATAAGCAGCACCCAGTCCGATTCAACAGCCCCATAACAGGAGCCCGTCACATCGCTCAGATCCTGGGCTGGACGTTCAGGTCTATCGGCGCCTTGGCGCTTTTGGCGGCCATACTCGGCGTGGCGGTGATTGGCAGCAAAAATCCCGCCTACCAAGGCATAAAGATCGCGGGAATGTCTGGCCTTGCCGTCCACGGCAATTTCCTGCTTGTTGCCCTGACGGCGCTCCGCACGGCTCGCTATACGATGGCCATGTGGCCCGCGATCGTCGTTTGCTTGGTTTGGCTTTACGTTCCGAGCCGGCGGGCGGTATTGCGTCTGACACAAAGGAACCAGTCAGCATAACGATCACCCTTCGCCACTATGGGCGATGAGAAATCCCGCTAAAGAACGATCATTTTATTGACTGGAGACGGCCTTAGCATAAGGCAACCCGCGAAGTATCCAAACTTTGAATTGTTTCGGCCTTTCCAGAAACCAAGCAAATGGGATGACAAACGCGATTATGGCTACGCCCGCTCCAACCACAACGATCGAGGTTCGTTCGAAGGAATACCCCATCCAGTCCTGGGTCAAGGACAGCGCCAGAAGCAGAAGCGGCGCATGAATGATGTAGACGCTGTATGAAAAGTTTGCCGTTCCCACGATCACTCTTGGGTAATGCAATTTCGGGAATACATAGAATAGCCCGACTGCGTAGAGAACAGCGCAAGAAAGTTGCAGCATATAACCATGCGCTGTATTGCTTCCCAATTCGGACGGGCCCCATTTAGCCACGCCGATGGCGACGCATATTGCAGCAAAGGCGGCGATAATAATCGCATATCTTCTCGGTGCCTTTAGGAAGACAGTGGAGGCACCGATAACCCACATCGCTATCCAAAATGCTTGATAGCGAAGAAGAAAAACCGCGGCTAAACCCGCGATAATGCAAGCTACCCTCACCAACCATTTCCGCTGCCAGAAAGATGCGACTGCCATGGCGAGGACATAAATATGAACTTCTATAAATAGGCTCCACAGGGGCGCATCTGCATCCGTAAGGCCGCCCCGCATTGAAATTGCGCCCAAAACATCCGTTCCTGTCATCACATAACTGTCGGGATCCCGGTAGAGGTCGTGAGGAAGGCCATACACGATACTCCCCGGAAGTTGCAAACCATGAATAATCGCCCACACGATACCACAGACTGCAATGGCGCCGATCAAAGGCGGATAAATCCGCGCAATTCGCGCGGCAGCATAATCGGAAGCGGAAAATCCTCCGTGCCTTGTGTTGGAAGCTATGCTTTTGGTTATTAGATGGCCGGACAACAGAAAAAATAATATCACCGCATGACGCCCAGCAATCGTCGCCACCGTTGCCAGAAGACTGTCGTGCCCGACCAATCGCCAATAGAATGTCGAGCTAATATGGTCACAAACTACCACGAGCGCCGAGATTCCGCGCACTGCGTCTAGTTTTGCATTAGGGTGCTGTGCCTGCAACAATCCGCTCAAACGAGGCCCCCACGCCACATCACAGTTACAAAATCATCCGAAGATTCGGCACCACTAGGCGCAGAATTTATTCTTTCCCATGGAGACATTGCTGTCACGTATTTTCACGGAATGATACCCAGCCCCACAGGGCGTGGCATCAATATTGTCCGTCACGATACCCCCCTTGACCACCTCGAGGTTCAGCATGAAGCCATTCGGAGCGGTCGCAGTAAACTTGTTGCCTGCGATGGTGACATCGCGCAACAGAGCGTTCTCCCACCCATGGAAAAATTCCACCGCGCTGCCGGAATTTCCCACGATTGACAGACCACTATTCTCGACACCGTTATTCACGCCGGCACTGATGAACTTCTTTGCCGTGAACCGGTTGTTGGATATGCGTACGCGCCGCACATAATCGAAACCATTGGGGTCGGGTTCGAGGTCAATCGCGGTAACGTTATCAACCTCTTTTGCCAAGACATTTCCTTCAATGACCACGTCTTCACCGCAGACAACCGCCACGTTGCACCGCCTCGGATTGATCAATTTATTGTCGCGGATAAGAATATTCGCGGGCGCCACGCCATTTGCGCTGCCGAGATAGATACAATCGCCATACAGGTTCTTGATAGTGTTACCGGAGATCGTTACATTTTTGGCGCCATAGAGGCTGATGCCCATGCTGAACTCGCCGTTCGTTCCGCCGGCATAGCCGCCATCCAAAACTAGGCCAGAAATCGACAAAGGCTGCTGATTTCTGGCAACGCGGAGGATCGACTTTTCCCCTGTTCCGTCGCCGGTAATGCGAATTTCCGCTCCGTTCGAGGACACTGATGCGCGCAGGGGCAGAACGCGAGAAATTTGATAGAAGGCTGAAGTGCGCGGGTAATGGACAGGTTTTCCGGTCGCATGCGCCCGCGCCAATGATTCAGTGTCGTCCGCTATCCCGTCGCCTTTGGCTCCGAAATCCAGCACGGAAGCCGACCCGCTGGGAATCTGCTGCGCGAGGGCGACAAGCGGCAAGAGCACAGAGGGTAGCACAAGACCGAACACCGCCGAGCGGCGGCTGAAGTACGAGATCACAGTATCCTCGACATTTGCTGAGTGTGCAGATCGCGGCTCGACGTCATAAGGTTCATCTCTCCAGGATCGGCGTCGTCCTGCTCGAAAATGACTGGGCAAACGCCAAGCCCAACAAGGCGGCATATGTGACGGCTACGGCCGGCATTTGCAGGCTGAAGTCGATCGTGGAATGCACGGCAACCAGTACCGTGGCGCCCACGCCGATCAATGGATATATCCTGTCCTTCTTCCTTGCAAAAATGGCCCGGAGGGACTTTCCCGCAAGCCATTCTCCCGGCCGCAGAATCCGCGAGCGCAAACAGCGCGATAGCGCCGCGAACCTTAATCCTTGATGTTGCCCGAGCTCGTTTGATGGCCGCTCCGCTCGGTTACGCGGCGATCGCCTGGGAAGACTTTTATGGCCTTTGGACTCCGTTTGGGGGCTCCGCGGACATCACTGCGGTCAATGTGTATCTGGTTCGCCATCCGCCACTGCGCGGCGACAATCAAGATGAGAGAGCAGCGTCAATCAGGATGAGAATGCGCTGGGTTCGGACTGACGGAGTGAGGGCGTAGCCCGAGCGACGGCAGTTCGAGCCCAGCGGCGGGTTTTTGAACCCGTCTGGCGGTTGTGAGTGACCGAGTTAAGTATCTGATTTGTCTCGTTTTTGAGGGATCAGATTTGACCGGCCCCCACATCACTGATCATCAGATGAGGTTATTCATGAGCTTCCGACAGACCCACGACACCAGTGTTGCCGCCGCCAAGGCCGGATTTTCATCGGCGAGCGGCTACCGTATTGCGGATGACCCGCGGCTGCCCTCGCAGAAGAAGACGGCGCGCGGCCGTCGCCGGCCCGATCCGCTTGCCGAAGTATGGGACGGAGAGATCGTCCCGATTCTGAAGGCGGCGCCCGGCATCCGCGCGATTGCGGTTCTCGAAGAGATCCGACGGCGCCATCCCGAGATCAGCCCCGGCATCCGGCGCACGCTGGAACGGCGCATGCGGGCTTGGCGGGCGCTGGCTGGCCCGGAACAGGACGTCATCTTCCGCCAGGAACACGAGCCCGGTCGTCTGGGCCTGTCCGACTTCACCGACACGAGCGTACTGGGCATCATGATCGTGGGTGTCGCGCTGGAGCATCGGCTTTATCACTTCCGGCTGGCGTTCTCGGGTTTTGAGCATGCCCATGTCGTGCTCGGTGGGGAGAGCTTTGTCGCGTTGGCCGAAGGGTTGCAGAATGCCCTGTGGGCGCTCGGCGGTGTGCCGCTGGAACACCGCAGCGATAGCCTGTCGGCGGCGTTTTGCAACTTGGATCATGACGCGCGGGAGGATCTGACACAGCGCTATCAGGGGCTCATGCGTCACTACGATATGACACCGACGCGCAACAACTGCGGCGTCGCGCATGAGAACGGGTCCATCGAGAGCTCCCATGGCCACCTGAAGAAGGCGCTTGAAGACGCACTGATGTTGCGCGGCAGCAGGGACTTCGACCATCTCGACGCCTACCGGTGCTTCGTCGATGAGATTGTGGGCCGGCGTAATGCCAACAACCGTCGCCGTATCGAACTGGAACGGCCCAAGCTTGCTCAATTGCCCAAGCGGCGCACCGCCGATTACGAGGAGAAGATCGTCATAGTGACCTCGAGTGGCGGCTTCATGCTGCGCCGCGTTTTCTACACCGTGCCCTCGCGGCTGATCGGCCATCGTCTGCGGGTGCATCTCTACGACGATCGGCTCGACTGCTTTCTCGGCTCCACACTCATGGTGTCGCTCAGACGTGGACGGCCAGCCTTGGGAACCAGGGGTGGTCACGTCGTCGACTACCGGCATGTAATCCACGCACTGCGCAGGAAGCCAATGGCGCTGCCTAACCTGGTCTACCGCGATCAACTGTTCCCCCGTCCCGCCTATCGCAAAGCCTTCGAGGCCTTGCTTGCCGAAGTGGGCGACAAGCGGGCGTGCAAGGTCACAGTCGAGTTGCTGGCGCTCGCCCATGATCGCGGCTGCGAGGCTGAGCTGGCTCAAACAATCGATACTGAACTCGATGCCGGTCGGTTACCGGATCTGGCGAGCTTGCGCGAACGCTTTGCTCCCGACCCGGCATCCTTGCCGGTCATCGCGGTCGAACTGGTGTCACTCAACGCCTATGACGAACTAGCGGTGATCTACCCCACCCCGCCAACCTCCAACCTGGAGGTCGCGGCATGACCGGCAATAACAAGATTGATGCCGCCCGCGTCGAACTTTTGCTGACCGAGCTGCGCCTGCCGGGCGTTAAGCTGATGTGGGCCAAGCTCGCCGAGCAATCCGACAAGGAGGGTTGGCCAGCCGCTCGCTTCCTGGCCGCGCTCGCCGAACACGAGATGACCGATCGTGGCCGCCGACGAACCGAGCGACATCTCGCCGAAGCCCGACTCCCAGCTGGTAAGTCACTTGCCAACTTCGCTTTCGAGGCCGTGCCCATGGTCTCTAAGGCCCAGATTATGGCTCTGGCCGCAGGTGACGCTTGGTTGGACAAAGGCGCCAATATTCTTCTGTTCGGTCCACCGGGTGGCGGCAAGAGCCATCTTTCAGCAGCCATCGGTCTCGCATTGATCAAGAACGGCTGGCGCGTGCTGTTCGTGCGCACCACCGATCTCGTCCAACGTCTCCAGGTCGCCCGGCGCGATTTGGCGCTTGAAAGCGCAATCGCCAAACTCGACCGCTACGACTTACTCATATTGGACGATATCGCCTACGTTACCAAAGATCAGGCGGAGACCAGTGTCCTGTTCGAGTTGATCGCTGCACGTTATGAGCGCCGGTCTCTGCTCATTACGGCCAACCAACCCTTCGGAGAGTGGGGCAAAATTTTCCCGGACCAGGCTATGACACTCGCCACCATCGACCGCCTCGTGCACCATGCCACGATCCTGGAAATGAATGTCGAAAGCTTTCGACGCCGCGAGGCCCTCGACCGAAAACGTGGGCGCGGACGACCACCAGAACACACAACACTCAAAAACATCGAGCAGGAAAAAGTCGATTGACGCGCACCGGCAAACAAAATCCTTGCCAAACTTCTGCCCAGCGACAATTATCAATCCGCTCGGCCGCATCTTCTCATCCTGATTGACGCGCCGTTCTCACCCAGATTGTCGCGCTATAGTCAAACAGGCTTTTGACATACGGACACAGTGGATAGACGTTGTTGACGCTGTAAGGTTCGCGTAAGAATCTTGATAAGGAGTTAGTTCTACGAGACGTTCCTGAAGGGGAAGGTTTCTGGATGACGCGGATCAGAAGCGATCAATCAATGGGCTCTTTTAAGGGCCTATGGACTGTTGTGTACGTTGCCCGTTTTCAATTCTTGCCCCATTGCCCAACTTCATGAATCAAATCGAGGATGCGCCGAGATCATATCGCTCTGTCACCTTAAAGCTGGTTCAAGCTTTCGGCTTCATCGTGGCGGCGCTTGGTATTTGCTCTGCGTTGGCTGGGGCAATGAACCTGGTGCTCGATAAAGGATGGCCTATGACGTGGGTTATTATCCCGATCGGAATAGCGATCGCCTTATTGGGCCTGACGCTCGGCTGGTTCTCTCAACGAATCTGGGACATCGTTTATTATTTTGCGTCGCTTTGAGAGCGAGAATCCGCAAGGCCAACGTGACTTTGGCCTATCGCAAAGCCACCTTCACCAGCAGCGTGAGCTGATGGAGGCTGAATGGTTTGGCCAATACATGGTTGGCGCCGTGCTTCGCAGCAAGAGTAAGTAGATGCGGATTGCCAGATATGGCGATGATCTTTAACGCGGGATAGCGATGCCGAAGTAGGATAATGGCATCGAGCGTATCGACATCCGGCATAATTACGTCGGTGATGACGAGATCGGGATTTAGCAGTTCTACCAACCGGAGCGCGTCTTTGCCGTTGGTGGTCGATTTCACCTCGTGTCCGGCTGACTGCAAGATATGCTCTATCGTTTCGACGATGTCTCGATCGTCCTCGATCACCAAAATGCGACGATTGGCGGTCCCAGAGTCGGTCGGCGAATCAGAACTTTTGCTCTGGCTGACTTCCGGTGGCTCGGCAGGTGGCATCTTCAGCTCTGGATAAATCCGGTATTGGGCGGACGGTAGTTCATGTCGACGCCAGGCGATTTCTCCGCCGCCGGAACGTTTATCTAACTCAAATCCGAGGTCAAGGCCCAACTGCGCCCAAACGCTGGTAGAGATCCATTTGCTACTTATCGTTGAGGAATTTACCAATCCGAAGCACAATTGCCGCGGCTCCGCGATAACCAGACCCGAAT
>Ga0209483_1002457_pt1 | contig 12986 bp, 13 predicted proteins | sample NGEPerA_FD_184508 | JGI IMG/M metagenome (GOLD analysis project Ga0209483, IMG submission 184508) | Arctic peat soil microbial communities from the Barrow Environmental Observatory site, Barrow, Alaska, USA - NGEE PermafrostL2-A... | ecosystem: Environmental > Terrestrial > Soil > Wetlands >... | reverse complement strand
TCATTGTTGAAGACCTGCCAGATGGCCAGATTGGAATCGACCGCCACCGGATAAGTCACGCCCAGCGCCGCCAAAGCGTTCTTCACATTGGCGACGTCTTTCTCGAAGGCGAATTCGGGCGCATGCACGCCCAGCACCACCAGCCCATGATCCTTGTATTTTTGCGCCCAGGCTTCGATGTAGGGCAGCGATCTCAGACAATTGATGCAGGAGTAAGTCCAGAAATCCACCACCACGACCTTGCCGCGCAAGGCCGCGCGCGTGAGCGGCGGCGAGTTGAGCCACGCCACCGCGCCGTTCAATTCCGGCATCGTGCCTTCGACCGGCAATGTGCTGCCGGCCACTTGAGTGACATGCCGGGCGGGCGCGGGCCTCAGCATGCTGATCAGGCCTTCTTCGAAGCGCGTGGTGTTGCCCAGTGACAGCCGCGCCAGGAAACCGGTGTCGAGCCCAAAGGCGATGGCCACGACACCCGCCAGCACGGCGACGCCCAGCGCGCGGCGCACCCATTCGCCGGCGCCCAGCGATTGCTTCATCGCTTGGAACAGGCGGCCACCCACCAGCAACGCCAGCCCCAGCGATGTCGCCGCGCCCAGCGCATAGGCAAGCAGAAGCAAACTTGTGTGCACGCTGGCGCCGCCGATGGCCGCGCCCGTCAGCACCAGGCCCAGGATCGGGCCCGCGCAGGGCGCCCATAACAATCCGGTGGCGATGCCGAGCAGGAACGAGGCTCCCGCGCCGCCTTGCGCGTCCGCGTCGGCCGACAAGCGATTGCCCAACGCCACCAGCGGACGAGTCAGATAATCGGCCACGTGGCGCGAGAGCAGGGTGATGCCGAACAGCGCCAGCAGGACAAGAGCGGCGATGCGGCCATATTGGTTGGCGCTCACTGCCCAGCCGCCGCCCACCGCCGCCAGGCTGGCCACGGCGGCGAACATCACGCACATGCCCAGCAGCAGGGGCAGGGTGCCGGTGAGGAAAGGCTTGCTGCCCCGGGCGAACACGAAAGGCAGCACCGGCAGGATGCAAGGACTCACAATGGTGAGAATGCCGCCCAGATAAGCCAGCAAAATCAGAGTCATCGCAATATCCCGGTTTGAAAGGGCCAGCCTTGATCTTCGCAGCGATCCCGATGTCCTGCAATTCGCGCCCGCGAACGGAAAGTTACCGATTGATTGCAGTCATATAGGAGTATATGCTCTTACATGCCCAATCAGATGGAGAAGAAAATGATGCGCCCAATCCTGATCGCGTTCCTGGCGATTACGCTTGCCGGCCCGGCCTTGGCGCAAAGCGCGCCCCCGTCGCTGGCTGTTCCCACCACCAAGATATTGGCCATCTCCCATCCCATGGGCGCGCCCATCACCGCGGAGCAACGCGCCACCATCATGCCCCATGAAGTGCGCGACACGGTCGCGGCTTATCTCTCGGGCAAGATCGACCAATGGTATGTGCAGAGCAACGGGCGCGGCGTGGTGTTCATCGTCAACGCCTCGACGCCCGAGGAAGCGAAAGCGATCCTGGAGAAATTCCCCTTGGGTCAGGCCGGGCTGATGGGTTTCGATTATATCCCGCTCGGTCCGCTCAGCCCGTTGCGCTATCTCACGGACTAACCCGCCGGGGCTTCGCGCTAGACACGCGAAGCCCACGGTTGATCGCGGCTCTCGGGGGCGTTTATAGCCGGCGGTTACCGCTTCGCCGCCAGCTCGTTTTCCTGTGTCAGCGCCACATCCGCGGCGATTTCCCCTTTGGGGCCTTGGCCGACGCGGAACACCACTTGCTGGCCTTCGCGCAATTCGCCGATGTCGCAGCGCCTCAGTGTCTCCATATGGATGAAGACGTCCGGCGTGCCCGAACCGCGCGAGATGAAGCCATAGCCTTTGGAGCGGTTGAACCATTTCACTACGCCATCGAAGGCGGGTCCGCGCGCCTCGGCCAGATAGCGCGGGGCGCGCTCGCCGCTGGCAGGCATGGGCCGGGCGGTGGAATTGTCCACCGAGACCAGGCGGACGGCTTGCTGGCCGCGCGCCCCGGCCACCACTTCACAGACGACGGTGGCGCCTTCTTGGACGGTCCGGAAGCCGGAATGGCGGACACAGACCTGGTGCAACAGGATGTCGTCACCACCCTGAGAAGGGGTGATGAAGCCGTAACCCTTTGTAAAATCAAACCATTTAACCTGGCCGGTGATTTTTCTCGCACTCACTTGGGCAGGCGGGCGCATCAGCACCCGTTCTGAAATCAATATCGCTGAGCGATCCATTTCTCCTGCCTATCCGGCCCCTCAAGGCCCCCGGTACGCGGCAAATCACTATTGGGATGACCGTAAGAGGTGGGCCCTAACCCTGTATGTTTTCGCTTAGGAACGGGGCGTTCCAAATACGGAACGGGGGTGAATTCACCGGCGATTTATGTACTTTCGCAAAAGCCATTCTTTGGGGATTTAACAGCAGCGTGACAGTGGAAATTCCTTCCGCCCAAAACAGGGCGGCTTCGGATGCGGAACAGCGCGCCAGGTCCATAATGGGCCTGACAAAGCTTGTGCCCGGCGCGCTGCCGCCCCGCGTGGAACAGCTTTGGCGGATGGACGGTTTTGCCGGCAACGTCCCTTTCACCAATCCGATGTTCGTGCCGCTGGGGATCTCGCCGGACATGGGCCTGGTGTACGAAGCGGTGGCGCGAACGGTGGAACGCCATCCGGCCTTGCGCACCCGCCTTGCCGTCAAGAATGGGCGGGGGGTTCAGATCGCGGAGGCATGGAAAGCCTCTCGCATCCCCTTGGTGGAGATTCTGCGGCAGCAGCTGGAGGAAGATCGTCCGGATGCTCCGCCGTCGCCGATTGGCGAGTTCACCAAAGGGCGCATGGACCTTTTTGCCCAGGATGGATTGCGCGCTTGCGCGTTCTGCGATGAGGATGGGGGCGTCACTTTGGGCTTCCTGGCGCACGGCTTTTATTCGGACGCCTGGTCGTCACAGGTCCTGTTGCAGGATTTCCACGCCTTCCATTCCGCCCTGAAGGACGGAACCAGCCCCACGCTGAGGGACACCGCATCCTATGTCGAATATGCAGAGAGCCAGAGGCGCGCGCTGGACAAGGATCTGCCGGCCCGTCTTTCCTTCTGGCGCCGGAAACTGAACGACATTCCGCCCGCGATCCTTCCCCATGATCATCAGACCGGTGTGAACCGGAGAGGCCGCTCCTATTTCTTCATTCGCGAACAGGTTTCGGCCGGTCTGGCTGCGGCTTCGGCCACCCATCGCATCTCGCTGACTTTGCTGCTTCTGGCGGCGTTCCAGTTATCGCTGGGCCGCTGGAGTGGACAAAGGGAAATTCTTTCGGCCGCCTACACCGCCGATCGCGTCAAGCCCCAATTCCAGAACACGATCGGATGCCTGGTCACCAGCATGCCGGTATCGGCGCGGCTGGAGCCGGAGCGGCGTTTCGGCGCCTTCCTGTCCGAATTCGCCAAGGATTTTTACGGCAGCTATCCGCACCGGGAAGTGTCGTGCGAGATCTATGACGCGATCTTCGCGCCGCCAAAGCCCTTTTGCGCCACGGTGTTCAATTTCGTCCCCCTGCAGAAGCGCTTTTCGGCGGGCGAGCTGCTCTCGCTGCCGGCCTTCGACGAGACATTGGTCGGGCCCGACGCCGCCAAGCCCGCCATCTACCGCGATATCTATCTGGGTCTGGCGCAATATCCCAACGGTCTGCTGGGCAAGCTGTTTTACGATGCGGGACTCTTCACGGCCAAGGGCATGGAAGTTTTCATCGGGCATTTCCGGCATGTGGCCGGCAAGATCGCCGCCGATCCGGAGGCCAAGCTCAAAGAATTGTTGGCTTAGGCGCGCTCAGATTACTTTCCCAAATAGCCAGCAAACAGGTTTGACAGCGGTTCTCCGTGATAGGCGTCCGCCAGCTTGTCTGGGTGAATGAACTCATCGCGGAACCAGGGGAAACGGCGAGGGTTGAAGGACTCCGTTATCCAATCGATGGTTCGTTTCACCCGGGCGATGCGTTTTGCTTCGGGGTGATAGCTCATCCAAATCTCAATCGGTTGAACGACCTCCAGATGCAGAGGCACCAGGGGCGCGCCAATGGCTTGTGCATATGTGGGCAGCATCCCAATGCCGGCTCCCTTCGCGATTGACCAATAGTGCGCGCTGCTCACATTGCTTCGCAATGACACAAAGCCGACCGGGGGAACGCCTGGAAACAATTTGTCATACAGCTCGCGCCAGCGTTTGTCGTCGTCGGATTGAATGACGAGACGATGGTGCTGGAGATCAGAGACGGTTTCCGGATGACCGTAAGTATCCAGGTAAGACTTGGCCGCAAAGAACATCAGGTGCATGCAGCCCAACTTCAACATTTTCAGGTCTGACTCCACCGGCCTCTGCCGCTGGACGGCGATATCCGCCTCCAATCGCATCAGATCGACGGCTTTGGTTTCGCATGTGAGATTTACCATTAACCTCGGATTGGCGCGCTGGAACTCCACCAGGCGCGGCGCCAGCCAGAAGGTGCCAAGGCCTTCCGTGACCGCCAACCGCACTTCGCCCTCGACATCCTTTTCCCCGGCGCTGCGGGCATAAAGAAGCTCGAATGATGCCGCCTCCATGCGCAGCCCGGCATGGTAAATTTTCTCGCCTTCCGCAGTCGCGCGCACGCCGTCCACGTGGCGCGTGAGCAGGGTCACGCCCAATGCGTGCTCGATTTCGTCCACTTTCCGCCGCAAGGCGTTGATAGATTGACCAAGTTTGTCGGATGCGGCGCGGAAACTTCCGCTGCGGATAACTTCCAGGAAGATGCGCACCGTTTCCCAGTCGGGCACGCGCCTGGGTTTAACCACAAGAGCATGTTCGCCTTGTGGAACACCCTGTTCCTCCGAAGACTGCTGACGCAAGCCGCTGACCAAGAAAGAATGACCCCTTCAGTTACCCCAAAAAACTGTAGCACAACTCGCTAGCGCAGAGGCACCCATGACCGAACATCCTCTGAGATTGCTTCGTCCGGCGCCTTCGGAGCAAGCCAAACATCAGCTGGACCAACTCGATTCGAGCAAGATTGCCAGGCACTTAGTAGTTTTCCGCGCCACCAGCGAGATGCTGGATCATCTCATAGGTCTGGCAAATCCTCATATTCCGGGATTGGCCGGCCCCGCGATCGTGGGTGCGGTGCTGAAACACAATCCGGATTGCGTTTGGGCGGTCGCGCGGAAACGGAACTTCGATCCCGCGGCCCCCGTTGGCGAAGGCTTTTTCGCCATGCTTCCCCTGACCGCCAAGGGTCTTTTTCAGCTTGCCGCCAAAACCTTCAACGGCGCGGATCCCGATCTGAGCCTGATTGCCAAACGGAACGAGAAACCCGCCGGGCTTTACATGTGGGCGACGTTCGCGCCGGGCGCCCTGGCTACCGGCATCGCCCTGTTCATGGATGAACTGGCTTCGCCGCCTTACGATGGCGTGAATCTCTACTCTCGCCCCAATACGCCCGAAGGTGTCCGATACAATGAGGTGCTGGGGCTGAAGAAAGGTCCCACGATTGGAGCGGTTGTCGCGCCCCATCTCTACGAATTCGTGCGGACGCCCAAGCGTCCCCCGCCTTATGACAGTTACCGCAGCGACAACGCCAATGGACTGAGCGTTTCGGTCGCGCGCTCGTTCGACGATTTGATGCGGGTCATCAGCCTCAGAAGCGCGATCTATATCGGCGAGCAGGAATGCCCATACGAGGAAGAATTCGATGGGAATGACATGTCGGCAGCGCATCTGATCGGCTATGTCGGCAAGGAACCCGCCGGCTGCATCCGCATCCGTTATTTCGCCGACTTCGCCAAGATCGAGCGGCTGGCGGTGCGCAAAGAGTTCCGCACGACACGATTGTCGTTTCAACTGGTGCATGCGGCGATCGAGCTTTGCCGGATGAAGGGGTATCGCCGGCTCTACGGCCATGCGCAAAAACGTCTGGTCAATTTTTGGAGCCGGTTCGGCTTCCATCTTTTTGCGGGCGGGCGAGAGCTTATCTTCTCCGATTTCGACTATGTGGAAATGATCGCGGAAATTGAGCCGCATCCCGACGCCGTCCGAATCGGGGTGGATCCGTACAAAGTGATCAGGCCTGAAGGCAGGTGGCATCGCCCGGGAATTCTCGAATCGTCTTCGGCGCGCGACGTCACAAGACCTTCCGTCGGAGGATAAAAACGTGGCGTCCGTCATCAGCATGTTGAATTACAAGAACCAGGCCGATCGGCCGGTCTTGGTTCTTGTCGGTCTGCATGAATCCCACCTTCCCGAGTTGGAACCGGAGGTGGCTTCGAACGCGCTGGGCCGCTGTGCGGAAGCATTGGCGGCGGCGCGGTCGCAGCAAATGCCGGTCGCCTTCGTGCGCTGCATGACGCCGCCCTCGTCGGTCTCGGAGCCTCAGGCCTATCCCACTTGGTTGAAAGGTTTCGAACCGCAACGAAACGACCTGGTGTTCGATGTGCTGCAGCCATCCTGCTATTCCAATGCCGAATTCTCGCGGACGATGGATTATTCCGACGGGAATTTCGTGATCGCGGGATTGTTCGCCGATTCCACCTGCCTTGCCACCGCGCTGGATGCCCATCATCGCCGCCACAGTTTCACGTATCTTTCCGATGCCTCGACATCGCGCAACAACGGCACGATTCCCCCGGCACTGTTCCATGATGCGATATCCCAGGTGATGTCACTCTATGGAGCTGTGGCGGAGAGCCCCGATTGGAGCTTCGGCCTGCCGCAGAACAGAAGAACAAAATGAAGGACACGCCGCAGACCCACTCGTTGCCCTATTTCCTGGCGTCGCTGGCAGGCATTGCTCGGGCGCTGGAGGATTTCGGCTATCGCGACGAGGCCAATGAGCTGTTCCGGGTCAAGCGCGAACTCGAAAACAAGATTTTGCCGACCGAAAAAGAATAATCCGGCATTCAAGAGCAAATCCGTGGCGGCCACCTATCTCAATCTCACGGCTCGGGCCTGGTCCCGGCTGCGCCGTTCCTGGCGGCTTCCGGTGACGGCGCCGCTTCTGCGGCAGGCGTATCTGTATGGGCCGGCGCGGTCGCTCGCGGCCGCACTGCAATCGCTTGTGGTGGGATCGCCCAGCGTCGCGGAGGCCGAAGCGATCTTCGTGCTGGGTTTCTGGCGCTCCGGCACCACCCTGATGCATGAATTGCTGGCCGTGGACGAAAATTTCTGTTTCCCCTCGAACTATGCCGCTTTCCATCCCCATCATTTCGTTTTCACCGAGAAGGCCGCCTTGGCGCGGGGTGAAGGCGAGGTGCGGCGGCCCCAGGATGGCATGACCACCGCCTGGAGCACGCCTCAGGAGGATGAGTTCGCGCTGCTGGCGCTGGGCGCGCGGTCGCCCTATGAGGGCCTGATCGCGGCGGGTGATTTCGGGCGCGCGATGATGCTAGCCGATCCCGAGGATCTGCCGGACGGTGAGCAAAAGAGATGGGAAAAGACTTTCCTCGGCTTCTTCCGGGCCGTCCGCTTTGCCAACGGCGGAAAAGCCATGGTCCTGAAATCACCTCCGCACTCCTACCGCGTCAGAACTTTGCGCAAATTGCTGCCCAAGGCGCGGTTCATCCTGATGGTGCGTGATCCTTCGGAAGTGTTCGAATCCATGATGAAGACCTATCGTGCCTTCACCCTGCGCTATGGGCTGGTGCCCGGCATGCCCAATCGCGAGCTTCGCGAACTTGTCCTTCGGGAAAGGCTGCGCTGTGAGGAAAAGCTGCTGGCCGGACTTGCCGGACTGGGCGAGGACCGGCTGGCGGTGGTCAAGTTCGAGGACCTCACCGCTGACCCGGTCGCGGTGACGGAAAAAATCTACCACCAATTCGGCCTTGGCGATTTCGAAGCGATACGGCCGAAATTGATGGCGCGCGTGAAGCGCGGCGGTGGCTCGGGCCGCGCTGCGTCCTTGCCGCCCCCGCCCTGGCAGGAACGCCTCACAATCGCATGGTCGGATATCTTTAACCGTTATGGTTATCAGGCAAGGTGATCTGTTCTGTGTGCGGAACGCCCCTTTCCGCAACACTTGCCCCGAAGGAGCCTGATCCTGTCTAAGATAAGCCATCACAGTGAGTGGAACGAAGCGATGAGTGCACAATCGGTCGAGGGTTACGTTATTTCCCTGCTCAACACGACTTTTCCCGATGGTCGCGGCAAGGGTATCACCCGCGAGACAAGCCTGGTTGCCGATCTCGATGCCGACTCCATGGCGATGGTGACATTGATCTTCGCCATCGACGAGGAATTCGGGGTGGGCACCGACCAGTTGGGCGAGTTGGTGGTGAACTGCCATACGGTGGGCGATCTGATTTCCGCCACCGAGCGGCTTCAACACGAGCGCGCCTGAACCCATGAAATTCGAGCGTCTTCTCACCGGCCTTTCCAGCAAGAAGGGCGCGATCACCATGCTGGCGGACGGCAAGCCGGTCCGGCACAGCTATGCGGAGCTGGCCGCCGATGTCGCCCGCGTCCAGGAGCGATTGACCCGTTGGCATGTGAAAGCGGGCGTGCGGGTGGGCATGTTCGCGCAAAATTCCTATGCCTACATGGTGTATGACCTCGCCTTAATCGGATTGAACGCGATCACCGTTCCTTTCACGGACGATTTCGCCGGGGCGTTGAACCGCGAACTGATTGAGAAGCACAACATTGCTCTTTTACTGCTCTCTCAAAAAGCCAAGCATGAGTTCGACGCAAGCGACCGCCATGTCGCTTTCATCGACGCGGGTATCGACGCCGACAACCAAGACGTGCGCGCGCTGGACCGGGCGCCTTACGCCCATGGCGATGATGAAGACGATCTTTGCCTGGCCTTTTCCTCGGGCTCGGCCGGTGGCCTCAAGGGGCTGGTGATCAGCCGCGGCGGCGCGGAATCCACGCTGCCTCCCGTGGTGGAAGCGATCGGGATGTCGCACAAGGACCGGCTGCTGCTCTTCCTGCCGATGTCCAATTTCCAGCAGCGCATGATGTATTACGCCTCGATCTGGTACGATTTCGATATCGCGGTGACGGATTACACCCAGCTTTATCCGGCGCTGAAGATCCTCCAGCCCACCGTGCTGATCGCCCCGCCTATCCTCTACCAGCTCACCCATACGCGTTTCTCGGGCGCGCTGAAGGGCTGGAAGCGCCGGCTCGCAGCGCGGCTGATCTCCTGGGTGCCTGATCTGGGCTTGCGCCAGCGCTTGGCCAGGCCTTTGTTCAAGGACGTCCACGGCATGTTCGGCGGTCGGATGCGGCTTTTGATTTCCGGGATGGCGCCGCTCAACCGCAATACCATCGACTTCTTCGACAGCATGCAGCTTCCGCTCAGCGAATCCTACGGGATGGTGGAGGCTGGTTCTCTCACCTACCGCCCGCCATCCTCACGGAAATACGGTTCGGTGGGCAAGCCGCTGCGTGGCGTGACCATGTCCTTTGAGGCGGATGGCGAGATCATCATTCACCGCGAGAAATTCCTCACCCGGAGATATTTCCAATGCGCGCCGGGGGAGAACGAAAACACCTTCATCGGCGCGAACCGACTGGCCACCGGCGACATAGGGAAATTCGATGCCGAGGGTTATCTCAATTTGCACGGCCGGAAAAAGGAATTGATCATTACGCCGGGCGGCTACAAGGTTCATCCCGAAGTGCTGGAGGGTGAACTCAATGCCTGTGTCGATGTGGCCCAGTCGGTGATTTTCCAGAAGCAAGGCGTGTCGCATCTGACGTGCGTGGTGGTCTCGGGGCAGGACCGCACGGAAGGGGTAAGCGTCCGCATCCGCAAATATGTGGACGAGATGATGGCGGGCCGGAAAGTCCGGATCGGCGAGGTGCTTTTCGCCGACGAGCCCTTTTCCGTTCAGAACGGGATGCTGCGGCCCAATCTCAAGCTGAACCGCAAGGCGATCGCCGCGAAATACGCGGCCTGACGCGATGGCCGATATGTCGCGTTTGATTGCTCGGGCCGTGGAATACGGCATGCCGGCCTTCGAAATGGCCAGGCTCGCCTATGATTTCAGCTACGATCCTGGCAATTCGCGGCGTGTCCCGGTCAACAGCTTCGCCCATCGCCGGATCCTGTCGGATCATCGCCATCGCCTGGTGACCACGCCCAATCACGACACGCTTTATTCCAGCGCGGTGATCGACCTTTCCCTGGGGCCGGTGAGGTTGCAGGTGCCGGCGTTCGGCCCGCGCTATCACTCGCTCGCCTTCATGGATTCCTATACCAACAATTTCGCTTATGTCGGCACCCGCGCCACGGGCGGGGAAGGTGGGTCTTATGTGATAGCCGGCCCCGGCCGGCACATCGAAGCGCCCGCCGGAACCAGGCTCCTGCGCGCGCCCGGCAATCACATTTCCATTCTCGCGCGCATCTTGGTGGACAGCGCCGCCGATTACGCCGTGGTCCACCGGCTGCAGGATCGGCTCGCGCTTTCGGGACCCGCGCCGGCGCGCTCGGATCTGGTGCGGCCCTTGACGGGCGACGGGGAGAATTTTGTCGCCGTGGTGAACCGCGTGCTGCACGACGATCCTCCGCCGGACGCGGATGCGCCGCTCCTGAAGGAACTGGCGGTGGCCGGTCTGGGCGGCGGGGTCATCGCGCTCACCTCTGAACAGCGCCAATGGTGGCGCAAGGACTTCGCGCGGGTGCGAAGCGAGTTGATCGCGGCCAGCAAGGAGATCGGCTCCTCCATCTTCGGGTGGCAATATTCGCAAAGCTCAGTGGGTAATTTCGGCACCGACTACAGGACCCGCGCGGTGATCGCCATCCAGGGCATGGCCGCCAACATTCCCGCGGAATCGGTCTATGCCTTGGCGCTGACCGATGCCGACGGCAGGGCGCTGGACCAACACCATCGCTATCGCCTGCGGCTGCTTCCCGGTGCGCCGCCGGCAGACGGGTTCTGGTCGCTTTCGATCTATGAAGTGATGGCTGATGGCGGCATGTATTTTGCCGATAATGCGCTTCATCGTTATGCCGTGGGCAGCCTCAGCCCCGATCTTCATCGCAATGAGGATGGCAGCCTCGACGTCTTGATCCAGAAAGAGCCGCCGCAGGAGTTCGCCGCCAATTGGCTTCCCGCACCGGATCGCAATGAGGATGGCAGCCTCGACGTCTTGATCCAGAAAGAGCCGCCGCAGGAGTTCGCCGCCAATTGGCTTCCCGCACCGGAAGGCAAATTCGCGTTGATGATGCGGGCCTATCTGCCGCGTCCGGAGATGTTGGGCGGACGGTTCCGCTATCCCGGAATCGAGCGGCTGGATTGAAGCAGCGTCATCCCACGATCCGGACCGCGGCAAACAAAGTCGCTGCCCCCAGAAGCGTGGCCAAAGTGGTGAAAAAGCGGGGATGGGCGTGCTGGCTTTCGGGCAGAAGATCGCTCGCGCCGATATAAAGGAAGAAGCCGGCGAACAGGGCCAATATCAGGGACAGGCTGTTTTTCGGGAAGACGAAGAACAGGCTGACGCCGGCGCCGATCATGGGCGCCACCGCGTCCAGCAACAACCAGCGCAGCGCCTTTTTTCTTTCTCCGCCGTTGGTCATCACGACATTGACGGTGTTGAGTCCGTCGGAGAAATCATGCACCAGCACGGCAATGGCGATGGTGAGGCCCACCGCCTGGCTGGCCTGAAAACCCACGCCGATGGCGAAGCCGTCCAGCACACTGTGGGCGGAGAAGCTTCCCGCGCCGATCCAGCCGCGCGTTTCGTTTCTGTGCTGGTCGCCATCATGGCTGTGCAACAGCACCAACCGGTCCACCAGGGTATAGAGAAAAAACCCCAGCGCGCTCAGCGCCAGGATGGTGCGGGGCCCCCATGCTCCACCTGTTTCCACCGCTTCCGGCAGAAGGTCGAAGAAGGCCAGGCCGATCACCGCGCCGGCGCTGAAGCCCAGTACCAGATGAAGCCGGTCGCGCAACGAGAGCGCGAACAAGCCCCCGACCATGGTGGCAAGAAAGGCGCCAAAGGCGATCGGCATAACAATGGCGGCGTGGGACATTCCTTACCCGGATCGGACCGATGGGCTTTCTTTGCGCGGTCGCCTGCGAATATGCAACCGCCAGGATATTCAACCATCAGGCGCAAGGGGCAGACATCGGCCCTGGCGTCAGCCGGCGCGCTGACCCAGTGCCTTCACCAGCCCCACAATCTGGCGGCGCACGAGAGGATCGCCGATCGCCAGGAAGCTGTTGATCAGGCTCCGTCCCTCCGGGGATTTGGCGAAACGGGCCGCGTCGCCGCGCGTGCCGGGAGCTTTTTTCCCGCCCGGTTGCGCCTGCGGCGAGAGAAGATCGCCGGTCGAGATATTGAGGAAACGGACGATCTTCATCAGCGTGGCGGCCGAGATACGGTTGGTGCCGTTCTCGTATTTCTGCACCTGCTGGAAGGAGACCCCCAGATGCTTGCCCAATGCTGTCTGAGAAAGAGTGGCTCGCTGACGGTGGAGCTTGAGACGCCCGCCGATCGCTTTGTCAACGGAATGCGAATTCGCCTTTGGCACAACACAACTCCCAAAGCAGCGCCAATACACGGCGCGGATGTCACGATAAGACCGGTTGCATGGGCTTGTCCATAAGCCCCCTTATACTTTGACCCAATTAGCCCATCGGGCCGGCACCCCATCAAGCCAAGTCGCGGATGCCTTCGCTGGGGAGGGGAGAGGCGGCATTGGCCGGCAGCGCCAACCTGGCGATGGTGCCGCTACTATTTTCAAGCGAGAGGGTGCCGCCGGCCTGGCGCACGAACTCCTCGATCAGCCCGGCGCCCAGTCCCGTCTTGAGCTGCTGTGCGGTAGGGAAGCCGACGCCATTGTCGCGCACGCTCAGGCACCAGCCGGTTTCGGTCTTCTCGAACCGGACATCGATGTCGCCTTCGCGGTCTTCGGGGAAGGCATGCTTGACGGCATTGGTGATCAATTCGTTGGTCACTAGCCCCACCGCGATGGCGCGGCTCCTAGTGGA
>Ga0209483_1002456_pt1 | contig 12987 bp, 15 predicted proteins | sample NGEPerA_FD_184508 | JGI IMG/M metagenome (GOLD analysis project Ga0209483, IMG submission 184508) | Arctic peat soil microbial communities from the Barrow Environmental Observatory site, Barrow, Alaska, USA - NGEE PermafrostL2-A... | ecosystem: Environmental > Terrestrial > Soil > Wetlands >... | reverse complement strand
ATCCCCCAAATGCCCTTCCCGGCCACCAAAGGCCAAAGGAACGGACACTGACACGCAACGTCTAAAGGGGTCGGGATTGGACGCGATTACCGCCCCTCAGGGGGTCACTATTGATCGCGAATTTACATGCGGCTGGTTCTTGTCCTCGACGCGAATGATCGCTTCGGCGAGCCCGCGCGCGTCGTCGGGAAAATCGTCGCTCTCGGGATCGAGCGCGGCGACCGGATTGAATCCCGCGCTCTTGAGCAACGGATACCGTTTCACGAGCGCCGGGTATTCGCGTTCCAGCACGCCGAACGGATCGATCACCATCACTGAATTCGGGTGCTGGGATTCCCGGTAAGGCCCGGTCAGGGCCGCGAGCGTCCCCTTGGGATCGACGACGAGCACCGACCAGTTCTTGAGGAAGATGAGGTTCGGGATGAGGAGCCGCCGGGTCTTTCCCGAACCGTTGGGTCCGACCGTCACGAGGTGACGATCGGAGGTGTAGCGGTGGAACTTGTCATGGACGACGTTCCATGGCTCGTCGAGCAATGACCGATCGTGCGAAGCCTGGTCGGGCAAGATGCGGTGCCCAAAATAGACCCCACCGTCGGTGGCCCATAGATTTTCGGGCACTGACGCTCGCCTAGATCGTCTCAGGCTCGTTGGGAGAACGGCGCTCTTCGCGCGCCGCGCCATGCGGCTCCTGCCGCGGCGGCGCAACCGGCCTTGGTCGGTTACGCCGCACATGGGCGACAATGACGAGGGTACTCAGCGAGGATTCGACCACGGCGTTCCAGGCGGCGAACAGGAGGATGCCATAGGCCAGCACCTGCCAGCCGCTATCGTCGTAGGGCCATACCGTTCTGAGCCAGAGGATGAACGCTATGGCGATCCCGGTGATGACCCATTCGAGGATCGCCCTGGAGACGCGGATTTCACGCTCGCGGAAGCCGACCCAAGCCAGAGGAAGCGCCGCCAACACGAAGAGGCCGAGCGCGATCGCGGCCCAGGTATTTGCCTTGGCGTAATTGAAGGCCCCCACCGCCAGGCCGGCCCATAAGGCGAATTCCGGCGTGCCCAGTGTGAAGGTGAGGGCGAAGGACACGCCGCAGAGAGTGATCAGCATCAGCGGAAAGGTGAGGCTGAAGATGATTTGCAAGAGGGCGGCAACCGCCTCGCCGAGAGACTCCCCTGGGTCCTTGCTGGCCATAGCAACTCCGATACTGAAGGGTCGCAAGCGAGTGCCGATATGCCCAGGGCGATTTTTACCACCGGGAGTGGCGGCGACAATACCGAAGATCGCGGAAGGCGTTTTTGGCAAACCTCAGCTTCGCCACCCGCGACCTGTCCGTTGCGTTGCGGTAGCTGCATTGCAGCGCGACCGACGCCGTCCCTGGCCTTGGGCAATTGCTGCGGCGACCGGCATGAAAGTATTTTTTCTGTGGTAAAATCGGCTCAACCGAGCGTTAGCCGGCGGGGAAGGTAGCTGCCCTATCTTCCCAACGAATTTGAGCAGCCGATATTGACGGCAACGATAACAAGAAGAAGATAGAGGAAGGGCAGATTACGTGAAGTGGCAAGCCATGCGCGGTAGTGCGCTGCGCGCCCCGGCGGGGCCGGTCCCGCGCGGCTTGGCAGGGGCGTTCCGCCCCGTGCACCCCGACCAAGAGGGAGGCCTTGCCCCCTCGTTGGATCACCCCGCGTCAGGGCTTCCGTGCCCCGACACCAGCGGCCAAAGGGTACGCCTCTTTGGTATCCACGCTCAAGGAGCCTTGCTCCCCGAGACCCCTGCGTGGAAAGAGGGGCCGCCCCCCTTTCCACCCAATCCCCGGTGCTGCGTTTTGCCATGAGCCACGGCAGTGAAACCCGGGTGCGCAGCAAGCACCTGACGATCCGGCTCTCGCCGGATGAGCGAGGCTCAATCGATCAGGCGGCTGATCGCTCGGGCCTCACTCCGGGCAGCTATGCCCGTCAGGTGTTGCTCGGCGCACCTGCGCCGCGCCAAGTTCGCCGACCGCCAATCGAGCGGCGGGAGCTGGCGCGGCTTTTGGGCGAGCTTGGCCATGTCGGCAGCAACCTCAACCAGATCGCCCGCCTTCGGAACGTCGGCGAGGAGATTGACGCGGCGGAGCTTGCCACGGTGCTGGCCGATCTCGGGATCGTGCGCGAGGCGATCCTCAAGGCGCTCGGGCGGGACGTATGATCATCAAGGGAAAATCCCGCGCCGGGCCTCAGCAGCTCGCAACGCACCTCGGCAACGCCGAGAAGAACGAGCATGTCAGTCTCGTCGAAACGCGCGGCACCGTCGCGCAAAACCTGCGCGGCGCGCTCGTCGAGATGGACGCCTACGCCGTCGGCACGAAATGCGAGCGCTCGCTCTATCATGCCGCCATTAGCCCGGAACCGCCGCATGTGTTGACGCCCGAGCAGCGCACCGAAGCGATCGACACGCTTGAGGTAAAGCTCGGCCTCGATGGACATGCGCGCATTGTCGTGATGCACGAGAAGCTCGGCCGCCAGCATATCCATGTCGTGTGGTCGCGGATTGACCTCATGAAGATGCGCTCGGTCAGCGACAGCCATAACTACCGCAAGCACGAGGAAGTGGCCCGCGATCTTGAACGGCGGTTCGGCCATGATCGCGTGCAAGGTGCACATCACGAACGGGACGGGGTAGAGCGCCCAGACCGAACACCGTCGCGGGCAGAGCTGCGGCAAGAGGAACGCACCGGCATTACCGGCAAGCGCGTCAAGGAAGAGGTGACGGCGGCATTCCGGGCTAGCGATGGACCGGAGGCATTCCGGGCCGCACTAAAGGAGCGCGGCTATACGCTCGCGCGCGGCGACCGCCGCGATTACGTGATCCTCGACGAGAAAGGCGGCATCCACAGCCTCGCGCGCCGCATCGACGGCATGAAGGCCGCCGAGCTAACCGAGTTCACGGCGGTGCTCAACCCCGAGAGCGTTCCGAATATCGAGCAAGCGCGCGAGATCATTGAGGAATGCGAGCGCCACGCGCGCGAACGCAAGGAGTCGCACGATGAGGCCCGCATCGAGGCGGGCTACTCGTACGGCGACGACTATGTGAGCCAGTCGCGCGCGGCGCTGCGGGATCACGGACGGAGGCAACGCGCCGCCGAGGAGGCCGCAGCTTCTCGCAAGGGAGAGATGAGCGACGCAAGGCGGCGACGGCTCGACCGCCTGGCCGCCGCGAGCAAGGAGAATGACCGTGCGCGGGATCGCACCGAGGATGATCCCGGCCGACAGAACGAGGCTCCCGGTGGAGGCCACACCCGGAGCCGATAAGGGCAGCATGGGGCCGCTGCGCTGGAATAGTCCGCCGGATTGCTGTGTCGATCGCCGCGATGCTCCGCCTTGCATTTCGCGGGGCGGTGGGTAGCCTGACTGCCGGAGGCAGCTCCAGCCGCAGCCCAGGATCGGCCAAAAGATCGGTTGGAAAGCCGGGCCTGAAGTCAAATAACGTATAATTTTCAATCAATTGAACGCCGAACCGAATCGGCCAACCGAGGCCAATTACAGGCTCTTGGTTTGAACATCGTCGAGTTTGCTAAGTTTGGCTAACCAAATTGGCCGAAACTTAAACTGGCTCCGAGGCGTTGTGCTGCCTGTTAAAACTAGAAAATTGACATTTTTGACGATTTATGATCAAGAAGTTTGCAGAAAAGCCCCTTGAGCGAGTCTTATGGCCAAAAAAATCGACAACCTTCCAGAGGTCTTTCTTTCGACGCGCGGCACATCAACCGATGTGAGCCGCCGCGCTAAGGCCGGGATAGCGCGCAAGCTCGGCCCAAAGCTGTACACGCGCAATATGATAGACGCGCCCGAGAACATCGTCTCCCGAAACCTGTGGCCTATCATCGCCATGCTGATGCCGGGTGCAGTCGTGAGCCACCGGACGGCCCTGGAAAATCGCGCAGCGCCCGATGGGTCGGTGTTCCTGTCGGCCGCGTACCCGCGCCAAATCAAATTGCCCGGCGTGACGCTGCGCCAGGTCAAAGGCAAAGGTCCGGTGGAAGGCGACATGCCATATATGGGTTCGCTTTACCTGGCGTCCCGACCGCGTGCGTTTCTCGAAAATCTTCTTCCCTCGCGTGGACGAAAGGCCAGCCCAAAGTCGGTGGGACGCAAGGAGGTCGAGCGCCGCCTTGCCGACGTGCTTCGCCTATCGGGCGAAGCGGCGCTCAATCAGTTGCGCGACCAGGCACGGGCCATAGCACCAAAGCTTGGCCTCAGAGAGCAATTCGAAACTCTGGATGCGCTGATCGGGGCGCTCCTTGGCTCGCGCCGGTCAAACCTCTCGGCCCCGTCTGCGCGCGCGTACGCGGCGGGCGAACCCTACGATCCGAACCGGCTGGCGGTGTTTGAAAATCTGTTCGCGGCGTTGCGCAGCGGGAGCTGGTCGCGCCGCTCCGACCGCGCGGATCGTCCGCCTGCCTTCTACAACGCGGCGTTCTTCGACGCTTATTTCTCCAACTACATCGAGGGCAGCGAGTTTCCCGTCGATGACGCTTTGCGGATCGTTTTCGATGAGGAGATACCGCCCGACCGGCCGGAGGACGCGCACGATGTGCTCGGTACCTATCGGCTGGTCGGCAGCCAGGACGAGATGCGGCGACTGCCGAAAGATTTCGAGGAATTCCTCACCCTCTTGCGGCAACGCCACGGCGTTATCATGGAGAGCCGCCGCGATAAGTTGCCCGGCCAATTCAAAACTCGAAACAATCAGGCGGGCTCGACGCTGTTTGTCGAACCGGCCCTCGTCGTTGGCACCTTGCGTCAGGGCTTCGGCATGTATCAGGCGCTTGCAGAACCATTCGTCCGGGCGCTCTTCGTCATGTTCCTGGTTGCCGAAGTCCATCCCTTCATGGACGGCAACGGCCGCATGGCGCGCGTGATGATGAACGCCGACCTCATCGCCGGCGGCGAGAGCCGCATCATCATCCCGACCGTCTATCGCAACGAGTATATCGGCAGCCTCAAGCTGCTGACCAACAGCCTAAACCCGGCGGCCTTCATTCGGGTGATGGATGAGGCACAGCGGTTCGTGCACGCGATCGATTTCTCCGATCTCGGCCGAGCACGGCGATTCCTTGAAGAGCACAACGCGTTCAAGGACCCGGCGGAGGACATTAAGCTCACGATGCCGGCCGATGACGGTGTTGGCGTGCCATGACCGCCGAAGGGAGCCTGAACCTGACCCAAAGCTTCGGCAGCTTGGTGGAGCAGCACATCGCCGCTGATCCTGCCTTCGCCAAGGCGATGTTGTGCGAGGGCGTCAACGCGATGCTCGCCGGCGATGTTGAGACGGCCAAGGCGATCTTTGTCGACTACATCACGGCCACGATTGGTTTCGAGGCACTCGGCAAAGAGACAGGCAACCGCCCGGCGGCGCTTGCCCGCCTGTTCGGGCCGCAGGGCAATCCACGCGTCCGCAGTTTCCTCGGTGTGCTCGATCACCTACAAAGACGAGCGGGATTGCGGCTGCGCGTGCAGATTTCTCGCACGTAATTTCAGCGTCAGTTTGGATGAGCTGGAGGGAGGCACGGCGGACGGAAGCTCATTCCCGCAAAAATCCGCCGGACTGTCGCGGGCGTCTGCCCGCTGGCGAGGCCGTTCGACCTCTTGTTGTCTGGGCGCAAGTCCCATCGGCGGCATGCGAGGAAGGCGGTAGGGCTGTGCTTTTCAAGCACATTCCTTTCACATATTGCCGATTATACAAAAAATTACAACAGTAATATCAAAAACTTATAGGAAGACGAAGCAGACTTAAAATCTGCTTCCAAATGGGAGTGCGGGTTCGACTCCCGCCGTCCGCACCAGTTTATTCGGTCATCAGGAGGCGTTCACGCCGGCGTCGGCGCGGCGCCGTGGGCGTGGATGGCGCCGACCAGACGAAGGCAGAGGCTATCGCCGAAGGCGCGCAACAACATCCCAAGGTCGCCAGCCAGCACGTACCGCCGCAGCGCATAAAGGTGCTCGGGGTCCATGTCGTAGGCGCCGTCTTCCTCCCGCACCACCGCGCGGAAGAAGTCGCTGTTGTCGGGATCGGCGACAATCGACGGCACCATCCATATTTTGACCAGCACCGACCCGAAGAAAATCGCGCGACCCTTGCCGCGAATGAGGGCGGTTTCCAGTTCCGAGGCCGACGGCAATTGGAAATCGTCGGCGGCGTGATATTGCGTCGCCTTGGCGATCTCGTAGCGGATCAATGCCGCAACGGCGTCGGCAAGCTGGTCTGACTTGGTCATCGTCGGCTCCTCATGGAGCTTCGATGGTCGTTAAAGAAGGTTAATTTCCGCTTACCGGTTGAAGCTGATCGAGACGAAATTCTTTCAGCCGGCAGTCTCAGACGATCCCGTTGCGCCGGAATTCGTCGATCTGCGCCGGGTTGTAGCCGAGCTCGGCCAGGACCGCGCCGTTGTCGGCGCCGAGCTCGGGCGCGATGCCGATTTGGGCCGGCGTTTCCGAGAAATGCCAGGGCGAGCCGTGTACTTTCAATCGCTTGCCATGTTTCGGATAGTCGATCTCGGTGACATAGCCGTTGGCCATCACGTCGGGGTCGTTTGAGGCTTCCAGCAGGGTGTGATCGGCGCCGCGACGATGTCGGCGCCGCGCAGCCGGGCCACCCAGTCGTCGCGCGACCCGGTGGCGAACAACTCGTCCAGCATCCGCAGCAGGGCAACGCGTTTGTCGTCGGAGTTGATAATGACGCCGAGGTCGCCGAACCCGGCCTCCTCCAGCGCCGGGTAGAACCCCAGCGCGGTCATTGCGTCGCGCCACGGGCGGTTGCCGTTGAGCTGGAACACCAGCGGCTTGCCGTCGCTATCGTTGAAGCTCGAGCTGATCCCGGGCCGCTCCGCCGTGCCGGTGATGCGGGCCTGGCCGGTGACGGGGTCGCGCCCGCGCCACATCGCGGTCGTCAGGGTCCAGCCCATCAGGCGGATCTGGCCGCCGAGCAGCGAGCAATCGACCTTCTGGCCGATTCCGGTGGCGCGCGCGTGGGTCAGCGCCGCGAGCGCGCCGCCGAACGCCAGGATCGCGCAGGTCTCGTCCGCCACCGAGACGATGCCGGTGCGCAGCGCCTGGCCTGGCGTCGAATAGGCCTGGGCGATGCCGCCCAAGGCTTGCGCCATCGAATCGGTGCCCGGCAGCGCGGCGTGCGGACCCTTGGGCCCGTAGCCCGAGATCGACACATAAACGAGCCGCGGGTTGACCTTCTTCAGTTCGTCATAGCCGAAGCCGTTCTTCTCGGCGGCGCCGGGGCGGAAGTTCTGGCCGAAGATGTCCGCCCGGGCGACCAGCTTTTTGAGGATCGCGCGGCCCGCGGCGTCCTTGAGGTTCAGCGTGACGCTCCTGACGCCGCGGTTGTTGGTCTCGAAATAGGTGCTGGGCATGCCGGGCAGCGCCGTCGAGCCGCGCGAGTTGTCGCCGATTTCCGGCACCTCGATCTTGATGACCTCGGCGCCGAGGTCGGCCATCAGCATATAGGGCACGGTGCCGGCCTGCGCCGTCGAGCAGGCGACGACCTTGACGCCCTGAAGGGGACCATGGGGAAGGGGACCATGAGGCATGCCGGCGACCTCCTGCTGTGTTCCGCGCAGGATAAGGCCAGCGGCGCGGGGAGCGGTAGGGCAGGCTATCGAGCGGGCAAGGAAAGCGGGGTCAGCAAGCGGCGCCGGTCCCGGCTTCGCCCGCCGCGCCTTCGGCCGGCGCGGCGTGGAATTCGATGAAGAAGCGCACCGCGCCCAGCGGCTCCACTTCATGCGGCTCCTCGGGAGCGACGATGCCGGCCGATGCGGCGTCGAGGATGGTTTCGGCGGGCGGGTCGAGCCGGCGCAGCCGCAACCGGCCTTCGACGACCGTTATCGCCGCCCACACCCCGGCTTTTGTCTGGTGGCGATGGCGCAACCCCGCCGGCAGGGTTGCTTCGGTGAAAACAGGGGTGCGCCGATAGGCGGCGAGGCCTGGCGGCAATCGCCGGGTCACGCGCTGGCGCCGCCTCGCGGGGTCCGCACCGCGACCTCCGGCCGGTAGAAGAGGGCGAGCTTGAGGCTTTCGGCGATCCGCTCGGCCTTCGCCCCAAACTGCGCGGCCTCCAGCGGGGCGAAAACCTCGCCGGCGGTCTCGTGCCAGAGGCGAAGCCAGCGGTCGAAGAATTGGGGCTCGATCGGCTGCTTCAGATGGGCGGCCATCGGGTTGCCTTTGTAGCGTCCGGTCGTCAGCATCACCGACGACCAGAAATCGCACAATTTGCTCATGTGCTGGTCCCAGTCACCGACCGCTTGCTCGAAAACCGGACCGATCGTCGGATCGCGGCGCGCCTTGCCGTAGAACCGGGTGACCAGCGCGGCGATGCCCGGTTCGGTGATGCTGTCGATGCCGGCCATAAGGTCCCTGCTTCCAGGTTGATTGCCTCAACAGATGGTGTCTTCGCGGCGCGCGCGCGCGGTGGCGGAACGCCGCAGACTTGGGTCTGCAAGGGGCGCTCAGCGCGGTTGGCGCTCGGGTTGCTTCATACCCTTGGTGATAGTCACCGATAGCGCCTTGTAGATTGGTGCGTCCCAACTGCCGGTGACCGCGATGCGGGCGCTGCCGAGCCCGGGGATATCCGGCTGCAAGAGGTAGTCGATGCGCCGCGCCGCTAGGTCGAGCGTACCGGCAGCGGTCGCCGACAGCCTTGGCGACAGCAGCTTCAAATCGCGGTTGCGCAGGGTGCCGCGAGCGATCGTGGCGGTGCCGGAAAGCGAGCTGTAGTCGATCTCGCGCGCAATCGCCGGGTCGTCGACGGCCGGACCGAGCGCGTCCCGCATCAGCGGGCCGAGCCCGGCGTTACCGATCGTACCGTCGGCAAAGACGATGCCGCCGATCCCGTTCAGCGATTCGACGATCTCGCGCAGGTTCTTGCCGCGGCCGATCAGGTCGAGCGACACATCGCCGGCACCGCTCAGTTCGCCGAGGCCGGCGATCTCGAGCGGGAGGTGCCGCACCGTGACCCCGGTGAGATAGAGCCGCGCGCCGAACGCCGGAACCGGGCCGCTGCCGTCGGCGACGATCTTGCCGGCGCCGTTGCCGCCGTACAGCGCCATCGCGGCGATGTCGAGGTCGAGCCTGCCGTTGCTCAGATGCAGGATCATCCGGCTCTTGCCGACAGCGATCCGGCGAACCCGGATCGCAGTGGCGGCAAGGCTCACATCGGCGTCGACGCGTTTGAGCGGCGCGAGGTCGATCGCGGCGCGGCTCCAGCCAGGCGGGGATGCCTCGGCCACGGGCGCCGCCTCGGCGGACGGTGGCGGCGGCACGCCGGCGGGCGCCACGCCGGCGGGCGCGGCCTCCTGTCCCGGCTTGATGAAGGGGTCGAGGTCGAGCCGCTCGATGGCGAGGTTCCCGGTGATCATCGGCCGGCCGGCGGTGCGCTCGACGGTCAGCGCTCCCTCCGCCGCCATCGCGTCGAGCGCGATCTTTGCGTCCGTCAGGGCGAGCCTGGGGCCGCCGGCCTCGACCCATCCGACGATCGACAGCGGTCCGGAAAGCCGCACCCCCTTGGCGAGCCGCGTCCAAGCGAGAAAGCTTTGCATCGACGGTATCTTGAGATCGATCAGCCCCGTCGCCTTCGGCGATGCGGCGCCGCCGAACTCGCCGCGAAACGCGAGGCTTCCTTGCGCCGAAACCATGTCGAGGGTGGCGCCGCTGACGCCGCCGCGGCGCAGGATTTCCGGGGCGGCGAGGTTGAGGACGAAATGGACGCTTTCTTGGTTGTAGACGGCTCTACCGGCGGCATCGAGCGCCCCGTCCTGTCTGGGCAGCGAAGCGGTCATGTCGATGCCGCTGGCGACCAGCTTCTTGCCGTTGCGCCGATCGAAATAGCTCGCCTCGCCCCCGGCGATCGCCAGAACGCCGAAGGCGGGCGGCCGGCCGGCGTCGGTTCCCGCTTTCGTCCCCGGCCCGGTCGTCGCCGCGCCGCGGAAAATCCAGTTGCGGCGGCCCTCGCCGTCGATCTCGAAGCGGATCGCCGGTTGCAACAGTTCAAGGCGGTCGATTTCGATGGCCCCGCGCAGCAAGGCGAGCGGTTTTAGCCCGATTTCGACGGTGGGCGCCTTGAGGAAATCGGTCGAGAAACCGCCGGCCGGGCTCGCCAGAGCGACGTCAAGCGCGGTGAGCCGGGGCCTCGGCAGCCAGGAAAAGCGAATGGGTCCGGCGATGCGCAAATCGCCCCCGGTTTGGCGCCGGACCAGCGCCGCCACCCGCGCCTTGACGACAGCGCCGGGGACTAGGAACGGCGCGGCCAGCGCCGCGGTAAAGACGATCGCGACAACCGCGATCGCGGCGACGAGCAGCCGCCTCACGACGGCGCTTCCTCGGCCGCTGGCCGAAAATCGATCGAACCTCTCCAACAAGTTGTCATTTCAGTCGTCTTTCCCGCGACAGCGGGAATCCAGGAGCGAGTGACGAGACCCTTCAAACTCCAGGCCGCCGAAGGGTAAGCCATTGATCCAGACAGGGCAGTTGCCCTGGGCCTCCGCTTTCGCGGGGGAGACAACGACTTCTGATGTCGTTGACTTCATTTTTTTGTCAGCCGCTCAGGCGCGGGAAAGCAATTGCTCAATGTGCGGCGCGTAACATTCGATACGGGGCGCTCGAGGCTGGATTCAATGCGCGAGATTGCAGCTGCTCGGGGATAGGCCATGCGACAGTCAAAGACAACCCGACAAACCCACGACCCGGCTGGCTGGCCCGGCCGCCGCCCGCCGCTAATTGAGCTTCGATTTGAGCTGCTGCAGGACGATTGCGGCTTCGTGACGCGCGCTCCCCTCCGGGGTTCGGGCGATGAATTCCTCGATCGACTTCACCGCGGCACGCATGTTGCCCAATTTGGCTTGCAGAATCCCGGCCTCGCGCGACAGCTCGGCGAGGTCGGGCGACAGCATTCGCATCGTCTCGACCACCCGCAGCGCCTCTTCGTGCCGCTGCGCCTGGATCAGCCGCGATTTCAAATTGTTCTGCAGCCGCAGCAGCACCTCGCGGTCGGCGACCGGCGCATAATGTTCGGGCGCGAGCTCGACCTCCTGCCCGGCGATCGCCTTCAGCAACTCGCGCAGCGCCACCGCGTCGAGCGTGCGGCCGCCGTGGAACGGGTCGAGGATCAGCCGCCCCGCGCCGTCCGACAGGCGGATCAGGAAATGCCCCGGAAAGCCGAGCCCGACCGCGTCCCAGCCCTGCGCCCGCGCCGCGCCGAGGTAGAGGATGCCGAGCGCGACCGGCAGCCCCTTCCGCCGGTCGATGACGCGCATCAGATTGGCGTTCTGCAAATCGTCGTAGGTCAGCTCGTCGCCGCTGTAGCCGTGCTTCAACAGGATGATCTCGTTGAGCGCGGTGGCGCGCGTCTCCAGCTCGCCGGCGCCCGCGGCGCGGCGGCCAACATCCTGCGCCAAGGCGGTCAGGTGCTTGCCGTAGCGCGCCAGCGCCACCCGCGGCCGGTCGAACGAAGCCAGCGCCAGCGCCGCCTCGGCGATCGGCAATACCGGCGATTGCAGCGCGCCGACCTCGCGCAGGAACCGCTCGCACTGCGCCAAATCGAAATTGTCCGGCAACCCCGTCATCGGCACGCGGGCTGGCCTATAGTTTCTGCACCTGGATCGGCGCGTTCGAGGGAGCCGACGGCGTCATCGGCCCGCTTTGTCCCGGCGGCAGGTACGGAGCGGGCGGCGGCGACATGCCGGCCTGATAGGGGCCCGGCGGGGCGTCGCTCGCCACGCCGTAGCGGATATCGACATAGGAGACCACGCGCTGCACTCCCGGCACATAGCGTGCGATCTGGGCGGCGCGGTCGAGCTCGGCCTGCGAGCGCGCCGAGCCCAGCAGGTAGACCGACTGGCGCTCGGTCTCGATCGTGTAGTTCGGCGAGCGGATATCGGGGTCGAACACCAGATCCGAGCGCACGCGTGCGCTGATCCAGGCGTCCTTGGCGACCTCCATGGGTTCTTCCGGCGGCGCCACCGCGATCTCGTTGAACACCCCCGCGACACCCGGCACCCGGCTCGCGACCTGCTCGGCCTGGCTCTTCGCCATGGGGGTGGGGCTCGACCCGGTCAGCAGCACGCGGCCGCCATAAACGGTCGCGGTGACGTCGCCGTATTGATTGTTGAGCGCGTTGCTGACCTGGGACTTGATGCTCATGTCGTCGATCGTGCCGCCGAGGCCGCGTTCCTGGCCGGCTCCATATCCGGCGCCGCCGGCCGCGGCAACGCCGCCGATGACGGCGAGTGCGCAGCCGCCCAGGCCGGGCGACAAAGCGAGGGTCGAAACCAGCGCCAAGTAAAAAAAAGACCGTCTCATGGTGCCTCCGCGAGGCGCGATGTCGCGTTCATAATGAAATTTTCCCGGCGCGACGCCAACTCCGCTCGCTTGACTGCAGCTTGGTTCCTCACCGGGGATGGCGGGTGCGGCGCGTGAAAGACCGGGTTCCCCCCAACGATTTGGCTGATACGACAACGGCTTGACGGCGAAATTAGGGCAGTGCGCGGGGTCAGCGGTCGCTGCGCCAGGCGCCCAGCAGATGACGCGGCAGGCGCCGCGGCTCGACCACCATAACATCGAATCGCAAGGCGAGCGCGGCAAGCTCCGGGCGCGTCATCAGGAACGCCTCGACGGCGCGGGCGATGCGTCGGCGCTGGTTTGGCGACAGCGCCGCCGCGCCGGTCGCGAAATTCCGCCGCGACTTGACCTCGATCGCCGCCAGGACGCCGCGCCGCCGGGCCAGGATGTCGATCTCACCCGCCCGGCAGCGCCAGCCCGAGGCGAGGATGCGCCAGCCGCGCAGCCGCAAATGCCAGCGGCACAGACCCTCGGCGAAACGGCCGCGGCGCCGCGCCCTGAGCCGGGCGGGGCTGGGGGCGGTTCGCTTCATCGCATCGCCGCGCGCTGCCGCGCCAAGGCGCGGTCGTAGAGCACGCGTCGCGCCAGCCCGGTCTCGGCGGCAAG
>Ga0209483_1002455_pt1 | contig 12987 bp, 7 predicted proteins | sample NGEPerA_FD_184508 | JGI IMG/M metagenome (GOLD analysis project Ga0209483, IMG submission 184508) | Arctic peat soil microbial communities from the Barrow Environmental Observatory site, Barrow, Alaska, USA - NGEE PermafrostL2-A... | ecosystem: Environmental > Terrestrial > Soil > Wetlands > Peat... | reverse complement strand
CGCGAGCCGGGAACCGAGGATTGAGCAGGCTCGAATGCCACGCGGGCAGCATGACACAAACCAACGGCTGGCGCAATGCAGATTATTGCTATTGTCACGCCAAGCAAAATCCCGGACGCCTGTGGCGTCCCGCCCGTGCGTGTTGTATGGAACCTTAGACTCGCCGCTTTGCATTGCGCGTGCGCGGCGCGCGGGAAACATTGCTTTCATTGTGGAGATTCAACCGATGCGGCTAAGCCGATTTGCTCTGGTTCTGGGGGGACTGTTGTTGGCGATCGCACCCGCTGCGCGGTCGGCGGACGCGCCGACCGCGTCCGCATCGGCAGCCGTTAAGCAGGACGCCGGGCGCATGGTGCCGCTCGACTTGGCTCGGGGGAAGACCGCCACCGCATCTTCCAATCAGGGGGAAGAGCATCTGCCGGGCATGGCGGTGGATGGAGACGCCGACACGCGCTGGTGCGCCGCCGACGGCTCGGCGCCGCAATGGCTGCAGGTCGATCTGGGAAAGCCGCGGGACCTGACCGCCTGCCGGATCAGTTGGGAGAAAGACCGGCAGGCCTATGGATATACCATCGCCGGATCGGCGGATGGAAAGACCTGGAAGACGCTCGCCGACCAATCCAACGCGCCGGCCGCCGCGCAGACCCGCGACCTCAAACTCACCAATAGCAACGGCATCCGCTACGTCCGGCTGAACGTCATCAAAACGCCGGAGGGTTGCTGGGCGAGCGTATTTGACTTCGAGGTCTTTGGCAGCCAAATGGTGGCGGCATCGTCACAGCCAAAAGTGAAGCCGGCGGGAAATAACCTGGCGCGCGCCGCCGCCCGCATCAAGGCGCCCAAGGGTTTTGATCTGACCGTTTTCGCGGCCCCGCCGGATGTGTCTTACGTCACTTGTATCTCGGCAGCGCCCACCGGGCCGGTCTTCATCGGCATCGACGAGGACGGCTCTCTGGGCCGCAAGCCGGGCAAGGGGCACATCGTCCGCGCGATTGACAGCAAAGGCACGGGCGTCGCCGATCAGTTCAACGTCTTTGCCACCGTCGATCATCCGCGCGGCATGGTCTGGGACGACGGAAAACTCTACGTCCTGCATCCTCCCTACCTGACCGTTTATTACGACGACAACCACACCGGCGTCTCCAACCGCTCGGAGGAACTGGTCACCGGCATCAGCAACATTCCGATGCTCGCCAGCCGGGGCGCCGACCACACCACCAACGGCATCCGCATGGGAATCGACGGATGGATTTACATCGCCACCGGCGACTACGGCTGCTACCCGAAAGCCGTCGGCAAGGATGGCACACAACTCACATTTCACGGCGGCGGAATCTTGCGCGTACGGCCCGATGGTTCGGGACTGGAGATCTATTCCTGGGGCCATCGCAATATCTACGACGTTTCCATCGACCCGCTGATGAACGTCCTGACGCGCGACAACACCAACGATGGCGACGATTGGAACGACCGCCTCGCGTATATCGTGCCCACGGGATACTACGGCTATCCCAGCCGATTCATGCACTTCCCCGGCGAGTTCATCGACTGCCTGGCCGACTACGGCGGCGGCGCGCCGTGCGGGTCGCTGTTCATTGATGAGCCGGGATTGCCCGGCGGGCTGTTCACCGTCGAATGGGGCAACAGCCAGATCGACCATCACCCCCTCACGCCGATGGGCGCCAATTTCAAAGCGGGCTTTGAGAAATGGATGGATTTGCCGCGCGGCACGGATTTGGATGTCGATGGCCGCAGCCATCTATTCGCCTCCTCGTGGGCCAATGGCGGATTCGATTACAGCGGGCCGAATGTGGGCTATGTATTGCGCCTGAGTCCCAAAGATTACGCCGCCCCCGCGTTCCCCGATCTTCATGCGGCAAGCGATGCCAGGCTGCTAACGTACCTGGCTTCTCCCAGCGCCGTTCGGCGGATGGCCACGCAGCGCGAGATGCTCCGCCGGGGCGATAATCCGGCGCTGGATTCGGGCCTGCTGGAGATCATCGCATCCGGCGATCCGCTGGCGGATCGCGTGGCGGCAATCTTTACCTACAAGCTGCTGCACGGTGATAAGGCGGACGCACAGCTCGCAAAAATCGCGACGGCCAATGCCGATCTGCGCGAGTTTGCCCTTCGCGCTTTGATCGACAAGAAGAACGATCCGGCGGTTCCCGTTAAGCCGTTCCTCGACGGCTTGTCTGATGCCAACCCGCGCGTGCGCCTGACGGCGGCGTGGGGCCTGGGCCGGCTCGGGCATGCAGAGGCGGCGGCAGCTCTGCTGCCGCTGACCGCGGACTCTGATTTCCTGGTCTCTCACGTCGCCACCAACGCGATGGTCACGCTCAACGCGAGTGATGTGTGCCTGAACGCGGTCGAGCCTTCGACAAGCCCGCAGCTCGCGCAAGGCGCGCTTCACGTTCTCAAGCAGATTCACGATAAGAAGGTGGTCGATGGATTGATCGCCCGAATCCCCAAGTTGCAGGATCAAACCGTGCGGGCGCAGGCGTATGCCGCGTTGTGCCGGTTGTGCTATCGCGAAGCGGATTGGAACGGCAGTTGGTGGAGCACCCGGCCCGATCGCACCGGCCCGTATTACAAAAATGCCGAGTGGGATCAGACGCAAACCGTGAAAGATACCCTTCGCGCCGCCCTCTCCACCGAGAAGCCGGAGATCGTGCGATCGCTGATCGTGGAGCTTGAGAAGCACCAGATCGCCTTCCCCGAACTCCCCGCGCTGGTGGCCAAGGCGGCGGCAACCGACCCCGCGTTCCAGGAACTGCTGGTGGACATGATCGCCAAGAGCACCAAGAAGCTGACCGCCGACCAGATCGCGCAGTTGCACACGGTCGCTGTAAACGAGAAGGCGCAACCCGCGCTGCGGGCCAAGGCGATCCGCGGGCTGGTGCGCGATGCGGGAAACGCGGCGTCGCTTGATGCCGCCGTCGATGCCCTGGCGCCGATGCTGGGCGCGCAAAAGCCGGCGCCGCAGCTCGCGACGGTGCGGGATGAGTTCATCCGCGACCCGCAATTCGCCCGGCATATTCCGTACTTCGCGAAGCTCGCCGACTCCGCGTCGCCGGCGAAGCGCGAACTGGCGTATTGCGTGTTGATGAATTTGTCGGGCAGCCGGCTGGTGCGGGCCACGCCAAAGGCCGCCGCCGCCAGGGTGATTGACAAGGGATGGGACAAGCCGGCGAATGCGGTGCCGATGCTGGATGCCGTCGCCCGCGTGCATGCCGATGGATTCTCGGACATGGTGCAGGCGATGCTGACCGACCCACACGCGGAGGTGGCGCGCGCCGCCGCGGGCGCTGCTGATGCGCTGGGCCTTAAGCATGGGGCGATTCCGGTGGTGCAGTTGATCGAGTCCATGAAATATGAAGACGTGGTGGCCGCTGTTCAGAAGGACAAGGGCGACGCGAATCTTGGCAAGGAACTGTTCCAGCGCCAGGGATGCATCGCCTGCCATACGCTCTCGCCGAAGGAGCCGCAGAAAGGCCCCATGCTCGGCGGGATCGGCGGGCGATATAACCGCGCCGAGTTGTGCGAATCGATCCTCAAGCCCAGCGCCAAAATCGCGCAAGGGTTTGAGACCCAATGGTTCAAAACAAAGGACGGCGACGTCATCGAAGGCTTCGTCAGCCACGAATCCGGCGACGAACTCGAAGTCCGCGTTCCCGCCGGCGTTGCCACCATCGTCAAGAAGAACAACATCGCCAGCCGCGGGAAACGAGATATTTCAATGATGCCCGAGGGGCTGGTGATCAAATTGACGCCGCATGATTTGGCGAGTTTGATATCGTTTTTGCAATCGACGACGGGGAAATGAGAGGTAAGGGTTGGCGCAGCGCATTATTCTTTTAATTGATCCTTGACTCGAGGGATACGTCGCAATCCAAGTGAGGCGTTATCACTTTTAATTAACAGCCATGTTTTTTAATGGACAAGCTTCACATCCTTTCGCTGGCGCTGTAGGATTGACGGCATCATCAAATAGATCACCCGGAGCCGATAATGCCAAGACGCGAGAATTGGATGGAGAGCATATCGGCATGATTGCAAGCAACAGACGACACATGTCACAGATGCTGGATGACCTCATGAGCAGGTCGAGGGCGCAAGTGCGCGCTGGAGCCACCAAGGATAAAACCCATGTGAAGACTTACCTTGTGGAAGCGAGCCTCCCGGAGAACACTAAACCAGCTCAAGCACACGATTTCGTCGAGTCACTGCTTCCACTCGTCAAAGCGGATCAAATTTCCGACTTGTCGCTATCGCCTGCAACAAATGACACGTTAATTTCCGTTCAAGCAAAAGTATCGGGCGAACCAATCACAGCCTATGTGGACTTTACGAACCCGCGATTTTGGTTCGTCCACTCAATGGGTGACAGCAAGAAAACCGATTGGCTTATCGCGCGATGGGTGGGAGAGCTTCCAGAGCTTGATCACGCATGGTTTCCAACCAGCTTTTTAGAGAATTGCGAACAGTTCGGGTCAATTCGTGGCGTTGGACTCGACTACAACCGTACCTGGCTAAATAAAGACGACACTGACGATACGCGGGTTGGGGCGTTGACAATGCAGGTGCGCGGGCAAGCATCTAAGCGAATTCTTGGTGTAATGCGGCGTCAGAACGCGGCTCCAAACGAAACGCCGCTGGCAAAAGTGACGGTTCGGCTCAATGGCGGTCGTGGCTTGGATGACGTCAGGTACGATGGAAAACTTGTCGGTCGGGGTAAATCATTCGAGGATCATCTCTCGCTAGCAAGTAACCTGTACGGGCGCTACCAGTCTCAGGTTAGGTTGGTCGAGTCGGATTATGCGATCGGCCCCGAAAAGTCTGGCAGGTGCCTCACCATTCAAGGTGAACCGATAACATTCACATTTGACCGTCCGATTCAAGATATGACGCTGTTCTCCGAGGGCATGTTTGCGGGGACAGAACCGTTCAAACTTTGGGGCGTTCCTGTCCGACACGCCGAGGACTATTACACGGTACAGGCGTTTGATCTTCACAGCGCTCGGCCGCTCGCGTTCGAGCTGTCGCCGAAGGCCATTCGCCTTTATCTTCCCAAAGGATCGTGCGGAAATTCCGTTTTGCGATTCTACGCGAACCTTCAGCACCGCTATGACGCGATGGTACAGGCCGTGAACGGCAGCGGAGACCCGGTCTTTGCATTTTAATCTCAGAATGCTCAACCTCTGGATTGGATTGTGTAAGGGAGCAAGTGGGCTTCCTCGCTCAATCCGCGATTTGAATTACAAAGAGCATTTGATCGAGTGGAGAATTATCAACAGCAAGAACAAGGAGTGCAAGCCGGAATTCACCATGTGCTCCGAGGACATGGCGCATTCTGTATTGTTTGAGTGGAAGAGTGGCCCTAACACCGACGCACACCAACTCGAAAGCTATGCAGGATTGAAACCGGAAAACCTACAGCAAATGGGGAAAATGTCTGTTAACGCCACGAAGAGTTTCGACGTAGCCGTGGTTGGCCTGGCAGAACATGCGGAACGCCTGAAGATCGGGATCGCTAAAGGGAAACACCCTTTCCCATTGCTGCTCGTTCATGATGATGGGATGTCGCTCGCGATGAACAAATTCTCATGCCCGGCGCTGAATGATTTGTTTGTGCCGTCGTTTTCAGTCGAGTACAAGAAGGCGCCGTCCCAATTTGTTCCGGTCGATGCTGATTCGTTGGTTTGGGAGGTCGCTGACGTTGTAATCCCGCAGATCCTCAAGCACATGAGCCTGAGAGACACACTGATTGATTCATCGGTGATTGCGCAGGCAATCAGCCCGCAATGGCAGATCATGCATAAGGAGGCACGGGCTCAAACCAAGCACAGGGTCGAAGAGGCGATAGAGCAAGCCGCGGCCGGGGAGTTCAGCTCGTATCTCACGTGGGACAGCCGCGCAAGCAAGGCGTCGATTATTGACAATCCGATGGAGTTCGGATTGGACAAACGCAGCAATGCGTTTCGCAAGATGCTCAAACTCCATGCGCAATTCCGCGATCGGCTGCAGAGCGGCCGGAAGTATGAATATCAGATGCGACTACCGCTCTAATCCTTGGACGGTTATTGGTCGTGCCGCTCTCTGCAATTCCCGCTGCGCCCCATTCCAGCAACAGGAGATACTCGCCGTTTTGGCTTTCACCTCGCCAACACAAGCCTTAACGCCGCCAATAAGAACCATCACGCCGTGGCTTCTTCCACCATTTCATTCGCCGAAACCATCTCGCGCATCAGTCCCGCCGCGAGGTCGCCAGGGGCTTCGCCGGGCATCACGTCCCAGGTGTATGTTTCCACCTCCAGATGCGGGGCGTAATCGAGAGATGCGACAGCTGACAGCGCGCGTTTCAGATCGTCGCGCGTCGTGCCCAGCGGGCCAAGCCGCTGGGCATCGACCGGCACATGGAAATGCACCCGCCACGCCGGCGCGGTGCGGAAATCGAGGCTTGGATGATTCACGAGGTCCTGGGTCAGATCGGTGGCGCGGATGATCCGGCCATCGGGCAGACGGGCAATCGTTTGATGCAGATAGCGCGACTCAACATATCGCAGCAGCGCGGCGCGGCCGACGGCGTTGTTCGCCGGATCATTCAATTGCAAGGCGCAACTGATGTGCACCTTGTTGATGCGGATGCCGGCTTGGTCGATCTGGCGAATCGAAGCCGATACGTCCTCGAATTCCACCGCCTGATGGCAAACGTCGTAGCACAGGCCCAGGTGGGTCCGCACGAATTCCAACGCGCCCGATGGATCGGCGCGTTCATGAAGCCGTTGGAAGAAACGGATCGCTTCGGCGGTGGTTTCCAGCACGCACATCGGCTCGGGCTCGATCGCCAGGCGGATGATTTTGCCAAGCCTTTCCCGCAGGCCATTCAGCCCGCGCGCGCATTCGATCAGTCGATCGATCGCGCGATCCATAAAATCCGGCGCATGCTCGTGGCCCTTGAATCCCAACGGCAGAGTTGAGATGCTCCCTTCGCCGCCTTCGGACAACAATGCACAAAGCACCGTTGCGCATTGCAGGGTGTAGTCAAGTCGTTGGGAGCTTGCCCAGTCGGGCAGATAAACTTTCTCCTTCACGCGATCGCTGTGGAAATCGCCGAAGGGGAATGCGTTGAGGGTATGGCACGAAAGATTCCGGCGGGCCAGGCCATCCGCGAAGCGCGCCACGCCGTCGGGCGCACCGAGCAGTTCGCGCACCACCGGCTGGGCCAGCCAAAGCCCCGCGGCCAGCGGTCGGCCCAATGCCGCGCGCACCGGCAGCGTGTATCGGTCGAGCCCCGCCTCCACCTGCGCCGCCGAGCGGCCGGGATGAACGTTGGTGCAATAACCCAGCGGCAGTTGACTGATCGACATCTGTCTTTTGGTTCTCCACCGGGTGTTGGGAATCTCGTCGGCCTCTTGTATTCTATCGCGCCCGATTCGTTGAGCGGACAATCGTTAAACGCAGCTTCCCGACGCGCGTACTTTCACGCAGACGGGAACGGCACTTGTGTCCCGGCCCACCCGGCCCTCATTCACGGAGTCATCGCGTATGCATCAAAGGAAATTACTCGCGGCGGCTATTTCCGCCGCGCTTGGTTTGGCGGGCGCGGCTCGCGCGGCCGAGGCGCCAAAATCTTTGCCGCTGCAAAAGGGCGATCATATCTGCATCATCGGCAACGGCCTGGCCGACGGACTGCAACATGACGGCTGGCTGGAGACGATGGTCTACAGCCGGTTTCCCAAGGACGAACTGGTCTTCCGCAACATGGGCTTTGGCGGCGATGAAGTGGTCTTCCGCGATCGCTCCGATAACTTCGGCACGCCCGATCAATGGCTGACCAAGGAAAAGGCGGACGTGGTGCTCGCGTTCTTCGGCTACAATGAAGCTTGGGCGGGAAAAGCCGGCCTCGAGAAATACAAGGGCAATCTCACGAAGTTCATCAAGGACACGCTGGCCAGCAAATACAACGGCAAAGCCGAGCCGAAACTGGTGATCTTCTCCCCCATCGCCCACGAAGACATCCACAATCCCAACTATCCCGACGGCAAGAAAAACAACGAAGACCTCAAGCTATACTCCGATGCGATGGCGCAGGTGGCCAGCGCCAACGGCGTGTTGTTCGTGGACCTATTCACGCCTTCGCAAAAGCTGTTCGCGGATGCAAAGACGCCGCTGACCATGGACGGCGTACACCTGTCCGCAAAGGGTGACAAGGCGCTGGCGCCGATCATCCTGCACGGCTTGTTCCCCGACTCCGCCGCGCGCGGCAAAGTCAACGTCGCGGCGATGAAAAGGCTCCGCGAAGCCATCAACGAAAAAAACTTCTACTTCTTCGAGCATTACGACACCGTGGACGGCTACAACGTGTACGGCGGCCGATCCAGCCTTGTCTACAACGGCGTCAGTAACTTCGCGGTCATGCAGCGCGAACTGGAAGTGCTGGATGTGATGTGCGCCAACCGCGACAAGCGCGTTTGGGCCGTCGCCCAGGGCGGCGACCTGAAGGTGGACGACAGCAACACGCCGCCTTTCATCCCCGTGCCGACCAATCATCCGAACAATTCGCCCGACCTCGATCCGCAGGCCGCCATCGCTCATATGAAAGTGCCGGAGGGAATGCGCGTTGAACTGGTCGCCAGCGAAAAAGACACGCCCGCGTTGGCCAACCCCGTGCAGATGGCGTGGGATACGCAGGGCCGTCTGTTCGTCTGCGCGTGGCCCAACTATCCCCACTGGAAACCCAAAGATCCGTTCGATGACAAAGTGCTGATCTTCAGCGATTTCGGCACGGATGGAAAAGCCGGGAAAACCGGCGTTTTCCTTGACCACCTCAATTGCCCGACCGGCATGGAGTTCTACAACAACGGCCTCCTGGTGGCCCAAGCGCCGTACATGATCTACGCCAGGGACACGACCGGCGGCGACAAGCCCAACGTCATGCAGCGCGTCCTTTCGGGCATTGACTCTGCCGACACCCATCACACCGAAAACAGCTTCGTGCTCGACCCCGGCGGCGCGCTCTATTACCAGGAAGGTACCTTCCTTCACAGCCAGGTTGAAAACGTCTGGGGCCCGCCCGCCCGCAATCAAAACGCCGGCGTTTATCGGTATGAACCGCGCACCGGCAAATTTGAGCCCTATGCCTGCTACGGCTTCGCCAATCCGCACGGCCATGTGTTCAACAATTGGGGCACCGACATCATCATTGATGGAACCGGCGCCGTCCCCTACTACGGCCCCACCATCTCCGGCAAAAAATACTTCCCAGATAAGCACTCCAACTCCCCCACCGTATACCGCCAGCGCACGCGCCCCTGCCCCGGCGCCGAAATCCTCTCCAGCCCGATCTTCCCCGAGAAGTACAACGGCAACCTCCTGGTTGCCAACGTGATCGGCATGCAGGGCATTCTGGATTACAAGCTGGAGGAGAAGGACTCAGGGCTGGTCGGCACCGAGGTTGAGCCGTTGTTGCAAAGCGATGATCCCAATTTCCGCCCGGTGGACATCAAGATCGGCCCCGATGGCGCGATCTATTTCTGCGATTGGTACAACCCCCTGATCGGGCACATGCAGCATCACCTGCGCGATCCGAGCCGCGATCACACGCATGGCCGGATTTATCGGATCGTGCCGACCGATCATGGACTGCGCACGCCGGCCCAGGTTGCCGGCGCGCCGATCGAGGCATTGCTCGATCTTCTCAAGGATCCCGAGGATCGCACGCGCTCCCGCGCCAAGATCGAGCTTGGCGGCCGTGACAGCAAGCAAGTCATCGCGACGGTTGATAAATGGATGGCTGGCCTGGACGCCAAAGACGCCAACTACCAACACAACCTGATGGAAGCGCTGTGGGTTTATCAGTATCACAATGTTGTGAATCAGGCGTTGCTGGAAAAGATGCTGGCTTCGCCGAATCATCACGCCCGCGCCGCCGCCACGCGCGTGCTTTGCTACTGGCGCGATCGCGTGAAAGATCCGCTAAAACTGCTGCGCAAGCTGGTGAACGACAACAACCCGCGCGTCCGGCTGGAAGCCGTGCGGGCGTGCAGCTTCTTCACGGTCCCCGAAGCCCAGGACGTGGCGCTCGATTCGCTGAATAAGCCGCAGGATAAATGGCTGAAATATGAGCTCGACGACGCGATGAAGACGCTGGATAAAGTCGCCAAGGGCGCCAAGCAGACGGCCCGGCGGTAGAGCGACGGCGCCCGGCATTGAAAATCGGTCGTCTGCGATCATTGCGCCGGGTTGTTTTCACGTTAGCCGCGAATGCCGCTCGATGTTGCAATCCACTACTGGCATGCCATGCGCGCCTGTAATGGGCTTGACGTGGCACGGGCGTCCCGCCGGTGCGGACGGCTTGAGATTTTCAAAAAATGAATGTGCCGCGAACTCGATGACAACGCGCACGGGCGGGACGCCCGTGTCACAAAAAGGTTGCCATTCCCGGCCCCTCTGGCGGCCACGAAATGCCACGGCGCGTAGGGTTCGCTTCAGCGAATGCGGCACCCCACCCACGCGGCCGACGGTGTTCGCTGAAGCGAACCCTACGAGAGAACCCCCATGCCACCGACGGTGATTATTCAGATTCTTGCCGCCGTCCTTCTGGCGTTGGCCGGCGCGGCCACTGTTGGCGCGGCCGATGCGCCCGCCGCACCGGTCAGCCAGACGCTGGTCATCGACGTCAACAAAAATCCTCGCATCGTGAAGTATCAGTTGAATCGCCTATCCAATGCCGAGTTGGCGAGCGTGGTTCGCAAGCCCGGCGACGTGAAATACAAGCCGGTGTATGAAACCCTCCTGATGCGCAAGGGGATGGAAAAGAAATACCGCGAGGAGGCTGCCGGCGCGTTGGCCCGGATGGACAAGGATTCGCCCGCGCTGGAAATCCTCAATGCCATCGGCGCGGTCGATGCCGAGGACAAAGCCACGCAGCGCGAACTGGTATCGCTGCTGCTGGCGCAAAAGCCGGCGGACCTGGCGTCGCAGAAAGAGAAGCTTGCCTCGCTGGCCAAGGATTCGGACAGCCAGGTGGTGAAGCAGGCCGCCTATGCCGCCCTAGCCACCGCCGACGGCAAGCCTGATGAAGTCTGGCAACTGGCGGCGCAAAGCGATGGCGGCCTCAAGGCGCTGCTCGGAGGCTTGCCGTGGATCAATGACGCGAAGCTGCGCGAGGCATTTTTTCCCAAGGTCGAGCCGTTGGTGAGCAAGGCGCCCGACCCGGCCACGCAAGCCGCCGCCGCCGAAGCCATCAGCGCCATTCCCGGCCATGAAGCGCAGGAATTCAAGCTGTTGTCGCAGGTGATTGCCGCCGGCAAGGGCGAGGCGCGGGATGCCGCCGTCCGCTCCATCCGCCGGATTCCGGCCGCGAAATGGCCCAGGGATCAGATCCCCGCGCTGGCAAAAGTGGTCCTCAACATCATCCGCCAGACGCCGGCCAACGATCGTACGGCCCCGGCGGTTCTACAAACCGTGCAGTTGGGGGAAGACCTCGCCGGCGCCATGCCGCCGGCGCGGGGCGTGGTCATCCGCCGGGAATTGCGCGAGCTTGCGGTGCGCGTGGTCGCCATCCGCACGCTGCGCGAGCAGATGGAATATGACATCCGCTACTTCGTGGTGCAGGCGGGCAAGCCGGTGGAGATCATTCTGGAGAATGACGACTTCATGCCGCACAACATCGTGATCGGCGCGCCCGGCTCGCTGGCCGAGATCGGCGCCGCCGCCGGCATGATGCAGCCGCCAGCCGACATGAACGAAAAAGCCTTCATCCCCAACTCCCCCAAGGTTCTGCACAGCACGCATCTGGTGCAGCCCGATGAGTCGGCGACCCTCAGCTTCATCGCCCCCACCACGCCCGGCCAATACGTCTTCCTGTGCACCTTCCCCGGCCACTGGCCAAAAATGTACGGCACCATGCTCGTCGTCCCCGACTTGGAGCAATGGGAAGCCAACCCCAAGCCGCCGATCGATCCGTTCACCAAAATGCCGTTCACGTCGCAGAAGAACGAGGCCCATCCGATCAGTCCGGGCGAAGCGGGGGCGGAGCATCAGCATTGAAGTTTCCCGCCGTAGAAGCGGCGTCCCCGCCGCTTTATCTTCGGTAGAAGCGGCGTCCTCGCCGCTTTGTCTTCTCCTGGATTAAGAAAAGCGGCGGGGACGCCGCTTCTACTGAATACGAGAATATGATTCACATTTTCGCCGACGTTTAGCGGCTTCCGGAATTTTTCCTCGCACCAATGGTAGAATCGCGGCGCGATGAAACGGCGTCTGTTTGCTGTTTTGGCCACGCTGTCATTATTAATGTGCATTGCGGCGTGCGCACTGTGGGTTAGAAGCCATTTCGCACACGACATCTTTAGGTGGCAACGGGCGCGCTTGACTCCTCCGTCAGGAGGTCATCTCGGAATATTGAACTATGGATTTATTGACCTCGAAACCGACGAGGGAATATTCGGCATAGCGCGATGCCACTACTATTGGCCCAACTTGGATTCTCAAGATTTCGCAAGCTTACAAGGGGATTTTGGAGACTGCCAGACTTTCGATCACCTTCGCGAAAACTCTACCATCTTGTCTACTGATGGCGACGCGATTGTGAACTGGAATGGTTTCTACTGGGTCCGATATGACGGAGTTGTGTCGCAGAGAATGATCCAGCACATTTTGGAAGTCCGAATGCCGGCTTGGAGCGTTGTATTGTTTCTGGCGGTCTTCCCCGTCGCATGGTTAATCTCGTGGCGGCGACGCCGCGCCTCGACCAGCGGCATGTGCCCCAAATGCGGCTACGACCTGCGCGCCTCGCCTGACAGGTGCCCCGAATGCGGGAGTCCAAATGAATCACCAAAAGATGCCACTGGAAATCGTTGCGCGTGACAAGGGAAACGCCCGCAAGGAAATGTGTGTGCTTAACGGTTTCGACGGCGATGTCTTTTCCCTCCCCCAATATTCCGAGGGAAGGCACAGTGGGTCTTTTTCCCTCAGTCCCCACAG
>Ga0209483_1002454_pt1 | contig 12987 bp, 14 predicted proteins | sample NGEPerA_FD_184508 | JGI IMG/M metagenome (GOLD analysis project Ga0209483, IMG submission 184508) | Arctic peat soil microbial communities from the Barrow Environmental Observatory site, Barrow, Alaska, USA - NGEE PermafrostL2-A... | ecosystem: Environmental > Terrestrial > Soil > Wetlands >... | reverse complement strand
CCGCAGCGTGTCCGCGTGGACGCCTCCAGCGAATCCACCGCGCCGGCTCCCGTTGAAGCGGCCGTCACCCAAGCCCCACGCATCGATAGGGCGGCCCTCAACCCAAATCGTTCCGGCGACACGCCCCCATCGATCGGCAACATCGTCGGCATGGGCAGCAATACTCCAAGCCTCGTTCCTGCCAACTCCTCAACCGGCAGCCCGGCAATCGTCGTCGCCGCAACCCGGCCCGAGCGGCCCAAAGTCTCGACCGGAGTCGCGGCCGGCCTGCTCCTGTCCGCCATCCAACCCATCTACCCCGCCATCGCAAAAGCGGCCGGCATACAAGGCACGGTCACCGTCCACGCCATCATCTCGAAGACCGGCGCCATCGAAAGCGCCAGCGCAGTCGCCGGTCCCATGATGCTCCGTCAGTCGGCTCTCGATGCCATCCGCATGGCCCGCTACCGTCCCTACCTCCTCAACGGCCTCCCCACCGAAGTCGACACCACATTCAGCATCAACTTCCGCTTAAGCGAATAGAGCAGTGTGTAGTGTGTAGAGCGTAGAGTGTAGTGAAAGACGCGCTCTCTCTACGCTCTATCCTCTACACTCTACCCACTGCTCTTCTCACCCCAGCGCTATCGCCTCCAGTGGATACCCGGCATCCTTCCACCCCTGCAACCCACCTCGCAGCGGCCGCACTCGCAGTATCCCCAGACTCCGCAGCTCGAGCGCCACCTTCGCGCTCGTCTCTTCACTCGGACACGTGCAATACAACACAACATCGCGGTCTCGCGGGATCATCGAGTTGCGTTCCTTCAGTTCCTGCGGCCCAATCTGCACGGCCCCCGGCAGCGCTCGCGGATCGGGCAAGATATCCAGCGGATGCCGCAGGTCGACGATGAACGGCGGCTCGCGGTGCTCGCGTATCGCATCCTCGATCATCGCCATCAACTGCCCCGGCTCCAGCCGCATCCCGCGCAGATTCACCAGGAACTGGTACCGCTTCACCAGCCGGTAAACAATCACGCCGATCACCATCAGCACAACCAGTGTGGCCGCGAAGTGTTCGAGCACACCGAAAAACTCATTGCTCCGCTTGGCCACATCGCCGAAGAAGCGTCCCGCAAACAACCACGCCCCCGCCCATATCAGGCAGCCGGCCGTGTCGTACACCACAAATTTCCAGTACGGAATCTTCGCCTGCCCCGCAATCGGCGGCGCCATCGTGCTCAGCCCGGGAACGAACTTTGCAAACAGCAGCGCATACGCCCCGCGCTTGCCGACGGTGCCCTGCGTCTTCTCGACGCACGTCGCGGCCTCCAGCGAAAACCTGCACAGCACGTTCATCACCCGCGTCCCATATTTCCGGCCCAGCCAGTACCACGCCGAATCCGAAATCAAACTCGCGAAGATTACCAGCGGCAGCGCATACGCCAGGTGCAGCTTATGCGCGGCGCTCATCGTGCCCGCGGCCAGCATCACCGGAACGCTGGGTACGGGGATCCCGGCCTGCTCCAGCAGCACCCAGCCGAACAGCAGCGCATACGCATGACGTACCAGCAGACCCATCACCGACGACATATCCCCAAACCTCCACCCACCGGCTCGAGCAATCTCCTGTGGGTGTATAGCGAGGCGGAGGGGTCGATGTCCGTTTTCCCCCAGAAAAACGGTACTGCACACCTTCATCCGCTCCATAGCAACAGGAGAGTTGCTCTAGTGCTATGTAGATGTTCGCCCACAAAAACCGTCGCAGAATACTTTCCCGCAAGAAAAAATCAGCCGACGCCCATCCGCGCTAAAATAGATTCGTGCCGCACAAGACCCAATCCCCGACCAAGTTCATCGTTGCCGCGCTCCTCGTCGTCGGAGTCGTCACCTGGCTCGCCATCTCCGCCGGCAGTCAGAGCAAGTCCTACTACGTCACCATCACCGAGTTGCAGGCGATGGGCAACAAGGCTTACACCCGCAACCTCCGCGTCGCCGGCAACGTGGCTCCCGGAAGCATCGAGCACGCCGGCGCGAACGCCACTTTCACGCTGATCGAGCAGGGCAAGACGCTCCGCGTCAACTACCAGGGCGTCGAGCCCCCACCCGACGCCTTCAAGGACGACGCACAGGCCCTCGCCATCGGCACCTATGGCCGCGACGGAGTCTTCCACGCCACCCAGCTACAGGCCAAATGCGCCAGCAAATACGCTCCCGCCGCCAAGCCCGGCGCCGCCCCCACCGGCAACACCGCCCCCATGGGCGCTACCGCTTCGCTCGCGCACTAAACGCGCTTCGCTCCCACACCCCCGCAAATCTGTCGTCTCGACCGCTATCCCCAACCGAGCCAGAACTTTGTCATCTCGACCGAAGCCTCGTAGCTTCATCGCGTTGCGCAGTGGAGAGATCGCAGCATTTGCTCTTGTCTTTGCTTTTCTTGTTTTCCATTCCCGTAGGGAATCTGCTTCTTCCTTTGTCGTTGCCTGTCCTCGCCTTGAACCACCCCAACCCCGGGTGGCCCATCCTTCGCGCCTTTTGCGAAGGGTGGGGTATCGCGCAAAGCGCGACCGCTCTCTTCCACGCCGCCACAACTTTGTCATCCTGAGCGGAGTAGCTCGCGCACTTTGCGAGCTACGCAGCCGAAGGACCCGCCACCCCGCCCACGCCCAGCACTCCGCTCGAGCCGTTCAACCCCAACACCGGGTGGGGTATCGCGCAAAGTGCGATCATCCTCGTACATACAGCGCGAGTATGCCCCTATATCCGCAACGTGCGAGTTATCGATTGCTTCTCACAAGCCGACTTATGAGGACTAATAAGTCTCAATGAGCGACCTAAAACGCATTCACATCGACGACTTCAACCTGCGTGTAGGTGTCAGCGAGAAGCTGATCATCGCCCAGCGTTAGGTTTGGCGGCGTATACGTTTGGGCATACTGAATCCGCACCGCAGCGCTATTGGATACCGATGCCTTCTCATCGATAGGCCGATTATGCGGTGCGCCCATTACCGGCCTCCAGCTCTCGTGGATGGCGTCCAGCGCATACTTGGCGGGCATCGTGGCAAACTGGGATGCCTGTGTTGGGTCGAAGGTTAGTCCCTGCGCCTGCGCTTTGGCGGCCATCCACCCGAGGGAGATGTTACTAAGTTCGGTTGAGTCGTCGACGCCACCGGCAAGCGCTGTTCCGCCGCCGATGTCGCTGTGACAGCCGGAAAACCATACCTGTTCAATAACTTGGCCGGGAGCAGGCACCGACATCCACAGCGTTGCCGGAAATTGGGCGCGCTGCTCGTCCACAGCCAACGCCTGATAGGCACTCTTTACGTCTGGATGCAGACCCGTATCGAGGAAACCGTATTCCTTTTCGTCTACACCACCGAAGATGGCAGGAATTCCCAAAGATCCGACCGTATCCCATACTCCGACCATCTGAATTGTTGCGTCGCCAAGGCCGCAGACACCCAGCCCCGCGAGGAGCTGCGCCCGGTTAGTAGGGTCACGATAGGCTTGAAAAGTTTTGGTCACGCAATCGTCGGTGAAGCTGCCTGTGGGCAGACCGCAAGTGGCGATCATGCCGGCAATGCTGCGGGCAGTAAAGGCGCCGCGGCTGAAACCGAAAAGGTAGATCTTGTCACCGGTCTCGTACACATGTGCAATCTTTGTGTACGCATCTTGTACTTTCTGGATCAGACCCTGGCCGAATGCGCCACCAACTATATGGTCCAGGCCGGTTGTATCGGCTCCCACTCCATCGTCATAGAAAGTTACCTGGTCAGCCGTGACGAGCAGGGCCTTGTAGAGACGGTAAACGTTGTCGTTCATCCGTGGGGTGTCCCAGGTGCCGTCTGTGCAGAAAACGATCCGCTTTGCCATTGAGAATCTCCGGTGAAAGGTTGGGGCCCAGACAATTTGTACCACTCATTACCCTCCGATGGCCGGTGAATCGGAAGTTGGTTGCGTTGGCCCGAATCTTCTTGACAAGTCGACGCATAGGGTTTCCCATCCGGGGTATGGATCCCGAGCTGAATATCAACTTACCTGTGGGTCCGCGCTTGCTTGGCCGCTGGGCGGCTCCGGTGTGCGCGGCTGTATTGTGTTTGTTCACGTCCGGGTGCCTTTCGCCGCTAGCCAAGCACGTGAAGGCCTTCTCTGACGCCAGCGACCTGGTGATTACAAATTCCGAAAGCGCCTATCGCGCGGCAAACGACCTTCGGTCGCAGGAACAGATTACGGCGTCGGTGTATGCATACGAGAAGAATCCTTCCTGGAATCCCTACACGGATCCGAGGCCGCTGCTCACACCTGAGCAGCTTCAGGCGAGGATAACGGTCCTCAATGGCCTTAAGACTTACGCTGCTTCCTTGACTGCTCTTACCGGTAAGCCCCCGGCTGACCTGGATAGCGCTGCCTCGGGCGTAGGAGCAAATCTGGAAGCACTTAATACGTCGGTGGCGACGGATCTTAGCAACTCGGTCCCAAACATTCCCGTGATGGACAGCAGCGTCCAGAACGGAGTCAGCACGGCGGTCAAGGCTTTGGGGGAATATCTAATTGCTAAGAAAGTCAAAGGTTCACTTCCTGCAATTACCCAGAAAATGAACCCGAGTATAGCGACCGTTTGCGAATTTCTGAATAGCGATATCGTAGTCTTGCGTCGCCAAGCGGATGCGGATTACCTTCAACTGTCCACCGATCAAGATGGTTTCATTCGCCATAACCTAGCAGCGCTCGGCCCGGAGCAAACACGGGCTGAGATTCGTATCCTGTTGACTATCGTTAGCCAGCAGAAGGCCAATGATTTGCTTTTGAGCAAGTTACAGAAGTCCCTTCATACCCTGGAGTTGACTCATCAGGCTCTAGCGGCAGCAGCGCAGGGGAATAATCCGGCCTCGCTGCAGCAGAACATCGCATTGCTGGTGGCGGCTGGCGAGGATCTCGGGAATTACTACAACACGCTACAGACTGCTGCGACATCGACGACGACGAGCACGTCCACAGCGGTGCCGGCAGTCAAGCAATAGAAGCACAGATGAACAAGGAGATATCGCATGGCAACTCCAACTTCCCCTTTATCCCAAAATCTCGATACAGGCGCATCGTATCAGGCGGTCTATGACGCGCTGGGCAACGCATATTGGGAGGCCTCGACAATCGATGCCAAGGACCAGATTCACGGCGCGATGGAGGAGGTCTACGACATTATTACGGCCTACGATGAGCAGGACCTGGCAACTAATACGGATGCTTTTCTTGCCTTGAAGCCTAAGATCGACCAAACCAATGCGGCGTTGAAGGTGATTCAGACCGAAGTCAACGCCATTACAAAAAAAATTAGCACAGCCTCCACGTTGATAGGCGCCATTGCAAAGGTGCTTTCTTTGTTCCCGTCCCTCCCCGTCTAGTGGAATTATGGGACACATAGCTAAACCAACTGTAGCGCTTCTACCGCCAACAACAGCGCCAGCCGCAATGTCATCAGACCGCGCCGATTACTAACGATAAACGCTCTTCCCGTCACGAACCACCCTCCACCCTCACGGCTTCGTCAGCGCCTTCAAATACAAGTAATAAAACTCCACCCCCTCATAAAACGAACTCACCCTCAACCGCTCATCCTTCCCATGCGCGCGGTCGTCATCGAAATCCACGCCGATCCCACTTACCCCATAACTCGGAATCCCCGCCGCCATCGTATAAATCGAATCACTCGCCCCAACCGACATCGACGGCACCACCGGCATCCCCGGCCACATCTCCGCGACCACCTGGCGCAGCGGCCCGAACACATCCTCGCGCACCGGCGGCGGCGGCGCGCTCTTCCGCTCCGAGCCCATCGCCATCGCGCTCCCACTGTCGGTCACATACTCGATCTTCATCCCCGGGTCCGCAAACAGCGCAATCAGCTTCTGCCGAATCTCCTCCTGCGAGTACCCCGGCAGAATCCTGCAATTCACATTCGCCTGCGCCATCGCCGGCAGCGCGTTGGGCGCATGACCGCCCTTCAACATCGTCGCCACGCACGTCGTCCGCAGGACTGCATTGTCGCCAGGGTCTTTTGAAAACTCCGCCACCGCCTCCATATCCGGTGGAGTCGCCAGCAGCCCGCGAATCAGCGCCGCGCGCGCCGGGGTCGCCACCCTCTCCGTGGCCTCCAGCTCCGCCCGCGTCACCGCATTCAACTCCATCGGAAACGGATGCGCCTCCAGCTTCTCCAGCGCATGCATCAGTTCATAGATTGCATTGTCCGGCCTCGGCTGCGAGCTGTGGCCGCCGCGGTCCACCGTCGTCAACCGGAAATCCGCATAGAGCTTCTCGGTCGCCTCGACCCCCATCTGCGTCGGCTTCCCTTGCCGCAACTCCACTCCACCCGCATCCGGGTTCAGCACAAAATCCGCCACCATCAACTCCGGCCGGTTCTTCAGCAGCCAGTCCACCCCGTTCGACTGCCCACCCTCCTCATCCGCCGTCAGCGCGATCACAATGTCCCGCTTCGGGACCCACGCCTCGCGCCGCAGCCGGATAAAATTCTCGACCAGGTCGGCGTCCTCTTCCTTGATGTCCTGCGTCCCGCGCCCGTAAAAATACCCATCCTTCTCGACAAACTTGTAAGGATCGGTCGTCCAGTCCTCGCGTCGCGCCTCGACCACATCCAGGTGGCAGATAATCAAAATCGGCTTCAGCCCCGACCCCGCCGCCCCGCGATACCGCGCCACAAGGTTCTGCTTCCGATCGTTCGGCCCCGCGAGCACCAAATCCGCTGCCGGAAACCCCGCCGCCAGCAACCGGTCCCGCATCGCGACCGCTGCGGCCGTCACGCTGCCATTCGAGTCTTGAGAATTGATCTCAACCAGCTGCTTGAAGATCGCCCGCGACAGCTCCCGGTCCTGCGCCGGCAATTGCGGCGAACTACCCTGTTGTGCCGCCAAAACGCCACTTAACGCCACTATCCCCACACAAATGCTCAAACCTCTTACTTTTCCGCTCAAAGCCGCCTCCACGCCACTAAGTGGCACATAAAGCCACAAATTTTTCGTGGTTCTATACTCGCATAGCACCCGATGTTTGCCACCGCCAATCCCACGCCCGCTATCGAACTCACCCGCGTTTCCCGCGTATATGGTGTATTTGCAGCACTTCGCAACGTCTCGCTCAAAATTCCCGCGGGGTCCAGCGTTGTCATTCTCGGCGAAAACGGCGCCGGGAAATCCACCCTGCTCCGCGTGATCGCCGGACTCACGAGTCCGAGCCACGGCCAGGTTTCTATCTTCGACGCACCGCCCCGCGACCAGTCCGACCGCCTCGCTTACATGTCCCACGAAACCATGCTCTACGACGAACTCACCGGCCTCGAAAACCTCCGCTACTTCGCTGCCCTCCAACCCCCCGGCCTCACACCCGAGGCGGCCCTCCGCGAAGTCGGCCTCGACCCGGCTCTTCCCCGCCGCGTCGGCGAATACTCCCAGGGCATGAAGCAGCGCGCCTCGCTCGCCCGCGTCCTGCTCACCCAGCCCGATCTCCTGCTGCTCGACGAGCCCTTCTCCAATCTCGACGTCGCCTCCGCGGCACACATGGTCGAGTTGCTCCTCAATTACGTCAAAACCCCGTCCACCACCGGCCACAACCGCACCCTCCTCCTCACCACGCATCAAGCCGGCCTCGCCCGCCCGTTAGCCGGTACCACCCTCACCCTGTGCGCCGGCGAAGTCGTTTCCGAGGCCGTGCAATGAAGAAAACCAACGCCGCCCGCCTCCTCGACACCCTCAGCATCCCCTACGATCTCCGCGCCTACGACGTCGACCCCGACGACCTCACCGCCCTCTCCGTCGCCCGTAAAATCAACCTCCCCGCCGAGCAGGTCTTCAAAACCCTCGTCACCGTCACCAACGACGGCGAGCATCTCTTCGCCGTTATCCCGGGAAACGCCGAGCTCGACCTCAAAAAACTTGCCGCCGCCGCCGGCACCCGCAAAGCCGAGCTCGCCGCCCTCAAAGAAGTCGAGCCTCTCACCGGATACATCCGCGGCGGCGTCACCGTCCTCGCCGCCCGCAAGCCTTTCCGCGCCTTCGCCGACGAGACCATCGAACTCCACGACATCATCTCCGTCTCCGCCGGCCTGCGCGGCCTCCAGCTCATTCTCACGCCCGCCGACTACCTCCGCGCCACCGCCGCCACCCTCGCCGACCTCACCAAAGCGGTGCATCCATGAACTACGCCCGCCACGTCCTCACCCACCTCCGCAAAGACCTCCGCATCGAGTGGCGCACCAAAGACTCGATCAACGGGATGCTTTTCTTCACGCTCCTGGTCGTCGTCGTCTTCTCCATCGCATTCGACCCCACCTCCTACCCCACCATCGCCCGCCAAATCTCTGGCGGCCTGCTCTGGGTCGCAATCCTCTTCGCGGCGATGACCGCCCTCAACCAGTCGTGGGCGCGCGAAGTCCGCAACCACGTCCTCGACGCCCACCGGCTCGTCTCCGCGCCCGCATCGACGCTCTTCGTCGGCAAAGCCCTGGCCAACTTCCTCTTCGTCACCGCGGTCGAAGTCGTCCTCGCCCCGGTCTTCGCCATCTTCTACAACATTCACCCGCTCGGCAACGGCTGGATACTCCTCGTCATCCTCCCTCTCGGCACCTGGGCACTGGTCGTCAACGGAACCTTCTTCGCCGCCCTCAGTCTCCGCACGCGCAGCCGCGAGTTGATGCTCCCACTCATCCTCTTCCCCATCTCCATGCCCGCGCTGCTGGCGATGATCCAGGCCACCACCAACGTCCTCACCGCCGACTACCCGCCCAACCTCTGGATCAAGGTCCTCTTCGGCTACGACATCATCTTCACCACTGCCTGCGTCCTGCTGTTCGAGACCATCCTCCACGCCGATTGAAGTCACTGTAGGCCCAACGCCCCAATCTGCCTCAGCGTGCAAACTGCACGCAGATAACGTTTACACTAGCTCCATGTCTGTCCCGCGCCTGCTGATTTTCGACCTCGACGGCACTCTCATCGACTCCTCAGTCGATCTCTGCAACTCGGTCAACGCCACGCTCGAAATCGCCGGCAAGCCCACCCTGCCCCACGCCCTCATCGCCACCTACATTGGAGACGGCGCGGCCATGCTCGTCCGCCGCGCCCTCGGAGACCCCGGAGATCTCGACTCCCGCACCCCCATCTCCGACCGCGGCAACAGTCCCTTCCACCGCGCCTTCGATTTCTTCCTCGCCTACTACCGCGTCCACAAGCTCGACAACACCCGCGTCTACCCCGGCGTCCTCGAAGCGCTCACTGAAATCCGCGCCGCATACCCATCGCTGCCGATGGCCGTGCTCACCAACAAGCCAGTCATTCCCTCGCGCGAAATCTGCGCCGCCCTCGGCCTTACGCCGTTCCTCTTTCAGAACTACGGCGGCAACTCGTTCCCCACCAAAAAGCCTGACCCCGAAGGCCTGCTCACGATCGTCGCCGAGGCCAGCGCCCTCACCGCAACCGCCATCACCCCAGCCGAAACCCTTATGATCGGCGACTCCGACGTCGATGTCCTCACCGCCCGCCGCGCCGGCGCCATCTCGGTCGGCTGCACCTACGGCCTCGCCCCCCACACCCTCGCCGCCGCCGAACCCGATCTCAGCGTCGCCAGCCCATCCGAGTGGCCTCGCCTCCTCGGCCTCGCGTAGAGCAGTTTTCATTGATTCAAGGCCCTGGCCCCCACGTTGGCGGCGCCACCAAACCAAGGGCCAAAGGCCCGCCCTATACCAGCATGGGGCGTAGCCCCATGTATTCGGCAAGCGGTAAATCAGAGCGCTGAAGGCGCGACCTATATTCGCGGCACCACCCATCGTCGGGCCACCGCTACTTCCACGCCCCCAACAACCGCCGCACCACAATCAACTCCCCCGTGTGGTACGCATTGTGGTCCGCGATCAACATCGCCTCATGCAGCAAATTCTGCCCATCGCCCCACGGAAACGCCTGCACCAACTCCGCGTTGTCCGCCTCGTTCAACAGCTCATGGAACGCTTTACGATCGGCGCGAATCGCAGCCAGCGACCCCTCCCACGCCTTTTCACCCGCCGGAGCAGCCTCTTTCGGCCAATAGTCGTCCGGCCACTTCATCGCCTTATACGACCCATCGCGGTTGTCGCAGAAGTCCAGGATGTCGCGCTGCGCAATCCGCAGATGCTCCACGATCTGCCACCCCGAATACGGCAGCCCCTCCGGCACAACCCCGCGCAACTCCACCGGAAAGCCCTTCACCGCGGCGTCGAACGTCGCATGGGCCTTGCCCCCATCGAGCAGCGTCACCAACTCCCGCCGCAACTCCGTTCCCAGACTTACCCTCGCATCGTTCATGTCTCTTTGGATGCGGAACACCCCTTCCCTCGCCGCAACCTCAATCGTATTTATCCCGCAGCCGCTCCAGCCGCGCCTTCACGTCCGGCCACTCTGCCGCGACAATCGAATACCGCGCCGAATCCCGCGGCGTAAAGTCCGAAGCCATCCGATGCGCGCGCAGCACGCCGTCCAGCCGCGCCCCCATGCGCTCCATTGCCGCCCGCGACCGCTCGTTGCGCCGATCCGTATGCAGGCATACGCCGCACATCTGCCACACTTCGAAAGCATGAGTCAGCATCAGCAGCTTGGCTTCGGTATTCACCGCCGTCCGGACAGCCGGCGCCGTCAGCCACGTATAGCCGATCTCGCACACATCCGGCGTGCTGCGACCATACTGCGCATGCCCTTCCGGCCACGACCACCGTTCCATGGCCCAGAACCGCGTCGACCCAATCACCGCGCCATCATCAGCCCTGACAATCGCAAACGGGACCGCCGTCCCCGCCTCCCGCCACGCAATCGCGGTGCCCACATATCGCGTCACCGCGTCCTCACCCTGCGGGACAAGACTCCACCGATAAATCGAGGGGTCTACCGCCGCCGCGGCCACCAACCCGTCGACATGCCGATGTTCCAGCGGTTCCAGACGAATGCGCCGTCCGCACAGTACAAAATGTTCCGATTCCATAATGTCCTCTGCATACAGATTTTACGCAGCCGGAGCCAAAGCATCGATTGGGCCCCCTCGATTCGAGCCCACGCAACCGGCGATCGACCGAAAATTATTGCCGCACATAAGTTCGGGCGCCCGAAGTCTCCTTCAGGCGCCCGCAACCTTACTCCCAGATCGGCACGGTTTCTAAACGGCAATACTGCGGCAGGATCGAGGGCCGCAAGTTGCCTCTCACCGCAGTTCCGGTCGAGTCTGTCACCGTGCCGTAAATTGGGCCTGTGGTTGTCTGGGCTGCCCGTTGCGAACTTGTCGAGATCGCACCCAACCAACCCCCACCCGTTATCATTACAGTCGCAGGAGGATTTTTCCCATGCCCCGCATCAGCCGGCTCGATCGCTCCGAAGTTTCCCCCGATCTCACCCCCGTCTACGACAAGTTCCTCCGCGACCGCGGCAACGTGCCCTACTTCTTCCGCACCCTCGCCCATCGCCCGGAAATCTTCCGCACCGCGGCGGCGCACATGGAAGCCGTCCTCAAAACCGGCACGCTCCCCACCAGGCTCAAAGAGTTGGTCGTCGTCCGCACCTCGCAGCTCAACTGCACGGCATACTGCCTCGCCAGCCACACCGCCATCAGCCTCAAGCTCGGCTGGTCGCCCGAGCACATCGAAGCCCTCAAGTCCTGGCGCGATTCCCCACTCTTCAGCGAAGCCGAAAAAGAAGCCATCCACCTCGCCGAGGCCATGACCAACGCCTCGCACGAGTACACCGACGCCGACATGGCCCGCCTCCGCCGCTTCTATTCTGAAGGAGAAGTCATCGAGCTTATGGCCGCCGTCGGCCTCTTCAACTACTTCAACCGCTTCAATAACCTTCTGCAAATGGAACCCACCAAACCCGCGACCGCCGAAGAACTCGCCGAAGCCGGCATCGAGCCTGTCACCGCATAGCGGCCCTCACGGATACAGCAGCACCGCAATGCTGTAGGTGCTGAACGGCTGGTTCCCCGCCCCGGCGCAAGCCCCCACCGCGGCCTCGCTGTACTTCCCGCTGGCAACCCTCACCTTCAGCGCATCCGGAATCCGCAACAGGTCCCCCGACGTATACCGCATCACGAACATCGGCTGCCGCGCGCCCGCGAATCCCGTCGACTGCGCGCAAGTCCGTCGCGCACCCTCATCGGCCGGCAAAATCGCCACTGGCCCGGCCGCCGCCACCAGTCGCCCCACCGCCTGCTCCTGTTGTTCGAGCGTCAGCGACTCGACTGCCCGCTCAAAATCCTGCACCGCATAGAGTTGACCATTGCGCGACCGTACGCTGATCCCCACCGCATCCACATGCGGGTCGAGCAGGTTCGCGCGATGCCCCGGCGAGTTCATCCACGCATCGTGGATCCGCACCGCCGTCTGCGCCTCCGCCACATTCTCGGCGATCAAACTGAATCGCGCCCCCGCACTCTTCCCACGCGCCGCCAGCTCCGGCTCCCCCGGATACTGGTGCGAAATACTCTCCCGCCTCGCCATCTCCAGCGAGTGCCCCTGCGCCGCGCGATACAATGCCGCGTCCCAGCGCAGCGTCGGCAATCCCCGCGACGCGCGCTCCGCATTCGCTGCCTGAAAAAGATACTGCTCCGCCACCGAAACCGCCTGCGCGCGCACCTGCGAAAACACCGCACAGAAAACCAGCCCGACGACCAGACGGAGACCCATATACACTCAAACCCGCGTTCCAGAAAAATGCCGCGCGAAACCTACTCTCATTCAACGCTCATTTCACCCATCGCGCTCCCACTTCCCTGCATCCTACCCTCTCAGCCGCACAACCTGGGTCGCGGCCGCACAAACCCAGGGTGACCCATCTAAGGTGGGCACGAACCGCAAAGACCTGGGGTGACCCATCTTCGCCGCGCTCTTTGCGGCTAAGGTGGGCTCGAACCGCAAAGACCCGGGGTGACCCATCTTCGCCGCGCTCTTTGCGGCTAAGGTGGGCACGAACCGCAAAGACCTGGGGTG
>Ga0209483_1002453_pt1 | contig 12989 bp, 10 predicted proteins | sample NGEPerA_FD_184508 | JGI IMG/M metagenome (GOLD analysis project Ga0209483, IMG submission 184508) | Arctic peat soil microbial communities from the Barrow Environmental Observatory site, Barrow, Alaska, USA - NGEE PermafrostL2-A... | ecosystem: Environmental > Terrestrial > Soil > Wetlands >... | reverse complement strand
GTTCGACTGAGGAAAGTCGCGCACCGGTTCGCGCCCGAGAAGATAGCTCCCAAGGCGTCCTGCCTTCACCAGGTTTACGGCTTGCGCCGGCACGCCCTCCTCATCAAAATCGTATGCGCCTATCAGTCCCCTGCCGTTGTAGCTTTTCAGTCCCGGATCGTCCACCACGTCAATGAACTCGGGCAGCACCTGCGCATGAAAGCTGGAGGCAAACGGTCCATTGGTGCGTGCCTCGGTTCCCAGCCTTGGCCGCGTTGCTGTTACACCGCCAGCCAAAAGACTGTGCAGAGTATCCGCGCCGGCGTCGGAACTCAATAGAATCGGGCCATGGTATTCCTCGTCGACCAGCGGGGCCTTGCGTAACTCGGCAAGTGAGGCGATCAGTTCCTGCGCATGTTTCTCGAAAACTTCCTGAGCGTCAAGATCCTTGAGCGAGCTTCCGGTCGACGCATACGAACGGTCCAGCCGCATGCCGTCTGCAGCCTGCGTGCCTACACCAAATGTCTCCTGGTATTCCTGCGCCGCCTTGCGCATGATGGTTCCTTCACTGGTGACAAGCCAGGTTGTGGTAACCCTGCCCTGGAAGTTCGCGGTCGCGTACTGGATGTTGCCCTCGCCTGCCCTTGCCGTCGCGTCGTTCTTGTAGAGGCCGCTGGCCCGCGCCACGCGTAGTGTCCATGCAGCTGCATCAAGATTCAGGCTCACCGGCACGGCAAGAGAAATCACAACTTTCTCGTGGCTGAAGTCATCGGCCTGCGGCGGTGTCTGCACCTGCTTCAGCGCTGCCTGTTTTACCGCATAGGCTGCGAGCGCAGCCTTGTATGCCTGGTCGGTGGCCGCCCACAACGCAGTCCGCAGTGCGATCGGATCGCCGTCAAGCGCCGTGAGTCCAAGAGCTCCATCCCCGCGCCCACCTGAGCTGTCAGTCTTGTAGTCGCCCACACGCACCGTTACCCGCGCGATCCGCTGGTGAGTGCGCTGCGAGCCTTCGCTTGCCCCAAACTCAGCCTTTGTCGAGTAGTCGGTCACGTCCTCAACCCGGTACTGGATAAAGAACGGCTTCGCGAATCCCTTCAACTGAAGCTGGCTCATGCTCCGGTCCAGTTCCTCGAGCATCGCCTTCAGTACCGGATCCTTCTCGGCATCGGCGCGGGTCTGCTGCGCGGTTGCTAAATTCGGCGCAGCGATGCAGGCGGCAAGAAATCCAACTCCGGCAAAAAGCGCAATCGAACGAATCGGATTCATTGCGCCTCCTTTGTTGCGGGCGCGGGCGCTTCCGCACCAGGAATGGGCAAGATCGGCGGTCGTGCTGTGCCCTGCGGCTGGCGCTGCGTTTCCATTTCGCTCACCAGCATGGCCGGAGCTACCGCGCTCACCGGAACCGTGCCCGACTCCGCGCCGCACTCGCCGTTGAATACCTCGCTCTTGTCCCCGGTGGCTACAATGCGCTTCATCGCCGCCAGCGGCGTGCCCACAATGCTCACTCCGCGCACCAGTTCATCGGGACGGCCATCGACATACACTCGCCACACAACCAGAGGAATCACTTGAAACGCCTGCGGCGAACTGCGAGTTGTTACCGCGAAGCCCGAGGAGATGTCCTCGAAATAGAGTCCGTACGGCTTGCCCTGCTTCTTCGCTTCGTCGATCAGCTGTTTGCGCAGCTCGGACTCCGGCACGCTTTTGGTGGAGGTCACAATCAGGTTGCCTTGGCGCCCGGTGGGGACGTGACCGGTCTCCGCACGGCCGTGGCCGTTTGTGGAACTGAAACTGGCAATCGGCAGTCGCGACATGAGAAATGTCTTCAACACTCCATCAGAGATCAGGTCGACGCGGCGTGCTTTCTCGCCCTCGTCGTCGTACTCGTAGCTTCCGCTGAGCCAAGTGTCGCCGAACTTCGACACCGTTGGATCGTCGGACACGGACAGAAAACTCGGCAGCACTGGCTTGCCCACATCCTTTGTGAACGTCTGCCCTTCCTCGTCGCCGCGCTGGCGCTGGCCTTCGAGCCGGTGCCCAAGCACCTCGTGGAAGAACACCGCAGCCGCGCGTCCCGACAGAATTGCCGGGCCGTTGAAGGGCTCCGTCACCGGCGCCTTGCGCAGCGCCTCGAGGCTTTTGCCCAGCTCGCGTATCGCCGCCTCCAGTGCGGCCTGCGTGGGCAATCCCTCCACCGTCTCCGCTTCAAAGGTCTGTTCGCGGAACAGGTCCATGCCGTCATCGGCGCGGGTTACCGCAATCGCCACCAGCCGCGCAGACTGGTGCGGCGTTACCAAACGCGAGCCCTCTGACGAGGCAAAGTAGTCGGTCTCGTTCTGCGCCGTCATCATCACTACGTTCTGGTACACATCAGGAAATTCACGGAAGATCTTCGAAAGCGACCGCACCCGCCGTTCCCAGGCAGCACGGTCTATCACCACTGCCGGTGCCGGCTTGCCGATGTACGACTGCGGCGACTCCTTGCTGAAGTCGGGCGACGTGTCCTCTTCTTTGGCCCTGACCTCGGCTTCGGTTTTCACCCGCAGGTAGTTGTCCAGCGCCGTGCTGTAACCAGTGTTGGTGGCTAACCACAGTGACCGCCCCAATGCCTCGCGGTCGTCGGTAAGCGGCAGTTGCAAACTGTTCACTGCGGATCCGCGATGGGCCCCATGCGTGTTGTCGAGCCCGGGGCTCCCCAGCCGCACCTGTACGTCGGCTACACGCGCGTGGTTGGCCGAACTATCAACCAGCGCACCAAATTGCGCACGGACAGATACGCCGCTCGCGTCGCTCACCGAGTAGCTGAGGAAGTAAGGCGGCATCTGCTTGTCAGAGTCCGGTTTGCCGGGTCCCTGCTTGCCAAGCGAGGTGAAGGCGCGTTGCAACTCCGTGGTCATCGCGTCGAGGAGAACCGGGGTGGTCTGCTGCGCAGTGGCCGCTGCCGGAATCAGCAGGACTGAAGCTGCAATTACCGCGCATAGACACGGACCCGGTGCGAATCTTCCTGGGACTGCTGAACTTTTCTGTGGCATAAGTCGGGCGAAATCGAGTAAAAGCATCTGTATTCAAGATTGTCTCAAAGTCGGCTCCAAACAAGGAGATGTCTGATGACATTTGTACGCCCTTCCCTGCTCACTGTCTGCTTTACGGTTCTGCTCGCCTGCGTGGCCCCGCGCATTGTGCCGGGACCCCGAGTTGCGCCTCGCATTGTGATCGCCCAGACGGCTCCTCAACAAGCGGGGGCTTCCGCACCTGCGCCGGCCAATCCCCAGAATGCATACTCGCTGCCCCCGGACAAACTTGCCAAGGCCATCGCTATCAGCCGCATCCGCAACATCCTGGACATTGTCGGCGGGCTCTGGGGCCTGGCCGTCCTGTGGCTGCTGCTGTCTACACGCTCCGCGGTTCGCATCGAAGCGTGGGCACAGCGCACCTCTGCCCGCCGCTGGATTCAGGGACTCGTCTTCTTCGCTGCTTACCTGGTCATCGCTACCCTGGCGAGCGAGCCTCTCAGCTGGTTCAGCCAGAATGCCGAAAAACAATTCGGGATCAGCGTGCAGAGTTGGGGCAGTTGGCTCGGCGACCAGGGCAAGGCGCTGGGCCTTACGCTGCTGATCGGCGCGCCCGTAATGCTCCTCTTCAACTGGATCGTCCGCCGCTGGCCCCGCCGCTACTGGTTTGGTGTCTGGGTGGCCACGCTGCCGCTCCTGGTGCTCTCCATCTTCGTGTCGCCGCTGCTGGAACCCATCTTCAACAAGTTCGAACCACTCTCGAAGAACAACGCAGGCCTGGTTACCGAGCTTGGAAAGGTAGTGGCCCGCACCGGGACCAACATTCCGCCGGAGCGCATGTTCCTGATGAAGGCGAGCGTCAAGACAAACGGCCTTAACGCCTACGTCACCGGCCTTGGCGCTACCAAGCGGATTGTGGTGTGGGACACTACCGCCGGCCGCGTTCCGGACGACGAAGTGCTCTTCATCTTTGGCCACGAGAGCGGCCACTACGTTCTCCACCACATTCCCAAATTGATTGCCGGCATGGCCGTCGCGTTGTTCTTCGTCTACTGGGCCTGTGCCGGATTTGCCGCATGGCTTGCGCGCCGCTTCGGCTCGCGCTGGCAATTGGGAGGGAAGGAAGACGGCAACCCGCTCGCTTCACGAGCCGGCTTTATCGTGCTTCTGTTTGCCATTTCTGTTGCAGGGTTTTTGCTGGAGCCGGTTAACAGCACATTCAGCCGCCACTTCGAACACCAGGCCGACGTTTACGGACAGGAGGCCATTCACGGCGTGGTTGCGGACCCGCAAAAGACCGCAGTTTCCGCCTTCAACCATCTGGGGGAAGCCTGGCTCGAAGACCCTAATCCCAACTCCTTCATCGAGTTCTGGGAGTACGGACACCCCTCCACCCAGAATCGTGCCATCTTTGCCGAACAATACGATCCATGGGCCAACGGTGGGCATGGGGAGTTTTTTGACAAATAGAACTAGGGAGCGAGGGACTAGGGACTGAGGGGCTAGAAAAGTCCGCTGGGTTGAGGTTCGGGCTTCCCATCCTTTCGGTAGAAAAAAGGCGAAAGGATGGGGCACGGAGAATTGACGCGGGAGCAAGAGCGCTTTCGGTTGCGGCACGTCGCCCTTCTGGTCCCTAGTCCCTCAGTCCCTGCCTTTTCCCCCTTTTCCTCAGCCTCTTCGGTGAGCGGGCGCGATTTACACTAGAGCTTCGCTGTTTTCTTAAGAAGGAGCGGACTCACCATGCCCTACCCCTCGAACTACCGCTATACCCGCGAACATGAATGGATCGAGCTCGATGGCGCCATCGGCACCGTCGGCATCACCGACTACGCGCAGAGTTCGCTCGGCGACATCGTCTACGTGGATGTGCCCAAGGTCGGCGACGCGGTCACGGCCAACGCCACATTCGGCTCGGTCGAGAGCGTGAAGGCCGTCAGCGACCTCTACTCGCCCGTGACCGGCACCGTAACTGCCATCAACGAAGAACTGAAGACCGCGCCCGACAAGATCAACGAGAATCCGCACGGCACTTGGATCATCAAAGTAAAGCTCTCGAATCCAGCGGAGCTCAACACCCTTCTCGACACCGCCGCGTACGAAGCCTTCATTTCAGAGGAGACTGGAAGCTGAAGGGACTAGGGACCCGCGACGTAAGGAGTGCGCATTGGGCGAATCGTTCAGGAATCTTAGCGTTTGGCAGCGATCGATTGAATTAACGCTGGCCGTCTATAAGCTCACCTCATCTTTTCCGGATTCGGAGCGATTTGGTCTCACAAATCAGCTGCGCAGAGCAGCCGTTTCCGTTGCCAGCAACATCGCAGAAGGATATGGCCGTTCAACGAAGGGTGAGTATGTTCAGTTTCTGGGCTTCGCTCGCGGATCGAATTCCGAAGTGGAGACTCAGATTGTCATTTCAAAGGCGTTGGGCTTCGGCTCGAAACAATCGCTTGATGCGACAGAATGATTATGCAACGAAGTAGGCCGTATGCTAGGTGCATTGATGAAGTCCCAGCGGCCCAAGTCCCTAGTCCCTAGTCCCTAGTCCCTGGTCCCGGAGCGACCCCTCATGCGCTATTTACCCAAGTCACCCGCCGAACGCCAACAGATGCTCGCCGAGATCGGCGCGGCTTCGATTGACGATCTGTTCGCCGTCATTCCGGCCGAGTATAGGCTAAACCGCGACCTCGATGTGCCGCGGCAGCAGGCCGAGAGCGAAATTGTAGACTACTTTCGCGCCGCCGCCAGCAAAAATGCGATCGGTTACGCCAGCTTCCTGGGAGCGGGCGCTTATCGCCACTACCGGCCTGTCATTATCGATTCGCTGGTGCAGCGCGGCGAGTTCCTCACCAGCTACACGCCCTACCAGGCCGAGATCACACAGGGCACGCTGCAGGCCATCTTCGAATTCCAGACGATGATCGCCGAGCTGACCGGCATGGACGTAGCCAACGCAAGCATGTACGACGGATCGACGGGCGCGGCTGAAGCCGTGATGATGGCCGTGCGCGTGACCGGGCGGCACAAGGCTGTGGTTGCATCAACCGTTCATCCTGAGTACCGCGAAGTGCTGGCGACTTACGCCAAGCACCAGGGACTGCCTTCAACGCTCGTCCCTTACAGCCGCGAAACCGGCCGCGTCGATCTTGCTGTGCTCGAAGCCGCAGTAACGAATGAGACCGCAGCGGTCCTGGTGCAGAGTCCCAACTTCTTCGGCGTGATTGAAGACATTCCGGCGATCGCTGCGATTGCACACGCAAAAGGTGCGCTGCTCATCCTGTCGATTGCTGAGGCGGTTTCACTCGGCGTCGTGCGGCCACCGGTTGAGGCAGATATCGTGAGCATGGAGGCGCAGTCGTTTGGCGTTGCGCTCAGCTACGGCGGGCCTTACTGCGGTGTGATCGCGGCGAAGGAACAATACCTGCGCCAGATGCCCGGGCGGCTCGTGGGCCAGACGGTAGACGGCAACGGGAACCGCGGCTTCGTTCTGACGCTTGCTACGCGCGAGCAACACATTCGCCGCGAGAAGGCGACTTCCAACATCTGCACCAATCAGGCGCTTGTTGCGCTGATGGCCACCATCTTCCTGACTGTTTACGGGAAAGAAGGCATCCGCGAACTGGCGGAGCACAACCTGGCCAAGGCTGCCTACGCGGCTGAAGCACTCGCAGCGCAACCGGGGTCGAAGCTGCTGTTCAGCGGCGCGCCGCGCTTCCACGAGTTTGTGCTCAGCACTGTTGAGGCGCCGTCGCTCTGGAACCAGCGCCTGATGGATGAAAAGATTGTCGGCGGCCTTGACCTGAGCCGCTGGTATCCGGAACTCGGCAACGCCACACTGTGGTGCGCCACCGAAATGATTACGCGCGAACAGATTGATACCGCAGCGCGCGTGATGGAAGCTGTGCCAAGTCATTCGTAGCTTGACATTTGCATACCTCTCCAAGTCGCTTGTAAAGGAGGGCAAAATGAGTTTAAACAGAGCTCGCGCTGCTATTCGAAATGTTGTTGGCTTATTTGTTCTTTTGACCACACCAGTTTTGTGCATGCGTGCTCAAAATGTGGATGAAGCATGCGGTACTAAGGCAGAACAGCAGAAAAAAGAAGTTCAACTGCGAGCTACTGTTGCTGAAATGCTGAGAGTCATCAAATCCAGGGACTCTTCAGCATTTCTTAAGTATGTCGACAAAGAAGGTGTTTCCATTTGGGGCGGTATTCTTACGCCAAGCGAGATCAAAAGAGAGTTTCGCCACAAGCAAGGAATTTACTGCTTGCTGTTTTCGACGGGTTGCATTGCATCAGCGAGCTTTCCCAATGGGGCATATATCAATGTCGATAAGTGGCAGATCTCATACGCTGAATGGTTGCAACAGAACAGCCCGACAAAGACTGAAATCGAAATGTTTTATGGGGGCAAGGATACGCCCTGCGTAGCAAACGTATCAATTCGCAGAATCAAAGAATCGCATCCAGCACAAGAAACTTTTGAGCTTGGCTATAACTACCGGAGTGGTAGGTGGCTATTTCGCGGCACCCCCGCATATCCTGAGGGCATAGCCTGAGTAACTCAGCAGTATCGAAAATGGCGAGAACAGATAGAGGCTTGAATGGGAACTACAGGGAAGCCGATTTCGCTTGCACCCAGGCATGATTCGGCGAAGTTATCAACGCTTTGTAACAGGGCACGGCTTTAGCCGGGCCGTAACAGCAACCTGAAGGGAGACGGGCTTTAGCCCCTGCAATGGCCCATCCTGGCCGCAATGCGTCGTCAGAAGACATCCTCAATCCGAGACGGTACTTCTTTGCGACCACGCGCACCAGCATGAGCCGGCGTCTCTTTCAAACTGAACGCAATGCGGGCCTGTTGATCGACGTATTGCGTTCTCTGGTCGCGGAGCACAAATTCCAGTTGCACGACTTCGTCATCATGCCCGATCACGTTCGCCTGCTGGTCGAACTTGACGGCGACATGACCATCGAGAAGGCCATGCAATTCATCAAGGGCCGCTTCTCGCACCGTTTAACGCAGGAGTTCGGCCACAAGGGCGAAGTTTGGCAGCGAGGGTATTCGGAAAAGCAGGTGATGGATGCCCAAAGCATGGACAAAAGCCACGAGTACATAGCGCAGAATCCGGTGAAAGCAGGGCTTGCTCCTACGGCTGGTGAGTATCCATTTTGTTTTGGCTTCTTGGCGTCTCGAAAGGCCAGTCTTGCAGGCAAGGCAGAGGATGTGCAGGGGCTAAAGCCCGTGTGATTTTTTGACTTTCTTTCGGCACGACTAAAGTCGTGCCCTGTTACAAAGCGAGTCAGATTGTGGACTTGTCTCGCCAAGAGGATCGGCTTTAGAGGAGAGGGAATTGTGACGCAGATGAATGAAACCACCGGCCCCAAAACACTCGGTAAAGTCCGCCCGCACCAGACTCAGAACGAGGCGCTGGTATTCGAGAAGTCATCGCCCGGCAAGCGCGCCTACAAGCTGCCACCGCTCGACGTGCCTGCCGTCGATTTTTCTTCTCTTCTTGGAGAAGCCCATCGGAAGACCGCCCCCCAGTTGCCGGAGTTGAGTGAGATTGAAATCATTCGCCACTTCACGCGGCTCTCGACGTGGAACTATGCGATCGATCTCGGCATGTATCCGCTGGGGTCCTGCACCATGAAGTACAACCCGCGTGTAAACGAAGCGGTGGCTCGGATTGAGGGTCTGGCAGAGGCCCATCCCTATCGGCCCGCCTCGCTCGCGCAGGGCATTCTCGAGGTCATTGATCTGCTGCAGCGCTGCCTGATCGAAATTACCGGCATGGACGCGATTACGCTACAGCCGGCGGCAGGCGCGCATGGCGAATTCACAGGCATCCTGCTGGTACGCGCGTGGCACGAGTCACAGGGCAATCCGCGGCGCAAGATTCTCATCCCCGACTCAGCGCACGGCACCAATCCTGCAACTGCGGCCATCTGCGGCTACGCCGTAGAGAACCTGAAGTCGAACGCGGAGGGCGGCATCGATCTGGAAGCCCTTGAGCGGCAGGTGGACGGAGAAACCGCGGCTCTGATGCTCACCAACCCTTCGACGATCGGAGTTTTCGAAAGCCAGATCCACAAGATCGCAGACATTCTCCACGCCAAGGGCGCGCTGCTTTACATGGACGGCGCCAACATGAACGCGCTCGTAGGCAAGGCGCGGCCCGGCGACTTCGGCGTGGACGTGATGCACCTGAACCTGCACAAGACGTTTTCGACACCCCACGGCGGCGGCGGTCCCGGCTCGGGCCCGGTGGCTTGCAAGGCATTTCTTGAACCCTTTTTGCCGATCCCAATACTCGTCCAAGACGAGAACGGCCCGAAGGGCAAGCACTGGAATTATGACCGGCCGCAATCTGTGGGCCGAGTTCGTGCCTTCTACGGCAACACCGGGATGTTCATCCGCGCACTGGCATATATTCTGGCCAACGGGCCCGACGGGCTGAGGCAGACCACGGAAGACGCAGTGCTCAACGCCAATTACATCCGCAACAAGTTGGAGGACATCTACGATCTGCCGTACAAGACAGGGTCGATGCACGAGGTTGTGTTCAGCGACAAACGCCAGGCCGCGCTCGGCGTAAAGACCGGCGACATTGCCAAGCGCCTGATCGATTACGGCTTCCATCCCTACACGGTCAGCTTTCCGCAGATCGTTCATGGCGCGCTGATGATCGAGCCCACCGAAAGCGAGTCGCTGGAAGAACTGGACCTGTTTATCGCTGCCATGAGGTCAATAGCAAAGGAAGTGGAAGAGACGCCGGAGTTAGTAAAGACCGCGCCTCATTCGACGCGCATCTCGCGGCTTGATGAGGTACAGGCGGCCCGCAAGCCAATCCTCCGGTGGCGCAAGCCAGCCTGAACTCGGCGATGGAATCATGACCAAACTGGCGGCCGATTCGATTCCGGGTCTCAGGCCGCCGCATCCCATATTAGTGGAAGTTTCAGTAACACTTTAGTTGCATGACTATCCCCCAAGATTCTAATTGCGCCGCTAGACCCCAGGAGTGATAATCGCCGACATAGAATGACTGCGAATGGGATAGGGCACACCCCACGTGGAGTCAGTAATTGTACTGCCAACAATACTTTCGGCAAGCCCGGCGGAATGTTGGCTGGGTGCATACACTAATCGGCGCAGGTGTCTTAATCCCGACCCCTTGAATGCGGAGGAAGCACCGCAAGTCCGTTTCCATGGAGGATGGGATCCGGTCGCAAGGAGTGGCTATGATTTCACGAAAAAACGAAAGCGGACAAATGTTGGTGCTGGTAGCGCTAAGCATGACCGTACTGCTGGGTTTCCTGGCGCTGGCAGTTGACGTTGGGCTATTGTTCCGCTCCAAGCGGAACATGCAGATTGCGGCCGACGCCGCCGCCGTCGCCGGGGCTTTGGATTACAAGTACAATGGCAACGTGACAACGGCAAAAGCAGCGGCCCAGGTAGCCACCACCGCGAATGGGGTAACGAACGGAACCAACGGCGCCGTCGTAACCATCAATGTCCCTCCGGTGAATGGGCCTTACACCGGCACTACTGGCTTTATTGAGGCCATCGTCTCACAGCCAAGTACCACGGTTTTCATGAGAATGTTCAATTTCACATCTGTTACGGTGGGCGCGAGGGCGGTGGTCGGATCCGGTAACACTGCCGGATGCGTCTGGACGCTGGCCAGATCCGGAACCGACATCTCGTTGACCGGGTCCGGGGCCTTCTCCGCCCCCAAGTGCAACATCTATGACGACTCGAGCAGCAGTAACGCACTTACGCTGACAGGAAGCGGCTCGATAACCGGAAAGGGGATCGGCATTGCCGGCGGCTACAGCAAAACCGGCTCCGGAAGTCTCAATCCCACGCCGATCACTGGAATCGCCCCGGCAGCCGACCCGCTCGCTGGTCTGGCACCGCCAACTATTCCCACGGGGGCCTGCTCGTCGAACTGCAATCCGAGTTTCACCGGCAGCAGTAATAATAGCCTGGGCCCCGGAAACTATAACTCAATCTCCAATACCGGAAGCGGTACCCTTACTCTTACCCCCGGGAACTACATCATCAACGGCAACCTGACCACCACCGGAAGCGGGGGCCTGGTCCTGGGCGCCGGGAATTACACCATCACCGGCAATTTCGCCCCTACCGGATCAGGAGCCGAGACTCTTGGCGCCGGGCAGTACATTGTCGAGGGAAACCTCAGCCTTACCGGTTCAGGCAACCTTACTGCTAAAGGTGTCACCTTCTATACGAAAGGCAGCACTTCTATCACCGGAAGCGGTGGATTGGATCTTGAAGCACCCACTTCGGGAGACTACAACGGGGTCTTGTTCTACCAGGATCGGAGTGACAGTCATGCGATGTCATTTACGGGTTCCAGCGGCAACAAGATCCAAGGCATCTTCTACGCCGCCGGAGCGGCCCTGACTCTTACCGGGTCGGGTTCCGTGAGCATAGCTGCAGATTTCATTGCGGATGCGATTTCCCTCACCGGAAGTGGAACCGTCACCGACGCAGGCTATTCCTCAGTGAATGCTAATTCCGTGCTTTCAAGAACTGCCATGGTGGAGTGATTATGCAAATATCAACAACGCGCGATCGCAACGAGCAACGTTCCGTTTCGCACCAGCACGCCAGAATGCGGGGGGAGGGTGGGCAGGCCCTCGTGGAACTAGCGCTGAGCATGCCATTGTTGCTGGTAATCCTGCTCGGAGCGGCGGAATTTGCCAGGATGGAGTATGCCGGCATCGAGGTGGCAGACGCTGCGATGGCCGGCGTTCAATATGGGGCGCAGGAACCCAACACCGCTGCTGATACAACCGGGATACAGGCGGCTGCCAGAGGCGACGCACCGGACATCACGTTAGGGACCACGACTGCGTCGATCTCCTGCATCTGCTCCGATGGGTCAGCCTCCACCTGCCTCAGTACGGACTGCTCGACCTCCGCCATTGAACAGATCCTCACCGTCAAGACGCAGGCAACCCTCACTCCGGTGATTCATGTGCCGGGGCTTCCAGCCACATTTGCGCTCCATGGTCAGGCGGTTCAGAAGGTGCTGCAATGATTGACCTGAAGATAAAAAGCCCAAGGGGAGGCAAGCCGGCGCTTCCATGGTGGGGCGACTCTAGCCGCCGTCGCCCTCTGAAGGAAGCCGATGGTCGAAGAGGAGCGGGGCACGGTAGCCGGAAAGCAATCAGCGAAGAAGGCGCGGCTGTCGTCGAGATGGCATTGAGCTCCATGGTCTTGCTGTCCATGCTCCTTGGCATCATTCAAATGTCCCTTGCACTCTACACTTATCACTTCATCTCCGAGGCCGCGCGTGAAGGCGCCCGGTATGCAATTGTCCGTGGCTCCGCCTGTACCAGTGTGACGAACTGCAATGCAACGTCAGCTCAGATTCAGACCTATGTACAGGGCCTCGCATTTCCGGGCATCAGCTCGACTCAATACATGACCGTGACCACAACCTGGCTGAGCGCAAGCACCACGCTGCCCACATCATGGACGTCCTGTGGCGCAACTCAATGTAACGATCCGGGAAATGCTGTGCAGGTGAAAGTGTCGTACGCATTTCCGCTGATGCTCCCGTTCGTGTCCAAGAGCACGCTGACCATGAACAGCACATCCCAGATGGCGATTGCGAACTAGGGCCGAGTATCCTTAGCATCAAGCTCTTGCAATTGGGATTCCCACACTTTGCCGCAGCAATTCACAAGCCAATCCAGACAACGCATGGGCCCGCCGCTTCGCGCTCGCTTACCATCATGAATGAGCTCGCGTGAAGAAACAGATCAGACGCGGAAACATGATTATCAAGATATTCGACGACAAGCTGGCGCTGGTGAAGGCAGCCGCTGAGCGGGCGGCGGCCGCGCTCCAGAATGCCCTGGAGGAGCGCGGACACGCACGCGTCATCGCGGCCACAGGCGCGTCGCAGTTTGAGTTTCTTGAGGCTCTCACCGCCCGACGCGACATCGACTGGCGCAACGTTGAGA
>Ga0209483_1002452_pt1 | contig 12991 bp, 8 predicted proteins | sample NGEPerA_FD_184508 | JGI IMG/M metagenome (GOLD analysis project Ga0209483, IMG submission 184508) | Arctic peat soil microbial communities from the Barrow Environmental Observatory site, Barrow, Alaska, USA - NGEE PermafrostL2-A... | ecosystem: Environmental > Terrestrial > Soil > Wetlands > Peat... | reverse complement strand
GTGCTGGTGTGGGAGGGAGAGCGGGGGTGGCGAGCGGTGAGGGTGAAAGACTCAACGGCGGCTCCTTTGCATCGGGCTTGTCCGATTCCCGATACCCCTCTACGATAAACGCACAGCCAATCAATTGCAAATTGGCTGCCGCGCAAGCTGTCGGCCCGCAAAAGTTGTCAAGCCCTCCAGCCTGTGCAAAACCCCCAAACACCGCATTAACACAGGCGAAAATAATTCTCAAAACCTGGCGTGATTTATCTCTCGGCTAGCTACAATTAAATCAGGACTCAAAACTCACAACTCAAAACTGAACAGGATCCCTTCAGACGCCAACCGCGCCCAGAAGCCTCTACGCTCAATCGCTCTAAGCTCTGAGCTGTCCAAGACCCTCGCTCCTCAACCCTCGTACCCGAACAGAAAGGCGCAACCCGAAACCCGAACCTGGCAACTGGTAGCTGGTAACTGGCAGCTCGCAGCTGAAAATCGACCACAACCGCCAACCCAGCCCCTAACTCCTTACGCAGGCATATTTTGCACCGAAGCCATGTAGAATGAAATATTTGGCGAGGCAGCCCGCCCTGGAACCCAGCATTCTAAAGCACTTAGCCCCGGGCAATAGAAATGGGGGAGGGGGGAGGGGGCCCCTCCGGATACCCTTATTTTTTGTCGCGATACATGCGGATCAGGTTGCTGGTGGAAGCATCGTGGTCGAGCTTCGGTTCGGTCTCGCTTTCGAGTTCGCCGATGATCTTCTGCGCCAGCACCTTGCCGAGTTCGACGCCCCACTGGTCGAAGGAGTCGATGTTCCACACCACGCCCTGGGTGAAGACGGAGTGCTCGTAAAGGGCGATCAGCTTGCCGAGCACTTCAGGCGTCAGCACTTCGGCGAGGATGGTGTTCGACGGTCGATTGCCCTCAAACACCTTGTGCGGGACGAGCGCGGCGGGCGTTCCGCTGGCTTCGACTTCCGCGGCGGTCTTGCCGAAGGCGAGCGCTTCGGCCTGCGCGAAGACGTTGGCCATCAGGATGTCGTGGTGGCGTCCGAGCGGGTTGAGCGTCTTGAAGAAGCCGATGAAGTCGCACGGGATCAGCCGCGTTCCCTGGTGGATGAGCTGGTAGAAGGAGTGCTGCCCGTTGGTCCCGGGCTCGCCCCAGTAGATGGGACCGGTCGGCACCTGCACATGCTCACCGGTGAGGGTGACGTGCTTGCCGTTCGACTCCATGGTGAACTGCTGGAGATACGCGGGGAAGCGTTTGAGGTACTGCTCGTAAGGCAGGATCGCGACCGTCTGCGCATCGAAGAAGTCGGTGTTCCAAATGGTCAGCAGGCCGAGCAGCGCGGGAAGGTTCTTCTCGATCGGCGTCGTGCGGAAGTGGACGTCCATGGCATGGAAGCCGGCGAGCATGGAGCGGAAGTTGTCGGGGCCGATGGCGATCATCGTGGAGAGGCCGATGGCGGAGTCCATGGAGTAACGGCCGCCGACCCAGTCCCAGAAGCCGAACATGTTGGCGGTATCGATGCCGAACTTCTCCACGGCTTCGGCGTTGGTGGAGATGGCGACGAAGTGTCTGGCGATGGCAGCGTCGTCCTTCAGCGCGGCCAGCGTCCAGTCGCGCGCGGAGTGCGCGTTGGTCATGGTTTCGAGCGTGGTGAAGGTCTTCGAGGCGACGAGGAAGAGCGTCTCGTCGGCGTTGAGGTCGCGAACGGCTTCGGTGAAGTCCGTGCCATCGACGTTGGAGACGAAGCGGAAAGTAAGGTCGCGCTGCGAGTAGTGCTTCAGTGCTTCGTAGGCCATCACCGGACCGAGATCGGAGCCGCCGATGCCGATGTTGACGATGTTGCGGATGGGCTTGCCGGTGAAGCCTTTCCAGTCGCCCGAGCGGATGCGGTCGGAGAAGACGCTCATCTTGTCCAGCACTTTGTGGACCTCGGGAACGACATCTTCTCCGTCGACCGTGATGGACTCGGACTTCGGCGCCCGCAGAGCGACGTGGAGGACGGCGCGGTCCTCGGTGACGTTGATCTTCTGGCCGGTAAACATGGCTTCGGTGCGTTCGCGCAGGCCGGACTCTTCGGCGAGTTGCTTGAGCAGGCCGATGGTCTCGCCGGTGATGCGGTTCTTGGAGTAGTCGAGGAATATCCCGTCGGCTTCGGCGGTGAAGCGGGTACCGCGTTCGGGGTCGGCGGCGAAGAGGTCGCGGAGGTGGGTTTTGCCGATCGCGTTGAAGTGGGTTTGAAGAGCCTTCCAGGCTGGTCTGCTTGTCAATGGAACTGTTTGCTCGCTCATGTTGTTGCGTTCTCCTGTTAAGACTTCCCTTGGACATTAGAGCATCGGAAGTGCTGTGAGGTTCGCGAAGAATACACGTCCCGGCGCAAAGACGCCGCCGGAGAAGGCTTGAGTTAGAGCGTCTGCTAGCTGTCTTTGCGGTAGAGAAGGTTGCGCATCGCGGCGCGGCGCGCCTCGTTAGTCTCAGCGATAGACCGGCGCTCTTCGGCGGTCATTTTGGTCTTGTCCACGGCGGTTGGCGCGGCGCCTTCTTCGGTGCAGGTGGGGCAGCGGTTGGCATAACCGGGCTTGTCGGGTTTGAGCTCGAACTCCTCGTTGCAGACGACGCAGGTTTTGATCGGAAACGCCATACAGATAAATGATACGACGGTTGATGTGGCGAGCAAGTTTCGGCGATCGACTGTGGCTTCGGAGAGTGACTCGGCAGAGAAGACATGTTGTATTGGCTTTCAATCCGGGTCACTACCTTCAGGCGCAGCCGCGCTGCCGCTCCCTGTACACGGCCCCATCGGGCCCGCCGATCGCCTCATCCCTTATGATCGTTACGAGTCGAAACGGCGCGGTAGCGCCTCTATCGTCTCGGACGACATTCCCAGCTTCGCAACGAAAGGCCCTCTCGTGTCCCAGATCCAATCCGACGCACTCGTATTCTTCGGCGCCACGGGCGACCTTGCCTACAAGAAGATCTTTCCCGCGCTCCAGGCGATGGTGAAGCGCGGCACGCTGACTGTGCCGATCATCGGCGTCGCTAAGGCTGGATGGGGGCTCGACCAGCTAAAAGCCCGGGCAAAGGACAGCTTGGCGCAGCACGGCGGGCTCGACGATGCGGCTTGGGAGAAGCTCAGCGGGCTGCTGCGCTACGTGGACGGAGACTATTCCGATCCCGCTACGTTCGCCGCTGTCCGGCAGGCGCTGGGCGATGCGAAACATCCGGCGCACTATCTCGCCATCCCGCCATCGTGCTTTGAGGAGGTCATCGAGCACCTGGTGAAGTCCGGGTCGGCCGAAGGCGCGCGCATGATCGTGGAGAAGCCCTTCGGGCACGACCTGGCTTCGGCGCAGGAACTCAACCGGATTCTACTGTCGGCGTTTCCCGAGTCGTCGATCTTCCGCATCGACCACTACCTCGCCAAGGGCCCGGTGCAGCACATGGTCTCGTTCCGCTTCTCGAACACCTTCCTGGAGCCGCTGTGGAACCGCGACTACATTGACAGCGTCCAGATCACCATGGCCGAAGACTTCGGCGTGCAGGGCAGGGGAGCGTTTTACGACCAGACCGGGACCGTCCGCGACGTGATCCAGAACCACGTCTTCCAGATCCTCTGCAACCTGACGATGGAATGCCCGGTCCGGCACGATAGCGAGTCGCTGCGCGACGAGAAGGTGAAGGTGCTGAAGGCGGTCAACGCGCTACAGCCGCAGGACATGGTGCGCGGCCAGTTTCAAGGGTATCTCGACGAGAAGGGCGTTGCACCCAACTCGCAGACCGAGACGTTTGCGGCCCTGAAGCTGGAAGTGCAGTCGTGGCGCTGGGCGGGTGTGCCATTCTATCTGCGCGCCGGCAAGGACCTGCCCGAGACCTGCACCGAAGTCGTTGCGCGCCTGCGGCTGCCGCCGATCACCAGGATTTCCGAGCCCGGCATCACCCAGAACTACATCCGTTTCCGCATCAGCCCGGACATGACGATTGCGATGGGAGTTTCGGTGGCTCCGCGCGACCACACCGGCAATCGCGGCAACGCCGAGCTGATCGCCAGCCACCACCCCGAGCCCGACGAGATGGAGCCCTACGAGCGGGTCCTCACGGAGGCCATGGCCGGCGATGCGAGCATCTTCGCGCGGCAGGACTATGTCGAGGAAGCCTGGCGGATCGTCGATACCGCGCTCCAGGCGAAGACGCCGGTCTACCTCTACGAGCCCAGGACGTGGGGGCCGAAGGAGGCGGAGGCCATCACGCCTCCGGGCGGATGGGTTGTGCCGAAATCGGAAGAGGAAGAGGGCATAGCCTCGGGACATTTCGGGCTGTAGTGCCTGAGGGGGCCCACGCCGTTTTCAATGCCGCAAATCTCCCATCAATTTGTCATGGAGATGTAACCCGAATGTCAGCGTAAAACCGTCCATTACAACGGTATGCAAATAGCGATCGCTGCATCTATCATTCACCATGAACGCCAGGTGAATGCCATCTCCGAGCTGGACGATATCGACTCACTCGTTGCGGTGTATTGGCCTAGAGTGCTACGGTATGTCGCGTTCTCCATCGGCGACCCCGACCTTGCGCAGACGATCACGCAGGACTGTTTTCTGAAGGCGTACAACGGCCGGGCTTCGTTCCGCGGCGAATGTGCGGTCAGCACGTGGCTGATCGGGATTGCCAATAACCTGATTCGCGACCAGTTGCGGCTCAAAAAGTTCCAGTTCTGGCGCAAGGCCCAGGCGACAGCGCTGGACATCACGGAGCTGGCGTCGTTTCTGCCGTCGAATGAAAGCTCTCCGGAGAGCAGGCTGCTGGTGCAGGAGCGCACGGAGCAGGTGAAGGCGGCGCTCGAACTGCTTTCGGTCAATCAGCGCCGCGTATTCTTGCTGAGATTTTTCGAGGGCCTCAACATCGAGGAGATCGCCGGCGCGACGGGAATGCCCGTCAACACGGTGAAGACCCATTTGTACCGCGGCATTACGGCGATCCGCGCAAATTTAGGAGATAAAGCATGAGCAGCATCCCTTCGGGCCACCTGACAGACGAGCAATTCGCGGAGTGCGTCGCGGGATGCGCGGTCGTGGCCCCGGACCCCGAAAGCGAAGCGCATCTTCGCGAATGTTCGCAGTGTCGCGAGGAATTGGCGCGGTTTGCGGCATCGATGGAGGATTTCAGCAGGGCGGCCTTCGGTTGGAGCGAGACCCAGCCGGCGGTGAGCCTGCGTGCAAAGGCTCGGCCTCAATCTGGACGATCATGGTTGGCGCCGGCGGGATGGGCGGTGGCGGCCGCGGTATTGCTTGCCGCTGGACTGCCGATAGTGATACACCATGACCGGCAACCGGCTGCGGCGTCCGAGGCGGCGGCGGTCGATGGTCCCGACGATTCCGACGCCCAGATCGCCGAGGACAATCAACTGATGCGGTCGGTGAATATGGCGATTGGGGACAACGACTCGTCGGCTTTGCGGGGGTACGGGTTGGAGACTGGCCGGCGCGCCCGGCCCAAGGCTGTTTCCGGATTGAGGAGTGAATGAAGACTGGACTGCTCAAGAGCGCCCTGTGCTCCGCGCTCGCCGTGTGCGTGGCCGGGCATCTGTACGCCCAGAGAAGGCCTCGTGAGGCTGGCCCCGAAGGTGCGTCGCACCAGGGAATGAACTCAAGCGCAGGGTTTCCCGCAGGACAGGGAAGTGCGGGTGGATTTCCTTCTGGTGGCAGAACCGGCGCGCCTGCTCCAGCAGGCAGGGCTGCGGACGTTCCGCGCCCCAGCACGCATACGCCGCTGGGGCCTCCGGGACGCTGGTGGGACGACCGAAACTTCGCCCTGAGCATTGGGCTGAGTAAAAATCAGCAGCGCAAGATGGACGCGACCTTCAACAAGAACAAGCCGGCGCTGCTGGAGAGATACAACAACCTGCAAATGGAGCAATCGAAGCTGGAGGCGCTGATGAACCTGTCCCAGCCCGACAAGGCCCGCCTCTTTGCGCAGATCGACGCCGTGAACCAGGCGCGCGCCGCGCTGGAAAAAGTGAACACACAGATGCTGTTGCAGATCCGCCAGGAAATGCAGCCGGACCAGATCGCGCGGCTCGACAAACTGCGCGATAAGCCGCCGGACGAAAGCGAAAATTAGTTGGATAGGTGGCCCCGCTCGGGGCCATTTCCTTTTGGGTGCGGGTTCAGTTGCTTTCAGACCACCATTTGTCCGTAACTATTTTGGTTCTTCCGAGGCCAGAGGTCACGGTACCAAGCGCGGATGGGTAATGTGTGGAAAACCTGGCTATTTGCCGCGGTAACCAGCCCGCCGGAGCTTTCCCGATTCGGCTTTTGGGCCACTCCGTTCTTCCCCTTTTGGAACCTGCGCTGCCCCGAGCGGGGCATTACCCTAATGGATTTTCAGGCTTATTGTCGTGAAAGTCGACACTGAGAACAAGTCACGTCAACGTGCCGGAGGTCGACTCCTGGAGATTACGTGATTAATCGGGCCCATTACCGTCACTCATCAGTTACCCCACGTTTACAGCAATGCGCGTATGCTTTTCGCATGATTCCGCACGTTGTGGCTAAGTTGCTTGTATGCTTCGCTCTGCTTGCTGCGCTTGGACACATTTCCACAGCACAAACTCCCATCCCATTTCCGGGAGCGATGACCGTAGGACAGTCGAGCTCGCCATTGACCGTCTCCGTAGCCATTACCGGTAACGGTACGGCCGCGGCCCCGCAGGCGGTGACGCAGGGCATTGCAGGCCTGGACTTCAGCCTCGCCGCCGGTGGCACCTGCGCCCCGGGCCTCGGCTACCTGCCGGGGCAAAGCTGCACGGTCTCCGTGGTCTTTCAGCCGAAGGCCCCCGGCCGCCGTCTCGGGGCCGTCGTACTGAAAGCCATTGACGGAACGGTGCTCGGGAGCACACTGCTCACGGGCGTCGGACAAGGCGGCCTGGGCGTGTTGCAGCCCGGCCAGATGGATACGCTGGCCGGCTCCGACACCTGGATCTACAAGACAGATGGCGTTCCCGCCAATGGAGCGGCGATCTTCCTGCCCGAAGGCGTCGTAGTGGACGCGGCAGGCAATATTTATCTGTCGGACACCACGAACAACCGCGTGCGCCGTGTCGATGCCGTCACCGGGCTGATTTCGACCGTGGCCGGCAACGGGATTCCGGGTTTCGCCGGCGATGGTGGACTCGCAACCAAAGCATCGATCAACCAGCCGGTAGGCTTGCAGCTCGACGGCGCGGGCAATCTCTTTTTTGTGGACAGCGCCAACCACGTCGTGCGCCGGGTCGACGCCGTTTCTCAGGTCATTACCACGGTCGCGGGTGTTGGCGGCGTGTGCGGCTACACCGGCGATTCGGGCCCCGCGAACGCGGCAAACCTGTGCGAACCCTCGGGCATCGCGTTCGACGCCGGCGGAAACCTCTACATCGGCGATACCGGCAACAATGTCGTGCGCCGTGTCGACGCCGTCAACGGCAACATCGGCACCGTCGCCGGCCTCGGCCCCAACAAGGGCGGCTATAACGGCGACGGCATTCTGGCGACGACCGCCGAGCTTAACGCTCCGTGGAGTGTTGCGATCGGCCTGGACGGTGCCCTCTATATAACGGACCGCGACAACAACCGCATCCGCAAGGTCGACTCCACCGGGACCATCTCCACCGTAGCCGGTACCGGCAGGCAGGGATTTGGCGGCGACGGCGGAAACGCGAAGTCCGCACTCCTGAATTCGCCCGCGGCAGTGGCCTTCGATCCTGCCGGAAATATGTACATCGCCGACTCGGGAAACAACCGTGTCCGCAAGGTTACGGCCTCCACCGGCCTCATCAACACGATCACCGGCACGGGCGACGAAGGCTTCACCGGCGATGCCGGTCCCGCCAACCTCGCCAGCGTCTACGGCCCGATTGCCCTGTACTTCGACGGCAATGGCAACCTTCTGATCGCGGACATGTTCCACAACCGCATTCGGCGCATCAGCGCGACGACGATTGCGCTGCAATACGCCACGATCCGCGTCGGCAAAACCTCGCCACCGCAGCTTGAGGGCCTGGAGAACGACGGCAACGCTTCGCTGGCATTTTCGCCGCCGGCGTTCCTCAACGCCGCGCTCGATCCCGCATCGACGACCTGCACGGCCACCCTGCCATCGGATCTGAATTGCACTTACGGCGTCGAGTTTGCGCCGACCGTCATCGGCAACCCTGTGCTTGGCTCGGTCACGCAGCCAAGTGACGCAGGCAACAGCCCGGACGTCATCAACCTTTCCGGAGAAGTGCTGACCGTCGAGCCGACAACGATCGCGCTGACCTCGAACGACAATCCGAGCCTGTTGGGTGCGTCCGTGATCTTCACGGCGACCGTCTTCAGCGCGGACAAGTCCCGCGGCGGCCCGGTAACTTTTTTCGATGGCGCCACGGCAATCTGTTCCGATGTACCCCTCAACGGGAGCGGCGCGGCGACCTGCGCCACGTCGTCACTTACGCTCGGTCAGCACGCCATCACGGCCGATTACGCCGGCGATGCCAACAACGCCGCTGCCAACTCCTCGAAGTTGACGCAGACCGTCCAGCAGCCGACGACTGCGGCGCTTGTCGTTTCGCCAAACCCGTCCGTTGTGGGAACGCCCGTGCTGCTGGCCGTAACGGTCACCGGAGCAGGCGCCCCACCCACTGGTGTCGTCACCTTCTACGACGGCGCAACCGCGATCGGCACGGCGAACCTCGTCTCCGGTGTCGGCAACCTGTCGACCTCCGCGCTCACCCCAGGCACGCACAATATCACCGCAAAATATGCGGGCGACTCGACCAACGCTGCCGGCACATCGAACGATGTCTCCGAGGTTGTTTCTCAGGGAACGACTTCGGCAACCATCGCGACTTCGAGCGCGAACGTCACCTTCGGTACGTCCGTCGTATTCACGGCGACGGTCATCAGCATCTCCGGCCCGGCGCCTACCGGCCAGGTGCAGTTCCTCGACGGCACAAACCCGATCGGCGCGGCAACGCTCAGCGCCTCGGGCATCGCGACGCTTGCAATCTCGAGTCTCGCGCCGGGAATCCATAACATCGTCGCTTTCTACGTTGGCGATACCGATGACGCGGCCACCAGTTCGGCTCCGCTGGCCGAGACCGTTCAGGGCATCGCCACGACCACCGTCCTGACTTCCGGCAAGAACCCTGCTATGGCGGGCGCTCTGGTTCCGCTGTCGGCGAAGGTCGCCATAGCGGCGGGAGCGGTCGCGAATGGCCCCATCACCGGCACAGTTACGTTCAGCTACGGCGCGGCGACCCTGGGCACGGCGCCGGTCAACGGCGCGGGGGTCGCAACGATGAACACCATTTCGCTTCCGGTCGGCAGCGATGCGGTGATTGCCACCTACTCCGGCGATTCCAACTACACCACCAGCAAATCGTCCGCGCTGGCTGAATCCATTACGGTGGCGTCGGCAACGCTGATGCTCTCCGGCCCCGCCACGGTTGACGTGCTGACGCCGGCCACATTCACGATGACCTTCGCTTCCGGCGGCCCGGCGCCGGCCGGGATCCTGACCCTCAGCGATGGCGCTACCGTCATCAATGTGCAGTCGCTTACGACGACGGCCCCAGTCACGTTCGCAACCTCCAGCCTCTCGCTCGGAAGCCACACTCTTACGGCGACCTTCAGCGGCGACCCGGACTACGCGAAGACACCTTCGAACGCGATCGCGGTTACGGTGCAGCAGGGCCCGACCCAGACCGCGCTGGTGAGCGGCAACAACCCGCAGACCGTCGGGCAGAGCATCACCTTCATCACCACCGTCACCAGCGCCAGCCCGAACATCACAGGCGCGGTGACGTTGAAGGATGGCGCGACGTCGCTCGGCTCCGCTCCTGTCAATGCCGCGGGCGTCGCGACGTTTACCCTCAGCAACCTGGCCTTCGGTTCGCACAACCTGACGGCGACTTATCCCGGCGACACGAACCACACCGCATCGACTTCTCCCATGCTTACGCAGAAGATCGTGCAGGCGGCGGCGATCGCGTTGACATCGACCGCGAACCCGGTGACGGCCAGCACGAATGTAACGTTCTCCGTTCAACTGACAGGAACGCCGACCCTCACGCCCAGTGGACTGGTGACGTTCCTCGATGGCGCAACTGTGCTGGGGACGGGTACGCTGAACGCAACCGGAGCGGCCACCTTCGCGACGAACGCATTGTTCGTCGGCTCGCACAACATTACCGCGAGCTATGCCGGAGACACCAACTTCGCGGCGGTGACATCGACGGTGCTGGTTGAAACGGTGCAAAACGCCAGCACGCAGATCGCCCTTACGGCCAGCTCCAATCCGTCGATCTACCTGACGCCCCTTACGCTGACAGCGACCATCACGACGAACGGAGCGGTTGCCACGGGCTCCGTCACCTTCACCGACGGGGGAACATCCATAGGAACGCAACTGCTGAACGGCAGCGGCGTGGCCACGCTGACGCTTTCGACGCTTACTCCCGGCCCGCACAGCATCTCCGCGAGCTACGGCGGCGATAGCGAGACCAGTCCCTCCATCTCGGTCCCGCTGGCGCTTTCGGTCAAGGAACAGACGTCCATCTCTATCGCCTCGAACGCGAACCCCGCGCTGACGCTCACACCGATCCTGTTGAGCGTGGCCGTTGTGAACAGCGGCGTGGGCGCGGCGAGCGGCACGGTCACCTTTACCGATGGCAGCACACCGCTTGGCACGGCGACGCTCGACGGCCTGGGCCATGCGACCCTCACTGTGCCGTCGCTGAGTGCGGGAAATCACCCCATCACCGCGAGCTACTCGGGCGACACCGATGACCTCCCGAGTTCTACCAACAGCTTCGCTCAAGCCGTTCAACTTCGCCCAACGGTGACAGCTCTGACCGCGACGGCGACAGGCGCCAACGAGCAGGTCACGCTCATCTCAGTTGTGCGTTGGACCGGGGCCACGACACCCACGGGGACCATCACCTTTACCAGCGGAACTACCGTGCTGGGCAGCGCTCCAGTCGATGCGACCGGCGTTGCGACCATGACGATCTTCGTGCAGTCGGGGACGCAAAGCATTGTCGCCAGCTATAGCGGAGACGCCTTCTATGCGGGCTCCGACTCGCTCGCGACATCGATCACCGGCGCGCCCCCGACGCAGTTCACGCTGACCGTCGATCCTCCCACGATGACCGTTCAAACCAAGCAGCATGGAGTGGTCAACATCACCATCGCGTCGGTCAAGGGCTTTACGGACACCCTGGACTTCGGCTGCCTCGGACTTCCGTTCGCGGCCACCTGCACCTTCAGCACCACGCAACTCAACCTCGAAGCGAACGGCACGCACACCATCCAGTTGACGGTCGATACGGGCAATCCGCTCGGGTCGGGCGCCTTGGCGAGCAACGCGCACGGCTCCGGCTCGAACGTGCTGATGTGCTTCCTGCCGGGCATGCTGCTGATCGGCTTCGTACTGACTCGCAGGAAACGCAACCTGCCGATGCTGAGTATTGTCGTGCTCGTGCTGGGTATGGGAGCGATGCTTTCGGCAACGGGTTGCGCGGGACTCCAGGAGTCCGGGACGCCTCCGGGGACTTACACCTTCAGGGTGGCCGTCACCGGCACGACCAGCGGCGCTACCGAGTCCACGCCGATCACTCTCACGGTTACACAGTGAGCGCGCCGATGTCGAAACTTACACAGCATTTCTGCGCTCTCGTTGTCCTTCTTCTGCTGCTCGGCGGCGCAAGCCCGGCCGCCCATGCGCAGGCCCAACCGGCCGCCGCGGGGCCGGGCAGCAACATCCTCGGCGGCGGCGGCTTCAGCGCGTTTGAGACCGACTACGGACAGCGCAAGATCGGCGGATATTTTGCGTACGTCGATGTGCATCCGACGTGGCGCTTCGGGCTCGAAGGCGAGGCGCGTTATCTGCGTTTGCGCACCGACGAGAACGTGACGCAGACCGACTACCTGGGCGGCGTTCACGTCTATCTGAGGCCGCAGGCGTTTCGTCCGTATGCGAAGTTTCTTATCGGCGTTGGCAGGATGAATTTTCCGTTCAACTACGCCACGGGGAACTACCTCGCGCTCGCTCCCGGCGCTGGGATCGACTACATGGTGAGCGACCGCCTGACGATTCGCGCCATCGACTTCGAATACCAGGAGTGGCCACAGTTTACCTATGGCAATTTGCATCCATACGGCATCAGCGTCGGCCTCAGTTACCGGATCAACAAGCTGAGGCGTTACCCCAGGCACTAGAGCGATTCACCTTCATCTATGGTTCGGTCTGGTTTTAGGGCCGAAGGCCCGTTCCATACCAGCCCAGGGCGAAGCCCTGGGTTACAAACGCGGTGTATGTCAGAGCGCTGAAGGCGCGACATATAGATGCCCCGGTCCGCAAACTACATCAGAACGCAAAATGCTATAAAACTCGCGAGGCCGAACTTCTGCTGCTCCGTGGGGTCGGTTGAATTGAGATGCCGATCCATTTGCCGCGCGACAGCAGCAGAAGGTCAGCCCTAGCCAGGGGTATACCCCAAAAAATCTAAGTCCTCTCCTGTCTATATTTTGCCACGCAAAGTACCCCCGGGGAGGGGGCCCACCCCTATGCGTGCCGCCTCGAAGCTGCGCCGGCTACGCCGCGATGCGGATGCAATCGCGCCCCCCGGCCTTGGCCAGATACATCGCCGCATCGGCCTGCTCGATCATCCACTCCGCCGCCATGGGGCGGTTCGATCCAATCACACTCAGTCCGCCGATGCTGGCCGAGACTTTCAGAACGCCCCCACGCAGTCGGAACGGCGTCTCTGTGACGGCCCGGCGCACGTGTTCCGCGCGCATCGAAATCTCCGCGGTGGTGCATCCGTCGAGCACGATCAAGAATTCCTCGCCGCCATAGCGCCCAATCGCATCTCCCGCCCGGACGGCGTGTTGCAGCCGGGTCGCGAAAGTTGCCAGGACTGCATCGCCGGCCATGTGTCCGTGAACGTCGTTGATGCGCTTGAAGTGGTCGATGTCGCAGAGCAGTA
>Ga0209483_1002451_pt1 | contig 12992 bp, 22 predicted proteins | sample NGEPerA_FD_184508 | JGI IMG/M metagenome (GOLD analysis project Ga0209483, IMG submission 184508) | Arctic peat soil microbial communities from the Barrow Environmental Observatory site, Barrow, Alaska, USA - NGEE PermafrostL2-A... | ecosystem: Environmental > Terrestrial > Soil > Wetlands >... | reverse complement strand
TGGTCAAGAGTTAGAAACTCTGGCTCGGAAATATGACAACATTGACATTCACCACCATAAGCAGCAATACCATCAGCACGAAGGTTGATACGATATTTAGATGTTGCGGCTCTCCAAGGATAGGGATTTTCTTTTCTATAATTCCTTTGCTGTTTATTACAATACTTTCTATTTGCTTTCTGCCAAATGTGAACACGCTTTCTGATTTTGGGAAGCAGTTCATTTTTATGAAGTTCATAATAATGTTTATTGTATTCGGCAACTTTGATCGGATCTTTTGACATTGGGATCTCCTATACTCTTTGTTAGTATAGGCGTGAGGAGGACAGAACATGCTTACCAAGATAGATAGTTTTGAGGGTCAATATAGGTTTTTGAGCAACTTTTGGCCATGTCCATGGATAGAGTTGGACGGAGTAAAATACCACTCTTGTGAGCATGCCTATCAGGCAGCCAAGACCCTTATCCTAAAAGATAGAGAACCTTTTAGGGATGGCACCATCCCCGCTGGGCAAGCAAAGCATATGGGGCGAAACCTTATAATGCGTCCAGATTGGGAACTTGTCAAAGTTGATATTATGACTGACTTGGTGGAGCGGAAGTTCAAGGATGAAAAGTTGCTTGAACTCCTTATCCAGACAAAACCCGCAACTCTAATAGAAGGCAACACTTGGCACGACCAGTTCTGGGGAGATTGTCATTGTGTTAGCCATAAAGATATACCAGGAAGAAATCAACTCGGCAAAATCCTGATGAAGATAAGAAATAGGTATAAGGTAGAGGAAGAGCCTTCGTATGAGGGGTATACTACCCAGGCTTAAGGTGCTGGTCCCTTACAATAAAATGACCATCTGGTGGAAGCGTTCGGCGGATAACAACTTACGGACTATCCGCCCGAGCCCTCACAAAAGACCGAACACTCGCCTGTTCGGTCTTTTTGTTTATGGAGGAAAATGTCGGTCTATAGATACATAGATTGTGCTATGTCCAAGAAAGACTTTATGATGACAAACCCTAATATTTGGGGTCGTCTTCGTTGCACCTGGCGGTTCTTTGATAACTATTGTGTGCATAGGTTCTTTAGAGGGTGGAGTTGATGGACAGGTATGGAAATATGTGGTGGAAGTTAGCCAGAACTTATCTTTTCTTTGATAGATATAGATATAAACCACCTGGTTCCTATTCAGAGCGGCGAGTTAGAAGAATAAGGATGAGATGATGAAAAGAATAAAACTACTTGTTCGTAAGAACTTGAAGATGAGCCCAGGAAAGATAGCGGCTCAATGTGTCCACGCTGCTTTGGGATTGAACAAACTACTGACAGAAGACCCTGCTAAAATGTTAGGTGAATACCTTCCTTGTGTTTTGAATGGAATGGAAAGTGTGGTAGTATTAGAGGTATCAGATAAGAAGTTTGGAGAAGCCCAAGATACATATTGTGATGGGGCTATGTATCACGGAGATGAACCTATTTGTATTGTAAAAGATGCGGGTTATACAGAAATCCCCGCGGGCTCAGAAACGGTATTAGCCTTCTTGGAAGATGATCCAAGAAGCAAAGACTTGGTAGACTAAATGGTCGCGGAGGCTGCTAACTCCGAGGAAAATCCGGACATCAAAGAACAGCGTGCCGTGGAAGCTGCGGGTTGGAGTAATCCAATGTGGAAATCAACACGTGATGCAAGTCCAAATAGGGTGGCTGACTGTTCGTCGCAAAGACCCACCGGGTAGGACGCTTAGATGGATGACCATTCTAGACAGGATCCGGTTTACAGGCCTGCCAAGCAAAGATTGGAGAAAAGATGAAAGAAACCGAACTACTAAAAGAAACTCTTCGCTATTTGAAGCGTGAAGGACATACTGTTCCTGGTATTGGCGCCAGCAGAAAAAGTGGTAATCTGGAAGGACCTGAACAAGAAAGGTTCTTATTAGCAGAGAAGATTGAGAGGTTCTTGGAAGATGAAAGGGAATAGAAAACATAGATATTGGGGCAGTTATCACAATGGACACTGGAGCCGGATGTGGGCTACTAGATACGTTGGATCTTGGTATCTTCGCTGGTCTTTCGAGAGTAGGGGTATAAATGGCTGATTGGTTCACTTCTGACTGGCACCTTGGTCATCATAATATTATACAATATTCTCATCGTCCATTTATTAGTGTAGATGATATGGACCAGACTATTATTGACAATGTCAATAAGGTAGTGGGTAGGGATGATAGACTATTTAATCTTGGTGATATTGCTTTTAGAAAAGATAAACTTGCTTTTTATCGTGCTCGGCTTATTTGTAAGAACATCTTTGTAGTTCCTGGAAACCACGACAAGGAGAAAGAACTGGTCAGGCATTTCACAGTTCTACCTCAATGTTATATGTATGAAAATCAAGGTTTTAGGATGGTGTTATGTCATTACGCTATGCGCGTTTGGGTCCATTCACACCACGGTGCGGGTATGCTATATGGGCATTCCCACGGTGGATTGCCACCTGTTCCTGGGGCACCGAGCTTCGACATAGGGGTAGATTGTTGGAACTACAAGCCCTTATCCTTCATAGAAGTCCAGCAAGAAATGAAAAGACTTTGCTCTTTACCAGCGGATACAAAGGAGTATCTACATCATAATGTCTCTCAATAACATGACCGCAGAAGAAATCAAGTTCTGGGGAAAAGGATGTTCAGACACCCTGGAAGAAGTAGAGAAGTATGGCTTGTGGGTTTGTCCAGAATGTAGGCATCTGATGGGCGACCCACCAAAAGACTATAACATCTGCCCTCATTGTCGCAAAGAGTTTGGTAATGACGCACCAGAATATCCACAGGCAGAACCACTATGGAAACCTGACAAACGAGTTTCTGGTAAATAAACGGCCAGAATGTAGTGCCCCTTCGCTTTTCGGCGAGGGAAAGGAGAAAGGAGAAATGGATCATAACAGATGGGAAGGTATTGGTCGACTTGGCAAGGATCCTGAAACGAAGACAGTTGGTGGTAAAACACTGACTAACTTCTCCCTAGCGACGAGCTATGGTAAGGATGACAAAAAGAAGACTGAATGGCACCATATCACCTGTTGGGAGAAGTTGGGTGATATTGCTATGCAAGTTCTTCATAAGGGGGATAGAGTTTTCGTTGCTGGGCGTCTTTCCTACAATATTGTAGGAGAAGGCGAAGCACGGAAAGAATATGCCCAAATCACAGCCTATGAACTTATCAACCTGACGGGGAAGCCGGAAGGCTCAACCGCAGGAGCAGGTTCAACTGGCAATACAGCCTCAAAAGTTGCTTCGGCAACAGATGAGGACATCCCTTTCTAAACTAACCGGTGAGAATGGGGCTTTAAAACCCCATTCCTTGCCACTTACGAGCCTCATAGAGACACGAAAGGAGACAGATGGAGTTTCTACGCGAGATTTGGACTCAAGTTGGACCTTTTATTGTGCTGTTGGTAGTTATAATCATCATTGCATTGGTTTTAAAGTTATTTAACAAGATTATGGGAGTTGATTAATGCCTTGCTATTATACAGGATCTGCCGAAGGAGATGCTCTTTTGGCCGCCGACGAAAGCATAAATAAGGCTCGTTTAGATAGACTCAAACTAACCCGGTTGTTATGTGATATATGCAAGACATTGGATGAGTGTAATGGTTCTTTCTTGATGTCTAAAGAACTGAAATCCTGGTGGAAGAAACATAGCAAGCAAGATAAGAAGGCAAAGAAAGGGAAGAAGAAATGAAACTTCTAATGTGGAACTTATCAAGGTTAAAAACAAAGTCCAGACTTTTATCTGGGCCGCTGCCTGAACTTTATCTTCGAGACCTAACTCAAATGGTGGAGACATTAAATGGAGTATATCTATCGGGGATTCAAGTGGGCGATGCACGGAGGTATGCTATACCGAACCCTCGTTTTAAGGGTTTCCCTATTCTGTACAACCCAGAAATCATCAACTCATACGACCTTATCCGTAATGAAGGCGAGGGATGTTTATCTTTCCCAGGGCTCTGGGTTGCCGTATCACGGTTCAAGTTTATTGAGGTCAAGTATAGGGACAGCCAGTGGAAAGAAGTAAAAGCCACTTTTGGTAGTGAAGACCAGAATACAGAAGATGCCCTTCTGTCAAAGGCTATACAACACGAGATTTTTCATATGGACGGCGTTTGTATCCACGATAGAATGACCGACCCAGCAAAGAGAATAAAAGTATCTACCCAGATTATGAAGGAGAGCATTGCGCAAAATAAATCACGGGGCGTACCGCAACTTATTGTTGGTCCCGCGGAGCTTGACCCAAATAACTTGCAAACTATGTCATTATCTATTAGTGACGCAGGGGTTCAGGATAATGGACAAGCAGTTCCCGGGGAGGTTGAAGTTATAGATGCGAAGTCATTGGAGAATAACAGCAGCAATCTGCAATCTATGTCGGGTAATGAGATTAGCGAAATACGAGAAGGAACACTTCCTTCAGTGGGCTCGTAGAGGTATATTTAGTCAGCAATGAAAGTTCCAGAACACCCTAACTGCAAATGCAACTGCCATACTGACCTACCTATTGGTAGTTGGACATGTGATAAGTATGGGTGTGATTTATGTATAGAGGCTTGGACGAAAGATGCAACTATATCGTTAGAGAAAGAACTTATTGATGGGTTTGATAACAAGGAAAGGGGTATTTTATGAATCATTATAGGACTATCTTTATCTCTGATACTCATCTTGGAGGGCCTTGTAATCATAGTGCCCTGAAAGATTTCCTTTATAATAACGACGCTGATACTTGGTATATTGTAGGAGACTTTCTTGATCTTTGGGCCGGCGGTTGGTCTGTTGACGATAATATGGTTATTCAAGCTCTTATCAACAAAACAAACGCTGGACAGAGGATAATAATCATTCCTGGTAATCACGATTCCAATCTACGACATTTTGAACATAGTCATATTGGAGGAGTAGAAATAGTAGACAATACTATTTTCACTACTTCTGCTGGGAAGACCTATTTAGTCCTTCACGGAGATTTATTTGATGCTGTTATTGGGCACGCCGTTTGGCTGGCGAAAATGGGAGCAGTGGGGTATAATATTCTCATCCTTTTGAATAAGTCAATGAACTTTGTCCGTAAGATATTCCACTTACCTTACTGGTCATTTTCTGCCGCCATAAAGAAAACAGTAAAAAGAGCAGTATCTTATATTAGTGATTTCAAGAACTCATTAGTTCATCTGACTTATACATATGGAACTTATGGAGTTATATGTGGACATACTCATACCCCAGAACATATTTGTATAGGTTATGTTGATTACATCAATACGGGAGATTGGGTAGAAAGCCTAACTGCAGTAGTAGAACTACCTGATGGAACATTAGAGTTGAAGTATTATGATAAGCAGTAGTCCAGTCTGGATGGATAGCCTACGTAGGTGCTTCAAAAGACAGACGATGAGTAGGTATCCTTATCGTTGGAAGCATAGGCTTTGTAATAGCACCTATTTATGGTTTGGTTGTTATCAAGGAAAGAAAGCATTATGAAAGAAGAGAGATTTTGGCAAAGTAGATCTTATATTCATCTTATGCCGACTGGCAGGTTTTTTTGGCGATTCACGAGGTTATACGAAAAATGTCGACCACGGAAGTAATAGTTCCTTTCAAATACATTCTTACCAAAGAAGAAGAGATAGGTGTCTTTCCTGGCGTGGCTTATAAAATAGCCGACAACCAAGTGAGAAACGAGATACTTTGGGGAAACAACAAGTTTATGAGTGTTCCAATAATAGAGCAAATGGACGAAAACATGATTTTCACCATTAGCCACGTTTTTGTGGAAAGATACATAAAGAAGTGTCTGGACAGAACAATCGATAATGTCGAAATCTTCAGATTTTACGTTAGTAGGGGAGAATACCCAGAACAACCTTCTGATATGCAAGGTGAACTTATTAGACATTATGCTGACTCACATAAAAATGATGTCTGGACATTTTATGAACATATCTCTGGGCCTTATCTTGCTGACCCCCAATACATTGTTTCGGCATTTACCGCCGGTGGATTAGATGAACTGGCACCAGTTATAACGGAAAACCTGATTATTGACAAAGAGGCATATAGACGAGATCCGCAAGATTTGCCTGTTATGGGCGTGGTGACGGAAACCGACGAAACCAGCAAAGAAATCAAATATCTTGAAGATATGGTTTTACGCACAAAGACGAAAAAGACGATTTTCGTGAATTAGAGGAAAAAGGACAAAATGAGAGAAGGACAGGCATCACCAGGAATGACAATACGGGTATTTTACCCAAATCCAATATCCTCGGGTTATCAGAATGTAGACACAATTTCCAAGATTTACAATGTTACCTATATTATGGCTCTTGACCCTATTTACCACGAACTGGTTTTCGTTGACGACCAGAAAACCCGCCATACAATAATAGGGCTGGCCTACCACCTTGAAGAGAAAATGGAAGATGCTGGTGGAATAGATGCCATCACATAGTATTCATTACATATCTAAACGTCGTGATGCCAATAATCAAATGCGTAGTCCTACCTGGTTTGTATTTTGGCAGTTTATAGGTAACTGGACGAAGTATAGTTGGATACCTTAATGCACCAGCGTAGCAGATATGTAATAAGAGTCCAAAAGCGATTTAGACACAAAGATGGAAGATATGACCGTAGCTTTATATGGTATCTGTTCTGGCAGTTTACGTTAGTATGTAATGAACATAGAGGTAAAAGGTATGATTCTGACCTTGACCACTAAAAGACATTGGATAAGTAGACGCCTTAGACGCCCTATAGCTTGGTTTATGTTCTGGCAGTTTACCTATGATTTTTGTTCACATCAATCGGTGCCAAATATCCAACACGCGAGACCAAAATGCCCAAAGCCCCTGAGGCAAATCTGCTAAATGAAAGACATTTTTGGAACTTCTGTGAGAGAATTTCTACTTTTGAGGCGAAGTCCAACCTGGACTTGCTACTGGCGTTGGACAAAAGAGTTTCATCATTGGGAACAACAATGGTTTGAAGAAAGGAAACGTTATAAGAATGAAACAACCAAGTAAAGCAGCATCTATTATCTCTTGGATTGCAGTAGATATCCTTTGGTATGGTTGTGCTATTGAAGGTATGATGAATAATGAACACCATTTTCTATCTATATTCAAGTTTATAACTTGGTTAGTTGTAGTTGGGTGGATTCTTACTATATTAGGCAAGTTGGCTGCCGCGGTAATAGGACAAGATTATCCACCTTTCAAGAGACACATCTCTGCCTATGCTGCTTTTATGAGCGACTTTGGGCTTGCTGTTATATCAGTTGCTTATGGTCATTGGTTTTATGCTATACTGATTATGTTCCAAGATTCACTTGAACAGATGTATTTCTACAAAAAACCCGAAACAAAAGAAAGGAAACAAAATGCCGATTAATACAATCAGTTGCACACCAGGTAAGTTGCCAGCATTGTTGGCATATCTTTACAAGTTGAAGATGGCACCCTTTATTTGGGGTGAGCCAGGCGTTGGCAAATCTATGTGTGTTCAACAGTTTGCCAAAGATAATAACATGAAGTTGGAAGATATTCGTCTGACCCAAATGGATGCTCCTGACCTTCGGGGACTACAATGGGTTGACGAAGCAAATGGTGTGACCAAGTCTTATCGTCCCGAGTTCTTCCCTGTTGAGGACATCCCAGGTATTATCTTCTTGGATGAACTCACCGCGGCTGAGCCAAGGATGCAGGCTACTTCTTATCAGTTGGTATTGGATAGAAGGATTGGCCCTCACATTCTGCCTACAAAGTGGATGGTAATTGGCGCCGGCAATAGCCCAGAAGATGGGGCTATCAGTTATAAGATGGGGTCAGCATTGTCAGATAGATTTATTCATATTCATGTTGAAGCCAATGCTCAAGATTGGATTTCGTGGGCTACGGAGAATAGTATCCACCCCACGGTGTTGAGTTTCATTCGTGTCAAGCCACAGTTCTTGACCACTGTGGAGGGACAGGCAAAGACTAATCAACTCATTGCTCCCTCGCCCCGTAGTTGGGCTCGGGTATCAGATGTATTACAAGCCGTATCAGATAAGGCTTGCAGTTCTATCTTGATTAATGGTATAGTAGGAGACTCTGCTGCTATTCAGTTCACTCATACAATGGAAGAGATTGCCGAACTTCCTTCTATGGCTGACCTATTGAACCAGCGGGATCCCAAACTTGCTGTCAAGATGGTTCCTATGAAGGTTGCTTGCTTGTATGGGCTGGCTTATAGCATGGCAAGCTATGTCCAAACAGCCGATCAGATTGACAAGGCTATGTTTATCTTTGATGCTCTGCGGGATAGAAAGACAGACCTGCCAGTAGCAGAGATTGAAACTCTTGCGAATGAAATGATACTCGCAAAGGGTGAAAAACTAGGTCTCACCAAGGAGATTGTCAATGGCAAAGCCTACAAAAACTACACCCCCCGTGCCAAACAAATCACCGGCACCTAAACCCTCTGGTTTATCCAGAGAGGAGAAGGCAGAAGCGATTCAGTTGATAACCCGGAGGCTCATAACAAGGGACTCCGGGTTGGCAGGTTTGATGTTATGGATACCAACAGCATTAGGCAGAGAAGACTTTCAGGCTTATGCCTACACTGATGGAACTACTATATATTATTGTGATAGCTTCTTTACTCTGCCGCCAGCCCAACAGCTGGGGGTTGTCATTCATGAGACCCTTCACATTGTTCTCCGTCATTCTCATCGCTTCAAGCAAATCCATACTATGACTGGAGACAAATTCATTTCACAGATTGCCAATCATTGTGCGGATGCTATCGTCGACCGAGCTATAAAACAAAGTCCAAAGATAGGTCCATTAGATGTTTCGCTACCTTATTTTATAGGAGCGGAAGATATTGTGTCTCCAGAGGATCTCAAGAAAACCCCAGCTCAACAATGGAACTTTGAGATGCTCTATTACTACATGTTGAAGAAGAACGATGCTGCTATTCAAAAACTCATAGACAAGTATGGGAAGGAGTTCTTTGAGGATCTTCAATCAGGTGAAGACAAGCCTACTGATAGTCATATGGAACAAGTAGAAGGTAGAGTCTGGGCAGAACGTTTCAAGAGAGCAGTTGCTGGTTCTGAGCCGGGTTCTCTTCTTCGTGAGATATCAAAGGACTTACCTGATAGTCGGACGCCATGGGAGAAACACTTTAGAGAGTTCATGATTGCTCATGTAATGCCTACTACCACGGTGGACTGGGGGAAACCATCACGGCGTCTACTGGCATCAAAGGGTAAGTTAGGATATTATGAGCCAGGCATTCAACGAGAGTTGGGTGTCAAGACTGCAGGTATTGTCATTGATACCTCTGGTTCCATTGATGAAGAACTACTTTCAAAGTTCATAGTAGAGACCAATGCCATTATGGAACAGACTGGTTGTGCTATTGTTCTTATCTGTGCGGACGCCAGTGTCCAAAGCATAGAGAGGTTCAGTGAGCCAATCAAGAAGAACTATAAGGCTAAAGGTGGAGGAGGCACTGACTTCCGCCCCGCCATAACAGAGTTAGAGAAATACGATATTGATTGTTGCGTTTACCTTACCGACCTATGTGGGGCTTTCCCAGAGAAGAAACCATCTTATCCAATATTGTGGGCAACACTCACAGATATTGAAGTTCCTTTTGGAAAGAAAGTATTAGTGGATTACTTGAGTGCGTAGGCAAGACAGAAGAAACTGGAACGGATATTGGTGTAATAGTTGGATTGAAAGATTACATTGTTGCGTCTGGGTATTTGATTGTAAGTTCAGAGGATACCTATGACAAAGCGTGATTTCTATCTACACTATTGGACAGATAGAATGTGTATAGGTCAGCATCTATTTAGTGGTAGGATGCTTCGTATTCAAGTGCGAGGCTATCGTGGAATGATGGTATGAGAGAAGGACTTGCTTTATTCATCAATCTAACTTGTTCCAGATACTTGTTTCGTCCCCATTGGGGCTGGGTGGCTCGTAAAGTAAGTAGGTTTTATGTTAGGACTTTACCCAGTATAAGAAGAAGGAGAGGAAAGGGATGACATACATCATCACTAATACCGAAGACTTTCACGATGCGGCTGTAGAGTTTACACTCGCCGCGGCGAGGAAGACAAAGAAAAGTCTTATCAAGTTTGAAGAACACGAAGCAATACAAATACAAGATGATTGTCCCCCAACTGATTATCGTATCTACAAGTTGGTATTAGTAGAATGAAGTGGGGTAATAAAACCATAACTGATTGGTTGATGCGATTGACTACTACCCACTTCCTATTTCGTTGTGATATGAAGAATCACTTCTCAAAGGCTTGGTATCCTATTGTCCATAGATGGCCTAATAGTAATAGCCGCCACCATAGTTACGATAGTCATGGGTGTTTATGTTATCGCATAGACGTATAGAAAGGAACTATGATAGACCTATCAAGATTAGACTGCCCTGTTGTCTCTATCTTACGCCGGGCGTTTGGTATAGAGAGACAGCAGGCGGACAAGAAAGAAGATACCAAAGGGTTTTCTATCCCAGATGCTTCTACCCACTTTGAAATGCCGGATGATACCTATGCTCAACGCTATATAAAAGAGAACTGGTAGATGAAGAATAGTAGTGGTACTACTACCTGGCTTATGAGAATGACTACTACTTGGTTTATATTCTCATGTGTTAGGATTGTATGGGAGGGACCTACTCATTTTTCACTACAAAATCGCCACAGGAAAGGAACAAGAAACTAAATGAACGAGGAGAAGCACGTTGCATTATATTCCCAAGAAGGGAAGAGTAATAAAGAATATCACGTTCACCTTATCAAAAAGCAAAATGGTTATCACGTATCGATTGAGTATGGCAGACGGGGTTCATCACTTACTTGTTCATCCAAGACCCCTGTCCCGTTGGATTTGGACAAGGCTACTGCCCTCTTCGATTCCCAAGTCCACTCAAAGAAACTCAAGGGCTATTGCGAAGAGGCAGGCAAGGCGCCTTATGTGGGAAGCGATAAAGAAAACAAGATTACAGGGGTTCTCCCCCAACTACTCAACAACATAGATGAGGAGGATTTAGATGACTACTTTGACGACCCAAACTACTGCATGCAAGAGAAGAAAGACGGTAAACGAATACTATTTCGTAAGTCAGCACAACTATCGGAGGTGGAGGCTATCAACAGGAAAGGTTTACTTGTTGGGTTTCCTACCTCTATTGCAGGGGCATTGGAGAGTGTGTCGGGCAGCTGGCTTTTGGACGGGGAGTTGATAGGTGAGACGATTTGGTTCTTCGACGCGTTGGAGCTTTCTGGGTCAAGTCTCTTGGGATCACCATATCACCAGCGGTATAAACTATTGGCCTCAAATGTTTCGATATTGGATGGCGAGGGTTCCCCCATTAGGTTGGTGGAGACGTCGTTTACATCACAGGAGAAACGAAAACGCTTCAAGGCTCTCAAAAAGCAGGGAGTTGAAGGGGTTGTCTTCAAGAAGTTAGATGCTATTTATAAGCCAGGTCGTCCTTCTTCTGGCGGCGACCAGTTGAAGTTTAAGTTTACTAACACTTGCACCTGTCAGGTAGCCGGCGACACAGAGAAAGGAAAGAGAAGTGTCTATATACAAATGCTCGACGGGAAGGAAAAGGTCGATGTGGGTAAGGTTACTGTGCTTCCAAACTTTAACGTTCCTAAAGTTGGCGCGTTGGTCGAGATTAAATACCTCTATCGACACGTTCACGGTGCCTTATACCAGCCAATATATCTTGGAGAGCGGGATGATTTGGAACAAGCTGACCAGGTCAGCACGGTCAAAGTAAAGGAAGGAATAGAAGATGAAGAAGAAGAAAAAGAAGGATAAGCATCCAACTTTGCTACAGGATATCCTTGATTTATATCTTATAGCCATGAACTTGACTTTTCTTATAGAGAAAGCCAACACGCGAGGCTAAATGTTGAAAGCCACCCAGTCTATTTCTTCCTTTGGCAGGACGTCTCCTTGGTGTAGAATGAAGAGAGAGGAAAACATAATGGCAATAGAAAGACAGGTAGTTCTTGAATGTGTCCAACCAAACAAAGGACATAACAAATACTATGAGATTACTATCCGAGAAGCTAACCAAAACCGCCATGAAGTCTACGCTCGGTGGGGACGGATAGAACATTTCAAAGATGGGAACCCACAGACACAAATAAAGTTTAGCACTGATGATTGGGACGAGGCTATGTCAAGAGTAGGGACTATCGTCCACGACAAAGCAATGAAAGGCTATAAGTTAGTAAAAGATAATGCTACCAACCCTCATAAGAAGGTAGAGTTTACCAGTAAGTCCCAACAGAAGAGAGTAGCAGCACAGAAAGACCAGCCTATATTTGATAGAACTGAACACGTGGAAGTAATAGTCTCTGATTGGTGGAAGGGTAGTGATAACATAGAAGAGAGGTCTGTGTGAGTATCATATTCGTATTCGTTTTCTGTATGACCTGCATCATCCTTGCCAGCACTTGGAGAAGGAAGCCATGAAACTACTAACGATAGAGTGTGGAGATAGCAAACTCCCTTCTGCTATTACCTTGGCGGCGGACAAGATAAAACCAAAGCCACAGGCTAATATCTCTATGAACGTTGATGTAGAAAGATTTAGTGTCCCAGCATTCAAGAATGAACTCTTCCATTGGGCACCAGATATTATAGTGTTAGACCCACCTGCTTGGGAACCTAACCTAATGAAGTGGGGTGCTCTTCTTGCCGAGACTATTCGTCACACTACTGTAGTAAGTGGACGTCTTGTATTTGTATCAGGTGTAGATGTATTGGGAGACTCCCAACTACGAACAGAGGGAGCAATAGCAATGCCTTTTACTGATAGAGGGGAGTTTCTACATACATCAGAGATGCTTATTGAAACCTCTCTATCAAGCCATTACATTATGAGGTTCCCTAATACTATTG
>Ga0209483_1002450_pt1 | contig 12994 bp, 11 predicted proteins | sample NGEPerA_FD_184508 | JGI IMG/M metagenome (GOLD analysis project Ga0209483, IMG submission 184508) | Arctic peat soil microbial communities from the Barrow Environmental Observatory site, Barrow, Alaska, USA - NGEE PermafrostL2-A... | ecosystem: Environmental > Terrestrial > Soil > Wetlands >... | reverse complement strand
GGCCCGGCTCATCAGCTCAAACAGTATCTCGGCACTTCAGTTCAACGATCCGCAGTCGGCAGAAGGAACGCTAGCAGCATTGAAGGAAAACTCTAGCGTACTGTCCGCGGTAATTTATGACGAGCGTGGCAGGCCCTTCGCGTCATATTCCAAATCATCGAAAGCCGGAGTTCCATCCAGACCGTTGCTCCCTGCCGGACGATTGGAATTCAGCTTCGTTCAAAATGGAGAAATCGACTTGGTACAAGTCATTCTCGTCGAGGGAAACCCCGTTGGCACAATCTATATCCGGTCGAGCACTGAAGAACTCCGCGACCGCCTAAAACTCTACGTCAGCATCTCCTGCATCGTCATATTTGTGTCTCTGCTGGCGGCCCTTTTGGTCTCGTCTATTTTCCGAAAGATCGTCGCCGAGCCGATTATGCGTCTGGCGAGCGCCGCAAGGGTCATCTCGCATGACAAGAACTACTCACTCCGAGTTGATCAGGTCAACGATAAGAACGAGCTTGCAGACCTGATCGATTCCTTCAACGAAATGTTGGAGGAGATCGAGCGCGGTGGAGAAGAGCTGCACAAAGCGCATGATGAGTTGGAGCAACGCGTGGACGAGCGCACCGCTCAACTCGTTGTCGCAAAAGAAGAGGTCGAACGCACAAGCAAGTTCAAGGACCAGTTTCTTTCGACGATGAGTCATGAACTCCGGACTCCATTGAACGCCGTGCTCGGGTTTTCGGAAATGCTGGCCGCAGAGCGCTACGGGGTGCTGAACGATCGCCAACGCCGCTACGTCAATCACATCCACGCCGGCGGAGAACATCTACTGCGACTGATCAATGACATCCTGGATATCTCCAAGATCGAAGCGGGACGGCTTCAACTGACGATCGAAAGTGTCGCGGTCAATCCGGCTCTCGAGGAAATAATCGAGTCGTTGCAGTCACTGGCAGAGAAGAAGTCTCAAAGACTGTCGTTAATTTCGGCACCCCAGCTCAATGTTTCCGCGGATTTCGTTCGATTCAAACAGATTGTGATGAATCTGGTAGGAAATGCAATCAAGTTTACTCCTGAAGACGGCAGCATCGAACTTCGCGCCCTCCTGCAGGACGACATGGTTCGGATAGAGGTTCAGGATTCCGGTCCTGGCATTCCTCTGGAGGAGCAGCCGGATATCTTCAAGGCTTTTCATCGCATCCGCCAGGCGGGCAATGCCGCGGAAGGAACCGGCCTGGGTTTGGCCATCACTCGCAGCCTCGTAGAACTGCACGACGGGAAGCTTGGGCTGGAAAGCGAAGCTGGAAAGGGAAGCTGTTTCTATTTCACTTTGCCGATGGCTCAGGTTTATCGCAGAGAGAACCCGTATAAACCCGAATCGGGAGTGCACAGGAGCTTTTCTCGGACCATTCTGGTTGTGGACGACGAGCTGGCCGCGGCTCAGATCCTTGAGTCACAGCTCACATCCGCCGGCTACAAAGTGGTCTTATGCACTGAGCCGCAGCGCGCGATCGAGATGGCATTAGAACTACAACCAGCCGCAATCACTTTGGATGTCATCATGAAGCCCATTGGCGGTTGGAAGGTACTTTCGCAACTCAAGAGCGATCCTCGGACCGCGGCCATTCCAGTAGTTGTGGTCACGATTGTCGATCAAAAAAATACGGGCGGCCTTCTCGGGGCAAGCGAGTACGTCGTTAAGCCAGTCGACAAAACAATCTTGCTGAATGCTATCGACCGTTGCTTAAATAATCCTGAAAAGAAAAGTAGTGAAGCACATCCCATTCTTATTGTTGAAGACCATTCCCCCACGCGTGAATTCATTGCGGAAATGCTCTCCAGCAATGGGTATTCCGTGTATTCGGTGGGCGACGGAAAGCAAGCCCGTGCCAGGATGCAGGACGAATTGCCATCGCTGGTGATTCTTGATTTGATTCTGCCTGATGTGAGTGGGTTCCAATTGTTGACGGAATGGCGCAACGATTCTCTGACCGCCGAGATTCCTGTGATTGTTCTGACAAATAAAGACCTGACCCCGGAAGAACGAGACTATCTCGGACAAAACGCGCGAGCACTTTTCCAAAAACGGAGCCAATGGCAAGAAGGTCTTCTCAGGCACATCCGGCATATTGTGCCGACTGCACTCGGGGAGCAATCGTGATGGGGCAACGAATACTGGTAGTGGAAGACAATCAGCCCAATCGTGAACTTCTGTGCGATTGGCTGGAAATGGAAGGGTTTGACGTGTCGTCGGCAGAGGACCTGGCAGGCGCCATGGCCCTGATCAGAGATAAGCCACCTCAGGTCATCCTGTTGGACGTACAGCTTGGAAGTGAGGATGGGCTCTTTCTGGCTAGCTGGATTCGGCAGGACCCCGAGTTTCGTAGAATTCCAGTCATCGCAGTTACCGCACATGCCATGGTTACCGATCAGGAGCGGGTCCTGCGCGCCGGGTGCAATACGTGTATCTCTAAACCCATTGATTTCAAAGCGCTTGACAGGGAGATTCGATGGTGGCTTACGCAGGACCTGTCCTTTGCCAACGCTCCATCTGGCCCAAATTCTCGCGTTTCTTAGCAGCTAGACCGGAACCGCGTCCTCCCAATCAAATTGTGGTGAAGCACGCCCATGCAAAATTCCGACTTGTGCATCGCAAAAATGCCATCCGTTATCAAGATCGGGATGTTGCGAAGGGTTGGTGGAGTCCGGGGAATTTTTCTTGTTAGTTTGGTGCGGCAAGATTATCGAAGATGGAGGTATATCTCACCAAAATTCCATCCGGTCGGGAACTGACAATAAGTCTTAACGCTGCTGAGGTTAAGACAGTGTTCTGCCCAAGGACTACATCACAGGCAGGCTCGGATGAGAACTGGTGCCCAGGTCTTCTCGAAAACACGTACGGAACGAAGAGGGGCGTTCTGGCTATGGTTTGTCGTGAAGCTCACGCTGGGCGTGTCCCAGATGGTAGGAGTCATCTATGTGGCTTCTCTCATGTATCGAACAGGTCTGGGTGACGAGACGATGAAGGCCTTTTTATCGTTGCGAGCCTCACCACGCTAAGCATGATCCTATTCAAGGTTTTGGGCTGGAAGCCGGTCAAACGATAAGGTTATTAAGTGCGAACGGTATCCGACCTTTAGATGTTCTGAAGCTGCACGTCTCCTATTTGCACGTTCACTCGGCCACCGCTTCGGTGCAGGAGCTGCGCCCTTCGGCTCTGCGTTCAGAACTCGCGTACCGCGCCCTTCGGGTGTTGGACTCCTCCCCCCTCGCAGGCTCCGGGTCCCTTTCCAAAAACTTCTTCTCTTGGCAACGCGGCGATGCCGCGACTTGGGAGCAGCGCACCTTTGCGCCCTTTGGGATGTGTCCCGATTGACCGGGCAAAAGGAGAAACACCATGCAGACCCAACAGACCATCACCCTCTTCGGCACCGTCAGCAACTCAGCCACCAGCCGCATCTCCAAGAACGGCCGCAAGTACACCGCCTTCGGGGTCGCCATCATCTCTGACCGCAACCTCCTGGCCTTTCACTACAACGTCGTCGCCTTCGGCAAGCAGGGTCACTTCGCCAAGCCCCTCCAGACCGGTACTCGCATCAAGCTAGTCGTCCAGGCACAGTCTCAGCCAGACAACATCGCCGGTATCCCACTCCTCACCGCAACCTTCGTGCGACCGGTTCGTCCGGTTGCACGGGGGATATCAGTGGCAACCGCCTAGATTAGATCAATCCCAATGAAGCCCAAATGAAACAGCCACCACAACAGCCACCACAACAAAAAGCAGCCGAGATTTCGGCCGATTTTGTGTAGTAAGTTATTGAAAGGATTGGTGGACGCGGCAGGGATCGAACCTGCGACCAGTCGATTAAGAGTCGAATGCTCTACCAGCTGAGCTACGCGTCCAGGCCTTGGGGACCTTCCCGGGAGGGAAGGCGCGAACCGAATTTTGTCCGCAGAGTGTGCCGGTGAAGAACTCACCGCACGAAGGCTAGTGTAACACGGTCGCGCGGTGGATTTCTAAGGTAGTGGCCCGCAGGAGACGCAGATCCCCTGCGGGCATGACAACTAAAAAGCCAAGGCCAAAGCAACGGCGCCGGCTGCAGTTTAGCCGACGAAATCCACGTTGGCCTTCTGCGGGATGATGCCGCGCTCATAGCCCATGTCGAGCAGCTTGCGGATGGCTTCGCGTCCGTCGTCGCCGTAGTTGATCGTCCGCTCGTTGACGTACATGCCGACGAACTGGTTCGCCAGCGATGGGTCGAGGTCGCGGGCAAACTGCATCGCGTACTCAAGCGCGGACTCGCGGTGATCGAGCGCGTGCTGAATGCTGTCGCGCAGAGCGTTGGTGGTGGTGAGCTTCACGTCCTCCGGCAGGGAACGGCGGATCGCGTTGCCGCCCAGAGGCAGAGGGAGGCCGGTGAGGTCGCGCCACCATTGGCCCATGTCGAGGATTTTGACGAGGCCGTCCTTCGCGTAGGTGAGTTGACCTTCGTGGATGATGAGCCCGGCGTCGAACTCGCCCGACTGCACGGCGGGAATGATCTTGTCGAAGTCCAGCGTCACAGTTTCGATGTCGGGCGCCACCAGTTTCAGCGTCAGGTAAGCGGTCGTCATGGTGCCCGGAACAGCGATGCGCAGCTTCTTCACTTCGTCCAGCGTGTACTTGCGCTGCGCGACGATCATCGGCCCATAGCCCTCGCCGACCGAGCCGCCGCAGGCCATCAGCGTGTAGTTGTCCTGGATGTACGGGTAGGCGTGGAAGCTGATCGCCGTGACATCGTAGAACTGCTCATTGAGCGCCTTGCGGTTGAGGGTTTCGATGTCGGTGAGGGTGTGGTGGAAGGCGTAGCCGGGCACGCGCACCTTGTTGGTGGCGAGGCCGTAGAACATGAAGGCGTCGTCGGAGTCGGGGCTATGGGCGATGCTGATGTTGCGGACTTCAGGTGATGCAGTAGGCATTGTGTCCTTTGAGCGGTTGGGTTAGGTGCGGGCGGGGCGAGAGAGAGCGCGGTAGAGGCCAGCGGCAGCGGCGATCTTGACGACTTCACCGGGCAGGAACGGAGCGGCGCCCTCGATCCACCCCTGACGCAGAGTGAGATGTCCGAGGGTCATCAGCCAGCCCGCGCCGCAGGCGTACAGCAGGACGACGGCGGCAGTACAACCGATCGCCGCCGCTACAAACCGTGGAGTCCGGGTCTGAAGCGTACGCGTTACGGCTCCGGCGATGAAGGCGACGAAGGGATAGGCCATCAGATAGCCGCCGGTAAAACCGACGATCTGGGCGACGCCGCCGGGACCGGCCGGGCTGAAGACGGGGAGGCCGAGAGCGCCCTCGGCCAGGTAGGCGAGCATCGTCAGGAATCCCGCAACCGGGCCGAGGGCCAGGCCGACGCCGAGCACCGCGAGCGGCTGCAGAGTCAGCGGTACGGGCGTGAACCCGAGCGGAATCGAGACGTGCGCGGCGGCCGCGACGACGAGGGTGGCAGCGAGGCCGAGGGTGATCCTGCCGGGAATCGTCCGGGTGAAGCCGCTGGAAACGGCGGGTTGGGAGAGTGCGGTCTGCATGGTGTGTCCTTTGTGCGGCATCGAGCTCACTGCGTGGTTTGGTCGGTGTTGGAGGCTACGAGGTCCTGGGTGGAGAACTCCGGGTCCGGTATCGGCGGCGGTGGGACGGGTGCGTGGCGACGGCGGCGGCGGGCCCGGCGGACGTGGCGGGCCATCGAGATGGAAGCCCAGAGCAACGCCAGCAGAGCAAGGATCGAGATGGCGAAGAGTGTCCGCATGGGCGCTTGCTAAGGATAGCAAACGAGGGTGCGGAGGAAATGGGGTATCCAGTTGGGTTCCTGCGTAGATGGAGGGATGGAAGATGGCCCTGGCCGCTGCGATACTTGGATGTACTGGGGCCCGGATGCGCGGTAAGCAGGACTACAAGCAGCCTTCACGATGGACTACCGCTGTGGATACGGCGCAAACCCGTGCGTATGCGCTGCGGCGCACCGCTGCCACTGTCGCTGTGGGAACGCTGGCAGTGTTTATGGGTTACCACGTCGTGTTCGGGCAGAACGGGCTGATCGCCTACGAGCACAAGCGCGAGGACACGCGGGCGCTACAGATGCAGATGCAGACGCTACAGCAGGAGAACGACCGTCTCCGTGGGCATGTGGACCGGCTACAGAACGATCCCAGTGCGATCGAGCACCAGGCTCGGGAAGAGCTGCACTACACCCGCGCGGGCGAGGTGATCTATACGCTGCCACCCGATCCACAGCCATCGGCTGCTCCGAACGCATCCAAGCCATAGTAGATGTTGGGCCTGGAGGGCGCATGGACATCCTCAGTCGAACGCCTCCACCTGCCGATCGCCGGATCCATTACGGACCTGACCCTCTCCAGTTCGGCGACCTGCGCCTGCCCGCGACCAGGCCCGGGCAATTGCTGCCGGTTGCCGTGGTCATTCACGGCGGCTGGTGGCAGTCTGCCTACGACCTTGAGTACATGGGCCACATGTCCGCGGCGCTGAAGGCCGCGGGCGTGGCGACGTGGTCGCTGGAGTATCGGCGCGTGGGCAATGCGGGCGGCGCGTTTCCCGGGACGATGCAGGATGTTGCCGCCGGTTTCGACCATCTGGCTGTCTTGGCTAAGAGCTATCCGTTGGATTTGCGGCGAGTGATCGCCGTGGGACATTCCGCGGGTGGGCATCTGGCGTTCTGGCTGGCTGGACGGCAGCACATTCCAGCGGCGAGCGTGCTGGAGCACCCGCAGCCGGTTGTGCCGCTGGTTTCGGTGGTTGGACTGGCTGGAGCGGTGGATTTGCGGCTCGTGGTCGACCTTGGCGGGCGCTTTCGGTTTACCAGCGGGAGGCCTTCGGTGGTAAGCCTGATGGGCAGCCTGCCGAACGAGGTGGAAGACCGCTATCGGGCGGCGAATCCGGGGGACCTGCTGCCGCTGAATGTTCCGCAGGTGCTGTTGCAAGGCAGCGAGGACGACCAGATTCCTCCATCGCTGCCCGACCGGTGGGCCGACAACGCTCGCCGGCAAGGGGATTCGGCGATCGTGACGACGATTCCCGGTGCGGACCATTTCGATGTTGTCGATCCGGAGAGCAAGGCCTGGGCAGTCGTTCAGGCGGCGATTCTGCGGAGTTTTTTGGCCAAGGGTCAGGTGACCCCCTCCCCCGGTTAAAGGGGGTAAAGTCCCTTATCGAAAGGTCTTAGCTCCGTACCTCCGTCACACCTCTCGATTGGAGCGGCGGTGGGTCCGTGTCTGTTTCTATTGTAGCGGGCGTGTCAAGGGGACTTCGTGGCCGTTGCCAATACTTCAGGCAGAGCTTCAACCTGTTCCGCGGGCACTACCTCGCCTCGCCGTCATTCATACCTTAGCGCCTCGGCTGGCAGAATCTTTGCTGCCGATCTTGAAGGATACAACGTTGCGAGCAACGAAATCCCGAGCGAGACGGCGGCGACGATGAGGGCGTCCGTGAGCCGCGGCGCGAACGGCAGATAGCCGATCGAGTAGACGCTGGCGTCGAGAGGGATGAAACGGAAGTGCGAACCGGCGATGCTGGCCGCATACCCCAGCGCCAGGCCGAGGGCAGTGCCGAAAGTGGAGATCAGCAGGCCCTGGAGCATGAAGATGCGGCGGATCTGCTCGCCGGAGACGCCGAAGCTCATCATCACGGCGATGTCGCGGGTCTTCTCCATCACCATCATGGTGAGCGCGATGAGGATGTTGAGCGCGGCGACGATGACGATCAGCGCCAGCACGATAAAGGTGACGACCTGTTCGAGCTTAAGCGCGCGGAACAGTTCGCGGTTCTGCTCCATCCAGTTGGTGGTTTGAAAGCCGGGGCCCGCAGCCTGCTCAATGGCGGCCCCAACTTCCTGAGCGCGGTAAAGGTCGTCGATGCGAAAGCTGAAGACGCTGATGAGGTCGGGCTCGGAGAACAGCCGTTGCGCGTCGGCCAGGCGCATGAACGCATAACTGGAGTCGTACTGGTAGAAACCGGACGCGAAGATTCCGACCACACGGAAGCGCTGGTAGCGCGGGATGAGGCCGAGCGGGGTGAGGTCGCCTTGCGGGCTGGTCACGAGGATCGTGTCTCCAGTGGTCGCTCCGAGGGTTAGCGCAAGTTCGTGGCCGATCACGATCGGCGGGATGGGCCGTGGAGAGCCATCGGTCGATGGAAGCGCCGCGATGTCCGATTCGCCGATTGCTCCGTCACTACCGCCGATAAGAGATTGCTCTGAACCGACAGGTCGAAGTTCGTCGGCGGACCCCTGGTTGATCGATTGCAGCAACTCGCCAACCTTGCGCTCATCCGCCGGAATAATGCCTTTGATGAGCGCCCCGCCGGACCGCGGCCCGCGCGAAATCAGCACCTGTCCGTAGAGTCCCGGGGCGACGGCCTTCACATGCGGGACCTTCGCGAGCCGCACCATCAGCGGCCGCCAGTCGCGAATACCGTCGCCGGCAGTCCGCATTAGCTCCACATGCGCCGTCGCCCCGACCAGCCTCTCCTGCAAATCGCGCCTCATGCCGTTGGTGATGGCGAGGGCGATGATAAGCGCGGCGACTCCGGCGGCGACGCCGATGACGGAGATCGCAGTGATGAAGCCGACAACCGCTTGGCGGCGGCGGGCGCGCAGGTACCGGGCGGCGATGAAAAACTCGAAGCGCATCTGCCGTTATCGTACCGTCCCCGCTGCGCGGTGGGGCAGTTGTGCCCCGAGGTAGGAGTACCTTAACGCAAAGTTCGGGAAGAAATGCGCCAAGTTTCGCCACGGCATCCACTGCGGGTCCGCCACGGTATCTTTGCGAAACTTGGCTAACTTGGCGAACTTTGCGTCAAGGCTTTTGCTTTCCCCTAGTTCGCGAGTACAGCCCGGTACCGCACCTGGTTCTTCTTCACCTTGGCAATCGCCTCATTCGCATCCTTCATCGCGAAAGACTCAGTGATCGCCTTGATGTTATGCCGGGCAGCAACATCGAGCATTTCGTGCAGGTCGCCGGGACTGCCCGTGGGGCTGCCGGCGACGGCTTTCTGGCCGGCGATCAGGCTGAACGGTTGGATTTGCAGCGGCGACGGCGACGCGCCCAGTACGACCAGCGTGCCCTTGGGTCGCAGCGCGCCGACGAAGCTCTGAAAGTCCTGATCGGCGGAAACCGTCGACAGGATCAAGTCGAAGCTATTCGCAACCTTGGCCAGGGCGCCCGTGGCGCGGGTGTTGACGAAGTTGTGCGCGCCCAGTTCGCGAGCTTCGGCTTCCTTGTCCTTGGAGGTGGAGAAAGCCGTAACTTCGCAGCCAAAGGCGTTCGCGAACTGCAAACCCATGTGGCCCAGCCCGCCGATGCCGATCACGCCAACGCGAGAAGCCGGGCGGGCGAGGTGGTTGCGCAGCGGCGCGTAGACCGTGATCCCGCCACAGAGCAGAGGGGCGACGTTCTCGCTTTCCAGCACTTTGGGCACGGGAATGGCAAAGCGGGAGTTGACGCGGATATTGTCCGCGTAGCCGCCGTTGCGTCCGATGCAGGTGGGCTGGGACTGCGGGCAGAGGTGTTCCTCACCGCGCCGGCACCACTCGCAGATGCCGCAGGAGTCGGCCTGCCAGCCGATGCCGACGCGCTCGCCGAGTTTGCGGTCGCGGACCGCGGAACCCACCTCCACGATGGTGCCGACAATCTCGTGCCCCGGGATGAACGGATACTTGCTGATGCCCCAATCGTTGTCGATCAGGTGGAGGTCCGAATGGCAAACGCCGCAGTGGGAGATTTTGACGCCCACGTCGTTGGGCGCAAGGTCGCCGGGATCGTATTTGTAGGAAAGAAGTTGGGCGCCGGCTGCGTGCGCGGCCAAACCGTGGAAGTCGGACATGAAATGCGTTTCCTTTGCCGTCCCTGGGATGCAGGAGCGGGCGGCTGTATATGAGGTTACAACGTAGATTTTTTCTCAACCGGTTGGATGCAAAAAAAGCAGATCGTGCGATAATCAGTGGGCGCCTCTGGTCGGGTTCGACCCCCCACCGGTCGCAACCCTTGATAGGAGGCGCCATTTGAAAGCAATGGGCCGCTGGCACCCCCCAGCGGCCCTTTGTGCGTCCAAAGGCGCGTCCAAAACCCGTCCAAATCCCGTCCAAATCCGGTCCAAGTCCCGGTTCAGGGGAACGCCTGAAAGCCAGTTTCCAGTCGCTCCCGGTGCGCCCTCGTAATCTCCACCGGGATGTACTTCGTCTAACATGCTGCAAGATGCATTGCAGGAGTTACCCCGAAACATGATGAAGCGCACGCTTTTCGCCTTTGCCGCCACATTGCTTCTTCTGGCCCCCGTCAAATCCTGGTCGCAGCAGAAACCCACGCCGCCGGCCACGCCGCCCACGACCGACGATTCCGGGCCGCAGACCGATGTCCCAATGGACGTGCCGAAGAAGAAGGAGCCGGCCGAAGTCGTTCCTCCGGCCCCGGCCGAGGAGAAGGTGAAGAACCCCGACGGCCAGATTTTCTCCATGCGCGTCGATGTTCCGATCGTGAACCTCAACGTCAATGTGCTTCTCGATAAGACCCACCAGTTTGTCCCCGGCCTGAAGGCCGACCAGTTCCTGGTGGTCGAGGACGGCGTGGAACAGCGCGTACAAAGCCTCCGCGTCACCCAGACGCCCATTACGGCCGTGATGCTGCTGGAGTTCGCCTCGACCTCGTATGCTTTTGTCCGCGACATGCAGAATGCTTCGGATGCTTTCTTCCGCACGCTGCGGCCCGACGACTACATCGCCGTCGTGACCTACGACATGCGGACGCACATTCTTACCGACTTCACCAACAACAAGGACCTGATTGCGAATGCCTTGAATAGCCTGATGATTCCAGGGTTTTCGGAGACCAACGAGTTCGACGCGCTGTACGAGACGCTCGACCGCCTGAACCGCATCGAGGGCCGCAAGTACATCATCCTCATTTCCAGCGGGCGCGATTCTTTTTCCAAGCTCACCTGGGACAAGATGATGGCCAAGATCAAGGCCACGCCGAATGTGACCATCTTCACCATCAGCACCGGCGGCCTGATTCGCGAACTCTCCGACGACCGGGGCGGCATGGGGCCGATGACCCGGATGGACTATCTGCAAGCCGACAACGAGATGAAAACGATCGCCAACATGACCGGCGGCCTTAGCTTCCAACCGATATTTCAGGGCGCATTGCCGGACATCTTTTCGCAGATCGACGAGTCGATCCGCAACCAGTATGTGCTGACCTATCGGCCGACAAATGCGGCGAATGACGGGTCGTACCGCAAGATCAAGGTCTACCTGGTCGACAACGAAGGCAAACCGCTGAAGATGGTCGACGAGAAGGGCAAGCCGCAAAAGTATTCCATCATCGCCCGCGACGGATACCGCGCCAAACTGCCGGTGGAGTGAGCCAGTAGAGAGCGCGGTACAATTCCCTCCACGCGACGCGAAGAACCTGCTCCCGCCGTTGCTGTTGCCGTTGCCGTTGCTCTTCCTCTGAGCTCAAAATCTCTAAGCTCTGGGCTCAGTTAAAACCCGGACCACCGCCAATTTAACCGGAGGAGAACCATCGAAGCCCCCATAATTTTCGCTGGGCGTTCGCAACAAACAGGGAAAAACCGTCAATCGTGGGCCGCTGCAAAACTGCATTTTTCCGCAAAATAGTCGTCTAAAAGCACCAAAGTGCGTATTTTCGCGAATCAGGTCGCAAAGTGGCATACAAACCCATCAATTCGTGCAAAAAACGCTAATTTACCTCGATAACCTCAAAGAAAAAATGCCCCCAATGACGTCCCATTCCCACCCAAAACCATGAAGCGCCGCATGCACATTATGCTGCATATCAAACAAGCTAAATTCGATACTCTTTGTCGGTAGGATTCAGCGTTTGGCCCTTGGCGAAAAAATGACAGATTCCCGGCCAGTGCCTCATGATTTCCCCACCTCGACTTGCAGGCGCATCATCGATACCGCCGCAACACCAGCACCCCTCCGGCAAACACCCCTAGACCCGATATGGCCAGCAACTCAATCGCATGCCGGTACGCCTGTTGGACGGGAAGCGGTGCGGCCCTCACGTCGTCTCGACACTGCGCGCAGCCCTGAGCGCGGGCGGCGCCTGCGGAGAGCGCCAGCGCGGCGATCGGGAACAGGAGAAGTTTCACTGGAAGAATTCCAGCAGGATGAAGAGGAATATCCAGAGCCCGCCCATGGCGTGCCAGTACCAGACAGTAGTGTCGACCCAGATTTGGCGGGTGGCGAACTGGCGCGAGGCGCGCAGGCTTAGTAGCGCGGCGACGAGGGCGACCAGGCCGAGGAACAAGTGGACGGCGTGCGCGACCGTGATGATGTAGAAGAAATGGCTGCTGGAGTTGGAAGCGAAGTAGACGTGCTCGGCGGCGAGCTGGCGCCAGGCGATCCACTGGCCGGCGAGGAACGCGATGCCGAGTGCGAGCGTGGCGGAAAGCCAGATGGCGGCGCGGCGCGAGATGGGTTTGCCCAGACCGATCCACTCGTCCATGGCATCGTTCTCGCGGAACATACTGCGCCGGGCGATCTCGGCCGTGACGGAGCTGAGGACCAGGACGGCGGTGTTGAGGCGGAGGATCGTGGGGATGACGGTGGGGCGCCAGGTGGTGACGTACTCGCCGTAGTGGTTGATCTGGCCGCTGCCCTTGGTGACGAAGAATGCGCTGATGATGGCGATGAAGAACATCATGTCGCCGGCGAGGGCCGACGCGATGCCGATGCGCGTTTGCGAAAGCCGCTCGCGGGGGCCGCGGGAGCCGACGGGGCGGTCGTTCCAGTTTTCGTTGTCGCCGTCTCCGCTGTCGTTGCCGCCGGTGCGCTTGTCGATGGGCGGGCGGCGACCGGACCCGTGGTCGCCTTCGCCGGGATCGCCGGAACGATCGGGTCTGCGCCGTGGGTCGACCTGGGGCGGAGTGAAGATGGTGGGCATGGCGGCTCTCCCCTGTTTTGAGCTTACTCCGGTTGGTTTGGTT
>Ga0209483_1002448_pt1 | contig 13006 bp, 6 predicted proteins | sample NGEPerA_FD_184508 | JGI IMG/M metagenome (GOLD analysis project Ga0209483, IMG submission 184508) | Arctic peat soil microbial communities from the Barrow Environmental Observatory site, Barrow, Alaska, USA - NGEE PermafrostL2-A... | ecosystem: Environmental > Terrestrial > Soil > Wetlands > Peat... | reverse complement strand
CAACGCCCTCTATCCGGTGAAGGCTATCATGTCGCTGCTTTACTCCCAGGCGACGCCTGCCGACATGCATGTGCAACTGACTCCAAATACTGGGGCGGTCTTGGCCTCAAATGTGGACCACGTTCGCTTCACCTTCGGCAACGATGCCGTGAACAACAACCTCAATGTTGACTACATGGAATTTGTGGCTTACGGAGTCAACACCCTGGCCTTGGGTAAACCGAAGATTCTCACCGATCTGCCTGCAACGATCATTGTCACTCAGCGAGTAGCATTCACCCTATCGGCGGACGTGCAGGGCAACCCGCTTCCCAACTTCCAGTGGTATGGTATTAGCGGCGGGGTAACCAGCCCAATTCTGAACGCGACCAATTCAACCTACACCTTCACCATCACCCAGCCCAGCAACACCATTCAATATCAGGTGGTCATCTCCAACTCGTACGGCGCCGTCACCAGCGCCGTTTCCACGGTGGTTCTGTATGGGGTGAACGGGGTCACCAACACAATCTATCAAGACACCTTCAGCCGGACGGGGCTGCTGGTCGGCTCCTCGCCCAGTCCGGTGAATACCGGCAACGCCGTATGGGTCGGCGCTCCTGCCTTCGCCACCGATGGCTCGGAAGTAAACATGACGCCCGGCACAGTCCAAGGCGGCACTTATCCCAACGCTTACCTGCCGTTCAGCCCGCAAGTGGGTCACGTTTATACGCTCTCATGCGACATTGAAGCCCTCACTGGCGCAGCCCAGTGGCTGGCGTTCGGTTTCGCCGAAACGCCGATAACGAACAACTATTACGCGGCAGCCACCGGCGGAGCGGACTGGCTCCTGACGCGCGGAAACGGCACTCAATACCAATTGTTTAAAGGTCCCGGGACGGGCGGAAATCTCGGTGGCAACTTGCCGGCCGCTGACGCCAGCGCTTTCGAAACGTTTAGCTTGATACTGGACACAACCACCGGCACCTCGGCCAGCGGGTGGAGCATGTCCCTTTATACCAACGGGGTTGTTGAAGTGTCGGTCACTAACGCTTGGTCGCCAAATCCTCCCATCGCCTACGTCGGTTTGGGCTCTGACGCGGCCACGGGGTACTTCGAAAACTTCAGTTTGACTGATTTCAGCTACCAGCTCATTAACCCATCCTTGAGTGTGACCGGCCAGGGCACATCGCAACTTACCCTATCTTGGCCGGGCTTTTACACGGGATGGACACTGCAAAGTAATTCGGTGGGGTTGCTGGCTTCCAACGCCTGGGTGGCGGTTGCGGGGTCAACGGCGACGAACCAGGTTCCCGTCAGGATTGACAACACCAAGAGCGGTGTGTATTTCCGATTGCTGGCTCCTTGATGCCGGAGGCAGTCATGCCTAAAACTGGAATCAGGGGCCGCGCCGGCCAAACGGCCCGGCGCGACTGGTTTCTGCTCTATGATTAAACAAACAAGGAAATGGCGCGGGGTTTTTCGTTGGACAATGGCGGAAACTCTCCTGCTTTCTTGGACCATGGCAGCCGCAGCGCAGGCGCAAGTTACCAATACAGATTATTTTCCCGCAAAATTGGCCGGGGTGAAGACCAACGGGTATCGGAACGTCGCGTTCTGGAGTGAGCGGGCCGCGCAGATTACGGTCAGTTCGCGCAGTTTTCGCACTGGCGGAATGATTGCCGACACGAGCCCCTGCCCGCTAAACCGGCCCTTTGTTCCCGGTGAGTCGCCTTCCCATTGCTGGATCAGCAGCGAGTATGAGCATTTGCCCCAGTGGGTGTGGATCGATTTCCCAGGCTCGCGACGAATTGACAAGGTGGTTCTCCATGCCGCAAGCATACCGACACGGCCCGTTGAGTTTTCAGGCCAGTATCTGCCAGACGGCGGCGGCACGTTCCAAACGTTTTTCCATGTCCAGGAGGCTCAGTTTGATCCTAAAACGCTTTCCTATACGATCTCCTTTAAGCCAGTCGTTACAAGTAACTTTCGGCTGCTGATCGAACGAAGCGCGGCAGCCGTCTCTCCTCAATCTTGGGTTGCGCAACTGGCGCAAGTCGAGGTTTACGGCGACAATGCAACCAGCAGCGCGAAGACGGCCACCGCGCCGGCATCCAAGCTCGCCGTCAACCTGAGTTCCGAGCTGCGTCCCACGAAGTTTGTTCCCGAGGTCAAGGATATGGGCCAAACCGTGGACATCCGCACTCCTTGGTATCGCCTGGTATTGGATAAGTCTCACCCGCGGATTTTGAACCTCTCCTGGGATTCTCTGGGCCAAGGCGAGTTGGACGTCAATTTTCTAAAGGAGAGCGGAGCATGTCCGGTGTTGGATCCGATCTTTCGCGAACCCGCGCCACTGGGAGCCAGCCCCCTCCACCGCACGGGCAATGTATTCCATTATGACCCCGTGGAGGTGGGGGCCGGCTGCTACGAAACGGTGTCCATCCGGGCCGGCGAACGTGGATTTGATCTTGGGCTGGCGGCGGCGGCGAGTCACAAAATCATGATGCGCGGCGGATTATTTCGTTTCCATTTCGCCGCCAATCAGACCCCGACGACGTTCGTCTGCCGCCCCTCGGAGATCATGAATTATGTGGCCATTCCTGCTTATCTCGCCGCGCCCGACTTCGGAACGGCTTATATCACCAGAACCGGCGATCCGGCCGCTTTCTACCGCAAACCGTCCGCGCTTTTTCCGGCGAGCACGTACTGGGTGGACGTCACGCCGCACCAACCGGCGTCCGAAGACGGTCTCAACGAAATTGGAACCAAACCTTGGCGCGCCACCCTGCACTTTACGATTCAAAGTCCGGAGCCATTGCCGGCGTTGACGGGCAACGATCCGCGGCTGAAGCGATTCTCCAAATATTCGCTCAACATGGTGCAATGGCGGCCGGATACCGGCATCATCGGCAACAGTGTGATGAGCGTGAATTGCGGCCTTGCGATACTATTCTATGCCCAAGAAGCCATGTTTGCTCCACCGCTCAAGGACGGCATTTCGCCGATGGCATTAGTAGGGGCGTCCGTGGACCGTTATTTTCAAGGCGCTCCTGGTTACCAAATGCCCAGCCGAAATGTGTGCGCGCCGGATTGGTCGTCGTCGCGCGAAACAGCCGCGTATCTCGTCATTTCAGCATGGTATGACGTTCGCACCATCGGCGGGTTGAAACAACTGCGCCCGTGGCTTGATCCGCTGGAATGCCTGGCCAATCATATCGAGTCGCAATTCGGTCCCGACGGCCTCATTTATTACCGTGGCAAACGGACGATGTGGTTTGACACCTACAAGTTCCAAGGAGCCGATGCTTATTCCAATGCGGCTGATTGCCGGGCTTTTCGATGCATGGCTGACTTGGAGGCGCTGGCCGGCCGGCCGGACCTGGCAAGGCGCTATCGTGGCGACGCCGATCGCATTGAGGCCGTCTATTTCAAGTTATTTTTCAATCCTGAAACGGGAGTGCTGGCCGGCTGGCGCGCTGAAGACGGGAAGTTGCACGATTATATGTTTCCCTGGGTTAATGGCTTTGCCATTTGCCAGGGGCTTGTGCCGCCCAAACAGGCGACGGCTATTCTGCGCGTGTTGGTCTCCAAACTGGATAAAATTGGTTTTCATTCCTACCCGTTGGGTCTGCCGACAAATCTGACTCCAATAAGTCCGGACGACTATATTCCTCGCACCAGTGGCGCTCCCAAACGGGCGGATGGAATGGACACTTGGCAGGTTTACATGAACGGCGGCGCCACACCGGCGCTGGAATATTACGTCATCCAGGCGCTCTACCAAACGGGCCAATATGAGACGGCTGAACGCCTCCTCTGGCCGCTCATGGCCTCCTACGAGAAGGGGACTTTTAATGCCGGCATCCAACTGCCGGGGCAGAAACAGCGCAACCCGGTGGGAAGCGCATTTTATCGGTGGGATGGATCACACGGCGCAGGCGAAGGGTATTTGCCTGAAGACTGGGACGGCGTGGAAGCGGTATTTACCGGTCATTATGGCATCGGCTTCGACCAGGACGGCTACTACCTTGAACCCTGGTCTCCGCTCAAAGGGCGAACGTTCAAATTGGATCTGCCCTACATGGGAAAAAACATCCGGCATGTTAACCGTTGGGCCGGATCGGACAAAGTGCCGCCGCCACCGTAGTTGGAATGACCAGCGAGGTGGATTTTTTGACGGCGGGGCTATGCGTCAAGATCGGGGGCGGTTCCGGCGCCGCCACTCGCTCGGGGACATCGCCATTTTCTGCCGGAAGAGGCGTGAAAAATAGTGTTCATCCTCGAAACCGGTTTGCATGGCGATTTCTTTGACGGAACTTTCGCTCGCGGCCAGAAGGTTGCGAGCATGCACGATGCGCAACTCCAGCAAATACTGGTGCGGGCTTAACCCGGTGTGGGCGGCGAAGGTGCTGCGAAACCAACTGTAGCTGACTCCCCCTTCCCGGGCCAGCGCCTTCATGTTGACATCGGTGCTGAATTCGTTCTGCAGGCGGGCAATGGCCTTTTCTATCGTGTTTGCATTCTGCGAAGGCACTGCCGGGGGCATGTGTTGCGCGGCATAAAACAACCCGAGCAAATCCGCCGTCGCGCCCGCCAGAATTTGTTGGAGGGCTGGACGGTGGGCGCGGACGGATTGCATGATCCGGGCAAAGATCGCCAGCACGCTGTCCTCCGCATTGATTTTGAGCACCGGGACCTTCGGAGAGATAAACCGATGCTTGAGCCAGCGCCGGGCGGTTTCGCCGTCGAACCCGATCCAATGTTCATGCCAGCCCGTTTCCAGGGAGGGTGTGTAGCGATGCCACACCCCGGGAAAGAGGAGAAAGGCATGGCCTGGCTCGACGGGCCGGGAGTAGGCGGGTTTTGACTCGAAGGTTCCCCGGCCGGTCGAGATATAGATGAGCGCAAATCCGTCGAGGATGCGCCCGTGTTGCCAGTCGAAAGCGTAACCTTTCGGATGGCCGCAGGGCGGATAGGGCGTGTGGGGCGTGATGCGCGCCTCCCCGGCGGTGGTGACGTAAAGCCCCCAATTCTTATCGCGGCGGCTGATGGGAAAATAGCGATAGAACGAATTGGTTTCGGATTGCATACGATGATGACATGCTTGGTTTTTTCCGCTGCCACGTCAAGTTTTTCAGGCTCCGTAAAATCAATTTCTCCATGCGAATTGTCATTTTGTCCATTCCCGATTCGGAGGAGCAGTCTTAAGCTTCGACATTGCCTGGAACAATTGTCGTTTGAAACATGAATCAAAGTCCATCGAAATCGTCAGCCGGCTCCACGGTCAACGCGTTGCGAATCATGCCGTTGAGTGTTCTGGCTCCAGGCACATTGTCGAAGAAAAAAGCGAAATCAAAAACCGTCATCAATCAAAGATATGGACAAAAAACTATTCAACACGTTTGCGGCTGCGCCAACAAGTATGAAAACCCATGCAGCGACAAAAGTCCTAAACCAATGGCGCGGCTTTCGCAATTGGACAATGTTGGCATTCATTTTGCCGCTGTTGTCCATGACTGGCGTGATGAGGGCGCAGGTGACCAATATCATCTATCAAGACAACTTCGCGCGGGTGGGACCGTTGAATGGTTCGACTCCCGATACGGTCGATGCCACCGGCGCCGCTTGGTTTGCCTGCAACAATCCGGCACTGAACGCGCAAGTGCAAACCGATGGATCGGAGATTGCCCTCACCAATGTGCCCGGCACCACGAACGGCGTTTATTTAAATGGTTTTTTGCCGTTCGTGCCACAGGTGGGACATGTTTATTACCTTAGTTGTAATATCATGCCGGTATCCGGCGGCAACCAGTGGCTGGCGTTGGGCTTTGCCACACACGCATTAACGAACAACTATTTTGCCACCTACCAATGTGGGGCCGGATGGCTGCTCATTCGCGGAAACGGCGGCCAGATTTCAACTTGGGGAGCGTTGACTGGCTCGAGTTCTTTTACCAACTACGTTGGCACCAACTTCCAAACATTCACAGTCGTGCTGGACACGACCGCGGGAAATGCATCATTACCCGTGGGAAATTCACAACAAGGATGGCAGCTAAGATTTTATACCAATAATGTTCTGGTGCCCGGCGGCAGCTATACGATCCCATGGGGCAACTATCCGATCAAGTACGTGGGGATTGGTTCGGATGCTGGGCAAGGCTATTTCCAACAATTCACCTTGACCGATGTCCAAATCCGCCAAGGGGCGCCGACGATTGTCGAGCAACCGCAGAATGCAACGGGACAGGTGGGTCAGACTGCCACTTTCTGGGTTGGCGTAACGAATGATTATCCTGTGGCCGCGTATCAATGGATGACCAACGGTCCCACTGGTCCGACCAATGCGATTCCAGGGGCGACCAATGGCTCCTACACCACCCGAACGCTGGATATGTCATACAATGGATTAAACTTCAGCGTGGCGATCACCAACTCGAACGGTTCGACGAACAGCACGAGCGCGGTTTTGACCGTGGTATCCGGACCGCCCACGGTTTATTCCGTGACGAAAACGCCGAGTGTGACGAACCTCGTTGTTGCGTTTTCCAAGGCGGTTGCCCCGGCCACGGGCTTGAATCCCGCTAACTATACGTTGATTCCGGCTGGTGTCTCCATCGTGTCCGCCAGTTACGGCAGCTCGTCCAATAACGTCATCCTGACGACTTCGACGCTGAACACAAACACAGGCTATTATCTTAAGGTTCAAAACGTCCAGGATTTGTTCGGCAATACCATGAGTGTCAGCACCAACGCGGTGCTGCCGGCGGGTTTGGTGTTCTTTGTGCGGGCGGATTCGGGCGTGGTGTTTGACAGCACCGGGTCGCAGGTGGCGCAATGGCTGGACCAGACCACCAACGCCAACAATGCGTCTCAATTTTTCGGCGTGCCGACGGCCGGCCCCACCTACCTCGGCCCCGTGGTCAGGCCCTCCACAAGCATCATCAACAACGGCCAACTGGCCTTGGACTTTGGCACCACGATTCACTGGCTGGCGTCGCCATCCACGCCTAGCCTGGAGTCCTTGGCCAGGAACATCCAAATGTATGCCGTTGTCAAATTTACGGGCGCCAGCGACGAAATTGTCAATAAAGTCTGGGGCAATCTTCCAGCGCCGTTCGATTGGGACCCGAACCCCAACGAAAACGTGCAGTACGGAAACGGCGGCAATAACGCGCCGGCCAATGGCGTTACAGGCGCGATTGCTCTCAACACGCCTTATGTTCTTGCCACCAGTCTGTCATTTCCGCCAGAAAACGGACTGGCCACGAACAACTTCAATTTCTGGGTGAACGGCGCAAACAATGGGAACGGCGCCATAAGACCCTTGACTGATAACCCCGCGACTAACTGGGACGCAGGGTTCCCGCTTTGGATCGGAGCGCGGTGGGATTTGGTGAACCCGCGAATGCGGGGACAGATTGCGGAAATCCTGCTCTTCAACACGGTCCTGTCGGACGCAGACCGCGCCTCCGTGGACAATTACCTGGGCGTAAAATATTTCACATTTGTCATTACCACCGACCTGCCCGCAACCACCACCTCCTCCAACGGGTTTGCGGTGACCTATACGTTTGTGGCAGGCGCGGGGAGCGCTCACGGCTTCTCCTATCAATGGCAGGAAAACGGCACAAACATTCCCGGCGTCACCGGTTCGACATATACCACGCCAATTTTGGCTCCCGGCGACAACGGGGACAAGTTCGATGTCCAGATAACCTTGCCCAACGGTTCCTTTACCTACAGCACCACCAATACCCTGACGGTTCTTAACGTGCCGCCCTACGTCGCCTTGGCGGGAATAGCCATCTGGAACACGAATCAAGTCGTTGTCACCTTTGATGAAGCGGTGGACCCCGTCACGGCCGCCACCGGCACCAACTATTCCTTGAACAACGGCGCGAGTGTGCTTTCCGCCGCGATGGGCGACGCGCCCAACAAAGTGGTGTTGACAACCTCGCCTTTGACCTTTAACGCCAATCCCGGCTTCTACTCGCTCACCGTTCAAAATGTGAAGGACCTGTTTGGCAACACCATCGTCGCCGCTTCAACGCCGGTAGGACTTTATCCAAACGCGGCTCTTTGGGTCAGGTCCGACACGGGCGTGATGACCAATGCGAGTGGCGTGAGCCAGTGGAACGATTTGTCCGACAGCAGCCGACCGAACAACCTTCAAACTATCTCGACACTTGAGCCGCAGTTGACGAACGACGCCAGCGGCAGGCCGGCCATCCACTTTACAAGCCTTAATGCCACTAATGAAATGGACGCCTTTTCATCTCAATCGCTGGCCATTACCGGCGACATGACCATCATTGCCGTGATGAATTTTGCCACACTTGCCAGCGGCACCAGTGGCGATATTGTTTCAAAAACCGGCTCTGGCAGTCAAAAAAATATTGGCGCGCCTTATGATTATTACGTGGGCGCCGGTGCGTCTCTCTACCGTGGCAATGGTGGCGCCCTTGGCGCCGGCACGAGCTACGGTCAATTCACGGCCACGAGCGCTCCCGCCACCAACGCGCTGCACATCCTGGTGGCGTCGGATCTTGGCAATACCGTTCATCACTTCATTGATGGTGAATCTGTTGGAACAGGGCTTCTGAGCAACGGCTATCAGGAGGCCAACGACGCCGATGCAGGAAATGACCTCACCATCGGCGCGCGCGCAGATAACATTAATCGTCTGACCGGCGACTTCTACGAACTCATCGTCGCCAGTTCGGCCATGTCCACTTCGGAGGTTGCCGCGATGAGCAGTTACCTGGCGGCGAAATACAATATCGTTCTGTTCAATCCCAATCCGACAAACATTGTGGTGTCGTCCTCGAACAATCAAATAACGCTCTCCTGGCCGGCGGACCACACGGGCTGGCAGTTGCAGAGCAACTCGGTAGGGCTACAGACGACCAACGCGTGGTTCACCGTGAGCGGTTCGACCTTGACCAACCAGATCACAATCACGCCGAGTGCGAATCCGACCAGTGTCTTTTACCGCCTGCTCTTACAAGAACCATAACAAGCCGAACTTTGAGAACGATTGTTCCTGGTTATGACGCCAAAGTTGAATAGAGAGATAAACAGGTCCGCCGGGGCAAGGCTATTGGTGAAAGCGGCCGCAGGCAGGTGCACGGGTTTTACGTTGATCGAGTTACTGGTGGTCATTGCCATCATCGCGATCCTGGCGGCCATGCTCCTGCCTGCTTTGGCCAAGGCCAAGGATGCGGCCAAGAAAACTCAATGCATGAGCAACATGAAGCAATTGCAACTCTGCTATCAAATGTATGTAGGTGATAACACGGATAGGTTGCCGCTGAATTTTGTCGGAGGTTCACCGTATAATTGGACGACGAACGCGGCGCAGCTCAGTGCGGTGCCAAGCCAAGGCCTTACGGAAGGGGTGCTGTATCCATATAACCAAAGTTACAAAATTTATGCCTGTCCTGCAAATATCACGATGGTTTGTCCGGCGGGCGGCTGGGATGGACAAACTGTATTGTTAGCGAGACAATTTTATGGGAATCCTGGTATAAATCAAAACTCCAAATTGCCGGAGACGCGGACATGCTCCGTTGAGATATCCATGGGCTGTAACAACGCCAAGGACCCAGGCGGCCCATGGACCTATTCTGCCGGTCCCATTACTTGGAATACTTATTGGAAAATGAATCAAATTCATTCAGATATTTCTCGTAAAATCGTATTTGTGCAGGAAGCGCAGTCAACCCTTCAGGACACTGTGTTTGGCAATTTTCCACTGGTGAGCAGCAGTCCGGTAAATGAGTGGTTCAATATGCCAGCCAATCGTCATAACAGCGGAGAGGACTTTTCCTTCGCCGACGGCCATGTGGAGTATCGTAGATGGCACAGTGCGGATGTGCCTGCTCATCAAGATGGCGATGGCGGTCTCGGCCCCTTTGGGGCCACCTCGCCCTACGATGATTTATATTGGTTGGAAGGTGGCGGCGGCCAGTATCCTTGAGTAAAATCTGTTGTGACGGGATTGCCTTTACCGGAGCGTCTTCATAAAATTTTTGAAGCATCAAATCAAATTGCAGTAGCAATTTCCCGAGGAAAATCTGGTATTGAAATATGCAAATTAGCAATTTGGCTTCTTGGCTCGCCATCATCATTGCTTCAATTGCCTTTGAAGTTCTTGGCAACCCGACCGCTCCCGTGGGCTTGCTTGTCAATGGAGTGAGCGAGCCGCTGGCGATAGACAGAGACGCGACGCGTTTCAAGTGGCAGTTGACGGATGGCGGTCGCGGAGAAAGACAAACCGCATATCACATACTGGTTTCTTCAAGCGCGGAACGATTGGCAAAAAGTAAGGCGGATTATTGGGATAGTGGAAAAGTAGATTCCGACAGGTCGGCTTCGGTCGAGTATGCCGGCAAGGCACTGCCTCCGGCCAGGCGTTTTTGGTGGAAAGTGCGAATCTGGAATCAAACCGGCGAACCGAGTAGTTATAGCTCGCCGAACTATTTTGACACCGGATTAAATCAGGACGAATGGGTGGCAAAATACATTTGGGATGGGACCACCAACTCGAATAATTACGCTTACTTCCGAAAGACGTTTGTGGTGACGAACAAACCTGATCTGGCCAAGGTCTATGTGACGGGACACAACGATTACCTTCTCTTTTTCAACGGGCAGCCTCTGGGCCGTGGACCCGCGCGGTGTGATCCTTATCATTACGGGCAATACAATGCCTATGACATCACCAAGCTTGTGCATGCCGGCCCAAACACATTTGCCGCCATGGGACATTGGCGGGCCTATTGGAATAACGCCGGCATCGATGCCCAGCCAGCCTTTTTATTGGAAGCGCGACTGGACTATTCGGATGGCTCGTCTTCCAAAATTCGAACCGATGAATCTTGGAAAGTTCTGGCTCACACTGCCTTTATTGAAACCGAACCGGCGAACTTCAAGCGCAGCCCGTGGAACCGGACAATTCAATTTGATTCGCGCCGGGAGCCCGTCGCCTGGCGGACGGTTGATTTTGACGATTCCGGTTGGGCTTCCGCCTCCGTGGTGGACCGGTCCGATTATCATTTATTCGCGCAAGTGGCGCCGATGGAGCGGGAACAGGCCGCGCTCAAGCCGGTCAGCATCCTATCAACGAACGGCGCATGGCTGGTGGATTTCGGGCGTTGCATTGACGGCTGGCCCAAATTGACGATGCGTGACAATCATTCGGGAGACAAGGTTCGCATTGAATACTTTCAAATGACGGCCGAACGACACCCCGCCGGTTGGGACGAATATATCTGCCGAGGCGGCACGGAAACCTGGGACGCGGATTTTGGGCGGCATACTTCCTTTCAGGTGATTAAAATCACAGGCTACGCTGGAAAGTTAAAAGCATCCGACGTGCGCGGGATTTGGGCTTATTGCGACGCCGACGCGGCCGGGCGTTTCCATTGTTCGAGCGACCTGCTCAATAACATTTACACGATGTGCGAACGTTCGGCTCGCCAGAACATTCAACAGGGCATCATCAGCGTGGATGCCAATCGCGAACAAGCGTCGTGGCTGGCCGACAGTTGGAACATTGGAAACGTTCTGCTCTACAACGACCGCGATACGACGATGATTGACAAGGTCGTGCGTGATTATGCGGGAGAACAGTTTCCCGACGGATATTTTTCCGCCTGCAGTCCGGGACTGCGGCGCGCGGAAGATCCGGTTCCCGGCGAGAAATCCCGCCGGATTCCTGAATGGGCGATGTATTGGCCGATGTTGCTGTGGCAGCAATATCTATTTTCGGGCGATGAAACGCTTCTGCGCACGATGGCACCGCGCCTCGAACACTTTTTAGCGTGGCTGAAAACGTATCAAAACTCCGCCAGCCAATTGATCAATCCTCCCGGATGGCGGATTTCGGACTACGCCGGCGGCAACATGCCCGACGGCGGTTACAATATCGCCACTGCCTGCCAATACTATGAAAACCTGCGCATTGCCTGGCATATATTTTCAGCCTTGGGACAAACGAACCAAAGCAATGATTATTTGCGGCAGGCGGAAGAGCTCAAAGCCGGCATCAATTCCAATCTGTTCAATGGCCAGTTCTATCTCGCCCGGACCGACCGGCAGGAAATGTTTCCGCTCGCTTCCGCCTGGGCGTTGCGTTTTGACATTGTGCCGGTGACCGCCAAATCCAGAGTCCTGGCCGCGATTGAAAAAGCTGGAAAACCGAACATCGGCGGTTATGGCGGCGATGCATTTTACAGCGGGCTGTTGAATGCCGGCGGAGGCCATTTTGCGGTCCGCGACCTGGTCCGCTATCGTCCCATGCTTCAGGAGAACAAAGCCAATTGGGAAAGCTTCAATATCGGGCATGAAGTGAACCATGCCTGGACTTCCTATCCGGGGTATTTGTTCCTGAAATATATTTCAGGCATCCAGCCCACCAGCGGCGGATTCGCCACGTTTGATGTCCGGCCGGAAACAGCCGGCCTGGCCTTTGCGGAAGGCACGGTCCCCACCGTGAATGGCCTCATTAAGACGCACTGGGAGAAAGACGCCGGCGGCGGGTTTGTTCTGTCGGTAAATGTCCCGGCCAACACGCGCGCCTCCATCTACCTTCCCAAAATCTCGAACAGAAATTTCACCGTCAGTGAATCCGGGAAACACTTGTGGCCGGCCCCTTCGAGAATCAAGGACCCCGGAGTGCTCGCCGTTCTGGACGAGGGATCTTCCATCAAATGTCTGGTCGGCGCGGGCTCCTACCGGTTTCGCGAGGCGGCGTCAAATTCCAGGTAATTTGTTATTGACCCCTCCGGATTTGCGGATGATCCGCAGACTTGATTTCTTCCGCGCCATTTTTTGCGCGGGAGAGTCCGAGTTCCATGTTAGACTGCCCTCAGATTAAGTGATGCACGTCGGCGTCATAATTGCACTACTGGTGGCTGCGGAGCGTGTTGTTCAAACAACGTCCAATCCGGCCTCCCAAGTCGAAAATTCTTAGAAATTGACGGTTGACATATTTTAATTACTTTGATAGTTTAGTTAC
>Ga0209483_1002446_pt1 | contig 13010 bp, 12 predicted proteins | sample NGEPerA_FD_184508 | JGI IMG/M metagenome (GOLD analysis project Ga0209483, IMG submission 184508) | Arctic peat soil microbial communities from the Barrow Environmental Observatory site, Barrow, Alaska, USA - NGEE PermafrostL2-A... | ecosystem: Environmental > Terrestrial > Soil > Wetlands >... | reverse complement strand
GCTGACCACGGCGCCGGCCACTCTCTGGGTGCAGAAGATCCGCTCATGCGGCCTGACCCTTTCGGGCGCGCAGCTGGAACTCGTCAGCGCGACCGGCGCCGTGGTCAGCGGTCCAGCCACGTCGGCCGCCGGCACGGCCCACACGTTCAAGAGCACCACCGGGTGCCCGACGCAGATGGGCAGTTGCACTCTGGTGAGCACCGCGTGCCTGACGCTGTCGGTGCCGGTGCCCCTGACCGGCACGGCGATGTACCGGATCATCGAGACCCAGGTGCCCGCCGGTTTCGTCAACTGCATCGAGAACTTCGACCACAACAACCCGATCAGCCAGTGCTCGACGCAGTACGGGACAGTGACCGTCAACTCGAGCGGAACCCTCAGCGTGACCTTCACGTCGGTGAACCTCGCTGGAACCGCGACGATCGTGCTGCCGACCGGCTCCGCGTGGCCCGGTACCCAGGCAGACCCGGCGTTGTTCTACGACGACAAGGGCTGACGACGACGACCCAGGCAGGGTCAGCTCGCTCTCGAGAAAGGGTCGGCGTCCGGGACGGCGACCCTTTCTCCTGCGCGTGGGGACGGCCGCCCACTGCGCTCGTGGTGATGGCGGCCGATTGATCGGCAGCCGGCCAGCCTGCGGCGGCATCTCAGGAGGCGTGAAAGAGCGCCTCCACGGGCACAATTGACGCAGGAGGTCCCCACTATGTTCAGCTTTCTCAGTTCTCACAAGACCCGCCCCGTCACTGCCGATGAGGCGCTACCGGGACGCTCGCAACCCATTCCCGTCACTGCGGTCCACCGCGTCAACGGGCGGCCAATGACCCCTCCCTACCCTGGAGGCCTGGAGACGGCGGTCGTCGGTATGGGCTGCTTCTGGGGGGCCGAGCGCCTCTTCTGGAAGCTGGACGGCGTCTGGGTCACCGCCGTGGGCTACGCAGGCGGATTCACGCCCAACCCAACCTACGAGGAGGTCTGTTCGGCGAGGACGGGCCACGCCGAGGTCGTGCGCGTCGTGTACGACCCGGCGGTCATCTCGTGCGAGACCCTTCTGCGCACGTTCTGGGAGGAACACGATCCCACCCAGGGGATGCGCCAAGGCAACGACGTCGGCACCCAGTACCGCAGTCTCATCGGCACGACGACAGCCTCCCAGACGGAGACCGTGCAGCGCTCGCGGGCCGCGTATCAGGAGCGACTCAGCGCCGCCGGCAAGGGTGAGATCACCACGGAGATCGTTGCCTCACCAACGTTCTACTTCGCCGAGCCGTACCACCAGCAGTACCTGGACGCCAACCCCAACGGCTATTGCGGTCTGAAGGGCACCGGGATCAGCTGCCCGATCGGGACCGGCGCAGCCTAACCGGCTCGGCGAGCGCGCCGGCGCGCCGAGTCCGCGATGGCGAACAGCCGCGCGGCCATGGGCCGAACGGTGACCTCCCATGTGCCCGCATAGCTGCGAGGCTCACCGCCGAACCCGCTCTTGAATGCGGTGATCCCGGTCCACGGGTGGTCGGCGGGCGCGTCGGGTGGGGCGACACCCCACAGGTCGAAGCGTGTGCTGCCGGCGTCTCGCGCGTCGAGGATGCTCCGCCACACCAGCGGCGGTCCGGGGGCGAGCTTGCGTGACCCGGTGGCCGTGGCCCCGAAGGCGTAATAACGTGTCGAGCCGAAATCGAACACCAGGGCTGCGGCAACGATGGAGCGCTCCGCATGGGCGAAGTACAGCGTGGCGTCGCCGCCTGGGAGCAACTCGCCGGCGATGGCGTCGAAGTAGCCGTCCTCGAACGAGAAGAAGCCGCGCTGTTGTTCGGTCTGGCGGAGCAGGCGCGTGAAGTCAGCCATGCGCGCCGGGTCGTTGGAGCGCTCGACGCTGATCCCGCGACGTTCGGCGGAGTTGATGCCCGACCTGTGGCCGCTCCTCAGTCCGCGGCGCAGCGTCGCCTCGTCGACATCGAGGCGTAGCACCAGGGTGTGCTCGTACTGGCGCGTGTGCACGCGCCGCGCCCCGGTTGCGGCGACGGCGTCGGGATCCACGTCGCCGGGCTCGAAGCGCACGAACGCGCACCCCATTGCAAACGCACGGCCCCGTGCCAGGGCGATCGCGGCCGGCAGGGCTGCGGGCGTCCGCAGGCTCGGTCCAAAGGGAAGATAGAGGTAGCGGAACGGTCCGGCGCGCCGCACCACCCCGAGCCAGCACCAGTCGCGGTCGGCGCCCACGACGACGCGGTTGCCCAAGCGCCGCTGTACGCGCGCCCACGCGCTGCTCTGCAAGAAGTGACCATGCAGTGACTGCACCCCCTGATCCCAGCCTTCGGGAGTAGCGGCCACCGTCACGCGCGCCAACCTAGCACAGGGAGGAACGGCTCAACGCCGCCCGTCCCGGGGCACGACACCCCGGGTCAGGCGGGTCGAGGCTGCGGGGACGCGACCTAGTCGATCCCGGGAGGTGGTCCGGCCGCGGCGGCCTCCGCCTTCTCCGGCTTCTCTTTGCGGTCGCGCTTGTCCTTGCCCTTGGGCACGAGGTTCATGGTCACGTCGGTGCCGGCGAGGTCCACGACAACGGTGTCGCCCGGACCGTGCTTGAGACGGAGCAACTCCTCGGACAGCGGGTCCTCGATGACGCGCTGGATGACGCGGCGCAGGGGGCGGGCCCCGTACACCTTGTCGAAGCCCTCTTCCACGATTTTGTCCTTGGCGGCGTCGGTAACGTTGAAGTTGAGCTCCTGCACCGCCAGGTGACCCGCCACCTTGGCGAGCATGAGGTCGACGATGTTGCGCATCTGCACCATGTCGAGGCGGTGAAAGACGACGACCGCGTCGACGCGGTTGAGGAACTCCGGACGGAACGCCCGCTTGAGCTCCTCCATGATCTGGTCGCGCATCTTGCCGTGTTCGGATGACGCTGTGCGCTCGTCAGGGATGGACGGCTGGAAGCCCATCGACATGTTCGCCTTGAGGTTGGTGATGCCGATGTTGCTGGTCATGATCACGATGCAGTTGGCGAAGTTGACCGCCTTGCCCTTGGCGTCGGACAGCCGTCCGTCCTCGAGGATCTGCAGCAGCATGTTGAAGACCTCGGGGTGCGCCTTCTCGATCTCGTCGAAGAGCACCACGCTGTACGGGCGGCGGCGAACCGCCTCGGTGAGCTGGCCGCCGTCGTCGTAGCCGACGTAGCCGGGAGGAGACCCGACCAGGCGAGCCGTGGAGTGACGCTCCATGAACTCGCTCATGTCGAGGCGGATGATCGCGTCCTCGTTGTCGAACAGGAATGCGGCCAGCGAGCGCGCCAGCTCCGTCTTGCCCACGCCGGTGGGACCGAGGAACATGAACGAGCCGATCGGGCGCTTGGCATCCTTGAGACCGGCACGCGCGCGCCGCACAGCTTGGGAGATCACCTTGACGGCGTCGTCCTGGCCGATCAGGCGCTTGTGGATCTCCTCCTCCATGCGCAGCAGGCGTGAGGTCTCCTCCTCCACCAGCCGCGACACCGGCACGCCGGTCCACGAGCTGATGATCTCGGCGATGTGCTCCTCGTTGACGTCGGGCACAGTGGCACCCAGCTCGTCGCGCCAGGTCATCTCCAACGAAACGTACTTCTCCTTGAGCTTCTTCTCCTTGTCGCGGAAGCTCGCGGCGGTCTCGTAATCCTGGCCGGCGATCGCCTCCTCCTTCTGCGCTTGGAGTTCGCGGATCTCCTTCTGCATCTCGCGGAGGTTCTCGGGAGTCGTGGTCAGCTTCATGCGCACACGCGCACTGGCCTCGTCGATGAGGTCGATCGCTTTGTCAGGCAACGACCGATCGGTGACGTAGCGCACGCTCAACTCAGCGGCGGCCTTGAGCGCGTCGTCGGTGATCTGCACGCGGTGGTGCTTGTCGTAGAGCGGCCTGATGCCGTGCAGGATCTCGATCGTCTCCTGCAGGCTGGGCTCGTCGACGAACACCGGTTGGAAGCGGCGCTCGAGGGCGGCGTCCTTCTCGATGTACTTGCGGTACTCGTTGAGAGTGGTCGCGCCGATGCACTGGATCTCACCGCGAGCCAGTGCCGGCTTGAGGATGTTGGCGGCGTCGATGGCGCCCTCGGCGGCCCCCGCGCCGACCAGCGTGTGCAGCTCGTCGATGAAGAGAACCACTTCGCGCGACTGGCGAATCTCGTCGAGGATCTTCTTGAGACGCTCCTCGAATTCACCGCGATACTTGGTGCCGGCGACGAGCGCGCCCATGTCGAGCGTGAGCACGCGCTTGCCCATCAGGGACTCGGGGATGTTGCCAAGCACGATGGCCTGGGCGAGGCCTTCGGCGATGGCCGTCTTGCCAACGCCGGGCTCACCGATCAGCGCCGGGTTGTTCTTGGTGCGGCGGCTGAGGATCTGCACGACGCGCTCGATCTCCATGGCACGACCGATCACCGGGTCGAGCGCGTTCTTCTGGGCGAGCTCGGTGAGATCGCGGCAGAACTGGTCGAGCAGTGGTGTCTTGCTCGGCTTCTTCTGCGCCTCCTTGGCCTCCTCCTCCAGGCCCGACTCGTGGAGCAGGCGATCGATCTCGCCGCGAACCTTCTCGAGGTTGGCGCCGAGGTCCTCGAGGACATGTGCGGCGATGCCTTCACCTTCGATGAGCAGGCCGAGCAAAAGGTGCTCGGTGCCGACGTAGTTGTTGCCCATGCGCCGGGCCTCTTCGAAGGAGATCTCGATGACCTTCTTGACCCGAGAGGTGGGGATGATCTGCTGGATGATGATCCGCTCGTTGCGGCCGAGCACAGACTCGATCGTCGAGCGCACCTTGTTGATCTCCACGCCGAGGTTGTTGAGAACCTTGGCGGCCAGACCCTCGCCTTCGCGGAGCAGGCCGAGGAGAAGATGCTCGGTGCCGATGTACGAGTGATGGGAGCGTTCGGCCTCCTCCTGCGCGAGGGTGAGGACCTTCTTCGCTCTCTCCGTGAACCGCTCAAAGGGGTACAAGTGCTTGTTGCCTCCGTGCCCGGACCAGCCCCCCCTCTGGCGGCGGAGGTCAGTTGACGGGCGGCATTGATCTGACGTCATTATGCCCGCCTCACTCGGAGTACAAGCGTTCACGTTCAACGCGGCGACAGAAAATTCTCGGCGGCGCGACCCCCGGGCCTAGTCGTCTACGGCTGAGAGCTCCTCGACGGCACCGGCGGACGGCGTGGCAGCGGACTGATCGTCGTCTCCCCCGGATGCGGGCTCGTCCGCCTCGGCGGCCGGGCCGGCGGCCGGCGCCGGCGTCACGTCGACGTCCGAGTCGGCGTCCGGGACGGCGACCTCGACCGCGGCCTCGTCGACGATGTTGTCGTCCTCGTCGTCGACGTCATCGGGGATCTGGTAAGCGGGCGGCTCGTAGGTGCCGGGCTGCTCATCACCCTCGACGGGTCCGCCGCCGTGCAGCTGGCGCAGGGAGAGGCTGATGCGACGGCGCACCTTGTCGGCGCTGAGCACCATCACCTCGACGACCTCGCCGACCTTGAGCACGTCCTCGGTGCGCTCGACGTGGTCCCAGGACAGCTCGCTGATGTGGAGCAATCCCTCGACACCGTCGGCGATCTGCAGGAAGGCACCGTACTTCTTGGTCTTGGTCACCTCACCGGTGACCGCCTTGCCCGCGGGGAAGCGGTCCTCGATCGTGTCCCAGGGGTCGTCGCTCATCTGCCGCAGCGAGAGGCTGATGCGGGACAGCTCAGGGTCGAGCTTGATCACCTTGACGCGTACCTCGTCGCCGACGTTGAGCATGTCGCTGACGTTGTTGATGCGGTCCCACGACAGTTCGCTGATGTGGATGAGCCCGTCGGCGCCGCCGAGATTGACGAACGCACCGTACGACGTGAGGCCGCTCACCTTGCCGGTGACCACGTCGCCGATCTGGAGCTTCTCGAACAGCTCCTCGCGCTGACGGGCGCGGTCCTCGTCCTGGGCCGCGCGCTGCGACACGATGAGGCGGTTGCGCTTGCGGTTGACCTCAAGGATCTTCACGGGGATCTTGGTGCCGACCAGTTCCATGAGGTTGCCGCTGAACTGGCGGGCCACCTGGCTGCTGGGGAGGAACCCGCGCAGGCCCATGATGTTGACGATCAGGCCACCCTTGTTCTGCTCACGAACCTCGGCGTCGAGGATCTCGCCCTCGGACTCCTTGAGCGCGACCGCCTGCCAGATGCCCTCGGCGCGCGCCTTGCGCAGTGACAGGACGACGTTGCCGTCCTCGTTCTCGGACTGGACGACGTAGACCTTGACCTGGTCGCCGGGGTTGAGAACCACCTGGGCCTCGCCACGGGCGGACAGCTCACGGTTGGAGATGACGCCTTCGGACTTGGCGCCGATGTCGACGAGCACCTCGTCGGGGTCGACGCGTACGACGGTGCCGTCAACGATGTCGCCGTGGGCGAGGGCTCGGATGGCATGCTCCTCCTCGGCGAGGAGCTGCTCCATGGTGATCTCTTCTTCGGGAACCAGGGTCGCGGCCAAGCTTCTCCTTCTGCTCTCCCAACCAGCCCTGCGGTGGCGCCGGGGCGCCGACCTGCGGGTCGTATGGTGTGCGGGTCGGGAACGGTGCGGGCGGACCCGCGGAACGATCGTGGTGGTGGCGATGACGGGCACCAGCCCGTGCCGGGTGCGATCGGGTCAAGTGTAGCCGACGCGGGATGGCGAGACTGACAGACCGGTGCTGCGCGCCAGGGCTGGGGCCTGTCCCGGCACGCCGGCCGGCCGATGTCGGTGATTTGTTGCCGGGAGGTATCCGGGTGGCGACGGTCAGATGCATGGTCCGTAGCACCGGCGGTGCGACCCTGCGAGGGCAATGCGAGTGACCATCACCTGTGAAGACTGCGGCGAGCGTCATCGCCTCGAACGGCAGATCTCCGAGCCCGGACCGATCTGGATCGTCTGCCACGCCTGTGAGCTTCCCCTCCAGGCCGTCCTCGACGGACCGGCAGCCGCCCCCGTGCAGACCCACGCGGTCTGGTCGGGCATCCTCGACCTCAGCACCGGCGTTCGCCCCGCGGCCTGACCGCCCGGCCATCGAGAGCGCCCTCACAAGCGCCTCGAGCGCTCGGTGCTAGCATCAGCGCCTCCATGGAATCGACCCGCTCCCGGCTGTTGTGACCGGCCGGCGCGTCGGCCTCGTGGTCGACAGCGGCGCCGCGCTCAGGAGGCGGATCGAGGGGGGACCCGCCGTCGTGGCGATGCACGTGGTGGTCGGGGGAGCCACGCTCGACGACAGCGCTGACGGCGAGGTGTACGTGCGCCTCCGCCGCGGTGAGCGGGCGTCGACGTCGACGCCGAGCCCGGGTGACTACCTGGCGACGTTCGAGCGCCTCGCCGCGGAGTGCGAAGCGATCATCTGCCTGACCATCCCCGCACGCTGGAGCGGCACGTTCGCCAGCGCATCCATCGCTGCTGACATGTTCCGCGACGGCCGGTCGGGGCCCACCGTCGATGTCGTCGAGACGCCCACTGCGGCTGTGGCATACGGGCTCGTGGCGCGCATCGCCGATTCGCTCTGCGAGGCCGGGGCCGGCCGCGAGGACGTGCTCCACCGGGTCCGCCAGGCCTGCGACGAGGTGCGCATGTACGGCGCCCTGGAGACGCTCGAATACGTTGCTCGCAGCGGACGGGTTCCCGCGCTTGTGGCCGGTGTCTCCGACGCGCTACGCCTTCGCCCCGTCTTCGAGATGCACGCTGGTGGCACCGGGCGGGTGGGCCTGGCGCGCACCGAGGGTGGCGTGCTGCGCGCCCTGGAGCGGGTCGCCCGCGAGCGCCTGGAGCCTGGCCCACAGTGGCTGATGCTCTTCCATGCCGACGCCGCGGACATGGCGGCCGCGCTGCGCGAGAGGTTGCTGGTCGCGTGCGACGTCGCCCGCGACGAGACGGTCGCCCTCGCCCCGGTCATCGGCGTGTACACAGGCCCCGGCGCCGTCGGCTTCGCCGCGCTGCCGATGCACGGCTCCGACCCGGCGGCCCCGGCGTGAGCACCCCGGGGATCGCCGTCGCCGGGGTGCTGGTGGGGGCGTACATGGTCGGCTCGGTGCCCGTCGCCTGGCTCCTGGGTCGCTCACGCGACATCGATCTCCGGGAGGTCGGCTCGGGCAACCCGGGCACGAGCAACCTGTTTCGTAACGCGGGCATCGGCATGGCCGTGCTCTCGGGCCCCCTGCAGTTCGCCCAGGGACTTGTGCCGGTGCTCATTGCCCGCGCCGCGGGCGGCGATGGCAGCTTGGTCGAGCTCACCGCCTTGGTCACCGTGGCCGGCAACGGGTGGCCGGTCTGGCTCGGGTTCCGGGGACAGCGCGGCGTGGCCGTGGCCACCGGCGCCGTGGCCGGTCTGCACCCGGTGCTGCTGGCGGTGCTGCTGGTGTGCTTCGCGGCCGGCGCCGTGGGGCGTCGGATCGCCGCCGGTGTGCTCGCGGGTTTCGTCCTCCTCCCCGTCGCGGCCGCGTTCATCGGGGGCCCGGGGCTCGCGGTGACGTGTTCCGCGCTGCTGGCGGCGCTGCTCCTGCGCCGCCTGGACGGGATCGGGGACGACCGCCGCCAGGCCACGACCGGCGAGCGGCGCCACATCCTCTTGCGCCGCATCGTCTTCGACGAGAGGCCCGGGCAGGTGCTCGTCGGTCGCCGTCCTGGGGCCGAGTGGGCAGAGCGTCGCCCCTAACGCGGGGCGCGGCCCGTCCGCGGCTGCGCTCGCAAATCCGCTCTCCCCATACACTGGATACCGTGGAGGCGCATCCGGTCACGGGGCGGTCGTCATGAGTGCCCGCGTGGCCGTGATCGCACCCCCGGCGCGCACGCTCCGGCAGCGCGTGCTCAGCCCGCGGCGCATCCCCCTGATGCTGGCCCTGCTGGTCGTCGGGTCGCTGATCGTGGCCAGCAATCCCAGCCAGGTGGGGACCGCCATCGAGCGATTCCACCTTCAGGACATCCCCATCATCCTCGGGCTGTCGGTGGGGTACTACGTGCTTCAGGGAGTGCGCTGGTGGACGCTGTTGCGCCTCGTCAGCACCCGGCCCCCACTCGGCGACACAGTCCTGATGACCCTCACCGGGCAGGCCACGGCGCTGCTGCCGCTCGGGGAGTTGACCAGGGCCCTCCTCCTGGCGCGCGTCAGCGCGGTGGCGGTGGGGTCGGCCATCGCCGCCGTCACGGTGCAGGAGCTTCTCTACTCAGGCCTACTCATCGCCGCAGCCCTTCCCGGTTCAAGCCGGTACTCCTTCGCACGTGCCGGCGTCGCCCTGGCACTGGGCGGCACCCTCCTCGTGATCGTGCTGCTCACCGTGCGGCCGGTGTGGCGCAGGCTGCGCATCGTGGTGGCCCGGCTGCCCGTTCTCCGTCAGAGGATGGTCGCTGTCGACCGCCTCCAGGTGGACACGGTGGTGCTCTTCGAGAACTGGCGGACCTACCTCTGGCTCTGGATCAGCGCCGTGCAGGCCGTGATGGCGGTGAGCCTCTTCTTCTTTGTTGTCGGCGCCGTCGCCCCGGGGCGCGTCGACTGGGTGACCGCCGCGTTCGTCTACTCGATCAGCAACGTGGCGTCAGCCATCACCCTGTCCCCGGGGAGCCTCGGCGCGTTCGAGGCGACCACCGCCGGGTTGCTCGTGGCCGCCGGCGGGCTGCCGTTCGGGGTGGCCACGGCCGCGGCGGTGGTGCATCGCCTCGCCGACAAGGGCCTGAGCGCCGTCATCGGGGCGTCACTGTTCGTCGTCGTGCGCCGTCGCCACCGGCTGCGCGGGGTGTCGCTGTTCCAACTCGCCGACACGCGTAGCGGGCCACCGGCCCACACCCCTTGATGGCTCCTGACGGACGGCCGCTGCGGGTCGCGTTCCTCGGGCACGCCGAGGGGCGCCGCGGTGACGGGCTGTCGACGTACAGCCGCGAAACGGTGCGCGCGCTCCGCGCTGCCGGCGCGGACGTGCGCTTCTTCGCGCACCGCGAGGACGGTGACATTCTCCCGGTTGGCGCCGCCGAGGCGGTGATGCTGCGCGCCTGGCACTTCAAGACGGTGACCATCCCGCGGCCGGGCTCGATGCGCACGATCCGCGCCGCCCTCGCGGCCTTCGCACCAGACGTGGTTCACATCTCCTGGAGCTTCTCGCTGCAGGACGGGGCCATCAGCCGCGCCGCCCATCGCCTGGGGGCTGTGTGCGTGGCCACGTTCCACCTTCCCCACGGGCCCGCCGGCACGGTGCGCGCGGCGGTGCTGCGCGGCCTCTACCGCTATCACCGCACACAGATGGGCCACGTCGACCGCTGCATCGTGCTCAGCGACGAGCAGCGCGGACTGCTGGAGCGCGCCGGGTACCCCGCCGCGCGGCTCGCCGTCATCCCCAACGGGGTCGACACGGACGCCGTCCGCCCCGGACCATCGACGCTGCGCGAGGACCTGGGCGCGCGCCTGGTCGTGCTCTACATCGGGCGGCTCGACCCCGAGAAGCGGGTCACCGCGCTGGTCGACAGCTTCCTCTCACTGGGACTGCCGGACGACCACGTGCTGTGCATCGCCGGCGACGGTGTGCAGCGCCGCGTCCTCGGCCGCGTTGCCGCCGGCCACCGCAACGTGCGCGTGCTCGGACTGGTGACGGCGCATCGCGCCCTCCACCTGCTCCGCGGCTGCGACGTCTTCGTGCTGCCGTCGACCGCCGAAGGCCTGGCGCTTTCCTTGCTCGAGGCGATGGCGGCGGGCTGCGCCGTCGTCGCGACGGACGCCGGCGAGGACGGCCGCGCGCTCGATGGAGCCGGCGTTGTCATCCCGGTACACCCCCTGCGCCCTGCCCTGGACGAGGCCCTGCGCTCACTCGTCTCCGACGCGGCCCTGCGTGCTCGGCTGGGCGGCGCCGCGCGACGCCGTGCCGTCGAGCGGTACGGGATGGCGGCGCACTCCCGGCGCGTGCTCGCCGTGTACACGTCGGCGACGGAGGGGGCTGCCGAGGCGCCCGGCAGAGTCAGACCCGCGGCGCTACCCTAGTGGGGTGACCATGGCGACCCCGGTTCCCGTCGAAGCTCCCGTTCGCAGGGAGCAGGTCGTGCGCGAGCCGGGATGGAACGTGATCGTCTGGAACGACCCGGTGACGCTGATGAGCTACGTGGTTCTGGTGCTGCGCAAGCTCTTCGGCCACGACCACGTCACCGCCACCACGCTGATGCTCCAGGTCCACGAGACAGGCAAGGCGGTTGTCGCCACCCAGCCCCGCGAGCAGGCTGAGGTGTCGGTGGCGCGCTTGCACGCGTTCGGGCTCCAGGCCACTCTCGCGCGGCTCTAGGCGAGCGGAGCGCTGACGTGGCGTCGGTGCTGAAACGTCGCGGCCGCATCCAGGTGCGCCTCGATGAGCGTGAGCGGATGGCTCTTAGCGACATCGTTGCCCAGCTGCAGACGCACATCACCCGCGCACTGGCGACAACGCCACGCGCCTACGACGACGAGACCATGCAGGGCGAATACGACCGCTGGGTGCGCCCGGAGATCGACCGCGGCTATGACGCCGACCTCGACGTGGTGCGCGACGGGCTGAGCGCCGGCGACGAGTTGCTCGTGCTCACCGAGGCGCAGGTATACGCCTGGCTACGCGCCTTCAACCAGTTGCGCCTGGCGGCAGCGTCGCTTCTGAGTATCACCGACGACGGCTGGGAGGCCGAGGCGAGCGACGAGTTCCGGGCGCGCCCGGAGTACGGCATGCTCATGGCGCTCGGTTGGTTGCAGGAGGAGCTCGTCGCCGCGCTCGAATCTTGACAGGGGCAGGCCCCACGTGGTCCCGGTCGCGCACCCCGCGTCATCGCCGCGCCGGAGACTTAGTAGCGGGTCACCTTCATGCTGAAGTCGAGCGCGGTGGCGGAGTGGGTCAGAGCGCCGACTGAGATGTACGCGGCCCCGGCGAGCGCATAGGCGCGCGCGTTGCTCACCTGCACGCCACCGCTGATCTCCACCTCGGCGCGTCCGCGGATGATCTGCATCGCCTCGCGCACCTGTCCCGGTGCGAAGTTGTCGAGCAGGATGCGCGGCGCCTTGTCGGCCAGCGCCTGTTCCAACTCCTGGATATTGCTCACCTCGACGTGGATGTCGCCGTCGACATACGCCTTGCGCACCGCGCGCAATGCCGGCGTGATGCCGCCGACGAGGGCCAGGTGGGTGTCCTTGATCAGGACTGCGTCGTAGAGGCCCATGCGGTGGTTGACCGCACCACCGATGCGTGTTGCGTACTTCTCCAGCCCGCGCAGGCCGGGGGTGGTCTTGCGCGTGTCGAGGATCTTGGTCTTGGTGCCCTCCACCGCCTTGACATAGCGCGCCGTCATGGTGGCCACGCCGCTGAGGTGCTGGAGGAAGTTCAGCGCAACGCGCTCGCCCTTGAGCATGCCCCGGGCCGGCCCCGAGATGCGCGCGACGATCTGGTCCTCCTGCACCTTCTCGCCGTCGCGGGTCTTGGCGTCGAAGATGATGCGCTCATCGACCATCGCGAAGACACGTGCCGCCACGCTGAGACCGGCGATGACGCCGTCCTCCTTGCAGACGATCTTGCCGCGACATGTCATGTCCGCAGGGATCACGGCGTCGGTGGTGACGTCACCCGACCCGATGTCCTCGGCAAGGGCTGCCTCGATGAGGGCGTCGAGGGTGTCGGGCGCAAGTGCATCGGTGATCGGGTCAAGCGTGGCGGTCAAATCGGTGCCCTCTTTCTTTGTGCATGACGATGACGCCATGCCACTGGTCACGGGTGGATGGGAAGTCGCTGCGGGTATGAGCCCCACGGCTCTCCTCGCGGAGCAGTGCCGCACGGCATGTGACTGTCGCTGTGGTCGCCGACTGGTGGAGGCGAACTGACCTGAGCGAGGCGCTCGCCGACGTGGCCGCCGCGATCTCCTCAACGGCGGCAAGAGCCACGCGCATCCCGGCGGCATCGCGGACCAGGCCACAGCCGTCCCACATGCTGTCGCGCAGGCGCTCGACCAGCGAGTCGTCCGGGCGCCCGCCGGCCTCGGCGGCGACGAACAGCGGGCGCGCGCGCGGCGGCAGGGCGGGAC
>Ga0209483_1002445_pt1 | contig 13021 bp, 10 predicted proteins | sample NGEPerA_FD_184508 | JGI IMG/M metagenome (GOLD analysis project Ga0209483, IMG submission 184508) | Arctic peat soil microbial communities from the Barrow Environmental Observatory site, Barrow, Alaska, USA - NGEE PermafrostL2-A... | ecosystem: Environmental > Terrestrial > Soil > Wetlands >... | reverse complement strand
CATCACGCGCCCGCGCGAGTTCGCCGGCCAGCGCCTCATCCAGCGTCGCCACCACCTTCGCCGCGTCGAGCACCTCGGTCGCCCCCGATGCGAGCGCGACAGCCGCGGGATCGGGAAAGCGCTTGGGCGCCACCAGCGTCAGGCGCTCGAAGCCCATCGTCAGCATCGCGCGCGCGGAAGCGCCGATGTTGCCCGGGTGGCTGGTGCGTGACAGCACCACGCGGATGCGCGCGGCAGGTGGCTTCGGCGGCTCATTCATCAGGGCGGTTAGAATACGCGGACTTCGCCGCCCTCGACGCGCGGGCGCCGACGCGCGCTGCGAGAAAAATCCGCCCATGCATCCGATGCTCATGACGGCCGTCAAGGCCGCCCGCCGTGCCGCCACCGTCATCAACCGCGGCGCGCGCGACCTCGATCTGCTGACCGTCAGCGTCAAGGGCCCCAAGGACTTCGTCAGCGAGATCGACCGCGGCGCCGAAGCCGCGATCGTCGACACGATCCTGAAGACGTATCCCGATCACGCGATCCTCGCCGAGGAAGGCACGGCGAAGGGCGCCAACGCCGACGCCGAATACGTGTGGATCATCGATCCGCTCGACGGCACCACCAATTTCCTGCACGGCCTCCCGCAGTATTGCGTGTCGATCGCGCTGCAGTACCGCGGCGTCGTCACGCAGGCGGTCATCTTCGATCCGGTGCGCGGCGACCTGTTCACCGCGTCGCGCGGGCGCGGCGCGTTCCTCAACGACCGCCGGATGCGCGTATCCAAGCGACAGCACTTGCGCGACTGCCTGGTCGGCACCGGCTTCCCGTTTCGCGACGGCAGCAACCTCGACACCTATCTCGAGATGACGCGCGTGATGACGGTCTCCACGGCCGGCTTGCGCAGGCCCGGTGCCGCGGCGCTCGACCTGGCCTACGTCGCCGCCGGCTTCTACGACGGCTTCTGGGAAGTGGGCCTCAATCCCTGGGACGTGGCCGCCGGCAGCCTGCTGATCCTCGAAGCGGGCGGTTTGATCGGCGACCTCGCCGGCGACGACGGCTACCTGTATGGAGGCCAGGTGATTGCGGCCAATCCGAAAGTGTTCGCGCAGATGCTCAAACTGCTCGAGCCGTTTCGCGGCGCGCTGACCGGCCAGTCCGCCGCGGCCGCCAGTCACGCCTCGCCGATTCCGGCCCCGGGCCCGGCCAAGGCCGGTACGCTTCTCGCCGGCAAGCCGGCGGTGATGGCCGCCACCACGGCTGGGGAGGTCGCCCAAGCGGCAACCACCCGGCTTGCGCGCCCGCCGCGCCCGCCGCGTACCCGCCGCTAGTACACTAGCCGCGCGCTGGCATCGCATTTGCATGCCGCAATCCGTCGCTGATGCCCCGTTTGGATTCCTGGAGAAATTCATGACGATTCATCCTCATCGCTGGATGCACGCCGGCGCCATCGCCGCCGCTTCGCTGCTCGCGCTCGTGCTCGCGTCGCCTGCGGTTGCGCTCACCACGACGCTGCGCGTGATGCTCGATCCTGCGAACGTGGCCCCGGGCACGCTGCCCGACGCTGCGATGGCGCGCCTCGACGCGCTGGCGGGCACGACGCTCACGCTCGCCGGGTTCACGCGCACCGGCGCCGTCAATCTCGCGCTGCCGGTCGCCATCGACGACGCCACCGCCGCGGTGATCGTCAAGCGCATGCGCGAAGACCGCAGCGTGTTGTGGGCGGAAGTGCCGCAGGGCGTCACGACGCTCGCCAAATCCGCCCCCGCGGTGCAAGCATCGCAGGCGATGGGCTACCGCTTCATGCTGAAGCTTGCGTCGGGCGTGGCGCCCGACTGGTCGTCGCTGCTGCCGCAACTGTCGGCACGCATCGGCGTGCCGTTGGCCGTCGACCGCCAGATCAGCGACGTCTACGTGCTGTCGTTGCAGACCGCGCAAACGCAGGCGACGCTCGCCGCGATGGCGGGCATGCTCGAAGAACTTCCGGCCGTGCAGTTCGCCGACCCGGTGCGGCGGATGAAAATGATGCGCACGCCCAACGACCCGCTGCTTGCACAGCAGTGGAGCCTGACCGACCCGGTCGCCGGCATCGACGCCGAGGCGGCGTGGAGCGTCACTACCGGGTTGCCGACGATGACGATCGCCGTGATCGACACCGGCATCCTGCCGCACCCCGACCTCGACGGCCACGTGTTGCCGGGCTACGACTTCATCTCCGACCCCGCGTTCGCACGCGACGGCGACGGCCGCGACCCCAATCCGCGCGACGAAGGCACGTGGAATGACGCCGGCGACTGCGGTGGCGCTCCCGCCGAGCCGAGCTTCTGGCACGGCATGTTCGTCGCGGGCCTGATCGCCGCGAATACCGACAATGGCGTGGGCATCGCCGGCATGAACTGGAATGCGCAGATACTGCCGGTGCGTGCGCTCGGCAAGTGTGGCGAAGGCACCGATGTCGACATCTTCGCGGCGATGCTGTGGTCCGCCGGCGTGCCGATCGACGGCGTGCCGGTCAATACCACGCCGGCGCGTGTGATCAACATGAGCCTCGGCGGCTTCGGCAGCTGCGACAGCGCCATCCAGGAGGCCGTCGACATCGCGATGAGTCAGGGCGCGGTGATCGTCGCGTCCGCCGGCAACGCAGCCGACCTCGCATCCAACTACGCACCGGGCAACTGCAGCGGCGTCATCGATGTGGGCGCGTCGAGCCGCAGCGCCGACCTTGCGAGCTACTCGAATTTCGGCTCGCGCGTCGATATCATCGCGCCGGGTGGCGACGTCGGTGACGACGAAACGATGACATTGATGCTGTCGACATTCAACGACGGCACCACGGTGCCGGGCAATCCCGCTTATGCGTACGGCGCCGGCACCAGCTTCTCGGCGCCGCTGGTGACAGGCACCGTCTCGTTGATGCTCGCACGCGACGCCAACCTGACGGCAGGACGCGTGCAGTCGATCCTCGAGGGCAGCACGCGCGACTTCGTCTCCGGCACCCGCTGCAGCGCGGCGACGCTGTGCGGCGCGGGATTGCTCGACGCCGGTCTTGCCGTCGCGAGCACTGTGCCTTCGTCGGGCGTCGCGCCGCCGGGAACGGTGCCGGTGATCGAGTACTACCGCAGCGACCTCGACCATTACTTCATCACCGCGTCGGCCGACGAGGCGGCGTATTACGACACATTCCTCGCCAATGTCTGGCAACGCACCGGCGGCGTGTTCTACGCGTACACGTCATCGCTGGGCGCACCTGCGGGTGTGCAGCCGGTGTGCCGCTACTCGGCCGCTGGTCTCATCAATTCCAACTTCTGGTCCGCCGATGCAGGCGAGTGTGCGAGCGTCGGGCGCAATACCGCCAATGGCTGGACGCTCGACACGCCCCAGGCATTCTGGATCGAGACGCCCGGCCTGGGCGGTACGTGCCCCGATGGCGAGGTGCCCGTCTACCGCTTTTTCGACAACCGGCGCGACGCCAACCAGCGTTTCACCGTCGACCGCTCAGAGCGGCGCGCGATGCAGAATCGCGCGTGGGTGCTCGATGGCCCCGGCAGTGGAGGCGCGGCGTTCTGCTCGCCCCTTTGACGCTCGCCGCTTGCGGCACGCGCTCGCAGTGCTGGCGCGCGCTCCGGTAACGACGGAACAGTCCCTCGCCCGCGAAGTGGGAGAAGCATTCGGGTGAGGGATGACTTTCATCCTGGCGGGAAACGGGACCCCTCGTGGCAATACCCGAACCCGCGCGAAAAAGCGCTGTCACACCGGGTCGCCACCACAACACGCCTGTCCGACGGCGGCGCGCGACCCGTGGCGCCGTTGATGGACGACCCCCGACCGATGTTCGAAGCGACCCAACAAGAAGACGCCGCACGACTTTCGCGGCACCCGCTATTCAATCGCAAGCTCGCACTGTTGCTGCTGTGCGCCGCCATCCATGCGCCGGCGCGCGCCGATGTCGTGGTGATGCGCAACGGTGACCGGCTGACCGGCAAGGTCGTCCACAAGAAGGCCGACGAGCTGCTGTTCGCCACCGCCTATGCGGGCACGCTGAAGCTCAAGTGGTCGGAGGTGGCATCACTGGCCACCGACAAGCCGGTGGCATTGATGATCGGCGACGCACACATGGTCAGCGGCACGCTCGCGGACGGGTTCACCCCCGGCAGCGCCGCATTCGCGCCCAGGGGGCCGCGCGGCGCGTCCGCACAATACCTCGCACCACGCGACATCGTGCTCGCCGACGTGCGTTACGTGAACCCCACCGTCGACGAAAGCGGCCAGGGCATCGCGTGGAGCGGCCATGTCAACGCCGGCGGCGCGACGACCAGCGGCAACAGCATCAACGGCTCGGTGCACGCCGACGCCGACGCGAGCGGGCGTGCACGCGATTACCGGATCCTGGGCGGCGGCGAGCTCAACCACGCGACCGACCACCATACGGAGACGGTATTCAACTGGCGCGCGCACGGTGAATTCGACCGCTTCTACGAAAAGCAGACGTTCTTCTCGTACACACGGGCAACGGTCGAGCACGACAAGTTCAAGGCACTCGACCTGCGTTCGACGCTGGGCGGCGGCGCAGGCTACCAGTTCTTCGAGTCGGCACCGCTCAATCTTTCGCTGCAGGGCGGCCTCGACTACGTCGTTGTCAACAACATCAAAGTGCCGGACGACCAGTACACAGCCGCTGCGTGGGTGCTGCGCTACGACGAGAAGCCGTGGAAACTCGACATGCAGTTTTTCCATCAGGAAGACGGCACGGTGAGTCTCGACTCACCCAGCAACATCGTGCTGCACACGCAGACAGGTGTGCGCGCGCCGCTGCGCGGCGGCATCAACGCCACGGTGCAATACAACTTCGACTGGAACAATCGGCCGCCGGCGGGCAGCGAGTCCGCCGACCGCACGCTGCTGTTCACGCTCGGCTACGCCTGGTGACACGCCGCGCGGCGTGCACCGCCGTGATGCTATCGTAGCGCCCTCGCCGCGTCGCTCGCCTTGCGTCAATCGAACCTCCGCAGCCTCTCGCGGCGGCGCGGCGGCGCGCGCACCGCGTGCAATCGCTACCTTCCATGCCCTCCGACGCCGACTTCCCGCCCGTGAAACCGTGGGTGGCTGTGCTGCTGCTATGGCTTGCCGGCAATGCACTGCGCATGACGATCCTCGCGATCCCGCCGGTGCTGGCGACCATACGCAGCGACTTCGCGCTGTCCGCCACCGAAGTCGGATTGCTGTCGAGCATTCCGCCGGCGCTGTTCGCGATCGCGTCGTTGATGGGATCGCTGCTGGTGATGAAGGTCGGCCTGAAGCACGCGCTGGTCGGTGGCCTGCTGCTGGTGGCCGCGGGTTCGGCATTGCGCGGGCTGGCGCCCAGCTACGCGATCCTTTTCGTCACCACCATCGTCATGTCGGCGGGTGTTGCGATCATGCAGCCGATCATGCCGACGGCCGTCCGCCAATGGATGCCGCGGCACATCGGCACCGGCACGGCGATCTACACGAACGGCCTGCTGATCGGCGAAATCCTGCCGGTGATAGCCGCCGCGTCGCTGGTGCTGCCGCTGGTGCACGGCTCATGGCGGATGTCGCTGGTCGCCTGGTCGCTGCCCATCGTGGCCATCGCACTCGTCGTCGCGTGGCTGGCGCCGGCGACCTCTGTGCAACGCAACGCCACGGGCGGTACGCCGCGCAAATGGCTGCCCGACTGGCACAAGGGGCTCGTCTGGCGGCTGGGACTCTTGTTCGCCTGCTTCAATGCGACCTATTTTTCCACCAACGCGTTCCTGCCGATCTACCTTGCCAGCGCCGGCCGCGCCGACCTCATCGGCGGCGCGCTGACATCGCTCAACCTGTGTCAGCTTCCCGCGTCGCTGCTGCTGTTGGTGACCGCCGACCGCATCAAGCGCAAGACCTGGCCGTACGTGCTGTCCGGGATTGTCTCGTTCGTCGGCGTCGTTGGCATCATGTTCGACGTCGGTTCGCGCACGATCGTGTGGGCGGGGCTGGTGGGCTTTGCCAATGCCGCAGCGCTGGCGATCGGGCTCACGCTGCCGCCGCTTTTGTGCAAGCAGGAAGACGTCGCGCGCACGGCGGCGGGAACCTTCACGTTGAGCTACGGCGCCGCGGTGGTGCTGGCGGTGCTGGCCGGTGCGCTATGGGATACGCTCGGCATACCGCTGCTGGCGTTTGCGCCGGTGGCCGCGGTTTCGCTCGGCTTGGCACTGGTGGCGCTATCCATGCGCGCGAAAGGCGAACTGGTTTGACGCCGGGCGGCCTTCAGGCAAGCGGCGGCAGCGCGATGTCCGCCACCAGCGGCAGGTGGTCGGACGCGACGCGGGCGCGCGGGCTCCTGTGTGGCGCGACGCCGCGCAGGTAATGCGCGGGGCGTATCCAGATGCGGTCGAGCGCCAGCAGCGGGCAGCGTGACGGAAAGGTCGCCGGCGCCGGCCGCGGATGAAAATCGGCGTGCAGCCGCCTCAGCGCGCGTCCCCACAGGAACCATTCGTTGAGGTCCCCCATGATGACGACGGGCACGCCATCGGCGGCGTCGATCATCGCGAGCACCTGCTGCACCTGCTGGCGGCGCTCGTACGGCCGCAGTCCAAGGTGCGTTGACAGTACGCGCAGCCGGCGTTCGCCGACCATCAGCATGGCGTCGATGGCGCCGCGCGGCTCGCGCACCTGCACCGACAGGTCGACTTGCACCACGCGCTCGACCGGGTAGCGAGACAGAAGCGCATTGCCGTAGTCATCGCCCTTCGACGCGCGCGTGGGGCCCGCGACGACGACGAATCCCAGTTCCCTGCGCAACAGCGGCAGGAGGTCGCCGTGCTCCGCGAGCGAGGCCACTTCCTGCAGCGCGACGACGTCGGCGTTGAGCTCGCGCAGCACGCCGACGATGCGCGCCGGGTCGTAGCGCCGGTCGCGGCCGATACCGCCGTGGATGTTCCAGGTCGCCACGCGCAGAGCGACGCCGCGCGCGGCGAGCTCGTCAGTCCGCATGCGCCGCTGCGCGTGCGCGTGCGCTATCGTCGCTGCGCGCGGCGTGGGCGTTGCGCATTGCGTCGTCGCTGCGCATTGCGCCGGCGTTGCGCGTTGCGCCGGCGTTGCGCGTTGCATCCGCGATGCGCGTGCCAGCGTCGGCGCGCCTGCGGTGATTGCTGCGCCCGTCATCATCGTTGCGCGGCTCGCCTAACTGGCGCCGGATCATCCATCCGCCGGCAACCAGCAGGGCAACGATGACGGCGAGCACGCTGAAGGTCAGCGGTCCCGGATGGCGAATGGCCGTCAGCGCGCGATCGATGAACAGCGAGATGCCGAATATGCCGGGTACGAGGCCGATCGCAGTGCCCAGCATGAAGTCGCGCCAGCCGATCTGCGACGCGCCGGCGACGACGTTGACCATCGAATACGGTGCGATCGGCAACAGGCGCACGATCACCATCGCGAGGAGCCCGCGACGGCCCAGGCGTTGCGACAGCCGATTGAGGCGGCGACCGGCGAACTTGCGCAGCAGGTTCTGCCCGAGCCTGCGGCCGATCGCATACGTGATCGCAGCGCTCAGCAACGCGCCGGCCATCGCATACGCGCCGCCGAGCAGCGGCCCGAACGCCGCCGCGCTGACGGCGATCATCAGCGTCAGCGGAATGACGAGCAGGCCGGCCACCACGTACGCGAGCATCACGATCAGCGGCGCGAACGGCGAGCGCGCGAATCCGCTCGCGTAGGACGCCAGCGAATCGAAGTCGACCAGATGCGCGAGCGGGGTCAGCCGCCATGCGAGCGCCAGCGCCGTCAGCGCGCAAAGTGCTGCCACCAGCACGCTCATCCGGCGTCGCAAACGCGCGCGCGGCGCATCTGCCGGCATCAGGTCGGCGACGATGACGTCGGGGTCGAGCGGCTTCTCCGGGTCGAGCACGTCGTGATCGGGCGTGAGCGCGTCGACGGTGGGGTCGAGCGGCGGATCGAATGCGCTCAGGCGGCGCTCGCCGCGTGCCGCAAGCGCTGCGATCGCGCCATGCAGGCTGTCTTCGGCAGTGATGGCGTGCGCGACTTGGGCGGGTTCGCAGCCCAGATGCTCGGCGAGAAGCCGTGCGCGCAACGCGGCGATGGCCGCGCGCACGCGCGCATCGCCGCGCGCCTCGATTGCGATATTGCATTCGGTGTCGAGCGACAGCGAGCGCTCCGAGAGATTGGCCGAGCCAAGCGTCACAAACTCGTCGTCGACGATCATCAGCTTGCTGTGCACGTTGAGGCACTGCTCGCCGTCAGCGAGCCACGGCAGCGTCGGGCAATAGAGCTTGTAGCGCGCGCGCGGGTCGGCAGCACGCAGCCGCTGGTGCAGTCGCGCGCGCAGCACGCCCATCGTCGACGATTCCAGCCAACCGCTCTGGCTCGCCGGCATCACCAGCGCGATCTCCGGCGCGTTGTCGCTGCCAATGCGCGCGGCGAACGCATCGGCGATCGTGCGCGACGTGAAGTATTGGTTTTCGGCGAAGATCGTCCGCCGCGCCGACGCGATCGCGTCGATGTGCAATGCGCGAACCTCGGTGACCCCGGAGGACCCCCGGAACGCGGGCTCGGTGCGCGCGATGGCGATGTCGACGTCCGCCACGTCGACCGGCACGCCGGCCGGCCACGCGACCGCGCCCGTCGCCGTGGGCGGCGGCGCAACGGCGTGGCCCGTGGCGCGACGCCAGCGCTCGCGAGAGAGATCGCCCAACGCGCGCGCGCAGTCGCCGTCGAGCATCGCGCCGACATCGTGAAAGGCTCCATATGGATGCCCGCTCGCGTCCTGGCGCAATGGGTCGCCGGCCGCATGCTGCGAAGTGTCCCACCGGCACCGGGTGAGGTCGAATCCACCCAGCAAGGCCAGCGAATCGTCGACTACGACGATCTTCTGATGATGGCAGCCGCCGAGTGGATGCTGGTTGTCCAGGTGGAACGACAGGCGGCGATGGGTTCTCCAGTCGAACTGGTAGACCGGCAGCCATTCGCGCTCGAACGCGTAGAGCATCGCGAAGTCCCATGCGAGCACGTGCGCCTCCAGGTCGCGCCGCTCTGTGACCACCGCATCGAGAAATTCGCCGAGCGGCTCCGGATAGCCGTCGCAGACGCCACGCGGACAAAGCCGCATGCGGCTGTCGATATCCCAGCCGAGAATGAAGATCGAGTGCTGCGCCGACGCGATGGCGGCGCGCACCGCAGCAAAGTAGTCGTTGCCGTCGACGAGGAACGCGACGCGACCGGCGCGCGCGATCCGCCAGCACGTGCGCCCGGCCGCAAGGATCGGCACCGTGTCCGCGCCCGCTGCTCGTCCGCTGGATGAGAGGTTGCGCTGCACACGGCATTGTGGGGTGTGGCGTCGCTTTGCGTATGTCGGCGCAGAAAGGCGGCGCAGGTCGGACAGCGGCCTACGGTCGAGGACGTGGAGCGGTCCGAATCGCCAGCTGCCCTCATCCCAACCTTCCCCCGCACGCGGGAGAAGGAGCTCGGTCGCGCGCAAGCCGGAGAACGCGGCATCGAGCGGTTGGCGCGCCGACACAAACGCAACTCCCGGTTTTCCAACGGCGCGCTTTGGTGTAGGTTCTGCCGCGGTGCCTTCATTCGTTGCGCGCCTCTGCGAGCGGTGGCGCTGCAGCGCCGCACTGTCCCGGGAACCCGTTTCGATGCCTGCCATACTGCTTTCGCTGGCCGCTTTCCTGTCGACGCTGTGCGGCGGACTCTTTGCGCTCAGGTTCCGCAAGCGGCTACACCTGATCCTGAGCTTCACCGCCGGCGTGTTGCTGGGTGTCGTCGCGTTCGACATCCTGCCCGAAATATTCGCACTCGCGCACGATGTGGGCGCCGACCCGATCGGTGGGATGATCGCGCTGGTCGCGGGCTTCCTGCTGTTCCACAGCCTCGAAAAATTCGTGCTGCTGCACCATGGCCACGAAGCGGACTACGCGACGCACCACCATCCGCGCGTCGGCGTTCTGTCGGCGCTCGCGTTGGCGGGGCACAGCTTCATGGACGGCGTCGGCATCGGTCTCGCGTTCCAGGTTTCGCAGGCGGTCGGCATCGCAGTTGCGCTTGCGGTGATCGCGCACGATTTCTGCGACGGCCTCAATACCGTCAGCCTGATGCTGTTGCACAAGAACAGCGGGAGCCGCTCGTCGAAGATGCTGCTGCTCGACGCAATCGCACCGGTGCTGGGCGCAGCATCGACGCTCGCGTTCTCGGTGCCGCCGTTCGTGCTGATGCTCTACCTCGGCTTTTTCGCCGGATTCCTGCTCTACATCGGCGCCGCCGACATCCTGCCGGAAGCGCATTCGCAAGCGGGCACGGCGGCCGCCGGCCGCCTGATCGCGCTGACCTTCGCCGGTGCGGCATTCATTTTCGTCGCCGTACGCGTGGCGGGCTAACTCACGCCGCGACCGGCTGGCCACGCGCGTCGAATGATGGCGCGCGTCGCGCGTTCAGCCCGCTAACGCTTGGGCGCCACCAACGCGAACATCGCGTGCTGCGGATCGAGGCACTGGATAATGAAGCTGCCACCCGGCACCTCGTGCGGTCCGTTGACAATGGTGCCGCCCGCCTTCTTCACGCGCTCGACCGCGGTCTCGATGGCGTCCACGTTGAAATAGTAGAGCCAGCAGTTGACCGGCATCTGCACCGGCTTGTTCATCATGCCGCCGATCGGCGGGCCGCCCGCCGCAAACAACTGGTAGACGCCCATCGGCCCCATGTCGATCGCTTCGCCCTTGGTCCAGCCGAACAGCTCCGCATAGAACGCAAATGCACGTTCGTGGTCGCCGGTATAGAGCTCGTGCCAGCCGACATGCCCGGGCGTGCCGGCCGCCACGTTCGACGGCGGCATTTCGGAGGCGCCCTTGAACAGGATGAAAGGCGCTCCTTGCGGATCGGCGACGACGGCGAAGCGGCCGACGTTGGGAATGTCCTCCGCAGCATGGTGGATACTGCCGCCCGCCGCTTGCACGCGATCTGCGAACGCGTCAACGTCGTCGACGCCGATGTAGCCGCTCCAGCACGCTGGAATGCCCATCGCGCGCGCGTCGTTGGTTAGCGCCATCAACCCGCCGATGCCCGTCTCGTCGACGGAAAAAATCGTGTACACGCGGTCGGCAAGCCCGGAATCCTTGGCATTCCAGCCGAGAACGTCCTGATAGAACGACTGGGCGCCCTTGGTGTCGGTGGTCATCACGTCGTACCAGACGAACTTGCCGCGAACATTGTCCATGGTTGGCTTCCTCGGTTGGGAGTTCTCGTCATAGCTGCGCACCGCCGCGCGCGCCTCCGGTACATTATTGCGCGGCGGCGGCGCGTCGCATTGTCACCTTGAACATGGTCGCCCAGTGGATCGCGACATCATCACCGCGATTCACGTTGCCCATACCGGCGCATTCGCGTACCCCTTGACCTCGCGGTCGAACCGATGGCCGTCTTACACCCGAATCGTCGTTTGTCCGAATTTGATCCCCCACGCGCGCCCCCATAGTTGGTGTTGCGCGACACCCCCAATCAAGGAGCACGGAATGAACAAGGACCAGGTCAAAGGCAGTGCGGAACAAGCGAAGGGCAAGATCCAGGAAGTTGCGGGAAAAACCGTGGGAAATCCGAACCTCGAGACGAAAGGCGACTTGAACCAGGTTGCGGGCAAGGTGCAGAAGAGCGTTGGTGACGCCAAGGACCAGATCAAGAAAAATTCGAGGTAAGTCCCAAGGCCGCCTGCGAGGCGGCCTTCTTTTTCCCGAAATGCGTGCAAGCCCGGGAAGCACCCCGTGCCTGGCAGCACAGGCACGGGATCGAAAGCGTTCTACAATTCGCTGCGTAGCCGACGTTGCGGCCCGGATCGCCGTTGGGCGGACCGCGCCATCAGCCGGTCGACGTCGTTCGCGTAATTTCGCACCCGGAGTCCCACGATGCGCATCCTCCAGATAGTGGCCGTTGCGGCCGCGTTCGCCTGCACGCAGGCATTTGCCCAACCGGCCAGCTATCCCGATCGACCGCTGCGCCTCGTTGTGCCGTTCACCGCCGGCGGCAATGTCGACATCGTCGCGCGCATCATCGCGCAGGGTCTTTCCGAACAATTGAAGCAGAGCGTCGTCGTCGAGAACCGCCCCGGCGCGAACGCGATTATCGGCGCCGAAGCCGTCGCACATGCGGCGCCCGATGGATACACGATGCTGCTCGGCACCGCCGAGACGCACGCCATCAATCCGCACATCTACAAGAAGTTGAGCTACGACCCGATGAAGGACCTGGTGACGGTCGGCATCGTCGACGAGTTCCCGTTCTCGCTGGTCGTCAGCCCCAAGCTCCCCGTTAGCAACTTGGGCGAGTTCATCGCGTACGCCAAGAAGCAGCCTGGCAAACTCAACTTCGCTTCCTGGGGCATCGGAAGCACCTCGCAGATTGCGTTCGCACAACTCGAACAATTGACGGGCATCGACATGGTGCACGTTCCCTTCAAGGGCGCCGCGCCGGCGATTACCGCCGTGGCATCGGGCCAGGTGGAAGCCTTCATCGTGCCGCTATCGGTGGCCGCACCACAGGCCAAGTCGGGCCAGGTGCGATTGCTTGCCGTGACGAGTGCGGCGCGCGAACGCAGCATGCCGGACCTCCCGACCGCAACCGAGCAAGGCGTTCCGCTGGTCATCGGCGGCTGGCACGTGATCGCGGTGCCGAACGGCACGCCGCCCGCGATCGTGGATCGCCTCAATCACGCACTCAACACAGTCAATGCGCGCGCGGATATCCGCGACAAGCTCGCCAAGCTCGGATCAGCGCCCGCAAAGTCGACCGTCGCAGAGGCGCAGCAAATGGTCGAGGCGGAGTGGCAGCGCTGGGGCACCGTCGTCAGCAAAGCGGGCATCACTGCGGATTGATTCGCCGCCGCTGTCCGATGCTCGCGTTTCGCCGACGCACACCCTCATTCCAGCCTTCTCCCGCAAGCGGGAGAAGGAGCATCGACGCGCAACGGAAGCGTCGGTGGATGCATCGCGGCGGAGTGTCCCCTTGTATGTAGCAAAATAGTTTTTGACTGGCA
>Ga0209483_1002437_pt1 | contig 13038 bp, 17 predicted proteins | sample NGEPerA_FD_184508 | JGI IMG/M metagenome (GOLD analysis project Ga0209483, IMG submission 184508) | Arctic peat soil microbial communities from the Barrow Environmental Observatory site, Barrow, Alaska, USA - NGEE PermafrostL2-A... | ecosystem: Environmental > Terrestrial > Soil > Wetlands >... | reverse complement strand
ATCAACAACAATGTTCAAAGTACCAAATTTATTTCAGGACTTGACCAAGAATACGCTTCCTGAGCCGAAAGACGGTCCTGCGAAAAAGGTCTTTCGATGGCCAATTTAAAATTTTCAATGACCATTTTTCAATTGAGAAGTCCAAAATCCGAGCGCATTGTTTCGGCATCACGACTTACCCAAAAAGTGAACCGCACCCCAAATGAAAAGAAAATACTTGGCGAGGCGGCTGGGCTTTGCTATTACCTCACTGTCACTCAAATAGTTTAAACATTCGATACACCCAAAAATTATGAAGCTCACCAAAGTTTGTTTGATCCTTTTCGCGTCGCTGGCCCTGGCCGTCTCGCCGAGCCAGGCCCAAACCGATTCCTCCACCGCCGCCAACAAGCCGGCCGCGCCCGCGAAAGCCAAGTACAAGTCATACAGCGGCAAAATTGCCAGCGTGGACAGCGACAGCAAAACGGTGACTCTGCAAGGGACGAAGAAAAGGGAAATTAAGATTACTTCCAAAACCAAAATTTATAACGACGGCGAGCCGGCGACGCTGGCCGATGCCGCAGTGGGACTCCATGTCTCGGGCCGGGAACGCCAGGATGCCGATGGCACTTGGTTCGCCACCACGTTGCGGATTGGCGAGCCTAAACACAAAGCCCCATCCAGCCCGGCTGCCGCTTCCCCGGACGCGACCAACCCTGCGTCTCCGAATCCTCCGCCCGCTCCCGCGCCCAAACAATAGCAAGGAATTTTACTTTTTTTTGCGCCACCAGCTTTTAGCCGGCGCCACTTGGCCGGCCTCGCGGACCTGTTGCATCAGTAATTGGCTGCGGGCCGCTTCCAGTTCCATCTGGAACTCATCGTAGGTTTCAAAGCGGTCGGCCGGCCGCTTGGCCATGGCCCGGACAAGCGCATTGCTGGTCGCTTCCGTAATCTCCGGCACCACTTGATTGGGCGGAGTCAACGGCGTGTGGACGTGCGCCGCGACCACTTCGTCCACCGTGCCTTCAAAGGGCGCGTGGCCGGTGATGGCGTGGTAGAGCGTTCCCCCCAGGCTATACATATCCGAATGGAAATCCTCGCCCTTGCGCTCGATTTTTTCCGGGGCGACATAATAAATCGTGCCCCAAACGTGCTCCTCCCAGGTGTTCTCCGTCTCGGCGGCGCGGACTAATCCGAAATCGATCAGCTTGGGTTCGCCGTCAATGTTGTAGAGAATATTGCCCGGCTTAATATCGCGATGGAGCAAATTATGTTTGAGCGCCGCCGCCAGCGCGGAAGCCACTTTGATGCCCACGTCCAAAATATCCAACTCCGGCACCCGGTTCTCCATTTCGATGCGGTTATCCAGGCTGCCTTGATCGGCCAGTTCCATGACCAAATAGGGCTGGCCTTCAAATTCATCGAAGCTGTAAACGTGGATGATGTTCGTGTGGTTCAGCGAGGCGCCGGCGCGAGCTTCGCGGTAGAAGGCCTGCATGATTTCAGGATCGGCCGCCATTTCGCGCTTCATCATCTTGAGGGCGATTTCGCGTTCGAGCTTGACGTCGTGGGCGGTGTAAACCGTGCCCATGCCCCCGGACGCGATGATGGTGCGGATCTCGAAGTTTCGCAACATGACGGGAAGCAGCAAAGGGTGCTGGCATTTTTTGCAAGGCTCAGTGGCAAAGGGCGGCAAGTCGCCGGAAATGAACGTCTTGCTCTTGCAACGGCCGCACGTCACCATTTTCAGTGGTTTGCTGCTGCTTGGGACGCCGTTACTCACAGCGAAAAGCTAGTGTAGCGCCCCTGAAATATCTATACATTTGTTGCGCCGTTTCCTGGCCGGTGCGGCGCAACGGGAAGTGGACGCCCCAGCGCGGCGTCCCTGCCTTGGACGGGAATTGCGCCGGAAGATAAACTTGACACTTTTTCGATAAGGTGATTAACTTGGAGCCGTCAGATGAAGAACACATTTACAGTTCGCATTAATCCGGCCCATGGCTCCTGCCGCATCAGCGCCATGTGGTGCGCCGTCCAACTGGCCGGCAACGTGGAGAAGATTTTCTAAGACCAGAAAATAATTTTAAACCCACGATTGCCAGTCAATCGTGGGTTTTTTGTTTTCTGGCCGATGTTTTTGACTGACCGCAATTTTAAAAGGAAAAATGAAAAAGAAAAATAGACAGCAGATCATCACGCAGTTCGAACCTGAAACTCGTTTCGAGGCTGGAGAGCTCGCGCCCGTGCCATTTCGGGGCGCGTCGGAAACCGATCTTGAACAACTCAAAGACCGTTTGCTGCGCGCGGTGTTGAGCGACGCCGTCAACCCAACGTTGAAGGCGCCACTGCGCCGGGCGGCCAGTGAAGCGGCCAGTCTGGCCTGGTTCACGCCGTTTCCCCTGCTCTTCTTCCCGGCCTTGCTCGAGGAGAAGGTTTATGCCGCCCAGCGGCAACAAGCCCGCCAGCGACAAATTCGCCGGCGCACCCAGGGATTGCTCCTCAAAGCCGTCGCATGACCAACGACTTATCGAACAGGTGGGGAACCAAGGCGATGGCGGCGGCACAGGGCCGCCGCCGTCCTTTCGTCCCTTTTCGTCCCTTTTCGTCCCTTTCGTCCCTTTCGTCCCTTTAAATGGGCTGGGCCGACGCCCCCGCCTTTGGTATTAAGACAGGGGCGAGTTGGTTTCGCCGGCCATGCGATTCGGTTACAATATTTTATTTATCTTATTTTTTTGGCTCAGCGCTCCCTATTATTTTTGGAAAATGTGGCGGCGGGGAAACTGGCGGGCCGGCTTTGCCCAGCGCTTTGGCCATTATGATCCCGCGCTGAAAACCGCCCTGGCGCAACGCCCGGTGGTCTGGCTTCATGCCGTCAGCGTCGGCGAGGTCGGGGTTTGCTGGCAGTTGATTCGCGCTCTCGATCCCCATCTCTCCGGCTGCCAAATTCTCGTTTCGACCACCACCTCCACTGGCATGGCGGAATTGCAACGCTTGCTGCCGCCTCATATTCACCGCATCTATTATCCGGCCGATTTTTTTGGAGTCATCCGGCGTTCGCTCAAGGCCATCCAGCCGCGCGCCATCATTCTCGTCGAGGCGGAATTATGGCCCAACTTCCTCACCCAAGCGGTTGCGCGAGGCTGTCCGCTGTTCCTGGTCAATGCCCGCATCTCGGAGCGGTCGTTCCGAAACTACCGGTCCTTCGGCTTTTTCTTCCGGCCCATCTTCGCCCGCTTCCGCGGCGTGGGTTGTCAACAACAACAAGATTCCGATCGCCTGGTCGAACTGGGCTTTCCAGCCGGGTCCGTCCGCGTGACCGGCAACCTGAAATTCGATGCCGCCCAGCCGGACGCTGGCGTCGGATTAGACGTCCGCGACTTATTGCGCCAAATCGGAGTGGGCGAAAAGGCCGTCCTCCTGGTTGCCGGAAGCACCCATGCCGGCGAAGAAGCCATCATGGCCGAAATGTTCCCGCGCTTGCGCGCCCGTTTTCCCGCCCTATTTCTCGTTTTGGTCCCGCGCCATTTCGAAAGAGCCAAAGAGGTCGCGCAGGAACTCGAAGCGCGGGGCATGAAATTCATTTATCGCAGCGCCATCGGCGCCTCCGCCCCGGCAGGGGAACGGCAATGTCTTTTAGTCAATACTACCGGAGAACTGAAATTTTTTTACCGTGCGGCGGCTCTGGTCTTTGTCGGCAAGAGCCTGACCGCGCGGGGCGGGCAAAATCCCATCGAACCAGCCGCTTTGGGCAAAGCGATTCTCTTTGGCCCCAACATGCAAAACTTCGCTTCGGTGACCCGCGCCTTAATCGGCAGCCAGGCGGCCATTCAAGTGCAAAATGCGGTCGAGTTGGAACAGGCCATCGTCGAGCTGCTGGGGGATGACCAGCGGCGCTCGGAACTGGGGGCGCGCGCCATGCAAGTCGTCCAACAAAACCTCGGCGCGACCCCGCGCACCGTCGAGTTTATTTTGGAACGCCTCTCCGGCCAAGCGGGCTCGCCACAATGATGTAGAGTCGAGGCTATGCCTCGAATCATTGTGCCAACAGCCTTCGCAATAAAGCGATTACCGCCAGGCAAACCCTGCGCCACATCTTCACCTGTCAAATATAATACATCTTGCCCTTCTCCAGGCTTTCATCGAGCAACTGCTGAAAAGTAATCGCGTCCGCCGTTTGATTGACAGCCCTCCGCAGCCGCTGCCAGGCCTGGCGCAACTCGGGGGGATTGGACGGATTGTTCAGCGCGGGCGAATCAAAAATCTCCCCATGAATCGAGCGCAAAACATCGCCGAAAGTTATTTTGGCGGGGGGCCGGGCCAGCAAATAGCCACCCTCCTTGCCGCGCTGGCTCTTGACAATTTGGGCCGACTTCAACTCGATTAGAATCTGCACCAGATAATTGGGCGGAATTCCCTGGGCCGAGGCCATTTCCTCGACCGTCCGCGCCGCGTCCTCCTGATGATGCTGCGCCAGCCATAGAACCGCCCGGGCGGCGTAATCACTTTTAATCGAGAGCTTCACGCGAAAGGGGAAAATTCCACGCTCCCATAGATAGACTCCCGAAATGGCAGGCGCAAGGAAGAAGGCTCTTTCCGGGTTTCCGGCCCAAAGCGGAACTTCGCTCCGCACTCCATGGCGCTTCGCGCGAAAGATGCGCCGCCGAAAAAACGAAGCTCTTGGAGCGCTGGCGCGCCAGCGCCGCTTTTCCCCTCTTCGCCCGGCCATGATAGCACAATAGAGAATTGACCAAAAATCAATCGCCGACTAAATTTTATTCCGTTATGACGAGAGACAAAATTCGGACGGCCATCAATGAAGGAATCCCATTTTTAATTCGAATGGCCGGCGGCGAGAAATATGAAGTTGCCGACCGTTACCGAATTGCCCTTGGCAAAACCACAGTCATCGTCGTCGGCAAAGACGACATGCCACACGTCCTTCCCCTCTTGACCATGACCGGCATCCGTTATTTGAAGTCGGAGAAAAACTGAACGCGACAAAGACGCCGCGAAACTTCCCCGCCTAAAATTTGAGGCTCGGCCCGAACGTGCCCCCCCCATTACAATGCTGGCAGCGATTGCCCGAAAGCAAATCGTCAAACAAATTATGCAAGAACAAACCTCCTCCACGAATCGCCGCTGGTTTTTGTGGACCGCCCTGGCCGCATTTGTCAGCGGAATCCTTGGCCGCAAGGCCGTGGCTCAAGTGCCCAAAACCACACCGCGTCTGCAAAAATCAGGTGAACCACTGACCAGCCGCATGCGTTTGGGAAGTCCGCCCTCTCAGCCGCTGGATACGATGCTTCTCTTTGAACGACGCGACACCAATAACGACCGGCCCATGACTCACCAAGTGCTCTCGTTAATTCACCAGGAGAAGGGGAAAAATTCCTATCCTTGGACGCTTTACGCCAGTCTCGAGACCGAACACGAAACGGGCGACGCGTGCGTCGTGTGTTCGCGCCTGCACAAGAACGGGCCGGGCTGGTCCTCCGGCTTGCATTCGGAAGTTTTCAACCATGGCAGAATGGTCGCCCTGGGCGTCAATGTCGAAATGAGCAACGATTACCCCGGCCCCGATCCGACCCAAGTGATCGGCGTCAATATCCAAGCTGTCGGCGGCCCGCGCCCCATGCAATACGGCCTCCAGATTCACGATGGCCACGGACACTTCGAAACCGGTATCGGATTGAATGGGAAAAGCGAGAGGGGCATCGACATGAACGGAAAATACGAAGTCGGCCTCAACATGCACGGAAATCCCATCCAGCTCGATGAAGGAACATCCGTCATTCTCGACGGCAAGGGACAAATCCGCGTGCGCTATCACAACGGCCGCATCGAGTTCCTAAACGGAGAACGTTGTTTCGGTCACCTCGACGTGAATGGAGTTGACCATGCGCTGTAAGATTGATGCCGTAAAAGCTTGAAGGTGATCATCGCCCTCCGACATTTCGGCCACGAAAAGTCAAATGGCGGAGAGAGGGGGATTCGAACCCCCGGTGCTCCACAGGAGAACATAAGCGAATACACCGGAAAAGACACTGGAATTTCCGTCGTCCTGGGTCACGACCTGTCACGCGTAGTCACTGCATGGGATAAACTTCCTCCACCGCTCAAGGCTGCAATTCTCGCCATTGTCAATACTATCACAAATAAGGAGGGCGAGTGAAAGGAGGGATTCAAGGCAGCAAGGTAGAACTAGCAGAACCGATCTTTCGAGCCAACAGATCGTCGGTTCTGCGGTCGAACGTCGTGTCAACTGGCGATGCGGTGGGGCGGCGGAGCGGCGCGCAGCGCCGCCCGCCGTCCCCACTGGGCTTGTCTAAAGTGCATATTTCGTCGCGAACAGCAAAAGGCACCATGACCTGTTATCGGAATGCCAGCCTGATCGAGGTGCGTCTGCGTGGGGATGTTGTCCCCGGAAAGACAACTAGCGCACCACGAGGCGAAATAATAGAGTTCACGCCCGCGGCGCGGCGGCGGATGATGCAAATGATGGCTAAAGTTGAACGGGCGGCGATTCCGTTCTTCGTCACGTTGACTTACCCGGATGATTTTCCTCTTTACCGTGAGGATTACAAAGGCCATTTGGAAGCGTTCTGCGACAGATTGGAGCGCCGTTGGCCGGGAATGGCAGTAATCTGGAAGCTGGAATTCAAAGAGCGGAAATCAGGCGAAAATGCGGGCAAACTCGCGCCCCATTACCATTTGTTTGTGTACGGCGTGCCGTGGGAGTTTCCTGCAAAAGTGGAGCATGGGAAGTTTTACACACTGGATGTGACGCGGAAACCTGGCGGAATGGCGCACTGGATTGAAGCGGGTAAAGCGAGCAACGGTAGCTGGGGCCGCGCGTGGTACGTGTCGGACGAAGAGCCAGTCAATCCGAAGGGACCAACCGAAGAAGTGTGGGGGCCGGATTCATTCATAAATTGGGTATCGCGGAATTGGTTTGACGTGGTCGGTTCCAATCAAATTCGGCACTTCCAGGCAGGAACACGGGTCGAGAAATTAAAAGGAGTGCGAGGGGCCTACGCGTACGCCGCCAAACGATACGTCGCCAAAAAAGAGGACATGCCGGAAATGGAACATAAGCCGGGTCGTTTTTGGGGCGTGATTGGGCGCAAGAACCTGCCGTTTGGGAAACGGGAAGTTCGAGAAGTGTCCGCGAAAGAGGCGGTGCAAATACGGCGAACCATGCGCCGGTATCGGTGGGCGAACACGCCGCCGGAAAAGCGGAAATTTCTGCGCAAAAGCCAACTGTGGTCGCAAGATTTTACGGCCAAGCTGTTTTGCAACGTCGAGTTTTGGCTTCAATGTCTGCCGAAATTAATTTCCATGCACCTCAGCCCAAAAATGGCGCCATAATATGTTGTTAGGGGGCCTTTGCTGATTCATTCTTTAGTATTTTTAGCATGTAATCGGCACCCCTGTACGCAACGTCATTTGATTGACCGGTTTCAAGGCACTTGTTGAAAAGATCCATCGCTCCCGGGCGATCTCCGCCGATTAGGTGTTTTATCCCCGCATAATAATTCACTTGGCAAACTCGACTTTCCTGGACTTTCGAGTCCCCTTCAGCATTTACCGCACGTCGCAAAAACTCCGTCTCGGTCAGCGTGCCAACCAAGAATTGGCGAATTGTTGGAAGCCAATTACTTGTCTGCGTGGCTTGGGCTGTTCTCACGTCAATTGACTTGATATAGTCGGCGATAGCCCCTTCATAGTCCTTAAGGGCGCGTTTAGCATTTCCACGATTATCATAGGGAATTGACGCCTTCGGATCGAGCGCGACGGCCTGCGTGTAGTCAGCAATTGCCCCATAGTAATCCTTTAGGGAGTATTTGGCGTTGCCGCGATGGTCATAGAATACCGAATTTGTAGGATTAAGTTGGATCGCTTGGCTGTGGTCATTTATTGCTCCGTCATAGTTACTGAGACTGCGTTCTGCGGTTCCGCGATTGTCATAAAACAGCGCGTCTTTTGGATTCAGATCAATCGCTTGCGTGTAATCGGCAACGGCTCCTCGATAATCTTTCAAGGCGTATTTAGCAATTCCTCGCTGATTGTACGCGATTGTGAACTTCGGATTCAATTCGACGGCCTTGCTAAAGTCGGCTACTGCACCGTCGTAGTCTTTCAACATACGTTTGGCAAATCCACGCCCCTCGTATGCCCCTGCGGCTCTGGTAGTTAAAGGAATGGCTTTGTCAAAATCATCGATAGCTCCGGTGTAATCTTTTTGAAGAAGTTTGGACCTTCCTTCTTTGATTGAGGCCAATGCACCTGCCTCGCCCGCGGGATTGGCGGGTTCTGGTGCCGTTATGGGCGTTGAAGGCGACGGTCCCAATTGATCTTTGTAATGAGACGCTTCTGGAAATTTTACCTTCCAAGCATTGAAAGCCCTCACAATAGCGTCACGGATAAATTTAGCTTGATCTTCCGATTTACATTCCGGAGATAACCAAATAGAGCGTTCATCCCTGACGTAATTAACACTAAAAAAAACTCCTTCCGTATTGGGTATTTTATACCCATCGGGTATTTCATAGATCTCGGAAAAATATATTTCAGCCCTGTTTGAAATATAGTTTTGATCATTGTCAATTTTCAACGATACGTCAGTGAGTGTCAGGATGGATCGGTTAATCACCGAAAAAGTGGCATTCGTTTGCGAGGCGATTTTAGACTCAACAGCGACTCGTGCTACGCGCTGATCTTCGATTTGCTTTGCCTTACGCTGGCTTTCAAGTCGCGCAATAGCATCCGTGTAGCCTGCCGGTGACAATAGCACATTTCCTTCGTTATCTCGGAGACCTTGGTCTGTAATACGATAATAAAGGACTAGAGTTGTGCCTAAAGCGGTTTCAACGACCCTTAATTTATCATTTTGTTTGGTATATTTGCAAAGGAGAGTTCCGAATCCCGACCCAGCATAGGTAATTTCGCATTCGTCTTTTGAGATAAGTGTTAATACTTTTGTACCGTCAATGGATTTATATAACTGTTCATGAAAGGCGTCCGCCTCAATTTTATTGGAGGATTGATTATTGCTGGTAGTTGGCGCGGGTTGCGCATGCGTGACGTTTGCTGCCAGAAAGAAGGATACCACCAAATACGCTAAGATTTCTTGGACAGGGAGGGGAATTGTTTTCATTATGGTGAGATTGATTTACTGAAGGTCGTCGTTGGAGCGACAGGAGGCTGGTCGATTTGCACCAAATGCTCGCCGCCTTTGTGCATGGAGCGAAAGATTGCGCCAAAAGCAATCAGACCAGCACCGGCCAACGCCACAAGTATTCCAAGGAACTTAAAGGCATTGATCCACAAAAGAACCGCAATGCTGCAATACATGGCGAGCAAGCCGAAACTAAAGAGCAATGCGCCAACTAAATTGAAGATGCTTCGGGGATAAAAGATGCGCCAGTACCGCAGCACCGCATGTGCGGTAGCGTGAAAGCACATCATGGCGAACGTGAGTAAAACCATAGAAACCGCGAGAAGCCAGACCACAACCCGCCGCGAGGGGTCAAAGGCAGCGGTGCCGGTGAGCATTTGGAGAAGTCCAGAAAAGACGAAGCCGGTGAATATGGCCATCATGGCGATAGTCGCCTGGTAAATATTAAACGACTCCGCAACGCCCTTTCGCAATTCGGATTGGTCATTTGTGTTCTGCATGTTCCGTAGTTTTAGATTATTTCTGTCACATGCTTTTCCTTCGGGACATTCGGATGGAAGCATAGACTAGCGTCGGATGCAAGTGGCTATTTTTCACACATTTCCCTCATGGGTTCCCCCACCGAAGAGAATCCGTCAAGGTGGAGACCGCGCATGAAATGGCCCGGTTCTACCTTGACGGATTCTCTTCGGCGCTATCATGGGAAAAACGAGCGGGAGGGCAGAGCGGAGCCTGGGCAGGCTCTGCGTCTGATTTACGGAGCGGGAGCGACAAGGGGAATGGTGGCGCGGTGGTCCGGCGTGTTTGTTTGAGTATCCAAAGCGCGTTATCAGCCGTCCAAAAGCCTGTCCTGGTGGTGGCGGCATTGGCCCCAGTGTTGCGAGGGCAGCCGGGGCGCAATGCTGGGGACAAGGACGACACCACCAGGCACTTGTCGGGGCGGAGCGTTCGCGTGTTGGCGTCTGGCTTGGCTCTCCTGTTTTCAGCAAGCCAGATGACAACACGGGAACGCTCCGCGGGGAATTTGAAAAAAGACCGTTGACATATTCATAGGCATAGAATATTCTAAGTCTGTGAAAATTCAAGATATTAGAATATGATGCAACGCGAAAAGATAAGAGGGTGGTGCGGGAAGTGCGGAATCGCTTGGCCTCCGCTCGTTCACGCGTCTGGCGACTGGACGTGCCCTCGTTGCGGTGGGCGGATGAGGCCCAAACGCGAGTTGAACCGAGATGAAAAAAGCGCGTTTGCGTTTCAGGCGTGGTTGGATGACGTCTGGATGAACGGCAAATGGGGGCCGTCGCCCGGCGGAGCGGCGTCGGAGTTGGGTTGTGAGCGGAGCATGATTGATAAGCTCTCTGATCGGGGAATTCTGGACAAGAGCGTTTACAAGCATGACGGACAATACATCGTAATGATCTCGACCCGGTCCATCAAGAAGGCCAAAGAGAACAAAAAGAAGCGGGGCAAGTGGACAGATTCAGGAGAGGAGTAAAGGAGCCATGATTATTGAAGGAAAAAAGGGTGAAAATGCCATGACCGAGGCCGCGTTGCTGCCGCCGGTGAGTGCGGAGAAACGCTGGTTCAGTTACGCTGATCTGGCTGCAAGATTTGATGTAAGCACAAGAACCATCCGCCGGGATGTGGATGCGAGAAAACTGCCCGAACCAGACAGGTTTCGTGGTTGTCTTCGTTTTGACTTGTTAAAAGTGGACGCAGCCCGGCAGGCACAGAAGGAGAATTAAATTATGGAAAAAGTTAATGTTAGAGTCGCCAAACTTCGACGCCGCAAAAATGGGCGTGTGGTCGTATCGCCGTTTTATCAGCTATTCTGGTCGGTGAAGGGTCATGGCCAGGGACAGTTCTCGCTCAAAGTGCGTGACCTCCAAGTCGCGGAAAAATTGAAAAGCGAGTTCATCAGCGAGAAGGAACGGGAATTAAGCGGCGTCACTGCTCCTCGTCTGGTGCGCGATGCCGCTGGCCGGCTACTAACGGACCATTTGGCTGAGTTTCTGGCCTATATGGAAGGACTGAACCGAAGCGCGAGCCATATCAGCCATGTCGGAACTCGCGTGGGCAAGCTCATTGCTGATTGCGGGTGGCGTTATCTTTCGGACGTTAACGCGAAGGCATTTGAACTCTGGCGGCAGAAAAAATCGGATGAGCTTTCCGTCAAGACGCGGAATGAATATCGCGCCTCCATGTATTCAATGCTGGCCTGGCTGGAAGAAAACGAGCAACTGGCCGCAAACCCGTTCAAACGCGTGAAGAAAACCGACGGACGCGGTCAGGAAACGGTCAAGCGCCGGGCAGCAACGCAAGCGGAAATGGAAAGTTTATTGAGCGGGGCGGGGATTTACGCCGTGGCCTATCTGGCGGCGGCGACGACCGGCCTGCGGCGTGGTGAGTTGTCAAAACTAGAAGGGGGCGATCTCCATTTGGATGTGGCGCAACCAGTCGCGTTGGTGCGGGCCGCAACGACCAAAGATCGGAAGCCTGCAAGAGTGTATTTGGCACGGCAACTGGTTGCGGAACTAAAAAAACTGCATTCGCTGGCGATGCCGTCCAACAGCCTGGTGCTGGCGGGGCGGATGCCAACGACGAAAAAAATGCGGGAGCATCTGGCGGAAGCGGGCATTCCGTATATGGACGACCAAGGACGGCGCTTGGATTTTCATGCTTTGCGGATGACATTTGACACCAATCTGGCGATTGCAGGCGTATCGGATGCGGTGCGCATGAAATTGATGCGGCATAAAAGTCCCCGGCTGACGATGGAAACTTATACGGACAGCGAAAAAGTGCCGGTGGCGGGTGCGTTGGCAAAGTTGCCGGAGTTCGGATGTTGGGAGAACGGAAAAGAGCACACTGGAAAAGACACTGAAATTTTAGTCCAAGGAGGTCAATCGGTGTCCAAGCCTGTCACCATCGCCAGCGCATTGAAGTGTGACAAAACCCCTGCAAACATTGGCGAAAGTCACGGTCAGTCACCAATTGTCATCCTTGGTCACCAAGAGTCAAATGGCGGAGAGAGGGGGATTCGAACCCCCGGTACGATTTTACTCGTACAACGGTTTAGCAAACCGCCGCTTTCGGCCACTCAGCCATCTCTCCGTCAACTACTTACAACTGAAACAAAAAAGGCCATTGACATTTGCCGACATATTGCCGACACTTGCGGACATGAAACGCGAACAACGTTCAAAGCCAGCAAAAGTGACGGTCGGAAATATCACGGTAAAAATTTACAAGCGGCAACGGCCAACTGCAAGCGGCAAATGCCGGACGGTCTTTGAAGTGGCCGACTACACGAACGGAATGCGCCGCTTGCGCGGGTTCACCGATGACGCCGAGGCGAGGCGTGAAGCCGAGAAAATCGCCCGGCAATTGTCCACTGGCGAGGCGACCGCCGCAACCATGCGGAATAGTGAGGCCGCGAGCTTTGGCCGCGCCATAGAGCTTTTGCGTCCCACCGGGGCCAGCTTGGAAATGGCGGCGGCAACCTACGCCAAGGCTTTCGAGATTCTCAACGGCGACGCCATGATCGAGGCCGCAAAGTTCTACCTTGCCCGTCATAGGCCGATTCAGCGCAAGCCCGTGGCCGATGTTGTGGCGGAGCTTATCGCGGTCAAAGAGTCTCGCAAGGCATCCTCGCGCTACCTGAAAGACCTTCACTCGCGCTTGAACCGGTTCGCCGAGGCGTTCAAGAAAGACATCGGCAATGTGACGACGGCGGAAGTTCAAGGCTGGCTGGACGGGCTGAAACTCGCCTCGCAGAGCTACACGAATTTCCGGCGGGTTCTCCATTTGCTTTTCCAATTTGCCGTTGCGCGGGGATACGCTTTTGAGAACCCCACCTTGGGCGCGGAGCGAGTCAAAGT